>ERZ795049.5562-NODE-5562-length-11577-cov-5.378754_pt1 | contig 11577 bp, 8 predicted proteins | sample MGYA00375133_ERZ795049 | MGnify/ENA primary metagenome ERZ795049 (study PRJEB30178, sample SAMN05720147) | activated sludge metagenome | isolation source: anaerobic digester from wastewater treatment plant | place: Japan | collected 2015-04-20 ...
GCCGGCGCCGTACCCCCACGAGTCGATCCTGACCGTCATCGCCGAACTGAAGATCTTCCTCAACGAGGACCCCTATCGCCAACCTCCGGGCCGCGACCTGGAAGGGCTCAACATCTATCGGGTCTCGCTCAAGCGGCTCGATGAGTTGATGGCGCTGACGGGCGAGGAGTATCTGGACATCCTGCAATTCGCGCGGGGGGAGAGCCTGGAGCGCCTCGGCCAGTATGGCGCAGCCGCCGCCGCCTTCGACCGCGCCGCCGCGATGGAGACGGCGCTGGCGCCGATGGCCCGCCAGCGCGCGAGCCTGGCCCGCCGGCTCGCCGACCTGCTCGACCGCCAGGCATGGGGCGCCACGCTGGATGGGTTCCTCACCGACCTGGAAGCGACGATCCGCCGGCTGGAGGATTGGCTCGCCGAATCACCGCCCTGGCCCTACGACGCCTTGTTGCAGGCCGAGATCGAGCAATTGCAGGTCGAGCGGGCGCTGATGCTGTTCACGAACCGGATGGTGCTGGCCGGCGCTGCCGAGCGGGCGATCTCCGCCGCCGAGGAGATCCTCCAGCGCCACCAGGCCAGCCGGCGCCACGGCGAGCACCTGCTGCTGCTGGGCGGGTTTTTTGAAACGATGGCGCGCGACTGGCTTCAACGCGAGCGGCCCGAGCGGCGCGTCGAAGCCGGTCTGGACCCGTCGGTGGAAAGTTGGATCCTGCGCGCGCGCCAGGCCTACCGCGAGGCCGCCCAGCGCGACGGCGACCCGGCCAAGCCCGAGGCGCAGGGACGGCTGCGCGCGCTGGATGCCTTTGACCTGCGCATGGAAGCCCTCGCCCGCTAGGCCTACAACGGCCTGGAAAGCGTCGCCGATGAGCGCTCAGCCGATCTTTCAGCCGCCGTATCTTGGTTCGGCCTGGTATCCCGAGGCGTGGCCGCACGATCAGATGGCGCGCGATGTGGAGTTGATGAAGGAGGCCGGGCTCAATGTCGCCCGGCTGGGGGAATGCATCTGGGGGCGGATCGAGCCGGCCGAGCAGCAGTTCGACTTCGCCTGGTTGCACGAGGCGCTGGACCGGCTCGCCGAGGCCGGGATCGCGGCCATCCTCGCGACGCCCACCGCCGCGCCGCCGGCCTGGCTCAGCGCCCGCCACCCCGAGATCCTCTATGTTCCCCGCGACGGGCACGGCGCCGGCCAGGGCGGCCGCCGCCCGGTCTGCCCGTCCAATCCTGTTTATCGCGCGCACTGCCGGCGGATTATTCGCCGCCTCGCGGAGGAGTTCAGCGGCGACCCGCGCGTTATCGGCTGGCAGATCGGCGACGGAAGCCTACCCCACCGTGCCGGAGGCGGCTGCGCCTGCCCGGGCTGTCTCGATCACTTCCATGAATTCCTGCGCGCCCGGCATCAGACGATCGACCGCCTGAACGAACTGTGGGGCCTGCAGCTCTGGAGCCTGGCCTACGGCGATTTCGACCAGATCCCGGCGCCGCGCGTCGGGGATCATCCTTCGCTGCTGGCGGCCTGGGCCGAATTCACCTCGGCGATTCACCTCGATTTCATCAACATGCAGGCCGGGGTGCTGCGCGAGGTGGCGCGCGGCGAACCATCGAGCGGGGAGGCGGGCGATTCCCTCGCCGGCGGACCGCGCCCGCGCCGGCTGCTCGGCATGCAGCAGCTCATCGGCGCCGAGCTGCCGCCGACCGGTGTGATGGATCTGCTCGAGATGAATCGGCGGCTGGATGTCGTGCAGTTCAATCACGATCACCCGCTCGACCAGCTGGCGAGCGCCGCCTTCTGGTTCGACCGCGTGCGTCCGCTCAAGGGGCGCCCCTTCTGGTGCACCCGAACCGCCGCCACCTGGACCGGCGACGTCCAGGCGGGCGGGGCGCTGCCGCCGCGCGGGTTCTGCCGGGTGAACAGTTGGCTTCCTATCGCGCTGGGGGGCGAGGCCAATCTTTACGGGCCGTGGCGCGCCCACTGGGCCGGTCCGGAACTTATGCATGGCTCGGTCATCACCAGCGACGCGCGCCCCGGCCCCGCCTTCGAGGAAATCCAGGAGATCTCCAGCGGGTTCTACGCCGCCGCCGAATTCCTGCGCAACACGACCGTTGAACCGGCGCGCATCGCACTGCATGCCGCGCATCACGCCTGGGCAACGTTTCAGGCACAGCCGATGATCGCCGGGTTTGATTACTATGATGCGCTCATCCGCTCGATCTACACGCCGCTGATCGAGGCGCAGTTCCGGCTGGATGTGATCGAGCCGGCCGCCGACCTGACCCCGTATCGGGTCGTTGTCAGCCCGTTTCTGCCGTCGCTCGATGCGGGCGAACTGCGCGAACGGCTGGCGGCGTGGATCCACGCCGGGGGGACCTGGATCGCCGGCCCGCTGACCGACATCCGCACGCGCCACGGCACCCGGTTCACCCACTCACCGTTCGGGTCGATTGAGGAGTGGGGGGGCGTTCATCTGAAACTCAGCCTCCCCGGTGTGGGCGGGCCCGAGATTCTCTGGCGCGACGGCACGCTCTCGCCGGCCGGCGTGTGGCTCGATGGGTTTGAGCCGCGCGGCGCCGAGACGCTCGCCACGCATGAAGGGGAGCGGCTCAAGGGCCTGGCGGCGGTCACCAGCCACCGGATGGGCCAGGGGCGCGTCATCGTGCTGGGCTGCCTGCCCGGCGGACTGCACTGGCAGCGGCTGGTGATCAATGCCGCCCGCGCGGCGGCGATTGCCCCCGGCATCGACGCCGACCCCAACCTGTTGGTCGTTCCGCGCGAGGGGGACGGGGTCGGGGGCATGATCGTTGTCGAACTGCGCAACAAACCGGGATCGGTCCGCCTGCGACGCAAGAAAGTGGACCTGCTCAGCAGCCGCCGCTGGTCGGGCCGACTTGATGTGGAACCGTTCGGCGTGCATGTGCTGCAGTGGGACGAGTAGGGGCGCAGGGGTATGGATTCGAGGGCGAGAATCGCGGAGGTCGGAATCGATCGACTTCTTTCGTGGCTCTGCGGCTCGGTGTAAGACGTATACCGTCGGCTCGTTTTCTTGCATCTACTCCTTGGCGACGTCGGCGGAGTTTTTTGCTGGGGGAAGGAATCTCACGCCGAGACGCCGGGACGCGGAGAAGAACATACCAACCGTGGGTTGGAACGCCCTCAGACGAAATCAATCCACGACGTTACCTGGAGAAAGTTCAGAATCGGCTACGGGTAATCGATCCAAAGCGGGGTCGACGCGTTGCGTTGCAATGCTCTGGCACCGCGCTCCAACATGGGTCAGTCGGGCGGGGCGGGCTCGAACGGGGCGAGGTCCTTGAGGTGGCGCAGCGGGATGTCGGCGTCGAGCCAGACGCCATCGGCCTCGTGGCGCTGGTCGTGGACGGTTCCCTCGCGGTGAACCAGGTTGACCAGGTCGAAGCGGTTGTGCGGGATGCGCAGATGCAGGCGGCGCATCGGCAGGATGAAGTGGTCGGCAAAGGCCTGGAGGAGCGACTCGATGCCCTCGCCGGTCGCGACCGACGTCTTGAACGTCAGCGGGTTGTGCCGACGAAACTGCGCCAGCAGGTAGGGGTCGTGCTCGCGGTCGGCCTTGTTCAGGACGATGATCGTCTTGCGGTCGCCCGCGCCGAGTTCCTCGAGCACCTCGTTGGTCACGCGGTAGTGCTCTTCGATTTTGGGGTTCGAGATGTCGAGGACATGCACGAGGAAATCGGCCAGCGCGGCTTCCTCCAGCGTTGCCTTGAAGGCTTCGACCAGACCGTGGGGGAGCTTGCGGATGAAGCCGACCGTGTCGGTCAGCAGGAGCGGCTGGTTGTTGGGGAGCAGGATGCGGCGCGTGGTGGTGTCGAGCGTGGCGAACAGCTTGTCCTCGATGAAGACATCGGCGCCGGTCAGGCGCTTGAGCAGCGAGGACTTGCCGGCATTGGTGTAGCCCACGATGGCGGCGGTGGGGACGGGGCGTGCGCCGCGGGCCTGGCGCTGGACGGCGCGCTGCTTGCGCACCTCGGCGAGCTGGCGTTTGAAGCGGGTGATGCGTTCCATGACGACGCGGCGGTCGACCTCGAGCTGGAGCTCGCCGGGGCCGCCGCGCATCCCCGCGCCGCCGCGCTGGCGCTCCAGGTGGGTCCACGCGCGTCGCAGCCGGGGGAGCGAGTATTCCATCCGCGCCAGGCCGACCTGGAGACGGGCCTCGCGGGTCTGCGCGCGGCCGGCGAAAATATCCAGAATCACTTCCTGGCGGTCGATGACGGCCACGCCGGTCAGTTCCTCCCAGTTGCGCTGCTGGGAGGGGCTGAGGTCGGTATCGAAAATGATAACGTCGGCCTCGTGGGCGTCGGCGAGGGCCTTGATCTCGTCGGCCTTGCCGGCGCCGAGGTAGAGCTGCGGCGTCGGGCGCGCGACGCGGGCGATCTGCTGGCCGGCGACGCCGACCCCCATCGTGTCGGTCAGGCTGGCCAGTTCGGCGAGGTGGTCCTCGGCGTCCTCACGCGACATGCCGGGCTCCTGAATGCCGACGAGGAACGCGCGTTCGACTTTTTGCGGTTCGAGTGAAATTTCTTCCATCGGCGAATCCATGCGAGAGCGGAGTGGGCCTCCGCGGGCGAAGCCCTGCAACGGCTTCAAGGCGATGCTAGCACAGGATGGCGCGACATGAGAGCGAGTTCGTCGGCCGGTGTTCAGGCGCGGCCTGCGGGTGCGCGAGCACCGTCCGATGGCGGCGGGATTTCGAGAGACGGGGGACGCAGATGAGGACGTGGGACGTATTGGAGACCAAACGGGGGTGATGCAATTTACTTTGACGGTTTGGGCGGGAAGGCGGAGAATGACGCGCATACTCGGAAGAGCAACCAACGACCATCTATTCATCCTGTTCACAGGAGGACGACTATGAAACGGGTCGGTCTGGCTGTAGCTGTAATGGCTCTCGTGGTGCTGACGGGGTCACTGGCGTTCGCCGGGCGTTCAGGCAACTCATCGACATGGCAACTGCCGTTTGAAGTCGAGAACGGCAAGGCGCATGTCGTGGCGCCGGAACTGGGCGGGCCGGTCGATATCGTCGTGAACCTGAAGGGGCTTGATCCAAACGTGGAATACGTGATCAAGTCGCAAGCTCAGACGGTCGGACAGGGGTTTCCCAACAAGGGAGGAAACCTCAATCTGAATGGAACGATCGTCGATACGCAGGGATTCGGCCGAGTCAACCTGCGTGATGCCAATACCAACGCACTCATTGATAGTACGGATATGTACATTGTTGGCTAAATGATCGTGAATCTTCCGAGTCGCAGAGGCCGGAACGGTTGGGTCTATCCCACCGTTCCGGCCAATCGCCCCAATTGCCGCCACGCCTTTCCCCGACCGTGCCTGTCCTTTTCCGCGTCATTATCGGATGCAATCGCCGGTTCGCCCACTCCGCCGGCCCTGCCAGCCAAGCGCCGATGGGTTCGAACGGGAGTCGGCGCGGAGATGCGATAACGCAAAGTCGCCATGAAGAGGCAATTTGGGCAAATTTCGCGGACTTGATCAGCCGGCGCAGTTCCCATAAGATGAAGACCGATCTGTAGGGGAGTTGTGCCCGAGGCTCCGCTGCTCCATGGAGCCGAGGAGGATTTGCTCAGGGATGGGCGGCTTACGGGAGCTGGGGGATATGGCGATCGCGGGTTTGCGAGGGTCGAGGACGAGGGACGAGAGACGGATTCAAGGGGATCAAGAGGGCCAGCAGTTGCGATGATACGCCTGTCGCTTCAGTTTCCCAATCAGCCGGCGCGTGAGATGGCGTGGGATCAACCGACGCTGACGATCGGCCGCGCCGCCTATAACGGGATCGTCATCCCGGCGGAGAATGTCTCGAGCCAGCATGCGCAGATCTGCGAGATCAACGGCCGGTGGTTTTTCCGCGACATGGGCAGCACCAACGGCTCGCTGCTGATCCGCGACAACCAGAAATACCTGCTGCGCGACCACAACAACGAGATGGCGATCGAAGTGGGCGACGTCCTGTGCCTGGCCAGCATTCAGAACGCGATCGCGGTCAAGTGGATCGACGGCTGCGAGGAGGACGCGGAGGACGAGGACGAGGATCAGTTTGAGCGGACGATCCTGGCCGAGCAGCGCAATGAGGACGAGGTGGAGTTCGAGACGCAGGCGGGCGAGGAGTTCGACGCCCTGCGGGCGACGGTCCACCTGTCGCGCGAACTGGTGAACCTCGAGACGGTCAACGAAATCGCGCGGATCACCTGCGCAACCTGCCTGCAGGCGTTTCCGAAGGCCAATCGCGCATTGTTCCTGGTGCCGCAGGATGGCAAGTACGTCATCGAGCATGCCCAGACGAGCGACGTGGACACGGGGGATACGACGTCGACGCTGATGCGGTCGCGCCGGTTGCTGGACCGCTGTCTGAAAGAGCGCAAGGGCTTCCTGTTCCTGTTCGAGGCGAACCGCATGCAGGCGATCGCGACGATGATTTCGGCGATGGAGCAGCTCGACGAGGGAGGGACCGAGACGGACCGGATCATCCTGTGCTGCCCGCTGTTCCATCTGGACCGCAATTACGGGTTCATCGAGGTGGAGGCGCCGCTGACGCCGCAGGACCGCAAGACGCTGATGCGGCGCGACCTGTCGGTGGCGACGCTGATGAGCCACCTGGTGGCGGCGCGGCTGCACGATCTGGAGAATCAGCGGGCGCGGCTGAAGCTGGCGCGCAAGGCGACGGCCGGTTTCCTCTCGGCCACGGTGGGGCATTGCTTCAAGAACCTGCTGTTCGTGCCGATGTCGATGAGCAAGATGCTGCCGATGTGCATCAAGGCCGGCAAGATGGAGGAGGTGGAGTGGATGCTGGCCCGCAACAGCGTCAACATCCGCTATCTGGACGTGCTCTCGAATGAGTTCGCCGCGGCGAGCAAGGACCCGACCGAGGGATTCGGTGAATGCAACATCGAGCAGTTGCTGCGGGAGGTGGCCGACCTGGTCGGGCAGATCAATCCGGATAAGGTGGAGTGCCGCCTGAGCGTGCCGCCGGACTTGCCGCCGGTCGTCTGCCACGGCGCTGGGATGAAGCGGCTGCTGATGAACCTGACGCTCAATTCGGTGGATGCGCTGTTCGGCGACGGGAAACGTGAGAAGGGATTGATCGAACTGAAGGGGGCCGTCGATCTGGCGCGCGATGAGCTGTGTATTTCGGTGCGCGACAACGGGCCGGGCATCCCGGGGCCGATTCTGGAGAACCTGCGGGAGATATTCCGGCAGGTCGAGGCAAGCGCCGACGCGCTGAGCGAACTGCAGAATATCGCCGAGCGCGTCCGCAGCACGAAGGAGCAGGGCTTCAAGGAGCATTATGGCCTGGGCTTCCTGTTCGTCTGCCAGACGGTCAACCATCATCACGGCCGGCTGGAGATCGAATCGACCGAAGGGCATGGCGCGAAGTTTCTGATCTCCATTCCGCTGCAGCCGGTCGTGGCTGGCGTCACTCAGATCGAGGAAGACAAGTCCGAATAGGGGCCGCGCCGCCGCCGGCTGTTCGCCGATCTCGTTTGAATTCGATACGGATACCGATTACGTGTCGGATTCAGGATGGAAGCTGTCTGATACATGAGTGAATCCCCCCCCGCCGTTCCCGAAAACTCCGCCGTCAATTCCATTGCGCCGCACGATTTCGATCAGCATTCGCTGATGCGCATCACCGACCCCTTCAGCCGGCTGCGCGTGATCATGAAGCGCTTGCTCGATCCGGGCGGCTGCCCATGGGACCGCGAGCAGACGCACCAGACGCTCCGCCAGTATCTGATCGAGGAGGCCTACGAGGCGGCCGAGGCGATCGAAGAGGGGGACATGGAGGCGCTGTGCGAGGAATTGGGCGATGTCGGGCTGCAGGTGGTGTTCCATGCGGAGCTCGCCGAGCGCGCCGGCGTCTTCCGGATCGAGGACGTTTACGACCGGATCTGCAACAAGCTGATCGTGCGCCACCCGCATGTGTTCGGCGACGTGCATGCGCCGGATGCCGAAGCCGTGTTGCGGAACTGGGAACAGCTCAAGAAGCGGCACAAGCGCGAGAAGGCGGAGCGCGCGGGGGAAGGGGGGCACGCCTCGGCGATTTCCGGGGTGCCGCGCAGCCTGCCGGCGCTGCAGCGGGCCGCGCGGCTGCAGGATAAGGCATCGCACGTAGGCTTTGACTGGGAGAAGGCGGAGGATGTGGCCGCGAAGGTGCAGGAAGAAGTCGAGGAATTCCTGACGGCGGCGCGGACGGCGGGGCAGGGCGATGCCGGCGCCGAGGAGACCGGCCGGGGGATGGAGGAAGAGTTCGGCGACCTGCTGTTCAGCCTGGTCAATCTATCGCGGTTTCTGGGGATTCACGCCGAGGAATCGCTCCAGCGGGCGTGCGAAAAGTTCCGCCGCCGGTTCACGTCCGTGGAGCAGGCGGCCGACGCCGCGGGCCGCCCGCTCAGCGAGCTGACGCTCGCCGAAATGGACCGGCTGTGGGATGAGATCAAAGCGCGCGAAAAGAATGGCGGGGGACCGATGGCTTGATCATTCACGACGGGCCGGCGGGGGCGGGGGTGCTATCGACAATCGCGCGGGCTGAGCTGGTTCCGATGCGGGTCGCGCCGGCGCGCAGCATGGCGCGGGCGGCGGCCGCGTCGCGCACGCCGCCGGCAGCCTTGACGCCCATCAACGGACCGACGGCGGCGCGCATGAGCGCCACCGCCGCCGCTTCCGCGCCGCCGAACAGGAAACTGGTGCTCGTCTTGACGAAATGCGCGCCGGCATCGCGCGCGAGCAGGCAGGCGCGGATGAGCTCCTCGTCGCTTAAGCCGCCCGATTCCACGATCACCTTGACGATGCGCCCCCGCGCCGCTTCGACAACGGCGCGGATCTCGTCGCGCACCGCCGCGTCGTCGCCGTCGCGCAGCCACCCCAGATTGAGAACCATGTCGATCTCGTCGGCGCCGGCTTCGACGGCCAGGACCGTTTCAAAGGCCTTGGCGGCGGAGGTCATCGCGCCCAGGGGGAAACCCACGACCGTCGCCGTGCGGACGGGTGTGCCCGCAAGACGGTCGATGCACTGCGCCAGGCGCGTCGGGTGAACGCAGACGGCGGCGACGTGGAGGCGGCGTGCCTCGTCGCACAGCGCGTCGATCTGTTCAAGGGTCGCCTCGGGTTTGAGGAGTGTGCTGTCCAGGAAGCGGGCCAGTTCGGCCGGGGTCAGCCGGTTGACGGAATCGGGATCGAGCGGCGGGATGAGTGCGGGATGAGTGAGCGCGGGCGGCTCGGGCTGGATGACCGCGGCAAGTTCCTCCCGGATTCGGGCGATCGTCTGAATGGAATCCCGCATGATTGAAGGCCGAGGCGTCTCCCGTGCCGTTTCAACGGTAGTGCTCGGGTTTTGGTTCGCGCAGCATCAGATCCTCGACGGCCTGGCGCGGCGGCAGGTCTTCGTAACAAATCTGGTAGACGGCCTGCGTGATCGGCATTTCGACGTCGTGACGGCGGGCGAGCCCCCACGCAGACCGCGCCGTGGGATACCCCTCGACGACCATGCCGATCCGTTCCAGCGCGTCGTCGGGGGTGACGCCTTCGGCGATCAGGCGGCCGAATTGATAATTGCGCGAGTGGCGGCTGCCGGCGGTGACGATCAGATCGCCGACGCCGGAGAGCCCCATGAACGTTTCGAGGCGGGCGCCCATCGCCAGGCCCAAGCGGACGATCTCGGCCAGTCCGCGCGTGATCAGCGCCGCGCGCGCGTTGTCGCCGTAGCCCATGCCGTCGTTGACGCCCGCGGCGATCGCGATCACGTTCTTGATCGATCCGCCGAGCTCGACGCCATGCACGTCGTCATGCGTGTAAATGCGCAGGTACGGGCGGAAGAAGGCCTTCTGGATCCGCCGCGCCAGTTCCGGGTCGGGCGAGCTGGCGACCAGCGTCGTCGGCATCCCCTTGCAGACTTCTTCGGCGTGGCTCGGGCCGCTCAGGATGACGGCGCGGCGGCCGGCGGCCTCGCCCAGCACGTCGGCGAGGACCTGGTTCATCAGCAGGAGCGAGTCCTCTTCGATGCCCTTGTTGCAGAGGACCCAGCCGCCGACGGCGTCGGCCTTGCCGGTCGCGGCCAGGTCCTCGCACAGCGTGCGCATCGCCTTGGAGGGGGCGACGACGACGCAGGCGTCGACCGCGTCGATCGCCTCGGCCAGGTCGGGCAGAAACTGAATTTCCGGGCTGACGGCGAAGTTATAGAGCCGCGGGTGAGTCCGGTCGAAGCCGATGCGCGACAACAGGGATTTGTCGATGTCCCAGCAGCGGACTTGATGGCCGTTGCGGGCGAGCAGATCGGCCAGCGTAATGCCCCACGTGCCGGCGCCGAGGACCGCGAACCGGCGGCTTTCATCCTGAGTGACGGGGCTGATGAGGCTCATGGCGCGTGTCCTGATTCGGAGGTGTGCGGGGAGGAGCGATGGAAGATGCGCGATTCGGTTCCGGCGCGCAGCCGCGCGATGTTGCCCCGGTGCTTCCAGATGATGAACAGTCCGAGCAGCGAGGTGACCGCCACCGAGATCCAGGGCGGATTGCGGAAGTCGATGGCGATCAGGATGAGCGGCAGCAGAACGCACGAGACGATCGCGGCGAGCGAGACGTAACCGGTCGCGGCGATGATCCCCAGCGCGATCGGCAGCAGGATCAGCATGGCGAGCGGGATCACGGCGAGCAGCATGCCGAGGCTGGTGGCGACGCCCTTGCCGCCCTTGAATCCGAGCCACGGGCTGCAGGTGTGGCCGGCGACGGCGGCGAGGCCCACGACCCAGGGCCAGAGCCGGTCGGGCCACGCCGGCGCGAACCAAGCCGCCGGCAGGAGGAACGCCGCCGGCAGGTAGCCCTTGAGCAGATCGACGAGCAGGCAGCCGAACCCCCACGGCTTGCCGAGGACGCGCAGGGCATTGGTGGCGCCGACGTTGCCGCTGCCGGCCCGGCGGATATCGATCCCCTTGACCCGCCCCATCAGGTAGGCCGTCGGGAGCGAACCGATGAGGTAGGCGGTCAGGATGCCAAGGAGGGGGAACGCGATGGGCATGGCGACGAGTCCGGGCGGCGGGTTGGGGATGCGAAGGCAGCGCGCGGGCCGCAAGTATCTTAGGCAAGGCGCGGGGCGGTTCGTAAGCGAAAAAAGGGCCTTGTCGCCGATTCGGGCAGGTTTCACAATGGGACGGCTGATCTAACAACGGTCGACCGGACGCCGCAATGAAGGAGCAGGTACGCGATGGCGCGCAGGAAAGGCGATTCACAGCCGGGGTTTGAGCAGTCGCTCAAGCAACTGGAAGAGATTGTGCGGCGGCTGGAGGAGGAAGAAGTGCCGCTGGAGACGTCGTTGCAACTCTTCGCCGACGGCCAGCGGCTGGTGCGTGCGTGCGAGGCGCAATTGAAGGCAGCCGAGAATCAGGTGCGGCAGTTGCTGGAGAATGCCGCCGGTGAAATCGAGGAGCAGGCGTTCGACGCGACGGACGACCGCTGCGGCGAGCTGGCGGGGGAAGCGGGCGAGGCGGAGAGCGAGGATGGGGCACTGGCGGGCGAACCGGCGGAAGCTCCGCCGACGTCCCCGACCCATC
>ERZ795049.5564-NODE-5564-length-11570-cov-4.609119_pt1 | contig 11570 bp, 9 predicted proteins | sample MGYA00375133_ERZ795049 | MGnify/ENA primary metagenome ERZ795049 (study PRJEB30178, sample SAMN05720147) | activated sludge metagenome | isolation source: anaerobic digester from wastewater treatment plant | place: Japan | collected 2015-04-20 ...
TGGAAGCCCCCAGAACACAACAGGAAGTGAGGCGCGCGGCGGCGCGGCCCGAGCATGATACGGCAGCATCACACGACCCACCGGCACACGCTGGGCTGCGGCATGCCGCTGCTCCTGCTGGAGAATCACGAGGCGGCGGTGGCGACGGCCGACATCTGGGTGCGGACCGGGGCGGCGGATGAGCCGGAGGATTTAAGCGGCATTTCGCATTTCCTGGAGCACATGCTGTTCAAGGGGACCGAGAAGTGGGGGCTGGGGGAGATCGAGCGGGCGATCGAATCGGTGGGGGGCGTGAGCAACGCCGGGACGAGCTACGATTTCACGCACTATTACGTGACGCTGCCGGCCGCGCGGATCCGGACGGGGATCGAGATGCTGGCTGAGATGGTGCGCCACTCCACGCTGGACGCGGCGGAACTGGAGAAGGAGCGTCTGGTGATTCTGGAGGAGTATCGGCGCAAGCAGGACAACCCGATCGGCGTGCTGTATGAGCTGCTCTATGGGGAACTGTTCGAGGCGGGGCCGTATCATCTGCCGGTGATCGGCAGCGAGGAAACGATCCGCGCGATCGACCGGCCGGCGATGCTGGACTACTATCACCGGCGCTACGGGCCGGAGGGGGCGGTGCTGGTCGTGGCCGGGGACATCGAACCGGAGCGGGCGATCGAGTGGGCGGAGGCCGCGTTTGCCGGGTTCGACCGTCGCCGCGAGGAACTGACGCGGCGGGCTCCGGTGCGCTACGGGCGGGGCAAGCGGGTGCATGAGCGCAAACCGACGGGGGGCGAAGTGTATGTGGCGTATGCCTTCCCGGCGCCGGGGATGCAGGCGACCGAGGAGGTGCTGCCGCTCGACATGGCGCAGTTCATCCTGGGGAGCGGGCGCGCCGCGCGGCTGCACCAGGAGCTCAAGGAGAAGCGCGGGCTCTGCTCGTCGATCAATTCGTATTATCCGACGCATGCGCACGATTCGCTGTTCGTATTTGTGGCGACGTGCCAGCCGGGCCAGCGGGAGGGGCTGCGGGGGGCGCTGCTGGAGGAACTGCGGCGATTCGCGGCGGAGCCGACGCCGCCGCCGGCGATGAAACGGGCGCGGCGGCTGCTGGCCAGCTCGCACCTGTTCTCGATGGAAACGAGCAGCGGCGCCGCGAGCAACATCGGCTATTACTACACGCTGAGCGGTTCGACCGAGTTTTTCGATTCGTATCTGGAGAAGCTGGAGGCGTTGACGGCGGAGCAGGTCAGTGCGGCGACGGCGCGGGTGATCCATCCCGAGCGGCTGGAGGAGAGCCTGGTGGAGATTTCCGTCGGTCCCAACGGCGAGCTGAAGGGGGAAGGCTGATGGAAGCGGCGCACGGGGGGTCGTCGGGTCCGGTGCGGTTCGAACGGATGAAGATCGTCGGGGCCGACGCGCTGCTGGCGCCGCGGCCGGGGACGGGCCTGCTGGCGCTGGCGGCGATCATCCGGCGGGGTTCGGCCGATGAGCGCGAGGGGGAACACGGGCTGGCGTCGTTCACCGCGTCGATGCTGCTGCGCGGGACGCAGCGGCGCAGTTCGGAACAGATCGCGTTCGATCTGGAGTCGCTCGGCGCGATCGCGGGCGAAGGGGACGGGATGGACACGTGCAGCCTGAACGTGCGCTGCAGCACGGAGGCGGCGCCGCGCGCGCTGGAGATCCTGTTCGAGTCGCTGCGGGAGCCGGCGTTCGACGCGCGGGAACACGAGGTGCATCGGCAGGAGTTGCTCGCGCACCTGCGGATGATCGAGGATGAGAAATTCAGCTATACCTATCGCGAATACGTCAAGGCGATGTTCACGGGGCACGGATACGGCCACGCCAGCGAGGGCGAACTGGCCGATGCCGAGCGGATCACGCCGGCGGACTGCCGGCGCTGGCATGCGGAGATGATCCGGCCGGAGACACTGCTGATCGCGGCGGTGGGGGATTTTGAGGTGGGGGCGCTGCGCGATCAGTTGGCGGGGTTGCTCGCCGACTGGCCGGTGAACGACGGGCCGGTGCGGCCGCGGATCGCGACGCAGCCGCCGGCCGACCACCCGCGCGAGCTGGAACTGCGCAAGCCGGAGCTGAACCAGGGCTTCATCGTCGGCGGGTTCCGGACGCCGCCGATCACCGATCCGGATTATGCGGCGCTGCGGCTGGGGTCGGCCGCGCTTGGCGAAGGGTTCGCGGGGCGGATTTTCACGGAGCTGCGGGAGAAGCGCTCGCTGGCCTATGCGCTGGGGGCGACGCTGCGTTCCTATCGGCTGACGGGGCATCAGGTACTCTACATCGGGACGAAGCCTGAATCGATCGAAGAGGCGCGCGCGGGCCTGCTGCGCGAGGCGGACTATTTGAAGCACAACCTGCTGAGCGACGAGGAGCTGAACCGCGCCCGCGAGTATGTGCTGGGGAAATTCGTGATGGGGCAGCAGTCCCACGCCCAGCGGGTCAGCCACCTGGCGTGGTGGGAAGACGCCGCGGGCGACGCCGCCGAGGGGTGGCGGTATCCGGAGCGGCTGAGGGGGGTGACGGCCGCCCAGGTGCGCGAGGCGGCGCGCAAGTGGTGGGTGGAGCCGACCATGGCGGTGTTGCGGCCCGAGGCGGGATGAGGCCCGGCACGGGGTGAGCGGCGCGCCAGGCCCCGCGCGGCGGCCGCGACCAACGGAAATTCAACGCAAAGCACAAAGACGCGAAGAAGAACCGGAAGGCTTGGCGCCGGCGGCGCGGCGGGGCCGTGTCAATTCGCGAATCAGCCGGGGCGGGGGCTAAGGCGGACGGGTCTGCGTGCCGATAAGGCCAGTGGAGGCGTTGCAAATGGCGCGACTCCGGCCGTGGGTTGCGCTACGTCCTCCTGATCGTGAACAGGGATGGTTCAGGATGGGCAACCACGCAGCGATCGAAGTCAATCAACTTCACATTCGATATGGCCGGGGGGCCAGGCGTCACCTGGCCGTCGCGGGGCTCACGTTTCAGGTCGAACCGGGCGAGACGGTGGGATTCATCGGCCCCAACGGCGCGGGGAAGAGCTCCACGATCAAGACGCTGATGGGCTTTCAGTATCCGACCGAGGGCACGGTGCGGCTGTTCGGGGAGCAAGCCGGGAGCATCGCGGCGCGGCGGCGGATCGGGTATCTGCCCGAGGTTTCGCTGTACTATCCGTTCATGAAGGCGCGCGAGGTGCTTGAGCTCTACGGCGGGCTGCAGGGGCTGGACCGCGCGACGCTCAAGCGGCGGATTCCCGAGTTGCTCGAGCGGGTTGGCCTGGCGGGCAAGGGGGAGACGCTACTGAAGCATTTCAGCAAGGGGATGCAGCAACGGGTGGGGATCGCCCAGGCGATCATCGCCGACCCGGATCTGTTGATCTTCGATGAGCTTTCGTCGGGGCTGGACCCGGTGGGCCGGTATGATCTGCGCGAGGTGCTGCTCGAATTGAAGCGGCGTAACCGGACGATTTTCTTCTCGTCGCACGAGCTGTACGAAGTCGAGTCGCTGTGCGACCGGGTGATCATGATCCACGGCGGGCGGAAGGTCGCCGACGCGGCCGTGCCGGAGCTGATGGAGCAGCTCAAGGCGGGCAACGGCGGCAGGGGGCAGTCGCTGGAGGAGTTCTTCATGGGGCTGATCCGTCCCGCGGAGGCCGCGTGATGTTGCGCCGCCAGTGGTTGATTGCCCGCACGATATTCGTGGAAGCGCTGCGCCGGCGCGAGATCTACGCCATCGTGCTGATCACTGCCGGGATGCTGCTGCTGGCCTCGCTGCTGCGCTTCTTCGACCTGCAGGGACTGCACAAGTTCTATCACGAAGTATCGCTGAAGGTGATGACGACGGCGACGGTGCTGACGGTGATCGTGCTGGCGGCGCGGCAGCTTCCGCGCGAGTTCGAACGGCGGACGATCTACACGCTGCTGGCCAAGCCGATCGCGCGGTGGGAATTCCTGCTGGGCAAATACGTCGGCGTCGTCCTGGCGGGGCTGTTCTGCCTCGGGCTGTTCATGGGGGTGTTCTGCCTGGGGCGGCTGTTCACGCAGGCGCCGCTGGACTGGCGGCTGTTCGGCCAGTTCCTGTTCATGCAGGGGCTGGCGATCGGGTGCCTGGCCGCGCTCTCGTTTCTGCTTTCGATGCTGATGGGGCTGGATGCCGCGATCGTCACGGCGATGCTGATCTACCTGCTGGGGCAGGTGATGACCAACGCGATGACGGTGGTATACGAGTTTACCGGGGCGGCGGGGCGCGCGGTGCTGATCACGCTCAACTACCTGGTGCCGCAGCCGGCGCTGTTCGATTTGTCGGCGAAGGTGGTGCATGAGTGGCCGCCGGTGCCGGCGTGGGTGTTGGGGCTGGCCACGCTCTACTGCCTGATGTTCGTGATCCCGTATCTGGGGCTAAGCTACGCGCTGTTCCGCCGCCGCGCGCTGTAAATCCGAGGAAAGGGGAAGCATCATGAGTCTGGCCGCCCAGGAAACCCTGCTTTCCATGGAAACGCCGCGGGGGCCGCGCCCGTGGGGGCCGCTGGCGCGCGCCGCCTGGATTCAGGCCGTGCGGCGCAGCGAGATCCACGTGCTGCTGATTCTGCTGGGGCTCTACGGCCTCGCCGCGCTGATTTTGCGGCTGATCGGGATTGAGTCGGCGCAGACGGCGCGATTCATCGCCGGGCTGGGGCTGCAACTGGGCAGTTGCCTGGCGATGCTGCTCGTCATCATCCTGATCGGCCGGCAGGTGCCGACCGAAATCGACCAGCGGACAATTTATCCGATGCTGGCCAAGCCGGTCTCGCGGATGCAGCTTCTGCTGGGCAAGGCGCTGCCGATCTGGCTGGCCGGCGTCGCCGCCCTCGGGCTGTTCGTGGGGGTGACGCTGCTGATCACGCCGCGGCTGCCGATTCAGCACCCGGTCGTGCTGGCGGAGGCGTTGGTGCTGCGCGCGGGAGGGCTGGCGATGGCGGGGGCGCTGGCGATGTGGCTGTCGCTGCGGCTGCCGATGGCGGTGGCGATGCTGGCGACGGCGGCGGCGGCGTTCTTCGGCGGGATGGCGGGCAATTTCGCGGCGCAGGCGGGCGGGCGCCTGGGGGCGCTGGCGGCCCGGTTCATTCCCGACTTCTCGCTGCTGGATCAGTTTCAGCGCTATGTCGACGGCGGACGGCCGCTGAGCCTCGCCGAAATCGCGGGGCTGCTGCTCTACGCGGCGCTGTGGACGTTCCTCTTTTCGGTGCTCGCGGGAACGACCTTCCGCCGGATGGCCTTGTAGGAGTGCGTCTCATGGAGCGGTTGAACCAGGCACCGTGGCCGGGCGGCGGATATTCGATGCTCGGCACGCTGACGCTGCTTGCCGGTCTCGGCGCGATCGGGCTGTTGCGGCCGGCGCTCGAGCCGGCGAAGGCGTGGCAGCCGGCCTTCGTGATGACCGAGGCGGTCGCCGAGCAGGTCAACACCAGCCCGTTTGCCCTGATTCTGGGGGAAATCCGCGCGTCCGCGGCCGACCTGATGTGGGTCAAGACGGAGCGCTACCTGCACCGCGGGGTGGCCTACGCGCCGCACCTGAATGCCGACAACCTGGCGCGGACGGGCGAGACGGTCAATCGGGCAGAAGAGAGCCGCTCCGCCGGCGCGGAGCATGTCCATGACGAACATTGCGACCATGAAGCCGATGCGGACGGGGCCGGCGCAGATGCGGGCCACGGGGCGGAGGTGGCGCTGATCCCCGATCGCGAGTCGGACTATCGCGGTTTCATCGGCGTGCTGCATCGCGAGGTGCAGCCGTGGGAGGGAGGGGATCAACCGCATGAGCATTCGGGCGGCGAGCAGCTTCTGCCGTGGTACCGGCTGCTGACGCTCAGCGATCCGCATCACTGGCGGGGGTTCATGATCGGGGCGTGGTGGCTGATGCAGCAGCGCGAGGAGGGCGCTGAGACGCTGGCCGAGGCGCGGAGCTTCATCGAGGAGGGGATCCGCCACAACCCCGACGTGTTCCAACTGCACCTGATGCACGGCCGCGTGCTGACGCGGCTCGAGGAATGGGACGGCGCGATCGGCGCGTTCCGGCGGGCGGTCGAGGTGGGGTTGAAGCTGCGCCCCGAAGGCGGAGTCGAGGAGCCGCCGGTCTGGACGCTGTCGGAGGAGGAGGACTTCGAGATGGCCGTGCGGTATATCGCGATGATTCAGGCGCGCAAGATGAACGACATCCCGGCCGCGCTGGCGACGATCGAATGGGGCCTGCGGCTGGTGCCGGGCGACGGGCCGCTGACGCACCTGCGGGGGGATTTGACGACCGCCGGGGAATGAGGGGGGTCGATTCCGGCCGCCGTTCGCGGGGGGGCGGTTGGGATTTGGGGCCGCGGTGGGGGTTGAGGTTGGGGTAGCCGGGTTCTGACGTCCCTGACGGGACTGCGTTGGCATTTTCCATTGGCATTTACTGTTTTCACCCCATGATTCAGGCGAGCGCGGGAGGCGCCGGCGTCGCCGGCCTCCTCTTACGGGAGTTTGGGGCGTTGGGGCGTGACGCAGGGTTCCGGACTGCGGCCGTCACCCTGCGCTTTAATCCGGTCGTCGGCTGCGCGGACTGAGGCATTCGCCCCCTGCGGGGACGGGGATGGTGTGGAATGCGGTGGCCCCAGGATGCGCTGCGCGCCACCAGGTGTTTAAACAGCGCTTCTTCGAGGCGGCACCTGGCATCCCTGCCGGGATGCGGGGGGATGGAATGGCTGGGGGACCGGTGGTGTCGCTGTACTCAACCACCGGGTACCCTCAATCATCCCTTCGGGATGGGGGATGGGTGGGAGTGCGGGTTCCACACCGGGGGGGCGGGGCGCTCGACATTTCTCATGATCAATCGGCGGGTCAGAACGGAAAGTTATGGCGGGTTGTGGCGAGCGGGGGACGGGGGAGGAGGGACGAGGGGCGGGCGGTGTGTAATAAAAAAAAGGACAGTGCGGGAGAAATTTGATGACAGGGGGGGCGGGGACGATGAGGGAGTCAGAAGCGAGCCAAGTGCTTAGCTGACGGGCGTCCAGGAGGGACACCGTCGCGAGACCTCAGCCGCATGACGCGAGAACGCATGTTGGGTCCGCCGGACCGGGGTGCCCCGTCGGTCGAGGCAGGACAAAGGAGGTTCGCCGCAGGGAGATAGGAAAAGGGGCGATCCGCGCCTGGACGTCGCGCGGAAAACCAGGACGGTTAGACAGCCAAGGCGACCGGCCCCCCTTCGCAAATACATGAAGGGGGTGCAATTCTTACCCTGATCGTCTGCCATCGGGCAGGGACGTCCGATGGAACGATTCGCCAAGATGGTTCTTTCACGGAGGAAAGAGCAATGGCATTGAGTGTCAATACCAACGTTGCCAGCCTAAACGCGCAGCGCAACCTGATGATCAACTCGGCGGGCCTGGGCAAGTCGCTGCAGCGGCTGTCGTCGGGTCTGCGGATCAACCAGGCGTCGGACGACGCGGCCGGTCTGGCGATCTCCAACGGCTTGACGGCGCAGGTGCGCGGTCTGAACCAGGCCGTCCGCAACGCCGGCGACGGGCTGTCGTTGCTGGGGACAGCGGAGAGCGCGATTTCGGAGCAGACCAACATCCTGCAGCGGATCCGCGAGCTGGCGGTGCAGGCGGCCAACGATACGAACAGCACGACGAACCGCTCGTCGCTGAATGACGAAGTCGACGCGCTGGTGTCGGAGCTGTCGAGGATCGCGGGGACGGTGGAGTTCAACGGGACGAAGCTGCTCGACGGCACGTTCACGGCCAAGGAGCTCCAGGTGGGCGCCTCGGCGGGGACGAACCAGAAGATCTCGATCGACATCAGCGGGACGCGGGCGACCGACATCGGCAGCCCGTACGAGATCGCCGGCACGGCGGTCACCACGGGGGGCTTCACCGAGGGCCAGGTCAAGATCACGGTCAATGGCCAGAGCTTCTTCGCGGCGGCGACGGCCAACGACGGCGTCTCCTCGACCGACCAGGGGGGCTCGGCGCTGGCCTACGCCACGGCGATCAACGCGGTGAGCGGCTCGACCGGCGTCAAGGCTTCGGCTTCGACCAGCGTCACCGGGGCGGCGCAGCAGGTGGCCAACCACGACACGGTCGACGCGACCAACTTCCTGAAGATCAACGGGGTCGACGTCGGCACGTTCAACGTGACGGCGGCCGATTCGACGGCGGTGATCGACGCGATCAACGCCAAATTCAGCGAGACCGGCGTGAAGGCCTCGCTCGGCGACGACGACAAGATCACGCTGACGGCCGAAGACGGCCGGAACATCGAAGTGGCGGCCGGCGGCGACGCGGCCACCGCCTCGGGCCTGAGCTCGGGGACGACGCGCGGCACCGTGACGCTGTCCAGCACGCAGGAATTCACCGTGGCCGACAGCTCGGGGAACCTGAACGCGGACGGGACGGCGGCCAAGAACACGGGCAAGAACGTCAACACGATCGACATTTCGACGAAGTCCGGTGCGGAACAGGCGATCGAAATCGTCGACGTGGCGCTTGAAAACCTGAACTCCCGGCGTGCCGGTATCGGCGCTCTGGTCAGCCGGCTCAACTCGGTGATCAGCAACCTGAGCGCGATCAGTGAAAACGTCGCGGCGTCGAATTCGCGCATCCTGGATGCGGACTTCGCGGCCGAGACGGCCAACCTGACCCGGACCCAGATCCTGCAGCAGGCGTCTGTTGCGGTTCTGGCCCAGGCGAACCAGGCACCGCAACTGGCTCTCTCACTTCTCCGGTAAGGTAAGGTCCGGCCCGGTCCTGGCCCAGGCGGCCGGGATCGGGCCCACCGTGCCGCGCGACGTGGGACTCGGGTTGACCAGCAACCGATTAAGGAAAGGACAAACCCCTTAACCGGCGGAACACCAGATCGAGGTGCAGTACGATGGCGATACCAGTCGTCTCGTTGGCCTACGGATCCATGGGGCTTGGGATCCGTGACGTCGCCGCACCTTCGTCTGCGTCTGGAAACTCGCAGAAGAGTCCTCGCCAGACGGACGCCCTGCTACCGACCGAACTTGCACCGGTGGGTCAAGGAGCCAGTAAACAGGATGTTTCAGGCACAGGGACAGAGCAAACCCGTCTTGTCGATGACATTCGGCAAACGGCGGAGAAGATCAACGAGTATCTGCGGATCGCCGATACGCACTTGGAATTCTCCGTGAGTGAACAGACCGGACGGATTGTGGTTCACGTCATTGACAGTGAAACGCGGGAAATCGTCCGGGAGATCCCCCCTGAAACGATGAATCGCTTCGCCAAGAGGATGACCCTGATGCGGGGTCTGCTCTTCGAAGCGAGCGGGTAACTCTCCCGGGATTCGATTCCCCGGTTCGTGTCGCGGCCGGGGGCGGGCAAGCGGCCAGGGGTATTTCCCCCGGTCGCCGCCGCCGCCCGGCCAGGCACCCCAGACAGAAAAACTCCCCCGGCGGAGCGCCCCGGTGACGACCTCACCGGGCGCCGGCCGGGGGAGTTCCTTTTTGGCGGGTCGATGCACGGGCGGGCCTGGATGCCGCGCTAATCGGCCAGGGCGTGCTCCAGATCCTCGAGCAGGTCGTCGCCGTCCTCGATGCCGACCGAGAGACGCATCAGGCCCTCGGTGATGCCGGCCTCGGCGCGCTCGCGTTCGGTCAGGGCCGCATGGCTCATCGTGACGGGATGGCAGACGAGCGATTCGACGCCGCCCAGGCTCTCGGCGAAGAGGAAGAGCCGGAGGCGCTTGACGAAGGCGTTGGCGGCCTGACGGCCGCCGTCGAGTTCAAAGCTGACCATGGCGCCGAAGCCGCTCATCTGGCGGCGCGCCAGGTCGTGCTGCGGGTGGGAGGGCAGGCCGGGGTAGATCGTGCGCTGGACGCGGGGGTGGCGCTCAAGGAACTCGGCCACGCGCCGGGCGTTGGCCTCGTGCTGGCGCATGCGGACGACCAGCGTCTTGATTCCGCGCAGCGTGAGCCAGGAATCGAACGGCCCGAGGACCGCGCCGACGTTGTTCTGGTGGAACTGGAAGCGGGCATGGAGTTCGGGGTCATTGGTGATGACGGCGCCGCCGAGGACGTCGGAGTGGCCGCCCAGGTATTTGGTCGTGCTGTGGATGACGACGTCGGCGCCCAGTTCGAGCGGGCGCTGGAAATAAGGGGAGGGGAAGGTGTTGTCGACGACGAGCGGGATGGCGTGGCGGCGGGCGGCGGCGGCGACGGCGGCGATGTCCGTGAGCTGGAGGAGGGGGTTGGTCGGGGTTTCGGTCCAGACCAGCCTGGTTGCGGGCTGGATGGCGCGGGCGAACGCCGCGGGGTCATCGGCGGGCACGTAGGTGACCGTGACGCCGCGCCGGGCATATTCGGTTTGCAGGAGGCGGAAGGTGCCGCCGTAAATCTGGCCGGCGGCGACGACGTGGTCACCGGGGTCGAGGATCGAGAGGACGGCGTCGCAGGCGGCCATGCCGGAGGCGAAGGCGAGGCCGTGGGCGGCGCCCTCGAGTTGGGCCAGGCATTGTTCGAGGGCCGCGCGGGTGGGGTTGGCGGTGCGGCTGTATTCGAAGGCGCGCGGGACGCCGACCTCCTGGAACTGGAAAGTGACGGCGGGATGGATCGGGACGATGACGGCGCCGGTGACGGGGTCGGGGGGTTGACCGGCGCGGATGGTCTTGGTGGCGAAGCGCATGGGGTCAGTTCCTTTCCGCTCAGCAGAGGCGGACCATGATAGCAGTTTGGGGGGCGGGAGTTAAGGGCTTGTCATTCGGCAATTGAGACCGGCTCCGGCCGCCCCTGCCAGGGGCTTGAATCGTTGGGGGCGGCGACGCAGGGTTCCGGCCCGGGGCCGTCACCCTGCGTTTTGATCCGGTCATCCGAATCCGGTCCACAAGTCAGAACCGCCTGCATTGAAGATGGGATCTTCAAGCAGCTTGGGATTTCGCGAGGCGTTGCGCTGCAAGGCAATGCCGCCGCGCCAGGGCAGTGCTCCCGGCTCAGGTCAGGCGGAAACGGATCGGCCCGGCGCGGGCCGGAGTGCGGGCGTTTCGGTTAAAAAACCGAGGCATAAGCCATAAACTAAACCTTTTTGATAAATTACCAACATATCATCATACTGATTTTCTGAATTGCAATATGGCATGGGGCGGACTATCCTTGCAAGCATGAGTCTTCGCCGAGCGGGAAACGCCGCGCTCCCTGGCGCCGGGGGGGCGGTCGCCCGCGCGTTGAGGAGTCCCCTGATCGACGTTGAAGGGCTGGAAGGCTTAATCCCAAGGGAAGGAGAACCAACGATGAGCTTGCAATTCAGCATTGCACGCATGTGCTGCATCGCGCTGTTCGTTGCCCTACTCGCCCCCGGGTCACATGCCATCATCTGGATCAACGAGGATTTCGAGGACGGAATCGCGTTTGATCATGCGCCAGGCACGGCAACGGGCGGGGCGGTGGATTACTATTTTGAAGGCGGGACCGACGTGGTCACGACGACGTCGGTCGCGGTGACCGGAACGGTGTCGACCCACCGCGCGCTGAGCGGCAGCCGCTCGCTGCGGCTGGGCGCGGGCGAGGGCTTCGCGGTCGACCACGGGGTCGAAAGCCCCGAAAGCGACCCGGTACAGATCTTCCAG
>ERZ795049.5574-NODE-5574-length-11545-cov-29.978068_pt1 | contig 11545 bp, 7 predicted proteins | sample MGYA00375133_ERZ795049 | MGnify/ENA primary metagenome ERZ795049 (study PRJEB30178, sample SAMN05720147) | activated sludge metagenome | isolation source: anaerobic digester from wastewater treatment plant | place: Japan | collected 2015-04-20 ...
TGAAGGCTACGACCACGTAGTCGCCGGAGGCGACCTGATGATCGCCGAAGGTATGGGAGTCATTGACGGTCTTGATCGTCACTCCGGCAAGATTTCCGCCCTTGAGAACGGCAAGTTCAACTCGGTCGGGATGGTTTTCACTGCCCTTGGTGGTGAACTCGTTGATCAACAATGAAGGGATCCTGGTGTTTTTTGCCCACAGCCGGATGGAGAAGCGCATCGAATTACCCGCAAGATCCTGAACCCTGCCCTCGAGGGTGCTGAACACACCCAAGATCAGGGGTTTTTTGAAGGCTATGGTGAGCTGCTCATCCCATACGCTCACATCGATGATCTCATTGTCTTCGATCGTGAACGCATCCTTTTTGATCATAATGCGTTCATTAAACCTCAAGCATGCTTCAGCGGGAGCGGTCATCTCCATATCGAGCAGCACCGGAGGAGAGCTGTCCCGCTGAGCAAAAATGTTGAGCAGGGAAGGGGGGTGTTCAGTACAGCCGATCACGAGTCCTACGCAGACGACGCCGATACACAAAAGAACAAGGTACTTCATATCCCATATTCGCAATCCATGACGGTTTTACTTGAAAATGATTTACAGAATGGATTTGAGGGGGCAAACTATGGTATGAGCAAAATCCATACAGGCATGGTACTGGTGCTAGCTGTTCTGATCATAGGTGTTTTGGTGCCTACATGGATGGACGTGTCCAACATCGAACTGGAATCCATTTGGGACGGTGAAGCGATGAATCTGCGGGAAGGGTGGACGCTGAGCGCTGACGGGGTGGTTCTGGATGATGATTTCACCCTTCCTCGAATCGTTAAGGATCCGGATTTAAGCGACAAGCGAGTTACGCTTTCCCGGACCATTCCCTCCTCGTACACGGCAATACGATCGCTTCTCTTTCGAACCTCCCAAAAGCGGGTGAAGGTGTATGTCGATGATCGACTCACCTATTCCTACGACGCAAACATCGACAATCGCCGAATCAAACTCATCGGCCTGATCAACCATTTTGTCCGTCTTGAAGAAGGGGATCAGGGGAAAACGCTGAATATTGAAATGATCAGCAACATGCCGAAATCAAGCGGGCAGTTCCATGAGGTGTATTTCGGCACCCGGACCGCCCAGATTCGTCGTCTGTTCAACTACGACGGTTTTTCTCTCGTCGTGGGAGTCTTCTTGATTATCAACTCCCTGGCAACAGCCGTCATCGCCTCGCGTTCACTGAGAAACGGTAAAATCTATCGAGGAACCCTTGCACTGAGCTCGATCGAGCTTTGTGTCGGGCTTTGGGTGTGCTGCGGAAGCATGTCCACCCAGCTGTTCATCCACAATCAATTGCTGCTCGTTGTCTTGGCCATGACCGCGTTATACATGCTTCCGGTGTGTGTCACGTGGTTCGTCTTATCGATGTACTCGATCCCCATGCGCAGATTCTTCATGATCAGCACGCTCTTCTTCCCGATTGCCTTTGTTGTCGTTTCCGCCCTGCAGCTGCTGGGTGTGATCACCTATATCACCGTGCTTATTCCTTTGGCGGTTCTCTTCTTCTTTTACCTGCTCATCATCCTCGGGGCGGTCATGCATGCGTATCGAAAGGGCGAGAAGAATGCAAAACCCTTTTTAGTCGCCACCGGCTTTCTCTTTGTCTCGACCGTCGGCGAGCTGACCCTCCTCATCCTCCCGCACCCGACGTTCATCAACATCCAGCCGCTCAACATCGGCGTCCTCATCTTCGGTTCGATTCTCTACAGCCAAATCCTCACCCAAGGAGTTCACTTCCTCGAAGAGCGGGGAAGAAAGGAATACCTGCAGTCGCTCGCCTATACGGATGCTCTGACGGGTCTTGGCAATCGAAGGGCGTTCGACGAAGAGTTGATTCGACTTGCCAAGAGCGATTCAAAAGAAAAACAATACGGAATCGTCGTGTTTGACGTGAATAGCCTCAAGCAAATCAATGATGACTACGGCCACGCCGAAGGAGACCTCGTCCTCAGAGAGATCGGCGAGCTTCTCACCTCGCTCTATGGAACGTTCGCCACGATCTATCGAATCGGCGGGGATGAATTCGCATTGATATGCGAGCAATGCGGTCAGGAGAGGATGAGAGATTTTGAACGATTATTCACCGAGGCGATTGCGAAGAAGCCGTTTACCCTCGCGTTCGGATCCGCTTTATCATCGCTTGACCGTTCCGACTCGAGCGATTCCCTCTACAAGCTTGCCGATCGACGAATGTATCAGCAAAAGAAGACGATGCAATACAAGACCTATCACAAATCCCCACAAAATCCGGCTTCAATTGACACGTCAGAGGGCACTCGGTAGACTCGATTAAAAAGAGGAAACGGCATGAGCAAGCTCTGGCAGAAAGATTATGACCTTGATTCGCTGATGGAAACCTTTACCGTCGGTGATGATTACATCCTCGATCAACACCTTGTCATCGCTGATGCTCTTGGCTCGATCGCCCACGCCCGCGGGCTTGAAAAACCGGGGATTCTTTCCGAGGAAGAAACAGCGGAACTTACGCAGGGGCTCATCGATATCATCGGTCTTCGTCTACAGGATGATTTCCCCATCCATAAGAGTGATGAGGACTGTCATACCGCAATTGAAGGATTTCTGGTGAAGCGGGTGGGGGAGGCGGGCAAGAAGATCCATACCGGCCGCTCGCGAAACGACCAGGTGCAGACCGCCCTCCGGCTCTGGATGCGGGAGTTCGCCTATAAGCTTGCCCATAAGGGCGCAGCGCTCGCCACGATGCTCTTCGATTTCGCTGAAAAACATCGGGATGTACCGATGCCCGGGCGGACCCACATGCAGCTGGCGATGCCCTCTTCCGTCGGTCTTTGGGCTTCAGGCTACGCCGAAGAGCTTGCCGATGAATCCAAGTACCTTCTTTCGATCGCCGACCTGCTTGACCAGAGCCCGCTGGGATCCGCCGCTTCCTACGGCGTGCCGTTGGATCTCGACCGGAACTACACCTCCGCTCTGATGGGCTTTTCCCGGGTCCAAAACAACGTGCTCTACGCAAACAACAGTCGGGGGAAGTTCGAGGCGATTCTCTTGGACGGGTGTGATTACCTTGGCTTGACCTTGAGTAAACTCGCCCAGGATCTCATGATCTTCACCCTCCCCGAAATCGGATACTTCTCCCTTCCCAACGAGCTGACCACCGGCAGCTCGATCATGCCGCAGAAGAAGAATCCCGACGGGCTTGAGCTGGCCCGCTCCCGCTCGAGCGTCATCTCCTCATGCGCATTTCGGGTCAAATCGATCATCCGTTCTCTTCCTTCGGGGTATAACCGGGACTTCCAGGACACCAAAGGAGCGCTCTTTGAAGGAGCGAAAGCGACATGGCTCCTCTTGGGAATCTTTGAAGTGATGATCGAAGGCCTCATCGTCCACGAAGAAGCGTTGGTGAAGGGGTGCAAGCCGGAGCTGTATGCAACCGATCTCGTTCTCAAGCGCTCCCTTGCCGGCGAGAGCTTTCGGGATCTGTACAGGGAAGTCGGGCTTCATCTGGAAGAGGTTCTCCCCGGTGACCCGTATGAAGCGCTTCGGGAGCGGACAAGCGTCGGTACTGCCGGCAATCTGAACATCGACCGTTCGCGTGCCGGCAAAGTCATTCGGGAAAGCGAAACCCGCTTGAAGGCGATCCAAGCGAGCTATGAAGCTCTCAGTGGTTTGAAGCAGCTCGAAGTTGTTTCTTTTTAAGCCGTTTCCACGATCCTTTGCGAACGCTTCTGCAAAACCGGGGTGTGTTTCACCGCTTGGTGGTACGCTTCGGCGATATTGGTGCAGTAATCGCCGATGTGCTCAAGGTGGCGGATCAATTCAAGAATCAAAAGCTCTGCTTTTACATCTCCGACCCCTTCACTGAGGCGGTCTTGGACCTTGTTCCCCAGATCAGCTCGCAGGGCGTTGATCTGATCCTCATACTCGTTCGCCTTCTGCATCTCGGCCTTGGTGAGCGTTCGATCCATGCGGTCGCGAACGTAATTCAGGAACTCCTGGACTATAAGATGGAACGTTTCCATCTCCTTCAAGATTTCATCCTCATAGTTCCATCCCATCTTGTAGCGCCGTTGACTGAGCCGCGCCAGGGCATAGCAGCTGTCGGTCACGCTCTCCAGTTCATCCATCACGCGGATGAGGGAGTTCAACGAGGAAGCATTGGTGGTGGTTTGGGAATCTTGGAGCAGGTGAACGATGAAGTTTGAAAGCTGTTCCTGCATCTGATCGGCGTACTCTTCATCCCGTCTCATCAAATCGACCAGATCATCAATCGCATTGTTGGGACTGTCAAACATCGAACGATACCGAGCCAGCATGGTGCACGCAAGGTTAGCCATCTTTTTGATCTCATCTCGGATCGCCAACATATAGATTTCGGGGCTGTCGATGAACGGTGCTCCGATATATCTGAAGTGATACGTTCCTTCTTCATACTCCGCCTTCTGCGGGAACAAACGTTCGATAAGCCGGGCGTATAGTGTTACGAAGGGGAACATGAGAATCGTTTTCGAGACTGCGGCGACCGTTGCGAACATCGCAAGGAACACCGGCAATGCTTGGGCAAGGGCATCGCCGGTGAGGATGAAGACATCCCCGGGAACGATCCAATTCACCAATGCCAGCAGTGGACGGAAGAAGATCAGAGCAAGAGAACTTCCAAGGACATTGAAGAGGATATGTGCCCAAGCGGCCTGTTTGGCGGTGGTGGAGGTTCCGATTGATGCCAAATACGCGGTAATCGTCGTTCCGATCATGGCGCCCAGAATCATCGCCGCACCCTCTTCAACACCGACCCAGCCGTTGTACGCCATCGTCAGGACGATTGCCGTCGTCGCCGAGGATGATTGGATGACGAGTGTTACAGCCATGCCAATCAGGAGACAGAGGAAGTTGCTCCAAAGAGTATCCGCGTTGAAGGCGGCGAGAAAGGCGAGGGCTTCGGGATTGTCCGAAAGGCTGGGAATCGAGTTTGACATGGAGTTCAACCCGAGAAACAGAAGACCGAATCCCAACAGTACATCACTTTTGTCACGGTTTCGACTCCGCTTGCTGAACAACAGCGGAAGGGCAAACGCTATCGATGTAAGAGCAAGAAGGGATATATTCATCTTGAATCCCAGCAGTGCCACGATCCATCCGGTAACCGTGGTTCCGATATTTGCTCCCAGGATTACCCCGATTGCCTGGACCAATTCCATCAAGCCGGCGTTTACAAAACTGACGACCATCACGGTGGTCGCTGACGATGATTGAATGATAACGGTGATGATGACGCCGGTCATGATCGAAATGAACCGGTTTTTTGTCATCATGTTGAGAATGGCTTTCATCCGATTTCCGGCGGACTTCTGCAATCCCTCACTGAGGAGCTTCATTCCATACAGGAAAAGGCCCAGACTTCCAATTATCTGGAAAAAGATCATGACTGCTTTCATACCGGCTCAACCCTAACAAGTTTAACCCAAGAGGTAAAGTAGGAGACCGTCAACGGTTCAGTGTGGATTGAACTTTAAAAGCCCTTGTTGTATGGTTGGGCTATGAGCATCATCAAACCGCAAAAGCTTGGAATCATATCGGGGCCGGGCTCGGAGTATTTTACCGGAAAAGTTGTCAAGCATCTTCGGAGGCTCTATTTGGAACGGTACTACAAGCTTTCCAGCGCTCTTGCCAAGCGGCACGGCATCAGCGAGGAGGAGATCCTTAAAACCGTCACCCTCACCGATGACCTTTCCAATAAACGGATTCCCCGCTCAAAGGCCCCCACCACCTTCCAATGCCCCGATTTCACGATCAAGACGAAGTATGTGCGGTTTGCAAACGGTGAAGTGAAAGCCGAGATTCTCGATCCGGTGCGGGGTCTCAGGGTCTTCATCATCCATGACCTTTCGAACAATGAACCGGTGCGAGTCAGCGGATCCGACGAGCCCCTGAGGCTTACGATAAACGACCACTTGGTGTTTTTATTGACCACGATCAATGCGCTCACTCTGGCCGGGGCGGATTCCGTAACGCTGGTCATTCCGACCTATCCCTATTCCCGCCAGCATAAAAAGAGCACGCGGGAAGCGCTGACCGCCTCGATGTTCGGCCGCATCTTCGAGATGCTCAAGGTCGAACGGATCATCACGCTGGACATCCACTCCCGGGAGATCGAGAACTCCTTCGGACACCTTCATCTGGAGAACCTTCACGCGTCCTATCAGACCCTCATCGCTCTGCGCAAGCTCGTTGATTTCAGCGATCCGAACCTGGTGGTGGTCGCCCCGGATACCGGGGCGATCAGCCGGAACAAGTTCTACGCTCAGGCGCTCCACCGTCCGCTTGCGATGCTCTATAAGGAGCGCGATTACTCGGTGGTCAGCAAGGATGCCCGAAACTCCAACATCAAATCGATCAACCTGCTCGGAGACGTCAAAGGCAAGACCGTCCTGATCGCCGACGACATGCTGGCCACCGGCGGAACGATGATCGTAGCGATGCGCGAGTTGACCAACCTCGGAGCGGAGAAGATCATCTGCATGGTCAGTCTTCCGTTTTTCAACGGAACCGCGGTGGAGGACTTCGACCAAGCGTATAGAGAAGGCATCTTCTATCGGATCATCGGGACAAACGCCGTGACGCACGGCCGCGATCTGCTGGATAAAGAGTGGTACATCCAGGCGGACATCACCGAGCTCTTTGCCCGGGTGATCAGCCGTCTTCACCACGGCCGCTCGATCAGCCCGCTGTTGGATAACCGCCGGTTCATCCAGATTCTCATCGACAACACTCAAGCAAATCCAAAAGCTCCTCTTCCGGATGCTGCCGCTACCGACCCGGATCAAGAAGATTAATCTTTGATCCGGGTGAGTCAGCAGCCTCCCTTACGGGCGGTAACCATCATGCCATAGGAGTGACCATCATGAAGATGTCCAACCGAATTTCATCATTTCAAGCTTCCCCGATCCGCCGGCTTTCGCCGTATGCCCGTTCAGCCGTAAAGCGGGGGATCACCGTATATCACCTGAATATCGGCCAACCCGATATCAAGACTCCCCAAGTCGTTCTGGAAGCGATCCGGAGCTACAACGAGCCGATCATCGCCTATGGATCCAGCGAAGGATATGAGCGCCTCCGGAACGCGCTTCCCGCCTATTACGCAACATATGGAGTGGATATCAAGCCGGAGGATATTTTGATTACCACCGGCGGGAGCGAAGCACTGCTCTTTACGCTGATGACACTCTGCGATCCGGGCGACCAGGTGATCATCCCCGAACCCTTTTATACGAACGTCTCCTCCTTTGCCCACTCGGCGATGGTTGAGCTTGTTCCGGTGACCAGCCGTCTGGAGGACGCATTCGCCCTTCCGCCGATGAAAGATCTTGAGAAGCTCATCAACCCCAAGACAAAAGCGATTCTTCTGTGCAGTCCGAACAACCCGACCGGTCATGTGTATTCCAAAGAAGATCTGGAGCGAACTCTCCAACTCTGCAAGAAGCACGACATCTTTCTGGTCGTTGATGAAGTCTATCGGGAATTCTGCTATGACGGGGAACGGTTCACCTCGATCCTGACCTTTGAAGAGTACGCCGACCGGGTCGTTTGCGTCGATTCATTCTCCAAACGCTACTCGATGTGCGGAGCCCGGGTAGGGATGTTGGTGAGCCGAAACAAGCAGTTTCTTACCGATACGCTCAAACTCTCCCAAGCCCGGCTGTGTCCGCCGGATATCGAGCAGGTCGCCGCAGCGGCGGCGTTGACCACCGATCCCTCCTATCTGGTCGAAGTCAAAAAGGAGTATGAAAGCAGGCGCAACTTCCTCGTCGAGGCGCTCGAGAAGGTCGAAGGGGTGAAGACCACCAAGCCCAAGGGGGCGTTTTACATCATCGCCGAGCTTCCCGTTGAGGACGCCGAGGATTTCGCCACGTTCCTCCTCAGGGATTTCGATCTCAACGGAGAGACGGTGATGCTCGCCCCGGCGGAGGATTTCTATGCGACGAAAGGGATCGGTCGAAGGCAGGTGCGCATTGCGTATGTATTGAATAAAGAAGACCTCGGCAAGGCGGTTGCATGCCTCGCCGCCGGCTTGAAAGCATATGCTGAGAGAGGCGCTTAAGAGCCGATGATCTTGATCAAGACTCGTTTATCGCGCAGTCCGTCAAATTCGTAATAGAAGATTTGCTCCCATGGGCCGAGGTCCAGTTTTCCACCGGTGATAGCGACGACCGTTTCCCGGCCCATGATCGTTCGCTTCAGGTGCGCATCAGCGTTCTTCTCCTTTTCCGTATTGTGCCGATAGCGCTCGTAGGGGAGCTCGGGGGCAAGTTCTTCAAGCCATTTTTCAAAATCTTCGTGGAGGCCTTCCTCCACGGAGTTGATGAATACACTCGCTGTGATATTCATCGCATTGGCCAGAACAAGCCCTTCCTTGATTCCGCTTTCAGTGACCGCCTCACCAATCGCCTCGGTGATGTTGACCAGACCTCGGCGTTTATTGAGGTGAAACCAAAGCTCTTTTCGATATGTCACCATACAGGCCTCCTTCTGTACATCCAGTATATCATGGAGTTTGTCACAAAACCTCAGGTATGCTATGCTTGGATTCAGGAGAGAAGGCGTGAAAACAAACGAGAGTTGGGATCTTAGTTCCGTCGGCGATATTTCAGCCCAAAAGATCCGGCGGAACCTTCGCGAGCTCGCGGTTTTTTCAGCAAATTCCATTCGTTCCCTGAAAGAGACGGCGTTTCGATATGAACCGATCGCATTGATGGAGCAAGCTCTTGAGCACTACCACCGAACCGTCATCAGGGAATGGAAAGGCGATGGTGAAGCGATTCGAATCTCAAAGGCGCTTATCTCCTATCTTGCGAATCTTCTACAGTCTTTTTCAAAGCCGCTTTCAAAGAACAGGCAGGTCAAACAAAAGGATTGGAAAGATATCGTTCGACTCTTTGATGACATCGTCCGCAAATCGATCCGCATCGTGGATAATACCGCTCTTGCCCTGAAGGCGGATGGAACGCTGACCGATCCGATCCTGCTTGAGCGCTTTCAAAAGGAGGCGAGCGCATGGGTGCTGCCTCCGTTGGTCGATGAAGAGCTCTTGAAACGGCACCATCGCTCTCTGCTCTATCAGCTTCAACCCTACAACGCCCTGATCAGTGAAGTGTTTCCATCTCACCTCGACGGAGTGCTTCAGGCATTGTCGACCCTGATCGAAACGGACGAGCATGACCTGTTGAACCATACCGCGCTCAGTGAAGCGGATGCCAAGGTGCTGGCTCGTCCGATCGCAAGCGAAGAGTTTCGAGTCGACAACCATCGCCTCACGCAGTTCCAACAATCCTCGCTCAAGCCCTTCATACTCATCAACGGCTCCTATTACTGCTTCGATCCCGAACGAGTCCTCATCGAAGGCTATGGAATCATCAAAGGGGCGGTGACCACCTCAAGCGGCGAGCGTAAAGAGGCGTGGGAGAGGATTGAGAAAGAGAAGCGGAGCCTGCTTTCGGTCACCTTCTTCACCGCAATGCTTTCTTCGATGCACTACACGAGAAAGGTGGAGTATAAGGACGGTTTTCTGGACGCCCTCTTCGAAGATGGGAAGAAGGAGCTGGTGATCCAGATTCCCGCCGCCCACACCGTCTTTCCCGAGGATCCGATCCAAGAAAGCGCTGCCTATGCTCGGGCGTTGATCGAAGAACAGAAGGCGATCGACTTGGCGAAAACCCATCCCGCCCCCTCGGTCATCATCGATTTGAGGGCAATCAAGAGCTATCCGGTAACATTGATCGATAACGCGCTCACCCTTTCCTTCCTTCAGGTGGCGGCGTTGGCGACAACGTGGGAGGGGGCCAACGAGATCAAAGGTGAGCTGGGCCTGCTGCCGCTTGGCGATCTTACGCCACCTCCCCACGATAAAGAGCCGGAAGAACAATTGGAAGCTGAACAGCCGAAAGCCGGGCAAACAGATGATGAACATGATCCGATGAAGGAGTTTGACGAGCATCTGGAAGACGAGCTGGAATGGGAAGAAGAGGAAGATGAAGATTCCTTTGACGATGATGAAATCCTAGAAGAAGAGCTCAGCGCGATCGATGAGGAAGATGAGTACGAAGATGATCTTGAAGAGTTTGAGGGTGATGAGCAGGATGAATATACCGCGATCCTTGAGGATGATGAATACGAAGGTGAAGCTCCCGAACCGATAGAGGAAGGAAAGGAGGAGCCGGAATTCACCTTGGAAGCGGAAGTCGATTCCTCCTGGCAGCGTTTTGATCAAGGGTTCACTCTGGGAATCAAGGATCCCCGGATCATCGAAGGGGAATACCTCGACTACGCCGATGAAGAAGGCGAGGAAGAGGAGGATGACTGGGCGTACAGCGGATCATCCTATTTTACTTCCGCAAACCCCTTGGAAGACTATCTGGGTGAAGACGAGTACGAGACCGCCGATGAACTGTTCAGCCAAAGCGAACAGCCGGTTCTCTTCGACGTGGAGGATGAACGGATGTTCGATCCTTTTTATCGCACCGACCTTGAGCGGCAAGCCGTTGAAGAGGATTACGAAAGCGAAGCCATCGGGCTTTTTGAGTATGAAAGCGAAGGGAGCGGATATGACGAAGAGGAGGTTCTTGTACCGTCATCGTTTGTCCTTGCCGATGAAGAGATGGAGGAAGGCAAGGAAGACCTGCTTCGCTACCACACCCAGTATGTCGAGGATGACGATGGAGACGAATTCGGTTTCTTGGATCAGATCCAAAGGAGCGCCGAACAGCAAAAACGCCCCTCTTCCCGTTTCACTTTGATCAACGCGGTCGAACATGCGAAACATCAACCCCCTCCTCAAGAGGAAGAAGATAAAAAAGCTCCTCCAGCCCCACCGCCGGCAGCAAAACAGGCTTCCGTTGAACCGTTTGAGTTGGATCTGCCGCCGAACCTCAGTGAAATCTTCACCCTTCTTGCAAAAAAGAATCAGTGGTCCTTCAATACCTACCTCAAAGAAAGCATGGCTCATGAGATCGATTCACTGGAGCGAATGCTCCAACAGATTCGGGACACGACTCTCGAACCGGGGCAGGATCGGATGTTCACGATCGTCCCCATGGAGCTGACCATTATTGTTTTGGCGGCGAAAGGGGATCCGCTCAGCACGTGGACGCGAAAAGTAAACGTTGCCGCCCTGATGCACGCCAACAAAAAACGCTCCTGGCGCGCCCTTTCGATCGGATACGACCGAAAGAGAAATTTGGTGTTTGCCGATGATTGCCCGATCAGGCGGGAAGATTTTACAGCAACGGATTGGAAGTTTGTAATCAATGCGGCGAATCGGCTGCGGGATAAAAAGCGAGTATAGAGAGCATATGAAGACCCACTTGGATGTTGCCCTGCAGGCAGCTCGCAGAGCAGGCTCCTACGCCTTGGGAGCGGAGAGGAACGGAGCGATCTCCGTTCGGATGAAAGAGGCGAACGATTACGTTACCGATGTCGATATCCAGATCGAACAGCTGATCAAAGACACGATCCGGCTCTCCT
>ERZ795049.5584-NODE-5584-length-11533-cov-5.084597_pt1 | contig 11533 bp, 10 predicted proteins | sample MGYA00375133_ERZ795049 | MGnify/ENA primary metagenome ERZ795049 (study PRJEB30178, sample SAMN05720147) | activated sludge metagenome | isolation source: anaerobic digester from wastewater treatment plant | place: Japan | collected 2015-04-20 ...
TAAAATAACCATCCTTCATAGGATGGTTATTTTTCAGTTCCGGTATTATACGCTGACGTCCTTTCCTTCATTGACTTTGTTGAACACCAGCAGGGAAGCCACCGTCAGCAGGGTAAGGATTGTGGAAAGCGCTGCGGCAACGCCGTAGTTCCCCCTCAAAACTTCTGTGTACACCGCGACTGTCAGGGTTTTGGTTCTTCCGGTGTAAAGGATAATGGCGGTGGACAGTTCGCTTATCATTGTAACCCAGCTTAAAATTGCGCCGGCCACAATACCCGAGGCCATCATTGGCACCGTGACACGGAAGAAGGCCTTTATTTTACTGGCGCCCAGCGATATCGCTGCTTCCTCAATGCTCATGGGTATCTGCTGCAAAATTGCCACCGAGGAGCGAATGGTGTAAGGCAAGCGGCGGATAATCAGCGCCACCACCATAATCATCATTGTTCCGCTCAACATCAGCGGACGCCGGTTAAACCCCGTAAGAAGTGCAATACCCAGCACCGTACCGGGAACTATGTAGGGTATCATAGACATTATATCCACCATACTTGTCAGAGCATTTCTACGGCGAACCACCAGATATGCAATTAAAATAGCCAGCAGAACGATGAAAGCCAAAGCAAGCATTGGAATGATTATTGTGTTCTGGATGCTTTTGCCCAGCTTCCCGAACGCTGTGGCATAGCTATTAAGTGAATAACCCGGTATAAATATTTTACCTGCCGTCTTTTTAAAAGATGTGTATGTCACATATAGCTGCGGCAGGACGGCGAGGGCGACCACCGAGTAGCTGAACAGATAAACCCAGGGTTTAACTATATTTTTGGGCTCTTTCTCGTAAATTGGATGCAGAGCATTCAGCGCAAAGGAATTTTTGTTGGAAATGTACTTCTGCGTCAGAAATACCACGGTTGTAATAATAATGGCAATTATGGCAATGGCCGCAGCAAAACCGTCGTTGCTGCCCACCTCGCTGATGAATTCGGTATACAAAACTACAGGAAAAGTACGGTATCCCTCACCAATGAGCATCGGAGTGCCGAAATCGGCAAAAGAGCGCATAAAAACCAACAAACCTGCCGCAAGCAGCGTAGGTATAATCAGCGGGACAATAACCTTTAAGAAGCATTTTATCCCCGCACAGCCCAGGTTATTTGCCGCCTCAATAAGTGAATTGTCGATATTCTTCAGCGCGCCCCTTGCATACAGAAAGACCAGCGGGAACAGCTGAAGGGACATAACCAACACAATGCCGCCGAAACCGTATATATCGGGGAAATTTATGCCGAACTTTGCTAAAAAGCTGGTGATTACCCCGCTTCTGCCCAGTAGCATAATCCATGAATAGGCCCCTATGAACGGTGCGGACATGGACGCAATAATAATAAGAATGTTCAGCATTGCCTTGCCCCTGATTTTGTATATTGTCAGGAAGTACGCCAAGGGTGTCCCTATTAAGATTGAAAGGGCAGTTGCAGAAATTGATACCTTGAAACTGTTCAGCAGGGTATCGGAATAGTAACTTTTGGAGAAGAATTTTACAAAATTGGCCAAGGTATACTCCCCGGTCTGACTGTCGACAACAGCCTGTTCAGCAAGGCGCGTCATAGGATAAAGCAGAAACAGGATATAAATTGCTATGGTGCATAGTGTTATGATTCCCCATATATCGAAACGAAATTTACTGTTATCCTTCATAGGCTTCGCTCCTTACAAGGTTTATACTTCCCTCCCGATTGAAGATGTTGATCTTATCCTTCTTCACCTGCAGCAGTACTTTCTGTCCCGGCTTAAGCTCCTCACCCATGGAGGATTCCTCCACTATTTCCACCGAGGCTCCATCCTCCAGCTCCACCATGTAATGGGTATTCAACCCCAGATATGTATATTCTTTTACCAAGCCCCTGATTCCCTCGCCGCTCCCGGGGATGATTATGAACTCCTCAGGGCGCACCGAGCAGAGTACCTCCTGTGATTCTGTGTTCCGCAGGCTCTCCAGCTGCACCCGGTAACCCTTTGAAAAGACAACCTCCCCTAGCTCTACCTTCGCCGGGATTATGTTGGTGCGACCGATGAAGGTTGCAACAAATACATTGCGAGGCCGCTGATAAATCTCCTTAGGGCTGCCTACATGCTGTATGCCCCCGTCTTTCATAACCGCAATGGTATCACTGATTGCCATTGCTTCTTCCTGGTCATGGGTAACATATACCGTGGTGATGCCCACGTTTTGCTGGGTATGACGGATAACACCGCGCATTTCAAGACGCAGCTTTGCGTCAAGGTTCGAAAGAGGCTCGTCCATGAGCAGAACTTCGGGTGCGATGACCAATGCCCTGGCAAGGGCGACACGCTGCTGCTGCCCGCCTGAGAGCTGGTTAGGCATGCGGTCGGCATATTGTGAAATCTGCATGAGCTGCAGATATTTCTCGGTTTCTTCTTGAATTTTTGCTTTGGCTAACTTTCTGTTTTTCAAACCAAAGGCTACGTTTTCACGGACTGTCATATGGGGGAATATGGCATAGTTTTGAAAAACCATGCCAATATTCCGTTTGCTAGGGTCTATATCGTTCATGCGGGTTCCATTAAAGAATACTTCGCCGCCCTCTATCGAGTTGAACCCGGCAATCATGCGAAGCAGCGTTGTTTTACCACAACCCGAAGGACCGAGAAGAGTAAAAAGTTCTCCGCTTTTAATTTCGATAGTCAAATCAGAAATAACAGTGTTATTCCCATATTTTTTTACAAAATTATTAATAAAAATTTTACTCATTTCATTCCTCCGCAGTTTTTTGAGACTACTTGCTCTTAAGGCTTGTGAATATCTCGGTGTATTTTGCAACAATTTCTTTCTTGTGAGAGCTTACATAGGGGATATCTTCCTCAATTACGTAAATTTCGGACATGGGAATCATAAAGTCGCTGGTTTTGCTGTTCTTTCTAACCGGGCGGTTGGTCAGGGTTGTACCCCAAATGTTCTGAACCTCTTCGCTGATGATGAAGTCAATGAAGAGCTTGGCATTCTCCATGTTCTTTGCGCCCTTTATGATGGTGGCCGATGCCGGCAGATAAACTGCGCCCTCCTTAGGGTAAACCACCTTTACAGGTGCTCCGTCCCTTACAAGCTGTGCGCAGGGGTCCTCATAGGACAGACCTACCAGATACTCGCCGTCGGCAACACCCTTGTATACTCCCGAAGAGCTTTGGGAAATCTTGCCGTTTATGTTTGCAAACAGATCCTTGACAAAGCCCCATGCCTTTTCGTCCTCGTACCCGCCCATAGCCTTGAGTATATTTGTAAGCTGGGCAAGAGCAGATGATGAGTTGGCCGGGTCTGCAGAAACAATTTTGCCTTTGAGCTTGGGGTTGAGAAGATCGGCATAGCCTTCAACCTTGATGTCACCGAGGAGTTCGGTGTTCACTATCAGACAGCTGCCGTCCAGCACGTTGCTGGTGATGAATCCGCAGGTGTTCTTGTATGCGTCCATAACATCCTTGTCATTTGGGGATACATACGGCTCCCATAAATCCTTGTTGTCATAAGCGAGAGACCAGGAGCCGCCAAACAGTACGTCGGCGTAGGGGTCATTTTTTTCGGACTGAATTCTCTTGATTAGCTCGCCTGTGCCCGCTTGTATAACTTCCACTTCAATTCCGTACTTTTCTTCAAACAGTGGGATAGTTGCATTCATTAGCCCCTCCGAGTTGGGCGAATAGACGACGAGCTTGCCCCCCGTCTGCGCTGCAGGCGGTGCTTCCGGTGCGGGTTCCGGGCTGCCCTGCGTGGGCGCAGGCTGTGATGCGTTACCGCAACCGGCAAGGGAAACAACCATTATCAGGCTCAGTAGAATTGTTATTACTTTTTTCATATTCAATTCCTCCTCACATCATTGCGGTCCGTAGGACCTTATAATTATATCCTACAGTATGCATATACAAAGAAAATACCCTAATTATGGAACAAATGGTAAAGATACAGAACAGTTTTATCACTTTTCTGTAAATTCAAAAAAAAGCGCCGCCGCTTAGCGGATTTTTCGTTTATATTCTTTGGGCGAGCAACCCATATATTTTTTAAACACATGGTTGAAATATTTATAATCGCCTATGCCGCATTCCCTGCCGATATCTGAGATAGGCACCCTGTCCTGCTGCAAAAGCAGCAGAGCCTTCTGTATTCGGTATCGATTCAAATACTCGATGACGGTGGTGTTCAGCACTTTTTGAAACCGTTGATTTATATATCTGTCCGAGTAAAACAGCTTTTCTGAAATGTCGGTAAGGGTGATTTTACGGGTATAATTTTCTGCGATATACTCTATTATTTGTTTCACAACAGGGTCCTCGTCTTCTTTTTGCCCATCATCCTCAAACAGTGAAATATTCTTCCATTCGGCGGCGTTCCGGTTCTGATTTCTTAAAATTTCTATATTTCTGCACTCCAGAACGGCGCGCTCGAGTGCCTCGGTCATTTCCTCCATGTTTAAGGGCTTAAGCAGATAATCAGCCACATCATACTTTATGGCCTCCTTGGCATATTCAAACTCCGGGTAGCCGGTCAGGATTATAGTGGCATAGTTTCCGCTCTTTGTTTCGGCAATCATCTGGAGACCGTCCATCACGGGCATATTGATGTCGGTAATGACGATATCGGGGCTCATTGAGTTGATGAGTTCCTTGCCCTCCACCCCGTTGCGCGCCTCTCCCACAACGATGCAGTTGTGCTGCTCCCATGGCACCGAATGCTTAATGCCCTTTCGTATGATATCCTCATCTTCTACTAATACTACCTTATACATCCCTAGCCCCCCTGCGCAGAAGTTTGGCCGTCACCGTGAAGTATTTCCCCTCCACGCTGTCTATGAACAGCCCACAGTCTTCTCCGTATTCCAGTATAATGCGCCTGCACAGGTTTTGCAGGCCGTTGTGTTCGGTCATTATTTCCTCCGACACCATCGTATCTCTCAGCTGATCCAGTTCCTCCCCGGAAACCCCCGGTCCGTTATCTGTCACCTTCAGGAAGAGGTATTCCCCCTCACACCAGCCCTTAATCTGCACTGAGAGATTCATCTGATTTTTAAAGCCATATTTGATGCTGTTCTCAATGAGAGGCTGGAGCAAAAGCTTGGGAACAAGAGCACAGCTGCAGCATTCGTCAATATCTATGCTGCAGACAAATCGGTCGCCAAACCTTGTCTTTTGCACATACAAATAATCCTCTATGTATATTATATCCTCTGAAAGCAACACATCCTGCTTGGCATTATTAATACTGTAACGCAGGATATGGGTAAATCGTTCTATTAAATAAGCCGCCTTTTCTCCATCAGTAATGATGAGATATTTTATGGTGTCCAATGCGTTATAGATAAAATGCGGGTTGATTTGTGTTTGCAGGTTTCGCATTTCAATCATGCTATTGAGCTTAATGAGGTCGGTATTGCGGGTATTAAGCTCGTTAATACTCTTGAGCATTTTATTAATCTGCGCAGCAATCTCCTCAAATTCATCTCCGCTTTCAATGCGGATAATATGCCTATTGTCTCCCTTTCGGATTATCCGCATTTCATCCACCAATATGCCTAGGGATGCGGCGTTTTTTGCCGCCATCACCTGCGACATTTTCTGGAACATCACAAGCCATACGGTTCCCAAAGTAATTATTGTCAGCACTCCCAGCAGGATATAGATTGTGTTGCCCGGGGTGTAAATCAGCGAATAGAGCACCGCCCTTTGGTCTGGCAAGGTTCGGGATGAAAGAATGTACCGAATGCCCTTAATACTGGAAATATGCTGTCCGGGGCGTTTTCGGAACTTATTGGCTCCCCGTTCGGGCAGAAACCCGCTTTTTGAGCAGTAGATAATATCCCCTTTCAGATTGGTGATGATACTATCGTACTGATAGTCTGAAAAGAGCTTGCTCCAGTCGCCGCCGTTGAGATATACAGTCACAAAGCCCGCCACCCTGCCGTCATCATACAGCAGCTTTGAAAAGACATATTCCGAGCTGTTGCCGGAAAAGAAGTAAACTGTATTGTAAATTTGCTCTCGACCGTTAAGCAGGTTTTCGGCTATAATCTTATTGAATTCAATGCGGTGCAGGTTCATGTTTTCCTTATCAAAGCTGGTATAAACGATGTTCTTGTTTCTGTCCATCAAGACCAGGTTAACTCTGACCGGAGCGGATACATTGTGCTTACTTATAGAATACTGCACCTCCCTGTCATTGGACCCGACCTTGATACAACGCAAAAAAATGCTGAGGTTCTCGGGGTTTTCTATGTACTCCGCAGTTGCGTTATATACCCTGACAAAGGTGCGATCGAGGAAATTCAGATGCTCGTTGACGTTGAAATAGGTATTCAGATAATTAATACCAAAAATTGGGATACAAAACAGCAGGCACCCCACAATAACCCACAGAATAATCTTTCTGAGGATCTCCCCTTCCAGCTGCCTTTGAAACATGCTTTTAAGCTGTTTCTGTTGCGTTATGCCCATTCAATCACTGCTTTTCATAATTTATTTGGCGTCTTTCTTAAACAGGCTTACTATTTTTTTTATCGGGGACCTGCCCCTGTTTATCTCATAGTAGAAATCCCCATTGCGCGGGACTGTAATCACTCCTAAATCCCCGACTCCATCAGGATAATTTGAATGCTCGACTGTAATAATTCCATCCTCTGCCTTTTCTATATCCAGCCAGATGTAAGAAGGGCGGTTGTCCAAAAAGTCTGTCAACTGCTCTTCACTATATATTGCAATACCGTTTATTCCAAGTATTGTATCCCCGGGCTCAATTTTCATATTATCTGCAGCCTTTCCCTTTTTTACATGAAGCACTTTTAAACCGGTTTCTTTGTTTGCAAAGTAAGGCTTTCCCGTTTCTTCCTCCTTTGTGCCGTAAAGAATAAGCATTTCATGGGCAAGAGGGGCAAAGACTGCGGCTGCATAAGCAAGAGGTCTGAGCTTTGAAGCAATCACAGAAAGGAGGACCAATATCAGACTATAGCCTGCCAGCCGTGCGGCAGAACTTCTGCACTTTTTTTCGGGAGCTTTGGTTATTGCTATATCCCCATAGCCCAGTATTACAGGCACCACTAAAGGCAAATACATCAGGGTATCCCCTTGGGCAGCCGAATGTTTCAATAATGGCCACCAGTCCGGCATATTAATTATACTGTCAGGACTTGCCCCGGCCCCTTCGCTGCTGAGCATTATTGCAAACACCACCAAAGGGATTGGCCAGATTTTGTTCATGTAATAGCCCCCGATGATTTTGCCGTCGTGACGTCTCAAAAACATTGGCAAAGAATATGTATAACCATCCAACCATATAAGGAAGCTCTCAATTAAATGAAGCACCCCTATAAGCGCCAGCAAACCGGGAACATTGATTCGCGGAAATCCAAACATCAGATTCATAAGACAGATAATTCCCCCGGAATACGAGAAGCACAGGTACCTTGGGTTAATAAACGCAAGAAGTATCGCAACAATCCAGATGTATGTTATTCCTTCTGCCAGCGAGCTTTCCCCTGCTCCCGTATAATCAGCTATACTGATTCCGACAAGAATAGCCATAAGGCTGCCTAAAAGCCCCCCTGCCAGTCCAACAGTTACAGAGCTTGACGCCTTGTGAAGCAACGAATAACTGCTGTTCAGCATCATTGCCTCCATATTCGTATTTTTTTTATAGACTAATATCATTATCAGCACTATTATCCAGAAAAACTCATTTAACAGCAGACTGGCGAATTGCTCGAATATCAATCCGGCAATCTTAAGTATTGTAAGCATAAGACACCTCACCTTATCTGCTTATTCAGTTCCGCCAAAGCCCTATCCAACTGCACATCAACTTCATTCTCATCCTTCTGTTCCCCTCTTGTCTCCAGGGCCTTTACTTCAATATCCGGCCGTATCCCGACCTTATTGATGCTTATACCGTTAGGGGTATAATACTTTTGGGTCGTAAGCTTTATCCCGGAGCCGTCTTTTAACTGCTCAACAGATTGAACCAATCCTTTTCCAAAGGTTTTTTCCCCTATCAGGAGACCCCCTTTCCTGTCCTTTACCGCTCCTGATACTATTTCCGATGCACTGGCACTGCCTCCGTCTATAAGCACCACAAAGGGTACATCCACTTTGCCCTTTCCGGATTTATAGTCCTCCCGCTTCTTGGCCTTATCCTCCGTATATACTATAAGCCCCTCGTCCAGCAGTTCGTCCGCTACCTCAACACACTGATTAATAAAGCCTCCCGGGTTTTGTCTCAAATCAACTATCAAACCCTTCATACCCTTTGCCCTGAGTGAGCCCAAAGCTTTCTTGAACTCGCTGCCCGTGTCTTCATCGAACATGCTTATTCTTATATAGCCTATATTATCTTCCATCATATCGCTTTTTACTGTCTTTAGAATAATCTCTTCCCTTATTATTTTAAACATCTGTGGTTCTTTTGCCCCGTCTCTCATTACTGTCAATGTGACCTGTGTGCCTTTTTTACCCTTCATAAGGCTGACAGCTGCTTCCAAATCAATTCCTATAATATCCTTATCATCGACCTTTATAATTTTATCATTGGTCTTAAGTCCAGCTTTCTCCCCCGGTGTGTCTTCTATGGGGGCCACAACAGTCACATAACCGTCTTCGCTTTTAGAGACAATAACCCCTATCCCGCCATAGGAGCCTTTTGTCGATTCATTGAAATTCTTGAATTCTTCCTTAGTCATATATGTGGAATAAGGGTCTCCAAGGGATTCAAACATTCCTTTAATTGCGCCCTCTATCAGCTTATTATCATCCGCTTCTTCCACATAATTGCCCTTAATGTATTCTTTAAGAGACAACAGTTTATCCATGCTCTTGACTGTTTCAAAATCACTCTTTGAAATTACTACCTTGCTCCCCAGGCTTATTGCAATTGTATTCGCTGCTGTAAAAGTGCCGAATGCTGTGACAATAACAAGAATTAACGCCCAGAAAAATGCTGTCCTTTTACTTAACATCAATTTCACCTCATAAAATTATATATTACACAATCTATTATTATTACTGTTAATACAGCTCCTAAAACCTATATGTTTCGGTTATTCCTTTAAAAGATTGCATTTGCTGCAATAACCGTAAATCTCAAATTTATGGCCGGTAACCTTGAAACCCATTGTACTTAGCTTATCTTCTCCCATATTTGCATAAGGGCATATATCAATCTCCTTTGTCTCCCCGCAGCCTTTACATATTATATGATGATGGTGCGCCTGCCCGCAAAGTTCATAATGGCTGACCCCGCTTTCTATCTGCAGTTTATCAATAATCCTCAGGGTGCATAAAAGTTGCAGATTTCTATAAATGGTGGAAAAATTAATCCCCTCGGATTTCCCCTTTACAAGATTAAAAATCTCCCAGGCTGTATGATGGCCTGGATTCTCATTAAAGGCTTCGATAATAAGCCTTCTTTGCCCGGTAAGCCTATAGCCCTTTTCCTTCAATATTATTTCGGTTTTATCCAAGTAGTTCATTTCTTCTCACATCCTTATCACGCCCGCACAATTACTATATATGAATCGGGTACAAAATATCCAGTTCTAAATTTTCTTAATGACTAAAATGCCAAGTAATATGAATACGGAAGTTAATACAATGGAACCTCCCGGCGCAAGGTCAAAATAATAAGAGGAAAAAAGGCCGATAATCACAGAAATCAATGCAAAAATTACCGACAGGAAAATTGTGTTCCTGAAGCTTTTTGATATCAACAAGCTGCAGGCCACAGGAACTACCATCAATGAGGATACCATCATTATACCGACGACCCTCATGGAAACAACAATGGTCATTGCTGTCAGGACTGTGAAATATGTGTTTAAAGCGGCTGTCGGAATTCCGGCCAGCTCGGCGCCCTCCTCGTCAAAGGCCATGTAAAAAAATTCCTTGTAAAGTAACCATACCGAAATTATTATAATGATGCTCAGGCTTAGAATAATGTATATATCAAGAGTATTGACCGCTATGATACTCCCGAAAAGGTAGCCCATAAGATCCGAATTAAAGGACTTTGAAAGGCTTATTAGCACAACGGCCAATCCTATACTTGCAGATAGCACTATGGATATGGAAAGCTCGGCATATTGAGAAAAGCGCTTTCTTAATTTTTCCACCCCGATAGCAGCCGCTATAGAGAAAATCAGTGCGCCCCATAGGGGATATATCCCTGCTCCCATACCGGCTGCAATACCCGCCAACGATGCATGGGAAAGGGTATCTCCTATCATTGATAACCTCCTCATGGCAACAAAAGTTCCGATAATGGGGCAGATTATTGCCACCAACAGTCCTGCAGCAAAAGCCCTTTGCATGAATTCATAATTAAGAAGTTCCGGCATTTTAATTATCCCCCCTGTGCTTATGGGTTATTTGGGACTTGTTTTGATTTTGATAAAGCTCCCCGAATATATCTGCATTCTGATTTATTATGCAATCATGTTCATGGAGCCTTCCCTCAAATAAGCACAATACCCTGTTGACCCGCCTGTCAATGGCTCCTATATCATGGGTAACCATAGCCAAAGTTATGCCCTTTTTCTTATTAAGAAAATCCATTAATTCATAAAAGCTTTCCTCTGATTTCTGATCGATTCCGACTGTCGGTTCATCCATAAATATAACTTTTGGATCGCTGACCAGGGCTTTCGCAATAAATACCCTCTGCTGCTGTCCTCCTGAAAGCTTTCCGATCAGTCTCTTTTTATATTCCGACATCCCTACGGTCTGAAGCGCAGCCTCAACCTTTTCCCGGTGGACCTTGCTTATGCGCCTTGCCAGACCTACAATAGGGTACAGATTCGCTGAAACCACCTCTTCTACAGTTGCCGGGAAGCCTTGGTTAAAAAAAACTAATTTCTGCGGTATATAGCCTATTTTCCCCCACTGATTGAAATTATTTATATCTGTACCAAATACCTTTACGGTACCCTTCTGAGGTTTCAACAAACCTAGAAAAATCTTCAACAGTGTGCTTTTGCCCGACCCGTTGGGCCCCACTATCCCCAAAAAGTCTCCATCCATTATGGAAGTACTGATCTCATCCAGTACATTTATCCTTCCATACCCGAAGGTAATATTCTCTACCCTTACAATTTCCTCTCCCATTTAATCACCCAATGCCTTTTTCAAGTTTTCAAGATTTTCGTACATTACAGTTATATAATCCTTTCCGGACTTTATATCCTCTTCACCTAAACCTGCAGCATCGTTAAGCACCAGAGTCCCTGCCCCCACTTCCCTTGCCAGGGTCTCGGAGAGCTTCGGGCTTGTAAGCTTTTCGAAAAAAACATACTTAACTTTATTTCCTCTGCATTCCCTGACAAGCTCAGCCATTTTTGAAGGGCTGGGCTCTTCCTGAGGGTTGATCCCTCTGATTGCAATCTGCCTGAATCCGTAGTCATTTGCGAAGTAGCCGAAGGCCTCATGGGATACAACAATCACGTTACTCTTAAAAGACTTTGAAGCGTCCCGGATATCTTTG
>ERZ795049.5587-NODE-5587-length-11524-cov-7.952829_pt1 | contig 11524 bp, 7 predicted proteins | sample MGYA00375133_ERZ795049 | MGnify/ENA primary metagenome ERZ795049 (study PRJEB30178, sample SAMN05720147) | activated sludge metagenome | isolation source: anaerobic digester from wastewater treatment plant | place: Japan | collected 2015-04-20 ...
GTTGGCCCACCTGCTGCGAAGCATTCTTTTCGCCATGTTTGCCGTCGGCTGCGCCTGCCTCTGGTACTTTCGAGCAGAGGCTTGGTGGCTTGCCTGGGCCGGCTTTTGGTTCCCGCCAGTGGCGCTCGCATCGGTCCTGGCCCTGGAGTTCGCCCTGGCGGCCGTCGTCAATCGGGCCGATCCGGCGCCACGCGCCAGGGTCCGGGACTGGGTCATTGCCTGGAGCCGCGAGTTGTGGACTGCGCTGAAGGTCTTTGGCTGGTGGATGCCCTTTGGCCAACGCACGGTCCCGGACTTCCTGCCGGTCGCCGTCACGGGACAGACCGGTGTGGTGTTTGTCCATGGGTTCTTCTGCAATCGTGGGATTTGGACGCCTTGGCTCAAGATCCTGCGCAAAGAGGGGCGAGCGTTTTCCGCGATCAATCTGGAGCCGGTGCTCGGTTCGATCGATCACTACGCATCCCAAGTTGACGTCGCCGTGTCGCGGGTGACAGCCGCAACCGGTCGACCGCCTGTGGTGATCTGCCACAGCATGGGCGGACTCGCCGTTCGCGCGTGGTTGCGTTCGGCTGGGCCGGCTGCGGACCAGCGGATTCTTCGCGTCATCACCCTGGGCACGCCGAACAGCGGTACCTGGCTGGCGCGTTTCGTTCGCGTGGCCAACGGGCGACAGATGCGTCATCGGGGCGCCTGGGTCCGACAGTTGGAGGCCGGTGAACCAGCCCACCGCTTCACGCGTTTCACGTGCTGGTACAGCAATTGCGACAACGTTGTCTTCCCGGCATCGACGGCGACCCTGGCGGGCGCCGACAACCGGTTGGCCTCTGGCCTCGCGCATGTTGAGCTGGCACTGGACCCGGAAGTCATGCGCTGCTGCCTAGAAGGCATTCGGGCGTCATGAGGCGGGAAGGGCACTGCCCATCGCTCGGGGTATGCTGCGGGCGCGATGCCACCGGTGTGCCCGGGGCGCTGTGCCGGGCTGAAGGGAAAAACAAATGGCCTTGATTGTGGTGATGGAAGACGATGCGGGCACCCGTACGCTGATCGCGTCCGTGCTCCGCAAGGAAGGGCATGAAGTCGTATCTGCAGAGGATGGCGCGAAGGGTCTGGCCCTCGTGGAGGCGCATCCGCCAGACCTGATCATCAGCGATGTCCAGATGCCTGGCCTCAATGGGTTCGAGATGCTCGCGGCGGTACGCCGCGAACCGCGCCTGACAGGGATTCCGGTCATCCTTCTGACCTCCTTGCAGGAGCGGGTGCATATGCGAATCGGCATGACCACGGGCGCCGACGACTACATCACCAAGCCGTTTCGCCCCGGCGAACTGCGTGAGGCGGTCAACGCACAGCTCCACAGGCGCAGCATGCAGTCGGCCGTGCAGGACATGGCCGTGGATGTGGCTGTGCGCACTGCATTGGAGGTGCAGACCCGAGAGCTGTCCAGGTTGTACGAGCGACGGCTGGCCAAGGCCTTGAGCGAACGGTGGCCCAGCGGTGACGGCAGCGCGGCGGATGAACGATTCGTCGAGGCGACGGTGTTGTTTGTCGACATACCGAACTACGCCGCCGTCTCCGAGCGGCTCAGCGGGCAGGAACTCGCGGAGCTGGTCAAGCGCTTTTACGGCAGCGCCGGAGACACCGTCTACCTTTTTGGTGCACGCCACATGCAATTCATCGGTGAAGGTTTGCTGGCTGTATTCGTGGACGCTGCCAATACGCGTTCGGTCAGCCACGGCCTTCGCGCGGTCCGTGCGGCGCTTGGCCTGGCGGATGCCGCTCGTGGCATCCGCCAATACATCGACGAGCATTTCCCGGCGCGGGCTTTGCCACGTTTTGAGGTGAATGTGGCGCTGCACAGCGGGCCGGTCACGCTGGCCCACCTTCAGGATCCCCTTCACGACGCTTCGGCACAACTCCTGCCCGTCGGTGACGTGGTGACCGCCACCATGCTGCTGCAGAAGCAGGCCTTGAGGCTGGGTTGGTCCATTGCGGCCAGCCTCAGCATGCTGCGCGCTGTTGCCGGCGCGGTGGAGATCGGGCAGCGTGCCGTGCTGCAGTTGCCCGGCAGGTCTGCATCACTGGAAGCGGCGGAAGTGCTGGCCTTGACCCGCTGACACGCGAGAGAACCCGGTGCAGTTGTATTCGTTGCGCAGGATCTTAGGGTTCAGCCTTTCCCTGTTGGCCCTGGTGCCGGCGCTGCTGGCCGCGTGGTTGTTGACACGCGCGAGCACAAGCTCGGTCGAAGAGATGGCGCAGGGATTGCTCACCCAGGTCGCAGAACGGATCCAGCTTGCGACCGAAGACCACATGCGTCAGGCCCATGTGATCCTGAACGGCCTGGTGTCCGTTCGCATGACGCCAGCGGAGGAAGCGCAAGCCCGTGAGTGGCTGCGCCATCCGGCACACTTCGAAGCGATGGCATTTGCGCTGGTTCACCAGACGCAGGATGTGCCGAGCGTCTATCTGGGCACTTTGCTCGGCGCCTACCTTGGTATGGAGGCCACGCCCGAAGGCGTCAAGGTCGCGCGCCGTGAAGCCGACGGGGTCGGCCGGCAGTTCTTTCTTTCGGGCCGGCCGGGGGAGCGAGGGCGGCCGCTTGCCTTCGAAACGGACAACTTCGAACCGCGAACACGGGTCTGGTACGCAGGTGCCGCCGACGCCAAGGGTCGGGTCTTCTCGCCGGTTCGCGTTTCAATGGAGAGCCGCCAGCTGTTCGTCAGCCTGTCACAGCCCGTGTATGACATCGATGGCGGCGTCGCGGGCGTGTTTGGCGTGGATCTGCATCTGAAGCAACTCGCCGATCGATTGCGCACCCAGCGCATCAGTGCCCATGGGGCGGCGTTTGTGGTCGATGAGCGCGGCGCGCTGGTGGCCAGTTCGGCCGGCGACGCGCTCTTTGTGGATGTCGGCGGGGGGCGGACCGAGCGGCGCAGCCCCTCCGAGAGCAGCAACGCCCTCATCCGAGCCAGTTTTTCGGCGCTGCAGGCGCTGCAGGCGCAGCGTCGCAGCGATGTGGTGGCCAGCAGCCAGGCAGTGTTGCGCACGACCGCCTCGGGCGAAACCATGCTCATGGTCCAGCGTCCGTTCGGCGAGAGCCTGGGACTGCGCTGGACCCTGGTGGTGGCGGCTCCCGAAAGTGATTTCACCGCGGGCCTGATGCATGCGCGAAGCGTTTCGCTCGCTCTGATCGGCGCGCTGGTTCTGCTGGGCACCTTGCTGGCGTGGTTGATCGCACGCGGCATCGGGCAGCGGCTGAACCGGCTGAGCGAAGCGGCCGGTCAGCTCGGTCGCGGGGAGGTGCCGGTGATCGACCACAGGACCCACATCCGCGAGGTGCGCGCATTGTCGCAAGTGCTGCATGACAGTGCCGTGCTGCTGCAGGGCTTTCGCGAGCAGGTTCGATCCGATGCATTGGCCCTGCAGGAGGCCAACAACACACTGGAAGCCCGCGTTGCGCAACGCACAGCGGAACTGAGCGCTTCGCGCGAAGAGGCGCTGGCGGCGGCCAGGGCCAAGGCCGCCTTCCTGGCGACCATGAGCCATGAGATCCGCACGCCGCTCAACGGTGTGGTGGGCATGAGTACCTTGCTGGCCGAGACTTCGCTGGATGCCGAGCAGCGCGACTACCTTCAGACGATCCGCATCTCCAGCGACCAGCTGCTCTCGGTGATCAACGACATCCTGGACTTCTCCAAGATCGAGTCGGGCAAGCTCGAACTGGAGTCGGAGCCGTTCGACCTGCGCAACGCTGTGGAAGAAGCATGCGATATCGCGGCGCCACGCGCCCGAGAAAAAGGGCTTGAACTCATCATCGACATGCCCGCGGCCGGTCCCGGCGCCGTGCCGGCGGCCGTGGTGGGTGATGTGACCCGATTGCGGCAGATCCTCATCAATCTGGTCAACAACGCGGTCAAGTTCACCGCCCGGGGTGAAGTCACGGTGCACGCCCGCCAGCTTGAAGGGCCCGACCCCGAGGGACGCGCCGTGATCGAGTTCCGCGTCCAGGATAGCGGTATCGGCATCCCCCCCGACCGGGTCGGCTCCTTGTTCGAGGCCTTCAGTCAGGTCGATGCCTCGACCACACGCAAGTACGGGGGAACCGGCCTCGGTCTGGCCATCTGCCTGCGTCTGGTCGAATTGATGGGGGGACGCATCGGCGTGGAGAGCGAATTGGGCAAGGGCTCCACCTTCTGGTTCACCATGCCTGCCTGTGCGACGACGCTCCCTGCAACAGTCTCGGAATCCGGTGCGAGCGTGCTGCGGGGCAGTCGCGCGCTGATCGTCGACGATCATCCGACGAATGTGCGCATCCTGCGACGGCAGCTGGAACTCTGGGGCATGGAGGTGGCCAGTGCAGATTCGGGCGGCGACGCACTCACGTGGCTGGCGAGCCGCGGCGTACAGGATTCGGCAGAGGCGATGCGGTCCGGCTGGTTGCCCGATGTGATCATCACCGACATGCATATGCCGGAAATGGACGGCGTGGCACTGGCGCGCGCGTTGCGCGCCGGGCCTGCGTGGCGCGACATACCGCTGGTTCTGCTCAGTTCCGGCTTCATGCCGTCGGGAGACGAAAGCGCCCACCTGTTCGATGCCCGGCTGCTCAAGCCTGCCCGGCAGGCACAGCTCTGCCTCACCCTCGCGCGCTGCATCTCTTCGGATCATGTCGTGCAGGAGGCCATTTCACGGCCTGCCGCAGACCCGCGGCGCAACGTGACCGTCATGGTGGCGGACGACAATGCCGTGAATCTCAAGGTGGCCACGGCCATGCTGCGCAAGCTGGGCTACGACTTCGAGACGGCCGTCGACGGCCGTGAAGCGGTTGCTGCGGTAAGCCGTTCGTTCACCCAGGCGCGGCCCTTCGGCGCCATCCTCATGGACGTCAACATGCCGGATGTCGATGGACTCGATGCCACGCGCCAGATTCTGGGCGCCTGGGGCGACAAGGCGCCGCCGGTGATCGCGCTGACTGCGGCCGCACTGCCCGAGGATCAGGCCCGCTGCCTGGCCGCCGGCATGGTGGACTACCTGACCAAACCCCTGCATGTCGCTTCCCTGGCGCTGGCACTGGAACGATGGGTGCCTGGGCCGCACACGCCGGCCCCGGGGACGACGGACAGTCGGGCGGAAGCGGTCATCCTGGCGCCGCTGGCAGATCCTGCTACAGCGCCTCTGATGGATTTCGGGCGACTTGAGGAGTTTCGGGAGTTCGATGACGAGGACCTTTCGTTGACACGCGAGGTGATCGGCATGTTCGTCGTTGAGGCCCCACGGCGGCTGGCCGCCATCGAAGCCGCCCTCGCGGCCTACGACGCACCCGCGCTGGCGGCGGCCGCCCACGCGCTCAAGGGCGCCTCGGGCAACATTGGCGCATCGGCACTGCAGTCCGCCAGCAACCAGCTGGAAGAGGACGCCCGTCAGGGTGTGCCGCCGGATGCGGCGGCGCGCCTGGAGCGGCTGCACGAGCTCTGGTCTGCGACCCAGGCCGTGCTCGCGAACTGGGTGTGACCGGGCTGCGGGCCGCGGATGGCCTCAGGCTTTCAGCACGCCACGGCGCATCTGGTCCAGCTCCATGGTTTCGAACAAAGCCTTGAAGTTGCCTTCGCCGAAACCTTCGTTGCCCTTGCGCTGAATGAACTCGAAAAAGATCGGCCCCAGCTGGTTCTCGCTGAAGATCTGCAGCAGCAGCTCGCTCGGGGTGCCATCCACCAGGATGTTGCGCTGGCGCAGCGCCTCCAGGTCTTCGCCGTGGCCGGGAATGCGCTTGTCGAGCAACTCGTAGTAAGTGTCGCTGGTGGTCAGCAGCGTCATGCCACCCAGCTGCAATGCGTCCACCGTGTCGTACAGGTTGTCGCTGGCCAGCGCAATGTGCTGGATGCCCTCGCCGTGGTAACGGTCCAGATACTCCTGGACCTGCCCGGCCTTGTCGTTGCCCTCTTCGTTGATCGGGATGCGGATCTTGCCGCAGGGGCTGGTCATGGCCTTGCTCTTGATGCCGGTCTGCTGGCCTTCAAGGTCGAAGTAGCGCACCTCGCGGAAATTGAAAAGTCGCTCGTAAAAGCCCGCCCACTCGCCCATGCGGCCGCGGTGCACGTTGTGCGTCAGGTGGTCGATCACCGTCATGCCATAGCCAGCGGGGTTCAGCTCGGCACCCGGCAGGGGTTCGAAGTCGACGTCGTAGAAGCCGATGTTGCCGATGTCGCCGTCTTTGGCGCCGTTCTTGCCGCGCCAGCGGTCGATGAAATAGATGATCGAGTCGCCGATGCCCTTGATGGCCGGGATGTTCAGCTCGCCCGGCGCGGCCTGGCCCGCGTAGCCCCACGCGCCCAGGGACAACGCGCGCTCGTAGGCTGCCTTGGCGTCCTGCACCCGGAAGGCAATGGCACAGATGCTGGGGCCGTGCAGCCGCGCAAACCGCTGCGCAAACGAATCGGGCTCGGCATTCAGGATGAAGTTGATGCCGCCCTGGCGGTACAGCGTCACTGCCTTGTGGCGGTGCTTCGCGATGGCTTTGAAGCCCATGCGCTCGAACAGTTCGCCCATCGCCTGCGGATCGGGTGCGGCGTATTCGATGAATTCGAAACCGTCGGTGCCCATCGGGTTGTCCCATGGGGTGGCGGCAGGGGTGGGTGGTGTACTCGAAAGGCTCATGGTTTGTCTCCTGTGGGTGTGTGCAGACTGTAGCGGCGCAAAGCGTCACGTTTTCTGCAAACTGCGGCGCTGTGATGGCACTTGACGCGCGTAAAGTGCAAAATTCGTCAAATGGAAGCACTTGACAAGCTGGATCGGCAGATCCTTCGCAACCTCCAGTCGGACGGCCGCGCCACCTACGACGAAATTGCCGCCACGGTCGGGCTTTCGCCCAGTGCGGTGTTGCGTCGCGTCAAGCGGCTGGAAGCAGCGGGCGTCATCGACCGCTACGTCGCCCTGGTCAAACCCGAGGCTGTGGGGCTGGGGCTGACGGCTTACATCAACGTGCAGCTGGAAAAGCGTGCCGAGAGCGCCAAGCGAACCCCGATGGACCTGTTTCGCGCCAGCGTCCAGGCCTGGCCCGAAGTCGTGGAATGCTCGGCGCTGACGGGTGAAATGGATTTCCTGCTGCGCCTGGTGGTGGCGGACATGGCCGCCTATTCCCGCTTCATGATGGACACCCTGCTCAAGCACCCCAGCGTGCAGGATTGCAGGACCAGTTTTGTCATGGAGCGGGTCAAATCGACCACGGCCGTGCCCTTGGGCTGAGCCGCGCTGCGGTGCGGCACTCTGGATCTGCGGCATGAAAACCACAATGCGGCGTGCCAGAACGGGCTTCGCCAGATCGAATAAGTCCTGAAAAGATAGCAAAAAAGCACGATTTCGTGCTGGACGATGGTCGATTTCTTATGAAAAATGGTTTCAGATGCACCGTCTGTGCGCTGGCCCTCATGGTTTTGGAGTGCATGAACTAGGGAAAACCCTTATATTGAGGCCTATGGTTCAACCCAAAGACCTCCTGAAAGCGTCCCTCGAAGCCGGTCGTGAACTGTTTCGTCACCCGACCGCTCCGGACACCGCACCGCATGCAGAGCCGACGCCTGCAGCGCATCACCATGCGCTCTCACTGGTTCCCATCCGCGCGATCGGCCCGTCCGAGCGGGAACGTGTGGCCCGCCACCTGTTGCACCTGGAGCCGCAAGACCGTTACCTGCGCTTCGGTTACGCGGCTACGGACGAGCACATCCGCCGTTATGTCAGCGGGCTCGACTTTGACCGCGATGACATCTTTGGCATTTACAACCGCAAGCTCGAACTGATCGCCATGGCGCATCTGGCCTATGCGGTGGACCCGCGACGCGCCTCCTGCGCCGAGTTCGGTGTGTCGGTGCTGCCGCACGCACGGGGGCGCGGCTATGGCGCGCGGCTGTTCGACCGTGCGGTGATGCATGCGCGCAACCAGGGTGTGACGATGATCTTCATTCACGCTCTGACGGAAAACACCACCATGCTGGGCATTGCCCGCAAGGCCGGTGCCACCGTGGTACGCGACGGCAGCGAGAGCGAGGCGCACCTGAGTCTTTCACCCGCCAACCTGGACACCCATGTCAGCGAATTGGTCGAGCAGCAGTTCGCCGAGGCCGACTACCTGGTCAAGTCCCAGAGCAAGCGCCTGCACGACTTGATCGTCCGTCCCAAAGCGGCCGACGAGGGTGCCCGTACGGCGCCGCATTCCGCGCAGGACTGAGCGCACGCCCGACGCGACGCGCGTTGGGCGGCTGCTTGGCGAGCACCGGGCGGTGCCGCAAGTCCTCGGCACGGTTTCCGCTATCCTTGCGATTCCGAAACCACCGCACGTCCTGCACTTCCCGGCTGTGTCAGATCCTCACCCCGCCCGTCCTGCCGAGCGCGAAGACAAGCGCTCCTTCCTGCAGAAACTGGCTGAATTCATTCATCCCGGACCGGATTCGCCCGAGGAACTGATCGAGGCGCTGGTCGAGGCGGAGGACAACAAGGTGATCAACGCCGAGAGCCGCGCGATGCTCGAAGGCGTGATCCGCATGGCGGACATGACGGCCGGCGATGTCATGGTGGCTGCGCCGCGCATGGACCTGATCGACATCGCGTCGCCCTACGACGCCTTGCTGCACCTGGTGATCGACACCGCGCACTCGCGTTTCCCCGTGTTCGAGGGCGACCGGGAGAACATCATCGGCATCCTGATGGCCAAGGATCTGCTCAAGCTGCAACGCGCGCCGGAGCTCAATATTCGCGCCCTGCTGCGCCCGGCCGTCTTCGTGCCGGAAAGCAAGGGCCTGAACGACCTGTTGCGCGACTTCCGCGGCAACCGCAACCACCTGGCCATCGTGATCGACGAGTTCGGCCGCACCGCGGGGCTGATCACGATCGAAGACGTGCTGGAGCAGATCGTCGGCGAGATCGAGGACGAGTTCGACGTGGCCGAGGACGACGGCGACATCTTCGGCCTGCCCGACCGCAGTTTCCGCGTCAGCGGCGACACCGCGATCGAGCGCATCGAGGAGGCTTTCGGCGTGCGCATCGCCAGCGCCGATGCGGACCAGGATTTCGACACGATCGGCGGGCTGATCGCCCACAAGATGGGTCATGTGCCCAAGCGCGGGGAACACCATGTGCTGGCCGGCCTGAGTTTCACGGTGCAGCACACCCGTGGCGGTGCGGTGCGCTGGTTCAAGGTGTCGCCGGTGGCCGGGTTGCCGGCCACGGCGCGCTGAGGCGTCCGCGCCCTGATGCGCGCGCGCCTGCTGCCCACGGCATCGGTTCTGCTGGCCGGCCTGGCGCAGGCTGCCTCAATCGCCCTCCCTGGCAGTGGCCAGCCCCTCTGGTGGCTGCAGATCCTGAGCCTGTCGGTGCTGGTCTGGCAGCTCAACGGCTGCGCGGGCCACCAGGCCTCGTGGAGCAGCAGCACCTGGAGCGAGTCCGGGCGCCGACCCGCCTGGCAGTCAGGCTGGCGCGGGGCCGCCTGGCTGGGCTGGGTGTTTGCCACGGCCTGGCTCAGCGGCACCTTCTGGTGGCTCTTCATTTCCATGCACACCTATGGCGGGCTGCCGGCCGTGCTGGCCGTGCTGGCGGTGCTGGCACTGGCGGGCGCCCTCTCGATGTACTACGCGGCGGCCTGCGCCGTGTTTTTCAAGCTCTTTTTTTCCGGCTTTCCCAGCGTCAGATGGACGTGGGCAGCTATCTGTTTTGCATCGGCCTGGACCCTGGCCGAGTTGGCACGGGGCCGCTGGTTCACCGGTTTTCCCTGGGGTGCGGGCGGTTATGCCCACACCGCCGGACCGCTGGCGAACTATGCCCCGTGGCTGGGCGTCTATGGCGTCGGCGCGGTGGCGGCCTGGGCCGCCTTCATGCTGCCGGGCCTGGTGTCGATCTCCCAGGGACGGCTGCGGCGCGCGGCGGCGCTGGTTGCGGTCGCCCTGATCCTGCCCTTGGGTGCCCGATGGGCGATGCCGTCGTTCACGCACAGCAGTGGCGCGCTGGATGTGGCCTTGCTGCAGGGCAATATCCCCCAGGATGAAAAATTCCAGCCGGGCACCGGCGTCGCCGACGCGCTGCGCTGGTACGGCGGCGCGCTCAGGGACAGTCGTGCCCTGCTGACGGTCGCCCCCGAAACCGCGCTGCCCCTGCTGCCGCGTCAGCTGCCGCCGGGTTACTGGGACGCGCTGCAGGAGCGCTACACCCGCAATGACCGCGCCGCGCTGATCGGCATCCCGCTGGGCAACGCCCGCGACGGCTATACCAACGCGGTGGTGGGGCTGAAACCGGGCCAGTCAGAGGTTTACCGCTACGACAAGCACCATCTGGTTCCCTTTGGCGAATTTGTTCCCCCCTTCTTCCAGTGGTTCCTCGACATGATGAACATTCCGCTGGGCGAATTCCGGCGCGGGGCACTGGCGCAGCCCTCGTTCGATTTCAAGGGCCAGCGCCTGGCGCCCAACATCTGCTACGAAGACCTCTTCGGCGAGGAGCTGGGCGCGCGCTTTGCCGACGCCGGGCGAGCGCCGACCCTTCTTGTCAACGTCAGCAACATCGCCTGGTTCGGCGACAGCGTGGCCATCGACCAGCACCTGCAGATCTCGCGCATGCGTGCGCTGGAGTTCGAGCGCCCGATGCTGAGGGCCACCAACACCGGGCCCACGGTCATCATCGACCACCAGGGCGAGGTCACCGCCAGCCTGCCCCGGCTCACCCGCGGTGTGCTGGAAGGCGTGGTGCAAGGACGCAGCGGCAACACGCCTTTTGCCACCTGGGTGGCGCGCCTGGGCCTGTGGCCGTTCTGGGGCCTTGCCGCGCTCGTGCTGGCCGTCGCGGCCTGGCAGAACCGGCGCCAGCACGGCTGAGGCGGCAGTGGTCGGGTTCCCAGCGGCCGGTGGACCCTGCGCCCCGTAAAATCAGGGGTTTTCGCAGCCCGCGTGCGAACCTGCCTGCCCGACCGGCCCCGGGGGGCGCCTTCCCTGGATCCTTTTGCCCATGCTCACCTTCCAACAAATCATCCTCAAGCTGCAGTCCTACTGGGACGCCCAGGGCTGCGCGCTGCTGCAGCCTTACGACATGGAAGTTGGCGCCGGGACCAGCCACACCGCCACCTTTTTGCGCGCGCTCGGCCCCGAACCCTGGAAGGCCGCCTATGTGCAGCCCAGCCGCCGGCCCAAGGACGGTCGCTACGGCGAGAACCCCAACCGCCTGCAGCACTACTACCAGTACCAGGTGGTGCTCAAGCCCGCACCGAGCAACATCCTGGAGCTGTACCTTGGCAGCCTGGAGGCGCTGGGCTTCGACCTGAAGAAGAACGACATCCGCTTCGTCGAGGACGACTGGGAGAACCCCACGCTGGGCGCCTGGGGGCTGGGCTGGGAGGTCTGGCTCAACGGCATGGAAGTCACGCAGTTCACCTACTTCCAGCAGGTTGGCGGCATTGACTGCCGGCCGATCACCGGCGAGATCACCTACGGCCTGGAACGCCTGGCCATGTACCTGCAGGGCGTGGACAACGTCTACAACCTGAAGTGGACCG
>ERZ795049.5598-NODE-5598-length-11508-cov-7.962892_pt1 | contig 11508 bp, 10 predicted proteins | sample MGYA00375133_ERZ795049 | MGnify/ENA primary metagenome ERZ795049 (study PRJEB30178, sample SAMN05720147) | activated sludge metagenome | isolation source: anaerobic digester from wastewater treatment plant | place: Japan | collected 2015-04-20 ...
TCGCAAATCGGTAAAGACCATGTACCCCCACGCTCATCACTTCGTGTATTCGCTGCCCCCCGAGGGGGCTGGCCTCCCTTGGGGCGGCCCGGCGGGAGGCCGCTCACCATGCTGAACCGGATTCTTTCCAATGACCTGCCGCGCAGCCGCCTGCTGGCGGTGCTGCTGGCGGCCATCCTGCTGGGCCTGGCGTTTGCGCCCTTCATCTTCCCCGGCGTCAAGGCCTTGAGCGTGGCGGCCAAGGTGCTGGTTTTCGTGGTGCTGGTGGCCAGCTTCGACCTGCTGCTGGGCTACACCGGCATCGTGAGCTTCGCGCACACCATGTTCTTCGGCATCGGCGCCTACGGCATCGCCATGGCCAGCACCCGGCTGGGGCCGACCTGGGAGGCGCTGGCCATCGGCCTGGGTGCGTCGCTGGTGCTGTCGTTCGGGCTGTCGCTGGCGGTGGGTCTGTTCTCGCTGCGGGTGCGCGCGATCTTCTTCGCCATGATCACCCTGGCGGTGGCCGCGGCCTTCCAGACCTTCGCCTCGCAAATGTCGGACTTCACTGGCGGCGAGGACGGACTGAGCTTCAAGGTGCCCGAACTGCTGATGCCGAGCCACGAGTTCCTGGAGCAGCCCTTTCTGGGCGTGTCGGTCGACGGGAGGCTGCTGACCTACTACGGCCTGTTCGTGTGCGCGGTGGTCCTGATGCTGGCCATGCTGCGCATCGTCAATTCACCTTTCGGCCGCGTGCTGCAGGCGATCCGCGAGAACGAGTTCCGCGCCGAGGCCATCGGCTACCGCGTGGTGGTGTACCGCACCACGTCGAGTGTGCTGTCGGCTCTGTTCGCCACGCTGGCCGGCGCCATGCTGGCCATCTGGCTGCGCTACAACGGACCGGACACCTCGTTGTCTTTCGAAATCATGATGGACGTGCTGCTGATCGTCGTGATCGGCGGCATGGGCACCATCTACGGCGCGGCCATCGGCGCCGTGCTGTTCCTGATCGCCCAGAGCTACCTGCAGGACCTGCTGCGCCTGGGCAGCGAGGCCGCCTCCGGCATCCCGATGCTGGCGGCCCTGCTCTCACCCGACCGCTGGCTGCTGTGGCTCGGTCTGTTGTTCGTGTTGTCCGTCTACTACTTCCCGACCGGGGTGGTGGGCCGGCTGCGTGCATTGCGCGCGCCCACTGCTTGAATTTCAACCCACCCAAGAGGAGACATCGGCGATGACCACTGAATCAAAAACGACGCGCTCGCACAAGGGGCACCTAGGCCTCAGGACCCGAGCATTGGCCTGGACGGGCGCCATCGGCGCGGCCCTGCTGCTCTCGGCGTGCGGCGACGGCGGCAACGACCCGCTGCTGCGCAAGACCCATCTGGGAGACATTCGCGGGGCCGTGGACATCGCCTCGGCAACCTACTCCTGGAAAGGCATCCCCTATGCGAAAGCACCCGTGGGCGCGCTGCGCTGGCAGCCGCCGCAGGAACCCGAGGCATGGACCACGGCCCGCACCACCGCCGCATTCGCCAATGCCTGCGCGCAGTACGGCCGCATCTACGGCCCGGGCAGCAACAACAAGCACGACGAAACCATCGCAACGACTCTGAATCAGGCCGTCGGCAGCGAAGACTGCCTTTACCTCAACGTCTGGCGTCCCGCCACCAACGAGTCGAACCTGCCCGTCATCGTCTTCCTGCACGGCGGCAGCAACGTCTCGGGCTACACCGCCGACCCCATGTATGACGGCGCGGCCCTGGCCAAGACCGCCAACGCGATCGTGGTCACGCCCAACTTCCGGCTGGGCATTCTGGGGTTCATGAATCTGCCGCAGCTCAAGACGGGCGACGCGTCCACAGACTCCGGCAACTTCACGATGCTCGACAGCATCAAGGCGCTGCAGTTCGTGCGCACCAATTCCTCCTCCTTCGGCGGCAATCCGGACAACGTCACGGTGGTGGGCCAGTCTGCCGGCGCGATCAACGTCTGGGCGCTGCAGACGTCGCCGCTGATGACGGCTGCCAATCCGAAGCTGTTCCACCGCGTGATGCCCTTGTCGGGCGGCATTTCGCTGGCGACCAACCTGCCAGCCGGCAGCCTGCCCACCCTGAACCCGGCATCGGTGTACCTGGCCCAGGGCAACGCGCTGCTGCAAAACCTGGTGATCGGTGACGGCCTGGCGACCGATACCGCCTCGGCCAACACCTACATCGCCAGCCGGACCCACGCGCAAATCGCAGACTACGTGCGCAGCAAGTCGCCCTCGCAGCTGTTCACCACGCTGCTCACCCGCCTGGCCGCTCTGGGCCTTGCCGGATCGGGCCCGATTCCCGATGGCGCGGTCGTGGCGAGCGACCCGATCGGCGCGATCAATGCGGGCAACTATGTGAAGGTGCCGGTGCTCGCGGGCAACACGCGGGACGAAGGCAAGTTGTTCCCCTCGTTCCTGCCGCTCGTGGGCGGCACGGGCAATGCGCGCCTGGTGACGGACGCGCAACTGTTCACCAACCACTTCAGCTACAACCCGAACGCCGCCGCGCAGACCACGGTGGAGCAGTGGATCGCACCGACCTACCTGCCGGTGAGCGCGCCGACCACGGGTTTCACGGCCCGCGCGGAGTCGCTCAACCGCATCTTCTTCCTGAACAGCCGGGACAACGTGCTGAACGCGTTGAAGACCAAGCAGGATAACGTCTGGTACTACCGTTTCGATTGGGACAAGCAGCCGGCCCCGTGGAACGACATCTACGGCGCGGTGCACGTGGTCGACCTGCCCTTCATCTTCGGCAACTTCGGGCCGTCGCTGTTTGGCAATGTCTGGTTCAGCACCGCCAATCGCCCCGGCCGGGTTGAACTCTCGAACGCGATGATGCAGACGATTTCGAGCTTCGCGCGCAACGGCGACCCGAACCATGCAGCGCTGGGCGCTTCCTGGGCCCCATGGCCGCGCACGATGGTGTTCGACGCGAGCCTTGGCGCCAAGTCGATCCGCGCCGAGTAAGCCCTTTGCGCCGGGCCGGGCCCGACAAGGCCCGGCGCAAGTTGCCGAAGCAGCACCGCGCGGCATGCCACAGATCAGAACAAGGAGGATTACTCCATGCCATACACCTCACACTACCTGACCTGCGCCGGACGCGAGATCCATTTCACCGAATGGGGCGCGGGCAGCGCCGGCACCGTGATCGCCTGGCATGGCCTGGCCCGCACCGGGCGCGACATGGACGAACTGGCCGAGCACCTGAGCCAGCGCGGCTGGCGCGTGATCTGCCCTGACACGCTGGGCCGCGGCCTTTCGCAGTGGAGCCCGGACCCGAAGCACGAATACTGCCTGGCGTTCTACGCCCGCCTGGCGCGTGAGCTGCTGGACCAGCTCGGCATCGCGTCCACCCATTGGGTCGGCACCTCGATGGGCGGCGCCATTGGCATGGTGTGCGCGTCGGGCTATTTCGAGCCCTCGCTCAAGGGACGCATTCGCAGTCTGGTGCTGAACGACAACGCGCCGCAACTGGCGCAGCCCGCCATCGAGCGCATCAAGGCCTACGCGGGCAGCCCGCCGGCATTTGCCACGGTGCTGGAGCTCGAAGCCTTCTTCCGCCAGGTGTATGCGCCGTATGGCTGGCTGAGCGAGGCGCAATGGCGCCGCCTGACCGAGACCTCGACGCGCCGCCTGCCCGATGGCCGTGTCACGCCGCATTACGACCCGGCCATGGTGCGCCAGTTCACCGACCACCCGGACGACTACCGGATCTGGGAACACTACGACGCGCTGGAGATTCCGGTGCTGTGCCTGCGAGGCGCGGTGAGCGACCTCGTGCTGCCCGAGATCATCGCCGAGATGCAGCGCCGCGGCCCGGCCCTGCGCGGGCAGCTGCAGGTGGTGGAGGTGCCCGGCTGCGGCCATGCGCCCGCGCTGAACGTGCCCGATCAGCTGGAGCAGGTGACGGCTTTCATCGAAGCGTCGGCCTGAACAGCCTTCTTTGCGAAAAAGGCAGGTGACGGATCCGCACCGTTCCCGAAACCGGCGTGTGACCGTCCCGCTGTCACTTTTTTAGACCAAATTGGCCATTTCCCATCGTCAAATGGTCATGAATAGCTACTGTTTCAGGAGTGATTCGCGGCCTTAGCGCGACGCCCCTGCCGCCAGCGCCGCCGCGCGTGAGGCGGCCAGCGCGGCCTCATCCGGCTTGTCTCGGGTGGGCCATCCGGCGAGGTGGCGCTCGGCGATGGTGGCCAGCGCGGTGATCCAGGCGTCGCTGTCGTTCAGGCAGGCGATGTAGTCGAAACTCTGGCCCCCCGCATGCAGGAAGGCCTCGCGCGCCTCCTGGGCGATCTCCTCCAGCGTTTCCAGACAGTCGCCGGTGAAGCCGGGGCAGATCACCTGCACCGACTTCACGCCGCCCTGCGCCAGCGCCACCAGCGTGGGTTCGGTGTAGGGCTGCAGCCACTTCGCCTTGCCGAAGCGCGACTGGAAGGTCACGCGGTAGCGGTCCTTGGCCAGCCCCAGGCGCTCGGCCAGCAGGCGGGCGGTTTTAAGGCACTCGCAGTGGTAGGGGTCGCCCAGGTGCAGCGTGCGCTCAGGCACACCATGAAAGCTCATCACCAGCTGTTCGGCCTGGCCGTTTTTCATCCAGTGGTCGCGCACCCGCCGCGCCAGCGCGTCGATGTAGGCGGGGTCGTCGTGGTAGCGGTTGATGAAGCGCAGCTCGGGAAGGTGGCGCACCTGCGCTGCCCAGGTGTAGACGGCGTCGAACACGCTGGCGGTGGTGGTGCCGCTGTATTGCGGGTACAGCGGCACGATCAGGATGCGGGTGGCGCCTTCGGCCTTGAGTTGGTCCAGCTCGCTGGCGATCGACGGGTTGCCGTAGCGCATCGCATAGCGCACCGTGAGCAGATGCCCGCGCTCGCCCAGCCAGCCGCGCAGCAGCGTGGCCTGCCTGGACGTCCACACCTTCAGCGGCGAGCCCTCGGGCGTCCAGATCGAGGCGTATTTCCTGGCCGATTTGGCGGGGCGGGTGCGCAGGATGATGCCGTGCAGGATCAGCCACCAGATGGGGCGGGGAATCTCCACCACCCGGTGGTCGCCCAGGAACTCGGCCAGGTAGCGGCGCAAGGCGGGCGCGGTGGGCTCGTCGGGCGTGCCCAGGTTGCACAGCAGCACGGCTGTGCGCTCGGCCTGGCCATGCTGGAAGGCGGGTTCTTTTTTAAACGGCATGCGGTATTCTCCCGCAAGCCCTTTCCACCGCGTCGCCCCTGCCGTATTGCCCCCGCCCATGATCGACATCTCCCGCATCCGCGCCATCACCCTGGACCTGGATGACACCCTGTGGCCGATCGGGCCGACCATCCGGCGCGCCGAGGCGACGCTGCAGGCCTGGCTGGGGCAGCGCGCGCCGGCCACCGCGGCCCTGTGCGCCGCACCCGGCGCGATCCGCGAGGTGCGCCAGCAGATGAACAGCCAGCGCCCCGACCTGGCGCACGACATGAGCGCGCTGCGCCGCGAGTCCATCCGCGTGATGCTCATGCGCGCCGGCGACGACCCGGCGCTGGCCGAGCCCGCCTTCGATGCCTTCTTCGCCGAGCGCCAGCGTGTCGAGTTCTATGGCGATGCGCTGCCGGCACTGGCGTTTCTCAGCAGCCGCTACCCGCTGGTGGCGCTGTCGAACGGCAACGCGGATGTGCAGCGCGTGGGCATCGGCCATCATTTCTGCGCTGCCTTCAGCGCCACCACGCTGGGCGTGGGCAAGCCGGATCCGCGCATGTTCCAGGTCGGCGCACGGGCGGCGGGCGCCTCGCCCGAGGCGGTGCTGCACATCGGCGACGATGCGCACCTCGACGGCGTGGGCGCGCTGAACGCCGGCATGCAGATGGCCTGGGTCAACCGCGGTGGCCACGCCTGGGAGCACCCGGTGCATGCGCCGCACGTGACGGTGGCCGAACTGCGCAGCCTGTGCGAGCTGCTGTCCTGACGCCTTGACCCCGATCCCACCCCTTGCATTCCCATGAGCCTGACGATCCATGGCATCACCGCCTCCCGCGCCATTCGCCCCCTGTGGGTGGCCGCCGAACTGGGGCTGACGTTCGAGCACGTGCCCACGCCTTACCAGGGCGGGGCCACCCGCGCGCCGGCGTTCCTGGCGCTGAACCCCAACGGCCACATCCCGGTGGTGATCGACCATCGCCCGGAGGGTGAGGTGGTGGTGTGGGAAAGCATGGCCTGCGCGCTGTACCTCGCCCGCCACCACGGCGTGGCCGATGGCGCCAGCCTCACCCCGGCCACGCCGCGCGAAGATGCCGAGGCGCTGCGCTGGAGCCTGTGGACCGTCAACGAAGTGGAGAAGGACGCGCTCACCGTGTTGATGCACCGCCTGGCCATGCCGCCGGATCAGCGCAAGCCCGATCTGGCCGATGTTGCCGAGCGCCGTCTGCACGTGCCACTGCGGGTGCTGGAGCAGCACCTGGCGGCGCAGCAGGCGCGCGGCGAGGCCCACATCGCCGCCGAGCGCTTCACCGTGGCCGATCTCTGTGTGGCCAGCGTGCTCAACTGGGCGCGCCCCGCGCGTGAGCTGATGGCCGCTCATCCCCGGGTCAATGCCTGGCTCGGGGCCTGCATGGAACGGCCGGCGTACCGGGCGCTGCGGGGCGAAACGCGCGCGGACTGACGCCTGACGCCTGCCAAAGCGCCTTTCGGTCAATTTTGAAGAAAATTTGGCCAATACCCATCGTCAAATGGTCATTTATTGCTATTGAATTGGGAGTTATTTCCAGCAGTCCTAACACGTCGACCTTGCCGCGCGCTTGTCTTCTGGCCGCGCGGCACCATCTCCAGCCGGTAACGACACCCCTGAAGAAGGCACAACCCATGATGAATCGATCCCTGATGCAGCGTTTGGCCCGGTGGCTGGCCGTGGCGGTCTTGCTGGGTGCGGGCCTGGGCGCCGGCTTGGGCGCGATGGCGCAGGCCGAACCCACCCTGAAGCAGATCTATGACGCGGCGCAGGCTGGCCGCCTGGAGCAGGCGCAGACCATGATCCAGCAGGTGCTGGTGCTGCACCCGAAGAGCGCCAAGGCCCATTTCGTGCAGGCGGAGCTGGCGGCGCGCCAGGGCCAGATCGCCCGTGCCCGCGAGGCGCTGGCCGAGGCCGAGAAGCTGGCGCCCGGCCTGCCGTTCGCCAAGCCGGAGGCCGTGCAGAGCCTGCGTGCTGCGCTCGCTGCCAAACCGGCCGCAACGGCCCCGCACAGCGCGGTGGCGCAGCCGCCCCAGGCGGCGCCGTTCGCGGTGTCCACGGCGCCCGCGCCGGCCTCGTCCTCGCAGATGGGGCTGGGCCTGGCGCTGGGCGGCGCGGCGATCGCTCTGGCGATCTATCTGGTGCGGCGCAAGCCGGCTCCGGCTCCCGCGCCACAGGCGGGATATGGCAGCCCCGCCACGGCGGGCAGCGGTTTGAGCGGTCCGCAGACCTTTGGCACCGACGTCTCCGCCGCGCCAGCCTCTGGCCAGGCCCCGTATGGGCAGGCGCCGGGTAGCGGCCTGGGGGGGAAGGTCATCGGCGGGTTGGCCACCGGCCTGGCGGTGGGCGCCGGCGTGGTCGCCGCGCAGGCCATCGGCAAGAGCCTGATGGGCGACCACGGCGAGCGAGCGCCGCACCCCGCCGCCGGCACTGGCCTGGACGAGGGCGCTTTCGCGCGCAACGCCGACATGGGCGGGGAGAACTTCGGCATCCGCGACGCGGGCGGCTGGGACGACGGTGCCTCGCTGGCGAGCAGCGACGACGGCGGCGGCGACTGGGATACCTGAGCGCCGGCACCGCCTGCCCACGCCCCTGACAATCGCCCCATGACCCAAACACTGTCTGACATTGCCTTGTCCATGCTCGACCTGGTCGCCGTGCGCGAAGGCGGCACGGTGGCCGACGCGCTGGCCATCGCCCTGCGCACCGCGCAGCATGCCGAATCGCTCGGCTTCAAGCGCTACTGGCTGGCCGAGCACCATAACATGGCCGGCATCGCCAGCTCCGCCACGGCGGTGCTGGTGGGGCATATCGCCGGCGGCACGCGCACGATGCGCGTGGGCTCAGGCGGCGTGATGCTGCCCAACCACGCGCCGCTGGTCGTGGCCGAAGCCTTCGGCACCCTGGCGGAGCTCTATCCGGGCCGCATCGACCTGGGCCTGGGCCGTGCCCCGGGCACCGACCGCGCGACGATGCGCGCCCTGCGGCGCGATCGCGTCGAGACCGAAGAGGACTTCCCGCGCGACGTGGCCGAACTGCAGCAGCTGCTGGGCCCGGTGCGCGGCGGCCAGCAACTCATCGCCATGCCTGGGGCGGGCACGCAGGTGCCGATCTGGCTGCTGGGCTCCAGCCTGTTTTCGGCGCGCCTGGCGGCCGAGCGCGGACTGCCTTATGCCTTTGCCTCGCACTTCGCGCCGCGGCTGCTGTTGCAGGCGCTGGAGCTGTACCGGGGCCTGTTCCGCCCGTCCGCCACGCTGGCCAAGCCTTATGTGGTGATCGGCGTGCCGCTGATCGCCGCGCCCACCGACGAAGAGGCCGAGTTCCTCGCCAGCAGCACCTACCAGCGGGTGCTGGGCATCCTCACCGGTGATCGGCAACGCCTGCAGCCGCCGGTGGCGGACTTCATGGCGGGGCTGATCCCGCAGGAGCGCGCGGCGATTGCCGATTTCCTGGCGGCGGCCGTGATCGGGGGGCCGGACACCGTGCGCGCGGGTCTCGCGCGCCTGGCAGAAATCACGCAGGCCGACGAATTCATGCTGGTCAGCGACGTGTTCGACCCGGCACTGCGCCTGCGCTCGCTTGACATCGCCGCGCAAGTGATGCGCTGACGCGGCGCCGGTTGTCGGCGACGCGCGGCCGGATCGCTCGCGCGGCGTCAGCGCGGGTCGTAAGCCGAGTGCACCCGCATGCGCAGGCTGAGGTCGGTGCGCGAATCGGCATTGGCCAGCGCGGTGTCCTGATCGATGCGACCGGCGTTGAACAGCTCCAGCAGCACCTGGTCGAAGGTGTGCATGCCGACGCCGCCGCTCTTCTCGATGGCGTGGCGGATCTCGTCGACCGCGCCCTTGAGGATCAGGTCGGCCACATAGGCCGAATGCAGCAGCAGCTCGGTGGCCAGCACACGTTTGCCCTCGTGCCCGGGCAACAGCCGCTGCGAAATGACGGCCTGCAGGTTCAGCGACAGGTCCATGCGCAGCTGCGGGTGCAGGTTTTCCGGGAAGAAGTTGATGATGCGCTTGAGCGCCTGGCTGGCATTGGCCGCGTGCAGCGTGGACACGCACAGGTGGCCGGTCTCGGCATAGGCGATGGCGTGCTCCATGGTTTCACGGTCGCGGATCTCGCCGATCATGATGATGTCCGGCGCCTGGCGCATGGCGTTGCGCAGGGCGTCGGCGAAGCTGTGCGTGTCGATGCCGACTTCGCGCTGGTCCACGGTGCAGCGGTCGTGGTTGAACAGGTACTCGATGGGGTCTTCGATGGTCAGGATATGGCCCTGGCTGTTGTGCGCCCGGTAGTCGATCATCGCGGCCAGCGTGGTGCTCTTGCCCGAACCCGCAGCGCCGACGACCAGCAGCAAACCGCGCCGCAGCAGGGCCAGGTCCTGCACGACGGGCGGCAGACCGAGGGATTCGAAGTCCGGGATGGTGGCGTGGATCAGGCGGGCCACCATCGCGGTCTCGCCGCGCTGGCGGTAGACGCTGACGCGGAAGCGGCCGATGTCCGGCGCGGTGTAGGAGAGGTTGGCCTCCAGCTGCCGCTCGAAGTCGGCGATCTGCTGGGCGCTCATGATCGAGTAGGCCAGCGCTTGTGCCTGTCCCGATTGCAAGGGCGGGACGGACAGCGGCCAGGACTCCCCCTGGACCTTGATGTGCGGCGGGGCGCCAACGGTCAGAAACAGATCCGATGCATCGGTCTCGACCATCTTGCGCAGCAAAGCATGCAGCGTGTTCTTGTCCATACCAAGACTCCTTTTTCAAGGCCGGCAAGCTGCGCCATGCAACCCACCCTGTCGGCATGCTAATCCGACCGGACCCAACCGGCCACCCTGGCGGGGCCGTTTGTTGATTCAGGGCAAATTTCCGGCGTCCCGGCCGCTGCGCACGGCGCCTTCGAGCGTGGCCGGGTAGGGGCCGGCGATGTAGTCGCCACAGGCCACCAGGCCCGGTGCGACCGCCATGGGCGGGCGCTGCACGCCTGGCGTACAGGCGAAGGTGGCGCGTTTTTCGGTGATGGTGCGAAGGGGCTCCAAGTCCAGCCCCAGCTGCTCGCGCGCTTGCGCGACGACCAGCTTCTGCAGGGCCTCGCGCTCGCCGGTGCTGGCGCTGATGACGAAGGCCAGCAGACCACGCGGCCCCCCAAGTTGGCCCCGGTCGAAGACGAACTGCGCCGGGTGCTGCGCGGTGGCCGGCAGTGCCAGCATCGGGCGCGTCAGGCCGCTGGCGGCCAGGGCATACACGGTGGTGATCGCTTCATGGTGCAAGGCCTGTGTCGCCGCCGCCCAGCTCCGCAGGCTGGACGCTATGGGTTCGGGAGCATGAAGTGACCATTCCGTGCTGGCATGGGCCGCATCGGATGCCGAAGTGGCGAGTATGACCCGGTCAAAAGGCTCGCCGTCGGCCAACCAGCGGCCCGCCGGGCCTTGCGCGTCGGGCGTGAGGCTTCGCACGCGATGGCCCAGGTGGACGGTGTGGCCCCTTTGCCGCAGCCAGTCGGCAGCGGCCTGCGGGAACAACGCACTCAAGTCCTTGGTTGGCAGCAGCAGGTTGGAGCTGCCGGGCGCACCGAAGAGCGCGTCGCGCAGCACGCGAAGGAAGACGGCGCCGCTGGCCGCCGCCGCTGGCGTGTTGAGCGCCGATACGCACAGCGGCTCAATGAACCTGTCCAGCAGCCGGCGGGTGAGCGGTGCGCACAGCTCGGCCACGGTGGTCTGCGGCGCGCAGGTGAAGCCGCTGAGCTGCCAGCCGGTGGCGGCGCGCAACAGTGAAAGCCGGTCGCGCCAGGTCCAGCCCTGGGCCCGCAGGATGCCCGCGAGCCCATCCCAGGGTGCACTTCCCCATGAAAGCGCCAGGCCTGTGCCGTCGGGGAAGACGAGGGCCAGCGGCAGGCGCAGCAGCGCCTGATCGGGGTCCACGCCCACCTTGCGCATCAGGCGAAGGGAGTCGGTGTAGGCGCCGATCAGGATGTGCTGGCCGTTGTCCACGAGGATGTCGCGGCCGTCGGGCAGGGTCAAGGGCAGCTCGCGGGCGCGCCCGCCCAGGGTGCGAGCGGCCTCGTACACGGTGACCTGATGGCCTGCATCGGCGGCCGTCACTGCCGCAGCCATGCCCGCCCAGCCGCCACCGATGACGGCGAGCTTCATCGGGCCACCCTCACAGCTTCCCCAGCGCCTGCACCTTCCACGCCAGCCAGAGCTTGCGCAGGGGGGTGAGGGCGATGCGCTGGTGCAGCACCTTGAACTGGTCGTGCTCGATCTCGCGCAGCAGCGTGCGGTAGATGCTGGCCATCATCAGGCCGGGCTTCT
>ERZ795049.5617-NODE-5617-length-11474-cov-50.616341_pt1 | contig 11474 bp, 10 predicted proteins | sample MGYA00375133_ERZ795049 | MGnify/ENA primary metagenome ERZ795049 (study PRJEB30178, sample SAMN05720147) | activated sludge metagenome | isolation source: anaerobic digester from wastewater treatment plant | place: Japan | collected 2015-04-20 ...
CCTCACGCATGAGTACTCCGTTCTCCTGCTAGATACCTATTTCGCGGGGTTCCGGCTGCCGGGCACCGGTTGACCCGGGGTGCCGTCGTCGGGAACGCTGCGCCCTTCCATCCCTGCAGGCTGCGGAAAGCATGGCCGGGAAGAGGCGCAGCCGGCCTGCAGGGATGAAGGTTCGATCCCGGAGAAGCCCCGGGCCGGGCTCTCTACCGGAGCCGTATCACCCTCTGCGACCATAACGATAACCCTATCTCCTCCGGCACACCTACCATCAGCATGCCGAGACGAAAGAAAACCGTCTCCTCCACCCCCCTCCTCGACTCCCTCAGCGTCGATCAGGCGCGGTTCGTCCTTGCACGGCTCATCGGCGATGACCCCGCTCTCGCGGCCAGGGCGGAAGGTATCGCACGCGACGTCCTCCGGATGGTCGATACCGAAGGTGTTGCCGAAAGCGTCGCAAGCGACCTCTCCTGCATCGATATAGAAGAGGTCTGGGAAACCTCGGGCAGGAGGCGCGACGGCTACGTCTACCCATCCGAACGGGCGTGGGAGATGCTGGACGATGCGCTTGAACCGCACAAGGGCGAGATGATGGCATACCTCAAGCGGGGTATGGTTGAAGAGTCACGCCTCTGCTGCGCGGGCATCCTCCTCGGGATCCGGCGGTTTGAACAGGATTCAGGGTCAGACCTCCTCGAAGAAGCGCCCGACTACTGCAACGAGACCTTCGACTCCGTCCGGGAAGAGTGGGAGAAGGCCGTCGGCGATGCCGCGCAGGTGCGCCTGCTTGCCCGTTTCATCGAGGAGAAAGGGCTCTCGTGAAAACACGCCCGAGCCTTGCAGGAAGGTTACCTGCTGCTCCGCATCTTTCGCACGCGCGACGCGAGCCACGCCGGCGCACCCTCCGTTCCGATCCATCCATCGAGTGCAGCCATGGCGTATACGATCGCCTCGTTCCGGTCGCCGAGGCCGTAATAGTCGGGCATCCGCGACGGCAACGCCCGGAACGCAAGCAGATACTGCGGGACAAACGGGTTCTTCTGCAGTGCATCATCGAGTGCCGCATCAGCTGCAGGTCCGGCCCCCTCCTTCCGGAACAGCCAGAGCGCTCGTGCGTACGCGACTGTTGCCGTGGGATCTTCTCCGTGCTCATCCAGGATCGACTCAAGCAGGTCGTCACGGTTCGCCTCCGCAAAGATCTGCATGACGATGTACCGGACCCCCTGGCGATCATCGGGGTTGAGCCGCAACATCTCCTGGTAGAGTCCGATTGCCTCGTCTTTATCCCCGGTAGCCCAGAGGAGTTCTGCAAGTGCAAACAGGGCCCTCATGTAGGGACGTGTCCCGATCAGCGTCCAGAAGTTCCCGACCTCTTCTTCAAAGACCTCCTTCCCGAGTGCCCGTTCCCCGGCAGCCACGCCCTTCCGGGCATACTCCAGCGCTTTTCGCAGGCTTTTTCTCTCCTCTCCGGCCAGGATCACCCATGCGTCGGCACAGTCCTCGGATATCTCAAGTGCGCGCCTGGCCAGCACCACCCGGCGGCGCCCGGTAGCCTCCATTGCATCGTACGCGACCTGCTGCGCCTGCAGAAGAGGAGTATCCGCGGGGGCAGGCGGCAGACCACCTTCCTTCAGCACCTTCTGGAGGAAGGCGTTCGCCTCCTCGATCGATTCAAATTCCCTGCCCTGTATCAGCGCAGTCGCGTCGATCAACGATCTCTCGGTCGCCGCCCGCATCGCCATACGGTTCAGTCGCTTTGCTCCCATGGTCAGTCTATCTGTTCATTGATCCCTGATGCCGGATAGAGGTTCCGCATGGAGTACGCACGAGCATGGAGGCAGGCGGCACCCGGGCGGGATACTGCCTTCAGCGTTCCCTCCCAAGCAGCCTCCAGTGATATGCCCAGACGATGAACCCCACCGCGACCTGCGCCACGCTCCCGGGCAGAGCGGAGTAGTAGTACTGCGATGCCGGGTAGGGCTGGGGCGCCGGGTAGGCGAAGACCTCGATTGCGACCGCGATAAGGTTCACGCTGCCTGCAATCACGATGATGAGCGCGATGAACGAGACGACATAGAGGTACGCCCTCCACGCCGTGAGGCCCTCCGGCACCCTCCTACCTCCTCCGCCCCGCACGCACCGCAGCCCCGGCGCCGAGGAGCGCTGCGGCGGCGAACGCGGCCGTAAATCCTGACGCCTGTGTCGGAGTCGGCTCACCGCCGCTCTGGATCTTAAACTGCCCGACCTGTGCGGAGGACGGCGACGTCGGCGCCGCGGTCGGGACCGGGAGGGAGACCGGCGACGTGACCTTGCCTGAATCGAGGACCGCACCGTTGCCGAGGATCACCTGCGGCGGCGGGGCCAGGGTGACGCGCCCGGTGCTGGTCGCAAAGGCCGCACCCCCCTCGACGAGTTTGATGCTGATCTCGTAGTCGTAGCCGTTCGGGACCGTGACGCGCACCTGCTTCTCGTCAGCTCCCTCCCCGGCGACCGTTCCGAGCGGTCGGGACTCGCGGACGGCCGTGATCCCGGTCTGAAGGTTGACGACCCGGATATCCATGGCAAGGTCCCCGGATGCGGCGGCGGCGCTGTTCTTGATGCCGGTGATGATATCGAGCGTTATCGGGTCGGCACCGATATCGGGGGTCATGACGTCGATCGCGGTGACGGCAAGGAACGAGTAGGCCAACCTCCGCCCGGCCGTCGTCCTGTCGGGGAGAGAAACGCTCACCGAACCCGACTCCCGCATGCGCCCGTCCTGCCATACCGTCGCCCATATGTCGTAACGCCTGCCGTTCTCGAGCGCAAGCGTGACCTCCGCCTTCTCCGTCCTGCCGTTTGTGAGGTTGCCGATCGAAAGAACCTTCTGTGCGACGACGATATCGGTCCCGGCCTCCTTCGCGCTGATCCGCAGGTCGACGTTGCCGACGTCGGCGTACACCGCGTCGAGGTAAGGTACCACCACGACGGTGGTGACGTTTGATGGCGGCTGTCCGTCCGGGATGCTGATATCCACGCTCCGGATCGTCACGTAGCCCGCCGGGGGCCGGGACGACGTACACCCTGCCGCAAGCACCAGGGACAGGAGCACGATGACCGTTGCTGCACCGAATAACCTTCTCATACTGCACCGGGAGAACCTTTTGAGCACCAGAAGAAAAGGTTTCCGGATTACGGCTCCCTTCGCAGGCCGGCGGGGGAGAAGACGGGTGCGATTGCACCTATCATGGCATGAGCCCGCAGCCCGGGAGTGCGCCGGGAATAGGGCGACTCCGGTCGCCAGATGACTGCATCGGGCCCCCGGGATCATAGGTTCGATAATTTTCGTAGTTTACCATTGCTTTATCCTCGTTCGCGCCTATCCCCTTATGTGAAACGCCAGACGGGGGCGCGCGCGTGGGCAGATCGTATTGTGCGTGAGCCGGCACACCGGTAATTCCGGGATCCGCGACGGATCTGCGGGCTCTTTCGGGATTATTGCGGTTCTGCAGCGGTTCAAAACCGCGATCCCGTCCCGACGTGTAGATGCGTGTCACAGAAGACGTTAATAAGAGAGCATCAAAGTCTGCATTAGGCGCCGCCCGGCCGAACCGGCGGAGTGTGAACGGATGATACGGACAGAAAAACTCACGAAGGTGTATAACGGGAAGACGGCCGTCGACGGCCTGGACCTTACGGTCGGGGAAGGCGAGGTCTTCGGCTTTCTCGGTCCGAACGGAGCGGGGAAGAGCACGACGATCCTGATGCTCACCGGCATGATCGAGCCCACCGGCGGACGGTGCCTGGTCGACGGTATCGAGGTCGCAAAGGATCCGCTCGCGGTGAAGAAGATCATCGGCTACCTCCCCGAGGACGTCGGGTTCTACGGGAACATGACCGGCGAGCAAAACCTGGACTACTTCGCCCGGTTCTACGGTATGAACGCGCGGGAGCGAAAGGAGCGGATCACCACACTCCTTGAGCTGGTCCACCTCGACGGCGTCACGCAGAAGGCCGGCGAGTACTCTCGCGGGATGAAGCAGCGGCTCGGCCTCGCCCAGGCGCTGATCAACGATCCGAAAGTGCTCTTCCTCGACGAACCGACGGCAAACCTCGACCCGGAGGGCGTCCGGGAGTACCGCGAACTCGTCGAACGCCTTGCCGGCGAAGGAAAGACGGTCTTTGTCTCCTCGCACATCCTCTCCGAGGTCAGGGCGGTCTGCCGGACCGTCGGCCTGCTCGCAAAGGGGAGACTTGTCGCGCAGGGAACGCTTGGAGAGGTCGCCCGGGCGCTCGCATCCCCGGACGGCGACGCCGTCCGGATCGTCGTCGAGACCCGCGAGCACCTGCCCGATATCGAAGACCCCGATATCATCGATATCGAAAGAAACGGGAACCGGGCGATCGTCCGGGCTAAGGCCGATATCAGGGACCGGCTTGCAGCAGCTCTCTTTACCGAAGGCGCGCATGTCCGCGAGATGCGGGTCGAGGAACCGGATATCGAGGACGTCTTCATGGCGGTCTACCGGAGGTGAAACGATGGCACTGGATCGATTGTTCAACGTAGCGAAAAAAGAGTTCTCCGACCACATCACCAGCAGGCGGTTCGTCATCATCCTCGGCCTGCTCCTCGTTATATCGGCGATCGGCATGCACTCGGGTATCGAGAGCTACAACACCATGCTCGAGTCCTACAACCAGCAGCTCCAGTATATGCAGGGGGCCGAGTTCGATGGCCCTGCAGGATGGATGCCCGAAAAACCCTCGATCATGCTCATATTCAGCGCCATGATGACCTACATGACGACGCTCGGCGCCGTCCTTGCCCTCGCCATCGGGTTTGACCTGGTCTCAAAGGAGAAGGAGACTCGATCCCTGAAGTCGCTCCTCTCGCATCCGGTCTACCGCGACGAGATCATCAACGGCAAGGCGCTCGGGGGCATCGCCGCCCTCGGGTTTGCCATGGTGCTTGCGCTCGCCATATCGCTCGCGATGCTCCTCGTCTTCTCGATCATCCCGACGCTCGAGGAGTTTGCCGCCATCCTGATCTTCGGGGCGGTGACGCTCGGGTTTTTGCTCGCCTACTTCGCCATCGCGCTCACGATGTCGACGGTCTCAAAAGAGAGCGGAAACGCCCTGATATACACCCTGGTGATCTTTTTTGCCGTCTCCACGATCCTCCCGACCCTCGGGGTGATGGCCGGCGATGTATTTGCAGGCGACCGGCCCGAACCGCCGCAGATGGCCCCCATGCCGACCCCTTCCGGGAGAACGGTCACCGCTACCGCCAGCGGCGGGTATTTCACCAGCAGTTCGTCGCAGACCGTAGTGCGTGTCGGGATGGAAGATCCCGAGTGGCAGCAGTATGAAGAGGATATGAAAGCGTATACCGAGAGGCGGATGCTCATAAACGACGTCTCGAACCTCCTCTCGCCGCAGATGAACTATGTCAGGGCCTCGATGGCGGTCACGAACCCCAGGATCGCCACGATGCTCAGTTCACCCTACAGCTCGATACCCGAGGAGACCCCGGGACTTGCCGAGGCCCTCGGCCAGGTCTGGATGAACATCGCCGCGCTCATCGTCTTCCCGTCGGCCTTCTTCGCCGCGGCCTACGTGAAGTTCATGCGGATGGATATCAGGTGAGACGATTGACGGACAAACGATATATCCTGGCCCTCCTCCTCGTCATGGCGCTTGCCGTCCCGGGAGCGGCAGCCATACAGGGCGGGACGTTGCAGACCGATATACGGTGCGACTTCCCGGGCGAACTGATCGAGGCGGGCGACACCGCTGTCTTCGACCTCGCCGTCACGAACCGGGGGGAGACCGGGACGTGCCTCCTGAACTTCTGGACCTTCCGGGGCACCGACGGCTGGAAGATCCGGTTCGAGGCCGGAGACCGCGAAGTCTACCGGATGCTGATACCGGCCGGGGAGACAAAGACCGTCCGCCTGGTGGCGGAGACCTCCGGCCATGCCGCGGTGGGAGAGTATCCCATCCGGGTGGGGATCGGCGAGGGCACGATCTGGGTCTATGTCCAGGTCACGAAGACCCACGAGGGTGAAGTGGGAACCCTCGAGGCCACCGTGGTCGACAAAGAAGGCAACGTCGTGAAAGGCGCCGATGTAGGCCTTTACGACGGCAGCACCCGGGTCGAAGGGATGCTCACGACCGCCGAGGGCAAGGTCTCCATCGGCGCCCCGATGGGCACCTACACGGTCAACGTCGCCAAACCCGGCTACCGGTCGTGGAAGAAGGAGGGCGTCGAGGTCCGGATCGGCCGGACGACCAATCTCGGGATAGTGCCGCTTGAGAAGGAGAACTTCTTTGCCGAGATCCGGGTGAAGTCCCCGTCACGGATGGCGGCGATCGGCACCAACCCGCAGTACGAGATGACCCTGAAAAACGCCGGCAGGAACGACGATACCTACGCCCTCTCGGTCGAGGGCCTCCCCGAACAGTGGTATGCCCGGTTCAAGGAGAGCCGGGATGCCACCGAAGAGGTCTCGGAGATCTACATCCCGGCGGGCGAGGAGAAACCCCTCTACCTCGACCTCATACCGCCCTACTCGGTCGATGTCGGGGAGTATAACTTCACGGCGGTGATCGACTCCTCCGCCCGGCAGTACGAGGAGAACCTGACGCTCCGGCTCCGGGGGTCGTACACCATGCGGACCTACGTGAAGAGCTATCGCCACGAGATCAACCGCGGCGATACCCTCACGTTCGATATGACGGTCTCAAACGCCGGCGTCGGAGGAGCGCTGACGAGGATCGGGATCAATATGAGCGCGCCGGAAGGGTGGCGGGCAAACGTCGACCCGGCATCGGTCGCGAGCCTTGAGCCGGGCGAACGGGCGACGGTGCGGGTGACAGTGGTCCCGCCGGCCGATATCGTCGCCGGCGAGTACAAGGTCGTCGCCCTGGTGAAGAGCGACCAGGCCGAAGGAGAGGACGAGTTCCGGATCGTGGTGAAAGAGCAGTCCTACGTCGCTATCCTCGGCCTCCTGGTGATGGTCGGGGTCGCCGCGGGGCTCTGGTACATGTTCAGGAGATACGGCCGGCGGTGAGGCCAAAATCCCCTGGACAACTTTTTCTGCGAGAACTATCACAAACGCGAGCGTCCGGAGAGGTTGCAGGAACGCGATCCTTCGTGGTAGAGCCCGGTCTCTTCACTCGAACCGGGCACATCCTTCCGGCACCAGGATCTCGAAGCGTGCCCCCCTGCCCGGCGTCCCGGTCTCCCGGATGCCCATCCCGGTGATCGAGAGGATCTCCCGCACAAGGAAGAGCCCAAGACCCGTGTGGCTCCCAAAACCCCGCTCGAATATGCGCTCTTTATGTGCGGCGGGGATGCCGATGCCGTCATCCTCCCAGGTGATCCGTGCCCCGCCGCCGTCGGGCACGGCCGTGACCCGGACGGTGGTCACGGTCTTCCCGTGCCGCACGGTGTTCTCGAGGAGGTTGTAAAAGACCATCGAGAGGAGCGGATCGGCGTAGACGGAGGTCTTGTTGAGATCGGTAACGATCCGGATCCGGTTCTGCCGGAGCGCCCGTGCTGCCGCCGTGACCAGGGGCTCGACGGAGAACCACTGCGGGGCCCGGACACCGAGGTCCTGATAATCCCGCGTGAACTCGATCTGCGACCGTATAGTCTCGATGGCGGCCTGTTGCTTGTCGAGGGCCGCGATGACGGCCGCATCAAGCGGTTGCTCCCGGAGGAGGGCGATATGCCCGAGCACCACCGTGACCTGATTCAGGATGTCGTGCCGCACGATGCTGTTCATAAGGGTGAGTTTCTTGTTGGCCTGGAGGAGCGCTGCTTCGGCCTCTTTCCACGCATCGATATCGTGGACGGCATACTCGACTGCAGCCACGTGCCCGTCATTCCCATAGACCGGGATCGTGCAGACCTCGATCCAGGCGTAGCGTCCGTCTTTCCGGCGCACCCGGAGGATGGGCGGCCGATCGGCAGGCAGCACCGGGGTTTCCACCAGGGTACGGAATGCCTCCCGATCATCCGGATGGATGAGATCCGGGATGAACCCCGGAATGCCCATACACTCCCCGGCCGTGTAACCCGTCAGGCGTTCGCACGAGGGGCTGATATACTCGATCGCCGGCGGCTGCCAGGTTGCACGGATGTAGCAGTCGTGTGACCGCTCGACGAGCATACGGAACCGTTCTTCGCTCTCCCGGAGTCGTTCGTGAGCGCGGATCCGGATAAAGAGATTGGCAAGCAGGTTGCCGACGACCGTGAGCAGGGTGATATCGTCGTCCGACCACTTCCGGGGTGCTCGAACCGTTTCGAAGCCGACGATGCCGAGAATCTCATCGGCGGTGGCGATCGGGACAAGGACAAGCGATCTGGCCCCATACTGCAGGAAAAGTTCACGCTCAGCGGCGGCTTCCACCGGGAGGTTGCGTATGTCGGGTATGGAGATCGCTCTCCGTGCCTCGAGGTGCGCCATTCCCCAGGGGAGTGTATCGAGGCGCAGGTTCTGCAGCAGGTCTATCTGCGGTTCGATCCCCTCCGCGCACCATTCGTGGGTGTTCCCTGCGCAGGAGAGGTCCGCGGAGAAGCTGAAGATGTAACTCCGGTCGACGCCGAAGAACGACCCAAGTGTCCGGACTGTCTCGTTCAGGGCATCGTTCAGGTTGCCGGGGTCGAGGGCCACGAACCGCGCCGAGATCGAACCCACCATCCGCTCGAGGTCTATCCGGCGCCGGATCTGCGCCTCCATCCTCTTCAACTCGGTGACATCCCGGAGCGACTCGATGGCGCCGGAGAGCCCCCCCTGCGCATCATAGAGCAGGGATGCCTTGCTCCAGAGATCGATCTCCTCACCGGTGTGAGGTGAAGGGAGAGAGATCTCCCGGGCGATCTCCCCTTCCGGGGCCTTTCTGGAGAGGATGCTCGCCGCAAGCAGTGAAGTAGAGAGTCCGGGTATCGCCTCGGCCAGAAACTCCGGCCTTGCTTCGATGATCTGGCTCTTCTGAATACCGGTCACCTGCTCGATTGCCCGGTTCCAGATGGTCACTGTCCCCGTACGGTCGAGCACATACGTCGGGTCGGGGAGGAAATCGATGATTCCCTGGAGGGTTGCCTGGTAATCCTCGAGCTCTCGGCACTGCATCGCAAGCGACTCCTGGCCTGCCATCACCTCCTCGAGCGCCGCAGTCAACTCTTCATGCGCCGCAGTCAGGTTTGCCTCGTACTGCTTTCGGTCGGATATATCGATCATCGATGCGACGGTGCGATCCGTTCCCGGGATGCTCCCGATCGTCATGTATATGTCTTTCTTTCTACCTTCCCGGTCGACCAGCCGGAACTCGTAGTTTCTCGGTGCGGAGCCGGGGTCCAACCGCCGATGCTGGTGGTAGCCGGAAAGGCGCCGGAGGTCCTCTGCAACGACAAACGCCGTCCAGGGCATCTTCCCTTCAACCTCCTCCCTGGAGTAGCCGGTAAGGCGAGCAGCCTCGCTGTTCGCGAGGGCGATCGTCATGTCGGCCTCGATGATGATGGTGGCGGAGCCCGTGTGCTCGAAGATGCTCTGGTACATGTCCCTCGACCGCTGCACCTCCGCCTCGGCCTGCCTCTGCCTGATCCCCTGGAGGATCATGTTCCGGAGCTCGGCTAACCGGGCTGAGGGGTTGTCGCCCTTCCGGAGGTAGAAGTCCGCGCCGTTGTTGATCGCCTCGATGATGACTTCCTCGCGCCCGCAGCCGGAAAATATGATGAACGGTATACCCATGCCGCGCCCGCGGACCTCTCGCAAGAATTCGATGCCGTCCATCTCCGGCATCTCGTAACCGGCAACGATGGCGTCGTACGGTGCCGCAGTAAGCATATCAAGCCCCTGCAGGGGCGATGGCGTCACCTCAACCTGGAGATCTCCGGATCGTTCCAGAAAGATCCGGGTCGATTCGAGAAGGGCCGGATCATTGTCGACCACAAGGATATGGAGCATGAACCCATCCCATGTGAAGATCTGAACGATAGCAACGATAAATATTGTGATTTTGCATTGGCGTTCGTATCGAAAGAAACAAGAAACTGTGATTTTAAAACCCACAGATAAAAGATCCGTGAGATCTTGCCGTACCTGCGGGCGACACCGGTCCCGGGAATTATCAGCATGTTCCGGCATCACTATGCCGCCGGCAGGATGACGGGCGTATGTATGATGCGAATCTCTTCCTTGAGATCTCCGAGTCGGAAGAGGGCCCGGGCGTTTGATGATCTCGCCCGCAACCCGGGCGTGCGTGTCTTCCACCTCCGATCAACCCGGTGGCCGGATGCTATCCCGCCCTCCGGGGCGAGGTGGTTCACAAACCCCAAACTCCCGAAGGGAGCACGGGATGCCGTATCATAATGTTCATATATGTAAAAAATAATAAACACGTGTTGACACTATCTTTCAGCACTATCCCCGAACTGGTACGACTGCTCTCCCTGCTCGGGAACGAGCAACGGCTCGCCATACTCCGGTCCATCGCGATCGACGAGAAGTACGCGCGCGAGATCGCCGAGGAGCTCGGCATATCGCGCCCGTTGGCCGCGATATACCTGCGGCAGCTCGAAAAGGCCGGGCTTGTGGAGGGAGCCAGCAGGACGTCGGACGAACCGCCGTACCTCCGGAGGTACTACCGGGCGGTGCCGTTCGAGGTGGTGGTGGACCTGAACGTGGTTCTGTCATTGGAGAGATCGGAAGATGAAACAGGATAGATGGAAACTCTTCTTAAAGGCGCTCTGGGGCGCCGTCATCGCACTGCTCGTGATAAGCCTTATCGCCGGCCTGATCGGCGGTTCGAAGTTCTGGAGCACCATGCTTGCCGGGTCCGTCTGGGTCATCATACAGCTCGGTGCCCTTACGCTCCTCCTCATCATCGTGGTACGGATCAAGGAGTGGATCGAGAAACAGGTGGCGAATGTCGCCGAGCAGAAGGCTGCCGGCACGGAGCTCCAGATGCTGCGGCAGTCAATGGAGCGGATCGAGGAGAAGGTGGACCGGATCGAGAAGGTTCTCGATGGAATCTCGGAGTAAAAAGTGATTGGGAGGGTGTATGGGGGGCGTGCAGTAACCGGTCTAAGGGTACGGCAGACGGGGCGCAGGCAGGGATCCATCGCGCATGACGCCTGACCATGTAGTAATATGAATCCGGCATATAATAATACTATCTTTTATGACAAAGTTTTGGTTCGGTAGCAACACGGCTGCCTGCCCCGGTACCGGAGGGCCGCTACTCCGACCCGGACGGCTCCCGTCGTAGGGGGGACTGGAAGAGGAGTGGGGTGGGTTCGGCACGGCCGACCCGGACGGCCGGGTCGAGTTCCGCGAGCGTCCGGCGGTAGCGTGCGAGCCTCTCGCCCTGCAGATCGGGCAGGTCTGGAACGGCGACGTCGGCAAACCTTCCGGTGTTCGTCATCAGGGCGGCAGCCGATGAGCGCCCCGAAATGGTGGCCCACGAGTCCGATTCGTTCCGGGTCGGCG
>ERZ795049.5618-NODE-5618-length-11474-cov-5.209651_pt1 | contig 11474 bp, 8 predicted proteins | sample MGYA00375133_ERZ795049 | MGnify/ENA primary metagenome ERZ795049 (study PRJEB30178, sample SAMN05720147) | activated sludge metagenome | isolation source: anaerobic digester from wastewater treatment plant | place: Japan | collected 2015-04-20 ...
AACCCATACTTTCCAAGCAATGGTTTGTAAAAATGAAGCCCCTTGCCGAACCTGCCATAGAGGTGGTAAAGGACGGAAGGGTTCAATTCGTGCCTGAAAGATTCACAAAGGTCTATTACAACTGGATGGAGAACATTCAGGACTGGTGCATTTCAAGGCAGCTGTGGTGGGGGCACAGGATACCTGCATATTACTGCCTGGATTGCGGTGAGGTAATTGTATCAAAGACAGTGCCTAAGTCCTGCGGTAAATGCGGCGGAAAGCTAAAGCAGGACGAGGATACTTTGGATACCTGGTTCAGCTCTGCTTTGTGGCCTTTTTCGACCCTTGGCTGGCCTGAAAAGACTGAGGATCTGGAGTATTTCTATCCAACAAGCGTACTTGTTACAGGTTATGATATAATATTTTTCTGGGTTGCAAGAATGATTTTCTCTGCAATGGAGAATATGCGAAAAGAGCCCTTCAGGCATGTTTTCATCCATGGCATTATCAGGGATTCTGAAGGCAGGAAAATGAGCAAGTCCCTTGGAAACGGGATCGACCCCCTTGATGTAATTGATAAATATGGTGCCGATGCACTGAGATTCAACCTTATTTCAGGAAACTCCCCCGGAAATGATATGAGATTTTTCTGGGAAAAGGTAGAGGCTTACAGCAACTTTGCAAATAAGATATGGAACGCTTCAAGATTTGTACTCATGAATCTGGATTTTGAAAAGGTAAAAAAAGCAGACAGAAAGGAATATGAGAGAAATCAGACTGTCGCGGACAAGTGGATAATAAGCAGGTTAAACACTACCGTAAAAGAAGTCACGGAAAACATGGAAAAATTCGAATTGGGTATTGCGGCACAAAAAATTTATGATTTTATATGGTCGGAATTCTGCGACTGGTATATTGAGCTTGTTAAGCAAAGACTGTACGGGGAGAATGAAGATACAAAACTTTCGGCACAAGTGACCCTTTGTGATGTACTGAAAGGGGCAATGCAGCTTCTTCATCCTTATATGCCCTTTATTACAGAGGAGATATTCCGGCATCTGCCCTCCGAATACAAATCAATTATGATTTCAAGATGGCCTGAATATAATGAAAAGGCTTATTACCCGGAAGAAGAGCATAAGATGGGAAAGGTCATGGAAGCTATAAAGGGTATAAGAAATATCAGGGCCGAGATGAATGTGGTGCCCTCAAGGAAGGCCAAGGTAATAATAGTTGCCGGTAATGAAGATGTAAAGGCAGCGATGGATGAGGGCAGAATGTACTTTGAAAGACTTGCTTCCGCCTCAGAGGTTGTTATCCTTACAGAGAAGAAAGGTATACCTGGGGATGCGGTATCGGTGCTTATGAGTGATGCCGAAATATATCTGCCCCTGGAGGATCTGGTAGATTTCGGGAAAGAGCTTGAAAGGCTTGATAAAGAGAAGGATAATCTGGAAAAAGAGCTGCAAAGGGTCAGAGCAAAGCTCGGCAATCAGGGATTTATCGGAAAAGCGCCAAAGGACGTAATTGAAGAAGAAAGGGTCAAAGAAAAGAAATATGAGGAAATGCTGGAAAAGGTACTGGAAAGGATAAATTCACTGAAAAAGTAACAGGTGAGGTAATTATTATGAACTATTTTGAAGCTGCCGATTTAATAGACGCCACAGTAAAATTCGGAAGCAAACCGGGGCTTGAGAGAACGGAAAACCTTCTGGAATTGCTTGGAAACCCCCATAAGAGGCTAAGATGTATCCATATTGCAGGCACCAACGGAAAGGGCTCAACAGCGGCAATGATTTCCGGCATATTGACCAATGCGGGATACACTGCAGGAATGTATATATCTCCGCATCTGTACAAAAATACCGAGAGGATGACAATTGACGGGAAAGAGATTTCCGAAGAGGATTTCGTGAAGTATGCAATGGAAGTATTGGAAGCGGTCAGGCTTATGGAGAAAAAAGGGCTGGAGAAGCCTACACAGTTTGAATTGTATACAGCTATGGCATTACTGTACTTTGAGCGCAGGGGGGTTGACTTTGCAGTTGTTGAAGTCGGACTGGGAGGAAGATTTGATGCAACAAATGTGATAGATCCTATTCTTTCCGTTATAACCTCCATAAGCTATGACCATATGGATGTACTTGGGGATACTATAGAAAAGATTGCCTATGAGAAGGCCGGCATAATTAAGGAAGGTTCAAAGGCGGTCATATATCCCCAACAGTTCCCCGAAGCCATGTCTGTTATAGAGGGGGTATGCAGGGGAAAAAACGCATCCCTGATAAAGGCTGACCCGGATACCGTAACGCTTAAGGATTACAGCATGGACGGCCAGATAATTGACTTCAGGTATATGGGTTATGACATTCGTGATATGAAGCTGAATCTTATAGGAGACCATCAGCTGAAAAATGCGGCCGTGGCGCTTTCTGCTGTAGCGGAGCTTAATAAAGCAGGCTTTGCCATAGGAGAAGAAGCCATAAGAAAAGGAATCGGGAACGTCAAATGGCCCTGCCGTTTAAGCGTAGTAAGCAAAGAGCCTCTGATACTTATAGACGGAGCCCACAATCGGGAAGGGATTGATTCTTTGCAGAGCGCACTGTCGAAGTATTTCGGCGGAAGAAAGATAATATTCATAATCGGCATGCTTAAGGATAAGGATTATGAATACGCAATAAGAAAACTTATGCCGATGGCTTATTATACGGTAGCAACAGAACCTGCCAATGAAAGAGCCCTGACCGCAGCTGAAATGGCCGAGGCTATCAGGCATTATCATAACCGCGTAAGTGCTGAGCCTGACATTATAAAAGCCATTGAGAAGGCCAGGGAGCTATATGACAAGGATAGTATGATATGCATCTGCGGTTCATTATACCTTGCAGGCAGGGCAGCAGCTTTTATACATTAAATCTGAAATTGATAATATCTCCGTCCTGAACAATGTACTCTTTGCCTTCCAGTCGGTACAGGCCTTTTTCTTTGGTTTTCGACATGGACCCAAGGGCTTCCAAATCTTTGAATTTTACTACTTCAGCCCTGATGAAGCCCCTTTCTATGTCAGAATGGATTTTGCCTGCGGCTTTCTTTGCATCAATGCCTTTTCTGATTGTCCAGGCTTTTACCTCATCTTCGCCTGCCGTAAGGAAGGAGATCAATCCCTGATAATTATAAGCAGTGCTTGCAAGTACATCTATTCCTGACCTTTTTATTCCTAAATCCTCCATGAACATCAATCTGTCTTCTTCATCAAGCTCGCTGATCTCCATTTCTGTTTTGGCACATATTTCAATAACAGGTACATTTCCTTCTTCAGCATATTTCAGAACGTCTTCTTTCTGAGCATAGCTTCCTGACCTGAGAGAATCCTCGTCTATATTTATGACCAGTATCATGGGTTTTTCGGAAAGGAAGCTGAAGGTCTTCAGCAATTCCCTTTCTTCTTCGGTCAGTTTTATCTGATGTATCAGAAGCCCTCCTTCAAGGCCATCCTTGCACTTTTTTAGCACTTCAAGCTCGGCAAGGTTTTCTTTTGTCACTTTTTTGCCGCTTTCTATTCTGGCTATCCTGCTGTCTATGATTCCCAAATCCGCAAAAAGCAATTCAAGATTTACTGTTTCAATATCCCTCATTGGGTCTATAGAACCTTCAACATGCTGTACGTCATGATTGTTAAAAGCTCTTACAATATGAACAAGGGCATCAACCTTTCTGATATCTTCAAGAAATTGGTTTCCCACTGCTTTTCCGGAGCTTGATCCTGATGTCAGACCCGGAACATCGGTAAAATCTATCGTGGCATAAGTTGTCTTTTTTGGATTGTACAGCTTTGAGAGAAAGTCGATTCTATAATCGGGTATCTTTGCAGAGCCTATGTTGGAAGCCATTTTCCCCGAAGCGAAGCTGGAAATTTCCGCATGGGCATTAGTAAGCAGGTTAAAAAACGTTGTCTTGCCGACAAGAGGAAGACCGACCAGACCGATTTTCATGGATATCACCTTCCTGATAGATAATTTTTAGACCATGGAAGCTATTAATTGATAAGTGAGCTGATAAGTTGACCATATATTTTTTCTGAGGATCCTTTCCACTTTTCACAGATTTGCTTTGCTTGTTTTGAAGATACTACGCTAAGCTTAATATCTGCAAGCACAAGCTCTTTTTCAATTACCTTGAGATTTACAATGTATTCTCTCTCGCCTATCTTGTTATATTTTGCAATTACCTGAAATTCCTTCCTGAGATTTTCTTTATTTTTTGATATGTAATTATTTATTATACCGGAGGTATTTTTTGATATCCTTTTATCAAAAATCTCAATTACATTTTTACCGCTGCCAGTGGGTACATAGCATTGCTCTTTTTGATAGATTACCTGCTTTATCATACCCGATTCTTCCAACTCCGAAATACAATGCTGAAATGTAAAAAAGTCTATAAGGTTATTCTCCAGTATAACATTTGTTATCTGGGACCTGGTCAAAGGCATGCCTATTTTGTTCAGAAAATACAGTATTATAAGCTTTTTATCGGCAAGCACCCCGCTGTCAGAAATCATACAACCATCTCCCTGTGCAGAATACATCCATTAATCCGCCAAATTAATTATAGCACAGTTGATTTTATTTAATAAACAAAAATCAGACATATCCATGCCTGATTTTTGTTCTTTTATATGACTTACTTACCTTCCAGCTGTTGCTCCGCCATTGTTATCAGCTTTTTAACCATGCTTCCTCCGACTTTTCCGCAGTCCCTTGAGGACAGATTTCCCCAGTAGTCTTCGGAGCCTTGGTGTACAGGCAAATTTAGCTCTGATGCTATTTCATATTTCATATTGTCAAGAGCTTTATGAGCCGTTGGAACCTTCAGTCCTTTGTTATACTTTCCGCTTCCTGCAGCCATTCAAAAACCCTCCTTAAATACTTCATGATATATTATTTGCAGTTAATCTTCATTTCAATGATGTATATTTAATTTAACCTTTTTGCGAAAAAAGTATGTTAGAACATAATGCTTTTATGAATAATATTATAATCGCCTGCATATAATTATAGTTTCAGGAAAAAATACTATGATTTTTAAAAAAGAAAAAATTACATGCCTCTTTTATATCGGATGCCGTCGAATAGCCTGATAATATCTGCTATAATCGAATCAGCAAATATTGAAAGGAAAGTGCGTTATGAAAGGTTTGAAGCAAATAATCGTATTTTTTTATGTATTTATTATCACACTCAGTTTAGCGGCATGCACAGCCCGGATACCGGAAAAGGAACCGTCGAATCCGGAGCAGAGCCGGCCTGCGCCCGTAGAACCGGAAAAGGGTCAGGAAAATGAAGCTCCGGTACAGGATGGCAATAAAGATAAGACCGGAGAAGTTGATTTAAAGGAAATAAAAGCCAATGAAAACGGGCAGATAATGATACTTATGTACCACGGCATCGGGGACAAGGAGGAAGAATGGGTAAGAACGGCGGATAACTTCAGGAAGGATCTGAATGTACTTTATGAAAAAGGATACAGGCTGATAAGCCTTAAAGACTATATTGAGAATAACATAAAGGTTGAAGCCGGATACACGCCCTTTGTACTTACTTTTGACGACGGTGCAAAAAATCACTTTAATATTTTAGAAGAGAACGGCGAGAAGAAAATCGACCCCGACTGCGCAGTAGGAATAATTGAAGAATTTAAAAAAGAGCATCCGGATTCCGGCAGCGGAGGCACATTTTTCATTTATTATCCGATCCCTTTCAGACAAAAGGAGCTTATCAGGGAAAAGTACGAGTTCCTCATACAAAACGGCTATGACATAGGCAACCATGCCTATACCCATGAAAACCTGGGAAAGTTAAGCATTCCGGATGTACAGAAAGCTCTGGCAAAGAATGTAATGAGCACGCAGGAATACCTTCCGGGATACGATATGTACGCACTTGCGCTTCCATTCGGCTCAGGACCCAGGGGGGATAATTACAAGTATGCAGTGCAGGGTGAATATGAGGGGGTAAAGTACAACCATAGGGCAGTGCTTAAAGTGGGGAGCAATCCTGCGCCGTCGCCGGCAAATGTGAAATTTGATTCTGCAAGGCTGCCCAGGGTGAGAGCCAGCGAAATGAAGACTGCGGGAGTGGGGATTTACGATTGGCTGCAGTACTTTGAGAAGAACCCGGGGAAGAGATATATAAGCGACGGCAATCCGGATACCGTTGCAATACCGGAAAGCGAAGCAGAAAATGTAGATATGAGCAGGCTGGACGGAAAAGAATTGGTGATATACAAGTAGACCTCACCGTGTCGTTTCCTTGGAAATATTTGCGAATCTGCATATTAATTGACAAAATACGATACCGGGTGATATTATAAGCATAAATACAGTATTGCATTAAATAACTATACATTATATTTGGGTATAGACGTATATGCGACAATATAGGGAATCTTATCTGAACCAGGGACATAAGACCACAGGTCTAAAGCATATTACCGCAACGTATACAGACCGGGGTTCATTATATGCCGGGTCCTGTGTTTATTATGGAATGGATTATACAGGCGAGGCATTGATTATGTTGTTCAGAATGCTGAATTAGCTGATTATATATTTGGGGGTGTTCTAATGAAGAGTATAAGAACCAAAATTGTTGCTTACGTAATTATATTACTATTGGCTGTATGCATAGGATTCGCAGGCCTTTCCTACAACAGTGCTTCAAAGGCTTTACTGGAGCAGGTTGAAGAAACACTGCCCCAATTGGCTGTTCAGGCGGCAAAGGTTGTGGAAAAGACTACGGAGGGTGAGTTAAATACCCTCAGGGTTATCGCCTTGGATCATATTATAAGTAACCCTGACGCTTCCTGGGAAGACAAGCTGACCATATTGAACGAGGAAGCAAAAAGAAGCGGATATATTAGAATAGGTATAGCCGATATGGGCGGGGAATTGAAAAACAATGACGGTTCGGAAGAAAATATAGGTGGTATGTTATATTTTAAAAAGGCGCTTTCAGGACAGAAATACATCTCAGATCCAACAGTCAACAAAGGACTGAATAAATCCACAATTGTATATGCTGCCCCGATAAAGCATAACGGCTCTACTACAGGTGCTTTAGTTGCCGCAAAGGATGGGGCCAGCTTGAGCGATATTACAAACACAGTGACCTTCGGCAAATCCGGTAATGCTTTTATGATAAATAAAAGCGGTGTAACCATTGCTCACAGCAACATAGATTTGGTGCTGCAAATGGACAATAACCTTGAGAATGTGAAAGAAAATCCAAAGCTTCAACCCTTGGCGGAATTGGAAAAGAAAATGATAGACGGACAATCCGGAGCAGGGGAATATGAGTACGATGGTGTGGTTAAGTATTTAGGATATGCGCCGGTGTACGGCACAAACTGGTCCATTGCAGTAGCTGCGCCTAAGAGCGAGGTTTTAGCGGGGCTCGATAAACTTAGAAATTCAATATTTATTGTTGCTGCTGTGTTATTATTGGCAGGCGCTGCTGCAGGCTATATTTTTTCCGGGTTTATTTCGACTCCGATTAAGTTTATGGCAGACCAGATAAAGAAAATTGCAGGGGGAGATTTAACTCAGGAGTTTCCGGACAAATACAGAAGATTAAAGGATGAGATCGGCATTTTGGTCCAATCTTTGGAAACAACGCAGAATTCGATTGGAGAGATGATAAGGAGTGTAATAGGAGAAGCGGAAAATGTAAACAAAGCGGTAATGCTTACCGGTAAATATATAGCAGATTTAAGCAGTGAGATTGAGGATGTGTCTTCTACGACCGAGGAGCTGTCAGCCGGTATGGAGGAAACCGCAGCATCGGCCGAGGAGATGAATGCCACTTCCGTCGAGATAGATGCGGCTGTGGAGTCTATTGCATTAAAGGCTCAGGATGGAGCTGTTTCTGCAGGAGAAATAAGCAAAAGAGCGTTTGATCTGAGAGAAAGCTTTGCCCATTCCCAGCAGGATGCACTGAAGATACTTTCGGAAGTTAAAGGCAATCTGGAAACTGCATTGGAGGAGTCCAAGTCAGTAGGGAAAATCAATGAACTTGCAGATGCAATATTGCAGATTACCAATCAGACTAATATGCTTGCTCTGAATGCTGCAATAGAAGCAGCAAGGGCTGGAGAGGCAGGCAGGGGATTTGCCGTTGTGGCTGATGAAATCCGCAAGCTTGCTGAAAACTCAAAGAATACTGTCAACCAGATCCAGGATATAACAAAGACCGTAGTTCAATCCGTAGAAAACCTGTCAATGAGTTCGGGCAGTTTGCTGACGTTTGTAAATACTGACGTTATAAGAGATTACAATTCTATGCTTGGTGCAACAGACGATTATAAGAAGGATGCTGAAACAATTGATAGTCTTGTAACGGATTTGTCGGCTACTGCTGAGGAGCTTGCTGCGTCAATACAGAACATGGTCAGGGGCATAAATGAGATTAGCGCTGCAACAAATGAAGGGGCGATCGGTACATCCAATATTGCCCAGAAAACTGTTACTGTTACCGAAACGGGAAGCGAGGTTATGAAACAGGCCGATATGTCCAAGCGCAGTGCCGATAAGCTTATGGAGCTGGTTGCGAATTTCAAGCTGTAAGATCCTTCGCTTTAGCTCAGGATGACAATAATGTAACATCGTTTATTCGTTATATGGAAATAACAAAGCTCAAATCTTGTTTAGAAGAGTTGAGCTTTGTTATTTTTTGCAGAAAACGATTATCATAAATTCATTTATATAAAATAAAGCAGCAATTCCGGCACGAATAATATCGAAATCAATACTATTTTGCAAATTAAGTAATAAAAATGTATGTTTATCGAATATTTGTTGACAATAAATTACATTGTTTATATAATTTAAAATGTTATTTGTGAAAAGGTAAAATGTACCACATAGGTAAATAATCGTCATATTTTACCAGGAGATATATATGAAATTACTTTCAGCCATTAATTACGAAGATATTGAAGATTATTTAAGATATCTGACCGGAATAAAGACCCTGGATATTGTCAAAGACAAGAAATCATTGCTTGATGCGGCAGACTCCGGCAAATATGACTTGGTGCTTCTTTCCGGAGAACTCCACGGAAGCGGGGAAATAAAATATCTAATAGAAGTACTGTCATCGGAAAAATACAAGAGCCAAAGAATTGTATTTTTATATGGCGAATATGATGGGATTTGCGATGATTTTATAAGGTTTTTGATCAGTCATAATATCTTTGACTTTTATGTCGGCGAAGAAATAACTTCCAAAGCTATTGAACAGCTTATATTCATGCCTGCCGGCAAAGAGAAAGCTCTGGGCTATTATAAAAGCCATTTTGACAACCAACAGTACTTCAACCATGAAGAAATTATACAAAAGCAAAGTAAAGGCTTTTTTAAGGGCAATTTGCCGAACAAGCCCTGGTTTGGCCTCAATATTAACAGATATGCCAATAGGACTACGCCCGGGAAGCTGGTTATTTCAATAATATCAAACCAGGCTACGGGCAAGTCCCATACAGCCTGGAATCTGGGCTACTGCTTTTCAAAACGGGGAAATATCACCAGCCTTATTAATATCGACAGGGGTTATTCAGCTAATCTGTTTTATGATATTGATGAGATTTACTATGACCTTCTTGATTTTATAATAAAAAACAATAAGCAAAAGGACATATTTGAAAACTGCTGCAAAAAGAAAAACTTGAACATTATCACCGGAAAGCTCGGGTGTGAAAGAGAAATAAGCAGCGATGATTATATCAAGCTCCTCTATTGTATCCGCACAAAGTCGGATATCACAATTATTGATACAAGGACAGGCTTGTCGGAGCTGACAAGGATTTCTATAAAGAACTCGGTATACGATCTGATGATTTTTGATTGTGATATTATGCATTTTCATATGAATATGAATATGCTGAGGGAGCTGGGGGATGATTTCGTACCGGAAAAGACAATCGCTGTGATTAATAATACTGATGTAAGGTCCTCAGCCCATAAGTTCATATATAATGAGCTGATAAACTCCTGCATACCCTTTAAGGATATGGCTTTTATCGGTAACTGCGGTTTTTTAGGCTATGAAGCAATGCACACGGGCTTTACTCCATACCAGACTGCGGGGGATGATTATAAGGGTTTTGCATTTGATATGGATAACCTGTTGGAGAAATTGGGCATGGAGTCGGTCAGGAGGAGGAGGAGGTTCCTTGACTGCATTTATTAAAGATAAGAAGGTGGGCAGTTGGTTTATATAAAAAAAAGCAAAGCCCATGCAATACGAAGGGCAGCATTTGTCTCCGTTTGCATGTTGTGTACGGTCACTGCCTCATATTCAGCCTATACCCTTTATAACGGCAGATTATCAAAAAAAGCATTGGATTCCCTGAATGGCAGCGCCGGTATAACCCAAAGCAGATATATGCCGGTGGTCCGGGCAAAGTTTAATATGAGACAGGGTGAACTGCTTGATTCAGGCAAGGCAGAGCTAATAGAGGTACCTGACGATCTGATTCCCAGCGGGGCAATTACAAGCTTATCAAAACTGAATAATATGAGGTTGAGGCGGGAAATTGCCGAGAAAGAGTTTCTGAATAATATTGATCTGATGCCGGAAAGTGCCGTCTATGAAGAAGGCGACAGGCTGATTGAACATAATTTTGCAGAAGGGGCCGTTCCTGCCGCAGTTGCGGAGGGCAGTATCATAGATATCAAGCTTTTTATGAAAGGCGGGGAAGACAGCATAGTTGTCTCAAAGGCTGCAGTTATCTCACGCAATTCCAATCTTCTGTCCTTCTATATGAATGAAACGGAACAGGAATATATAAAAGAAGCTGCTTCGGAAGGAATGCTTTTTGCTGTAAAATATGTTGACAATCTGCAGGAAGCAAGCGAGGTTACATATGCACCATCATACGACAAGGAGAGAAAATAACCATATGCGCAATGAAAAGGGAAAGCTTATCTGTATATGGTCCCCGGTATTGCACGGAGAGGGAGGGTCTACCTTAGCCTGTCTGATAGGATTCGGCATGCAGTATTACTCCGGCGGAAGGGTGCTCATTGTCAATAAGGGCAATACCGTAAGCCACATGGAAAAGTATGTGGAGAAGGATATGGATATCAGGTATTCAATGGACAATTTGAAAATATTCAATACAGGAATAAAGGCTGAGCATATTCTGACCTATGCTACGAAGATGAATACAGGCCTGTACATGATAGCCGGTTCAAGAATCAGTAAAGATATTACCGGGGAGAATAGTGATTTTGACAGGCTTTTTATTGACAAATGTCTGGAGGGCTTCGATATTGTCATAGTTGATATAGATACCGGAGTCAGGAAAGAAAACAGGCTTTATCTGGATAAGGCCGATAAAATAATTGCGGTTCTTACTCCCAACGAAATAGTAATTGACGAGCTGTATCAGAATCAAGGAGTTAAAGATGTCCTCGATTATTTTACAGATAA
>ERZ795049.5622-NODE-5622-length-11471-cov-4.491766_pt1 | contig 11471 bp, 10 predicted proteins | sample MGYA00375133_ERZ795049 | MGnify/ENA primary metagenome ERZ795049 (study PRJEB30178, sample SAMN05720147) | activated sludge metagenome | isolation source: anaerobic digester from wastewater treatment plant | place: Japan | collected 2015-04-20 ...
AGAAAGAAGGGGCAAACAGGGTAATGTTTTCGAGTTTGAGTCCGTACATCCTTTGAATAAAATTGGTGATGCTAATTTCGCCGTTGAAGAAGGTAAAAACAAAATTTTCACAATTAGGATTCATGGCCGCTTGTATGCCTCCAATGCCTTCTTTCTGATAATTAACTTCTTTAATGGAGATTTGTTTTGCATCGGAAAAGCCTGAAAGCATACCTGCTTTATAGGCTTGCACTTTCATTATATCGCTTTCAGTTTGGTTATTCACCAAAATAATTTGGGCTTTAGCGTAACGTTGGGAGATATAGTTGGCTATGAATTCGGCCTGATGTTGATAAGAAGCACTTACTTTAAACATGCGTGCATCGCATTCGTCGAAAGTAATTGAAAAGGGGTTTACCAAACAAATGTTTTTGTTTTTTGCATAATCGCACAAAAGTGAAAAACCGTCGCTGAAGAAAGGACCTATAATCATGTCCACGTCGTTGAAGGTACCGTTTTGTATCATTTCTTTCAATTTGTGGGTGTTTTGATCGTTGATGTCTTCCACATATAATTTTACGGGAACAGCTTTACTGCCGGCATCTTCGGCGGCAAGCAGTAGGGCTTCATAGAATTGAATGAAATCGTAGGATTTGAATTTATTATAATCGGCAATGGATTTAAAGGTCGTTGTATCAATTCGATGGATATTGTTTGTATATAAAGGGATGAGTGCATACACTTTGTAGGAAGATTTTTTTGTTCCCTGTGATGAAGAAGTTTGTTGTTCGTCATGCTTTTCAGTTGTTGTTACGGTAAAAGGTAATTTAATGTGTTGACCGATTGAGAGATTTTCGTTTAATCCGGGATTCAGTTTTTCCAATTCGCCAATACTAAGGTTATATTTTTTCGAAATCCCATATAGCGTTTCTCCCGCTTGCACGATATGTACGTTTTTACCAGTAGTGTCGTGGGGTGTTGTTTCAACTTTTTGTTGGATCAAATCATGCGATTTATCTTCCCCTAAATATATTTTAATGGTTTCACGTGCTTTAATTCCGTTTTCGGCTTGGGGATTGTGTTTAATAATATCTTCGATAGTAATATTATATAATTTCGATAAACCGTAGAGTGTTTGTCCTTTTTCTACTTTATGCAAAAGGAATCTTTTACCGTTTTCAATAAGTGTATCTTGATTTTGTTGTGCCTGAATATTTGAAAAACAACAAAAACAGGCAATAATGATAAAATAAACTTTTGTTTTCATTATTTAATTATTTAAACGTTTCTATTTCAATTTTTTTATTTAAAACGGAAAATTTCCATTTATATTTAACAGCCAAGATAATAATTAGGATACTGCCCATTATTAATAATTCTACGGTATCCATAATAGAAGGGATAATATTAATTTCTTTATATAATGCATAGGTTTGCAATGCAGAGCTTTTAGAAGTTACAAAAACACAAAGGAAGATATTATTGGCGGTATGAGCTCCTACCGCAGTTTCTATTCCGTCGTCAACAACCACCATTAGGCCGAATAAAAGACCGAAAAGAACATATTGCGGCATGGTTAACCAAAAGCCGTACTCCTTGATTTCAGGATTTAATATATGCATAAGTCCAAACAACAAAGCGGGAATAATGATGGCCATCCACCTGTTTTTTGTCCATCCGGCAATGCCTTGTGTTAGATAGCCTCTAAACATAAATTCCTCGTAAAACGTTTGAAAAGGAATCATGAGGAGAGCAACAATAATTAGAATCAGAAAATTTAAAGGTTGGAATTGAAGCACAAAGTCTTGTGGATGCATGGCGAGTTCTACTCCCAACCAGCCGGCCGATAGCAGCATCCATATACCGAAAGAAAAGAAGAAACGATTCCAACGGATTTTGCTGCTCCCGTTTATAACTTCTGTCCATGTACGCTTATGTAGATTTTTAATGAGAGGGATTATCACCAGCAAACCAATGATAAAAGGGATTAATAATAGAATCAAGCCGATGTTCAAATCAATGCCATAGGCTGACAAATCCATGGCGTTTTCGGGATTGGGAGTATATCCTTGCATGCTACGTGCAGCGATAAGTAAGGCTAAAGGAATGGCCCCTACAAAATTGGCCGCTAAAAATCCGGTGAGCAATATAACCACATATTTCCACCATTGATTTTGCTGATCTAACGAACGTTCCAAATGTTTCATTTATTCAATCTTTTTGACGTTTAATGGTATGTTTTAATTTCATTACGGCAAAATTCAGTTCAACTGTTGTTTCGGTGCCGGAAATATGCATATTGTCATCTAATAATTCGGAAAGTAAATCATTTCCTTTTTGAATCAATGTTTTCTGACAGTCGGTATCAGTTATCTCCGGTATGGTGTGTAAGGTTCGCGACAGTTCTCTTAATTGCGTAAAGGTTTCAATAATACTTATGGTTGTTTGTGTAGCCTTTTCACTTTTAAGGATGGTTGCCAACATATACAAGCCTTTTTCGGTAAAAGCTTTTGGCAATGAAGAGGAATGCTTTAACCGGTCGATAATTTCGACCGGTTCTTTGTAATTGCTTGTTTTGTTATCAATTATAAGATTTTGCTTGCGTTTAATCTCTCTCCATTCTTTTGTTGTTAATTCAAAAACATATCCTTTGGGAAATTTATCGGGATTCTTTTTAACGGCTTCGTTTATACGTTTGGTCTCAACGCCGTATAAGCATGCTACATGAACATCTAAAATGACTTGTTGATTCCTTAGCATAATAATTTTTTCTTCCACTTTTTTTAGTGTTAAAACTTCTTTGTTCATAGTTAATATAGTTTGATAATTAAAATAATACTTATTCCCATTCGATGGTTGCCGGTGGTTTGGAGCTGATATCATACACCACGCGGTTTATTCCCCTTACTTTATTGATGATTTCGTTCGATATTTTAGCCAGTAATTCATGGGGGAAATGCACCCAATCGGCCGTCATGCCATCCACAGATGTAACGGCGCGCAAAGCCACACAGTTTTCGTAGGTACGTTCGTCGCCCATAACACCAACACTTCTAACGGGTAATAATACCGAAAGGGCTTGCCAGCATTTGTCGTACCAACCCGATTCTTTTAACGTATTAATAAATATGAAATCAACTTCTTGTAAAATTCTAACTTTATCTTCGGTAATATCACCGAGAATTCGAATACCTAAACCCGGACCCGGAAAAGGATGACGGTAAAGCAGATCTTTAGGAACTCCCAAACTTTCACCTACCAAGCGTACCTCGTCTTTAAAAAGAAAGCGCAAAGGTTCAACTATTTTCAAATGCATTCTTTCGGGAAGTCCACCCACATTATGATGTGATTTGATGGTGGCGGAAGGACCTTTAACCGAAATGGATTCAATAACGTCGGGATAAATTGTGCCTTGTGCTAACCATTTAACGTCTTGAATTTTTTTCGCTTCTTGATCAAAAACTTCAATGAAAGTGCTTCCTATGATTTTACGTTTTTGTTCAGGGTCGCTTATGCCTTTCAGTTTTTCATAAAAAATGTCTTTTGCATTAACACCTATTATTTGAATGCCGATTTGTTTGCATGATTCCATTACGGTTTCGAATTCATTTTTACGTAATAAGCCTGTATCAACAAAAATGCCGTATAAATTCTTGCCAATGGCTTTGTTGAGCAAATAAGCGGCTACTGTCGAATCTACTCCTCCCGAAAGGCCCAGTATAACTTTATCGTTTTTTAATAGTTCTTTTAATTGCCTTACAGTCATATCGACAAAGGATTCCGATGTCCACGATTGGGAACATTTACAGATATCCACCACAAAATTAGTTAATAATTGTTTCCCTTGTTCGGAATGGTGTACTTCGGGATGAAATTGTATGCCATAGGTTTCTTCGTTCTTGATTTTGTAGCCGGCAAAGTTAACATTTTCGGTGCTGCAAATAATTTCAAAATTAGATGGGATATCGGTAATGGTATCGCCGTGCGACATCCATACTTGCGAATACAAATCTATGTTTTTAAATAGAGTATTATTTTCTTTGATATAGGTAAGTTTGGCGCGTCCGTATTCCCTGCTGGGCGATGATTTCACATTTCCTCCTTGGAGATGAGCCATGAACTGTGCGCCGTAGCATATTCCTAAAATCGGAATTTTTGATTGCCATTTTTCCAACAGGAGTTTTGGGGCATTGTTATCGTAAACGGAAAAAGGACTTCCCGATAAGATGATGCCTTTTGTGTTTTCGGGCAGTTCATTTACCGCATTATAAGGTTTTATTTCACAATAAACATTAATTTCTCTGATTTTACGTGCAATAAGTTGAGTGTATTGTGAACCAAAATCCAATATTAAAATCATTTCTTCCATGGGCTATTTATTTATCGTTAATTTGAATACACTCAAATCCGGTATATGCCTGCAAAGCTTTCGGAATGGATATCATAGCATCTTTCTGATGATTTTCCAATAACGCCGCGACTATACGCGGTAAAGCTAAAGCACTGCCGTTAAGTGTATGTAATAATTGTGTTTTGCCTTCTTCATTTTTATATCGTAGTTTCATTCGATTGGCTTGGAAACTTTCAAAGTTCGATACCGAGCTAACTTCCAGCCATTTTTGTTGACCTTTGGCAAAAACTTCAAAATCGAAAGTCAGTGCGGAAGTAAAACTCATATCCCCGCCGCACAAACGAACAATACGGAAGGGGAGTTCTAATTTTTCCAATAAGGTAACAACATGTTGTTTCATTTCTTCTAATACATCGTAGGAATGTTCCGGTGTTGTGATTTGCACAATTTCCACTTTATCAAATTGATGCAAACGGTTTAAACCCCTCACATCTTTCCCGTAAGAACCGGCTTCACGACGGAAACAAGCCGAATAAGCACAATGTTTTATGGGTAAATCGGCGGTTTTTAATATCATGTTTCGATATATATTCGTTACCGGTACTTCGGCAGTGGGAATCAGGTATAGATTATCTTTGGTTACGTGATACATTTGTCCTTCTTTATCGGGGAGTTGTCCGGTAGCATAGGCCGATTCTTCATTGACCATATACGGGGGTTGTATTTCAATATATCCTGCATTAATGGCATGATCCAAAAAGAAGTTTATAAGCGCTCGTTGGAGTTTGGCTCCTTTGCCGGTATAGACAGGGAATCCGGACCCTGTTATTTTACATCCGGTTTCAAAATCAATGAGTTTCATTTTTTCGCAGATATCCCAATGAGGGAGCATATGGGAGTCAGTGTTTATATCACCGTAAATATAAACGACTTCATTATCATCGGCCGATTTACCCTTGGGGACGGAAGCATGCGGAATATTGGGTAGTAAAACCAAAATATCATTTAATTTTACTTCGGTAGCTGTTAGTGCTTCTTCAATTGATTTGGCATCGGTTTTAAGTGTGGCCGTTTTATCTTTAAGAGTTTGAGCTTCATTTGACTTCCCTTGCTTAAACAACATACCGATTTCTTTGGCTATTTTGTTTTGTTCGGCAAAATTATCGTCTAATTGCTTTTGTAAACTACGTCTTGTTTTATCGAGTAACAAAATTTCTTCCACATACTGCCCGGCTTCAAAATTTTTAATACGCAATCGTTCAATAACAAAGTCGGTATTCTCTTTTAAATAATTCAAATGGATCATATCGTGAATTTTTCAACAAAAGTACTTTTTTTATAAAAGCTCCCTGTAATAATGATTAAAAAATATAAAATAAAAAAAATAACTTACTATTTAATAATAAGTTATTTAAAAGTATTAACACATAAATATTTATAACAAATCGTTAATTTTCTTAACAAGATCGGGTTTGCGAATCACCCCCACATGTTTGTCGGCCAATTGACCGTTTTTGAAAAACAATAAAGTAGGGATGTTTTTAATACCGAATTGCATGGTTACTTGCGGATTGTCATCAACATTGACTTTACCGACTACTGCTTTTGTTTTGAACTCTTCTGCCACTTCTTCAACAACAGGTGTAATCATCCTGCAAGGGCCACACCATTCCGCCCAAAAATCAATAACTACCACAGGATTTGAGCTAATAATGTCATTAAAGTTATTGTCTCGTATTTCTAAAGCCATATTAATTAATTTAATTTAAGTATTTTATTTTAAAACAAGTATGGATTCTCCAATATAATCCGTATCGGTAAAGAGTTGAGCTGTATAGGTTCCTGCAACGGCCGTGTCGCCCTCTCTCAATTTCCATATCATGGTAACCGATTTGGCTTTATTATCATAGCTTAAGGTTGATTTGATTGTATATTGCAATTGTTTTCCGTTATTATAAAAACTATAAGAATCGCCGGAGCCTAGTGCTAAGATTCTTCCATCGGGTAAGGAAATACGGCAATATATATTGATTTCTCCAGAAGGAATCAATTCATTTTCACTTAACGTAAAAGTTATTTTAAATTGATCAACACGTTTTGCTTTATCGGTTAGTTCTTCTTTTTTCCCACCTGAGCGCAGTAAAATACCTTTAAAGTTAATGTTATAGGCTTTGAGTTTAGTGGCTGTACTTACTTTTTCAGATAAAATATCTTTTTCTTTTGCAAGCTCTTGTTTTTCTTGCGACAATTTTAGATTTTCCGATTTAACGGCTTTATTTTCTAATGTTAGTTCTTTGTTTACAACGTATAAGGAATCTAGCAAACGAACATATTCTTTCCCCTGACTTTGTAATAATTCTAATTTTTTCTTTATCCGACGATAATCGGCTTGTGAAGCAATCAGACGTTCAATTTCTCTGGCTTGTAAAACAATGGCACTGTCGCGTTCGGAGAGTTGTGAGTTTAAATCACCATAGGATTGTTTAATGCTTTCATATTCGAACAATATGGAATCCAACTCTTCGTGCAATTCCTGTTGCATTTCGATAGATGTTTCCTTTTCAATAATTATTTGGCGGACATTAAATAACGAAAATATTAACAAACATGCCAATATAATGGAAATAATGGCAAAAATAATGGTTAGTTGTTTATATTTTCTTACTTCTTTTTTTAACGTTTCGTCTGATTCTAACATAATTATTTTCTGAAATTATTCGGTTACAAATATAAAAAAATATTAGCTATCTTTGGGAAATTTTTTTAAAATTTAAAACTTATGTAACAAACAATTTTTCAATTTAATAAAATTATGAAAAGCTTTATTAATGATTTTGTTTCGCTTTTTTATCCGCGTTATTGTAATATATGCACTAATGTTTTGTTAAAAAACGAAGAATGTATTTGCTTGAAATGTATGATTGATTTACCTAAAACCAATTTTCACTTGCAAGAAGTTAATCCATTGAGTTTATTGTTTTACGGGAAAGTAAATATTAATGCTGTAACAGCCTATTATTATTTTAAAAAAGGAAATATCACACAAACACTTATCCATCAATTGAAATACAAAGGATGCAAAGAAATCGGCTTTTTTTGCGGTTTTTTGTTAGGGAGGGATTTGATAAAATCGGATTTTTTTAAATCGGTAGATGTGGTTATTCCCATACCTTTGCATCCAAAGAAATACAAAAAAAGAGGATATAATCAAAGCGAAGAGATAGCAAAAGGGGTAGCGAAAGCTATTGGTAAAGAATTAAATACCCATGCTTTTATTCGTAAGGTAGAAACAACAACACAAACAAAAAAAATGATGTATAAGCGTTGGGAAAACACGAGCGACATCTTTGCGGTTATAGATGTTGATAATTTAGTGTCGAAACATATTTTATTAATTGATGATGTTATTACAACGGGTTCAACCCTCGAATCGGCGGCAATAACATTATTATCTGCTTGTTGTAACACAAAGGTGAGCATTGCTTGTCTGGCCTGTACTTCTTTGTAGTAACACATATAGGTTTGTTTGCATTTGGGTAGAAATATAATCATATTATAATTTCAAATAGTATAAAATAATAATGTATTTTTGCAAAAAAAAACATGAAGCAATACATTGATTTATTAAATTATATTTTGGATAACGGAAATTACAAACAAGACAGAACCGGAACCGGAATATACAGTGTATTCGGATATCAAACATTTTACGATCTTCAACAAGGATTCCCTTTGGTAACAACCAAAAAATTACATTTAAAATCAATAATATATGAATTACTTTGGTTTATTCAAGGGGATACGAACATTAAATATTTAAAAGATAAGGGTGTTAGTATTTGGGATGAATGGGCAGATGAAAATGGGAATCTCGGACCGATTTACGGTCGGCAATGGCGTTCATGGACCAATCGAAAAGGGAAACAAATTGATCAATTACAAGATGTCGTAACTCAAATTAAAACCAATCCCGATTCGCGAAGACTATTAGTCTCAGCTTGGAATGTAGGTGATTTGGAAGACATGAAACTTCCTCCTTGTCATATCCTTTATCAGTTTTATGTTTACAACGGAGAACTTTCCTGTCAGTTATACCAACGTAGCGCCGATGCATTTTTAGGAGTTCCCTTTAATGTTGCATCTTATGCATTGTTAACCATGATGATAGCACAAGTTTGTAATCTAAAGCCCAAACAATTCGTGCATACTTTCGGCGATTTGCATTTATATGCCAATCATATCGAACAAGCAAAACTTCAGATTCAACGTACACCTTATCCCTTGCCTCAAATGGAAATCAATCCCGAAATTAAAACAATTACTGATTTTACATACCAAGATTTTCAATTAAAAAATTACGAATTTCATCCTCATATTAAGGCAAATGTGGCAGTGTAAACTTTTTTTAAATAAAAAAATATAATCGAAAGATTATTTTTTATACTTTTACAACGGAATAATTAACTTAAAAAATTAGTCTTATGAAAAATATTATTGTAGGAATAGATTTCTCAAAAGGTTCGTTAAATGCAATGAAACATGCTGTTTCTCTTGCTATCAAATTGAAAGCTAATTTAACTTTGCTCTACAGTTTAACCCCTGATGCTAAAATTATTGAAGAAACAAGTATAACGCTTAAAAAAAATATTTTAGATGTAGCGGAAAAAAAATTGGCTGAGTTAACCGATTATTGTCAAAAACATATTTACCATTCAAAGGTAAAATACAAAATTCGCTATGGCAAAGCTGCAAAAGAAATTAATGAAGAAGTAAAAGAACAAGGGAATGCAATTATTGTAGTCGGAGCGCATGGAAGTAGTGGTTTTGAAGAATTATTTGTTGGGAGTACTGCCATGAAGATAATCGGTATGTGTGATTGTCCGGTTTTAACGGTTAGAGATACCGTTAACATTCACCGCGATTTAACCGATATTGTAGTAATTATCGATTCTTCGAGAGAAACTTTGCAAAAAGTTAAAATGGCTGCCGTGCTTGCCAAAGCATTTCAAGCTAAGATACATCTTATTGGATTATATACTTCTAAATTCAGGGATTTAAGAGTTTTAGTCGATGCTTATTTAAACAAAGCCGAAGTTTACTTAACCAAACGTGATGTAAGACTTGAATCAAAAATTATTGAAAGCGACAAAGACCCTAAACAAGTGATTGATATAGCTAAAAATGTTAATGCAAATTTAATAATTGCAATGAAAGAGACCGATTTATATGGCGATGAAGGTTTTTCTTTGACTTCTTTCAGTCAAAAATTAATTAATCGTTCTCCTGTGCCGGTTTTATCCATAAATGTAGATAAGAGTATTTATAATGTAAGTTAACCATAAAATAATTATTAAAAATTACAATGAGTAGAATAATTCATATTGCAAGCAGACAAATTCTAGATTCCAGAGGGAATCCAACAGTTGAAGTAGATGTTTATACCGAGTCGGGTGGATTCGGACGTGCCGCAGTTCCATCGGGAGCTTCAACCGGAATTCATGAAGCCATAGAATTAAGAGATAATGATGAAAACTATTATCAAGGCAAAAGTGTGTTAAAAGCCGTTCAAAATGTACAGAAAACAATTCTCGAAGATTTAAAAGGCTATCCCGTTGATCGTCAAGATTTGATAGATGCCCGTTTAATTGAACTCGATGCTACCGAAAATAAAAGCAGCTTAGGAGCTAATGCCACCTTAGGCGTTTCTTTGGCTTGTGCTAAAGCCGCCGCTATGGAAGTTGGTCAAGAATTGTTTCGTTACGTTGGTGGGGTGAATGCCAATACCTTGCCTATCCCCATGATGAATATCCTTAACGGAGGAAAACATTCCGATAACTCTATCGATTTTCAAGAATTTATGATTTTCCCTGTAGGTGCAACTTCTTTTAGTGAAGCTTTGCATATGGGAACCAATGTGTTTCACACTTTAAAGAATATTTTGCACAAAAATAAATACTCAACCGCATATGGTGACGAAGGAGGATTTGCTCCCAATTTAAAATCAAATGAAGAAGCTATTCATTTGCTTATACAAGCAATTGAAAAAGCCGGATATAAACCGGGAGAGCAAATTGCCATTGCATTAGATCCCGCTTCTTCCGAATTTTATGACGAAAAAGAAAAAGTGTATCACTTTAAAAAATCGAATGGAGATAAACTAACCTCGAGTCAAATGGTTGATTTTTGGGCCGACTGGTGTAACCGCTTTCCTATCATTTCTATCGAAGACGGTATGGCCGAAGACGATTGGGACGGATGGAAATTAATGACCGATAAATTAGGAAAAGATATTCAATTAGTTGGTGATGATTTGTTTGTAACCAATGTAAAACGATTGCAACAAGGAATCGATAAAAATATAGCTAATTCCATCCTTATCAAAGTAAACCAAATCGGCACGCTTACCGAAACCATTCAAGCTATCACTACGGCTTATCTTAATGGTTATACCGCCGTTATCAGTCATCGTTCGGGTGAAACCGAAGACACTACCATTGCCGATCTTGCGGTTGCTTTTAATACAGGCTTAATTAAAACCGGCTCCGTTTGTCGTACCGATAGAGTTTGTAAATATAACCAATTGCTTCGTATTGAAGAATTATTAGGTGAATCGGCTAAATTTATCGGAAAACAATTTAAGTACGCCAAATAACGAAAAGCACCAACTAGTTATTAAACATTTAATTTGATTTTCAAATGTTGTTAGAAATCATTTCTAACAACATTTTTTTGTATACAAGAATACATGGCTACACTATATAATGTTAAAAAACAAAACATTATATGTAGTTTTAATAAATATATCAGGTTTTCTTCGATCAATACAAAAAAATGATGTACTTTTGCGCCCGTTAAGAAAAAACTAAATTAGTTTAACTCTTGTTCGAAAAAGAATGGTAGTAACACAAATTTAACAAGATGTTTATGCAGCTTTCATACAAAATAAAAAAAACAATTATCCGAAACATATTAAAAAAAAGAAAGAAAACACAAGGATTCGATGCCGTATTGGCCGAAACTTACCGGATTGCAGATGATGCCGACGCCAACATCAACAACAGCTATTATTTTTCCGCCCATAACCTTGAAGGTCAAAGCATATTTATTCGCCTGGGATTAAGAGGAGATAAACAAAGTGAAA
>ERZ795049.5631-NODE-5631-length-11456-cov-5.905359_pt1 | contig 11456 bp, 11 predicted proteins | sample MGYA00375133_ERZ795049 | MGnify/ENA primary metagenome ERZ795049 (study PRJEB30178, sample SAMN05720147) | activated sludge metagenome | isolation source: anaerobic digester from wastewater treatment plant | place: Japan | collected 2015-04-20 ...
CAATGGCCGCGCTCGACTTGTGCCTCTTTAGATGTCGAACTTGCGGAATTGCTGCCGGAAGTCCCTCACCCTCCCGCGAAAAGTCGTCTCTCGTCGCCGTCCCTCGCCCTCGTGATCGTCCTCAACGGCCCGCCCCAGGATTCACCCGCGGCCATTTGTCCCTGGCTCTCCGATCCCCTCTTCCTGTGCCGGTGATCCCTTCTGTCCTTTACGTCCCCTATGTCCTTTCCATCTCCACCGCCCCACGACGACAGGCGACAACCGGCGCGAGCCGTATTTCGCAGCCCCCGAATACCCATGGCGATTCCCGCGCGGAACGCTTATGACTATTCCTTTTGACCCGAGGCGCCCCGATGAACGTCTTCAACTCGCTTGCCCCGATCTTCCTGATCATCGGCCTCGGCGCGCTGCTCAGCCGCATCGGGTTCCTGACGCCGCCGCTGGTCGCCGGCGCCAACGCCTTCGCCTATTGGATCGCGCTGCCCGCCTTGCTCTTTCGCGAGACCGCCACGGCCCAGGTCAACCTGGCCGGCCACTGGGACGCCTTCGCCGTCCTGCTCGGGGGCATGCTGGTCTGCGTCGCGGCCGGCTATCTGGCGGCATGGATCATCCGCCTGCCGGGGCAGGATGCCGGCACGCTGGTCCAGGCGGCGTTTCGCGGCAATCTGGCTTACATCGGCCTGGCGGTCGTGATCCTCAGCGCCGAAAACGGCGCCTCCGACCCGGCGGCGCTCAGCGTCCTGATGCTTGCGGGCATCGTCCCGTTCTACAACGTTGTCGCGGTCATCGTCCTGCTCGCCAGCCAGCACCGGTTTGAGTGGGGGGCCGTCCGCCGCGTGCTGCGCCAACTGGCGAGCAACCCGCTGATCATCGCCAGCGTCGCCGGCGCGCTCGTCATGCTGTCGAGCTGGAGCCTGCCCGCCGTGGTCGACCGCACGCTGCGGCCGATCGCGCAGACCGGCCTGCCGCTGGCCCTGCTGGGGATCGGCGCGACGCTGCACAGCGAGCGCATCCGCGGCGGCTGGCTGCCGGTCGGAACCGCCGGGCTGATCAAGGTCGCCCTCGCCCCCGCCTTCGGCATCCTGGCGGGCGGGGCCATCGGCCTGACCCCCGACGAACTGCGGATCGTGCTGATCTATCTGGCCTGCCCCACCGCCGCCGCCAGCTACGTCATGGCCGACCAGTTGGGCGGCAATCGCATCCTCGCCGCCGGCTGCGTCGTCTTCAGCACGCTGGCTTCGTTCGTCTCGCTCAGCGTGATCCTGGGGCTCGTGCAATGAGCGGCGCGGCGGACGCATCCCCCGCGCGCCGCCGGAGCAGGTTCCTCCCGCTCGGCCGCCAGCGGCTGCTCTGGGTCGCGCTGCTCGCCGGCGCCGCCCTCTCCCTGGGCATTTACCATCATCTGCCCTGGCTGAACGGCCCGCCGCAGTGGAAATGGCCGTGGGTCCACGAGCGGATCCTCGGGCGCGCGCTGGCGCAATCGGCGGCCCGCTTCGTCCTGGGCGCGATCCTCCTCGGCGGCGCCCTGCTGCTCGTCCGGCGCCGGCTGCGGCGCCCCGCGGCCCGCCGCGCCGCCGGACTCGCCACGCTGATTCTCTGGGGCCTTTATGCGCAGTGGACCCTCTACGCCGTGGCCACGCCGCTGGGGCCGCTTCATTCGATCCGCATCGTCCGCGATGAGATCGCGTTCGGCTATTTCGGCGTCGCAGCCGCGCTCGGCGACCGGCTCCCGCCGCTGCCCGAATTCCTCCGCCGCTACCCGCAGTACATGCCGGCCCTCCCCCCGCACGCCTCCACCAAACCGCCCGGGCCGGTTGTCGCCTGCCGCGCGTTGCGGCGCCTGTTCGAGACCGCGCCGCGCCTGACCGAACGAATCTGGCGGCTGGCCGTGCGCCTCGACCCGCGCCTCGAACTGGCCGAAACTTCCGGCTCGCGCGCCGATTGCGCGGCCGCGTTCACCCTGGCGCAGCTCCTCATGTTGGCCGGCCTGAGCGCGGCCTGGCCGCTCCACGCGCTGGTCCGGCGCTCCGGGGGCTTGCCCTGGCGCGAACCCGCCGCTTGGTGCGCCGCCTGGCTCTGGGTGCACTACCCGGCGCTCGCCATCTTCCACCCGCAGTTCGATCAGCTCTACCCGCTCCTCGCGCTGGGGGCGCTGCTGTGCCTGGCGCGCGCGATCGATCCCCGGCAACCGGCGGCCGGCCTGCCGCCGGCCCTGGGGTTGGGCCTGCTGCTGACGCTGGGCCTGCTGCTGAGCTTCACGATGCTGTTCCTGATCCCGCTCGTGCTGATCCCGGTGCCGCTGGCGGCGGCGCGGCGGGCGCGGTCGTGGCGGCTCCGCGCCATCGCCGACCAGCTCGGCTGGCGCCGCCCCTGGGGCCGGCGCGTCGGGCGCGCGCTGGCCGCGGCGGGCTTCATCCCGGTGGCTGTACTTTTCATCCTGCGGGCGAGTCTGGGTTTTGACTGGATCGACACGTTTCTTACGGCGCTGCGCCATCAGCACGGGACGCTCCTGCGCGGCATCGAGCGGAGCTACGCCACCTGGCTCGGCTGGAACCTCTATGACTTTCTGCTCTTCGCCGGAGGAACGGTCGCTACCTTTGGCCTGGTGTTTCTGGGCGGCGCCGTGCGGCGGGGCTGGCGCCGGCCGCGCCGGCTCCTCCCAATCTGGTTCGCCTTTCCATTCGTCCTGCTGCTGTTGGACCTGTCGGGGCTGACGCCGGGCGAGACCGGGCGGATCTGGCTCTTCCTGGCGCCCGGTCTCGTCTGGGCCGCCGCGATCGAACTGGCCCGCCGCGCGCGCGCCGGCTGGCCGACCGCGCTCTTCCTCGTCCTGCTCGCCCAGTGGATCTTCCTGCTCGTCCTCCGCACGCGGATGCACTACATCGGCTGGTGAGACGCCAGTCCGCCTGACCAGAACGCATCAATCCAGGCATACCGCGGATGCCGCAGCGTGAACGTAAGCGAACAGCGATTCCGTTGAATCGTCCGTTTACGAACGGCAATCGGCTTGAATCCAGTTTCGTTTTCCGGGCCTTCAGCCTTGCCGCCGCGCCGTCTTGCAAGCGCCTCGCGCCGCTGCCAAACCACTCTCTCTATTGACTTTCGGCGCGTTGTCGCGACCTGTTGCCGCTTGCGGAAATCTCAAGCCCGGCGGCGCAACCGTGCGTGCGGCACGAGCGTTGCACCTCTTCCTCGATGACGGATGCGTGAATCGCAACGATCTCAAACGGGGAGGAACGCAAAATGAAGAGTTTGGTTAAATCCATCGGCGCGGCCAGTCGGTTGGCCCGCCTGCTGGCATTGGGCGCGGTGGCTGCCTGGGTCGCCTCGCCCGCCGGCGCGCAGCCCCCCGCTCCGCCGGACGACCTGGCGGCGCCCGCCTTTCCCGAGGATGCCGGCGACGCGTTGCCCGGCGGCGGCTTCGAGCCCGGCTTCGGCCCGGCGATGGGACCCGGCATGGGACCCGGACCGGGGATGGGCCCGGGGTTCGGCATAGGCCGCGGATTCGGCGCCCCCGGCATGGGCAGGGGCATGGGGCCCGGCCTCGGACGGGGTCCGGGGAGCCGCGCCAGTTGCTGGGCCGCCCAGACGCTGCTCCAACCCGACGTCCAGGCCACGCTCGGACTGACCCAGCAGCAGGCCGACCGGATCGAGCAGACGGACTACGACACCCAGTCGCGGCTGATCGCCAAACGCGCCGAGCTGGAACAGGCACAGCTTGAACTGCGCCGGCTGTGCGACGACCCCGACATTGACCGGACGGCCCTGATGACACAGATCGACCGGCTGGGCGCGCTGCGGACGGAGCTGCACAAACTCAATGCCGGACGCCTGCTGGATGTAAGGGAAACCCTGACGCCCGAGCAGCGCCAGCAGGCCCGCGAGGTGATCGGCCAGCGCGCGCTCGTGCAGCGGTCCCAGCAACGGCCGTTCATCGGCGGACGTCGCGGCGCGATGCGCGGCGGGCCGGGCCCCGGCGGACCCGGCATGGGCTGGAACCGCCCGGGCATGCCCGGCGGGCAAGGGCAACAGCCGCCGCTCGCTCCCGCGCCTCCGGCTCAGTAATCCGCACCGCAAGGCATGGCTCTGCGTCCCCGCGGCACCCCGCCGCGGGGACGCCCGCATTGCCGGCATCTGTCTCAGTATCGGTATCGGTATCGCAATCGGGATCGGGATCGGGACCGGGACCGAACAGGAGCTCAACCGTCTGTTGGCCTTCGTCGCTCGTCCCTCGGCTCTCGAAAACCTGAAAAAAATCAGCTCCCCTCAGTTCAAACTCGCCAATTCCTCTTCGATCGCCTGCATCACGGGCGCGAGCGTCGCGGCGCTGAAATCGAACCGGATCCCCGCCGCCGCGAACAACTCCGGCAACGGACGCGATCCCCCCAGCGCCAGGCCGTTCAGATAATCCTCCAGCGCCTTGCGCGGTTCCCGGCGGAACTTCAGCCAGATCTGCAGCGCGCCCAACTGCGCGATGCCATACTCCACGTAGTAGAACGGGTGCAGGAAGATGTGCAACTGGCGCTGCCACTGGTTGCGCAGTTCGGCGTCCAGCCCGCTCCAGTCGATCTCCGGATCGAAGCGCTCCTCCAGCCGCAGCCACTCCGCCTCGCGCTCCGCCACCGTGTGCTCCGGGTTCAGATAGATCCAGTGTTGGAACGCGTCGACCGTCGCGATCCACGGGAAGATCGAGAGGATCTGCTCCAGGTGGCGCCGGCGCGCGCGCCGCGCGTCGCCCTCGTCCGGATAGAATCGCTCGATGTGCTTCATCCCGAACAGTTCCATCGCCATCGACGCGACCTCGCAGAATTCAATCGGCGCGCTGCGGTAGGTCAGAATCTCCTGGTCGCGCGCGGCGAACGCATGGAACGCATGCCCCCCCTCATGCAGCAGCGTCTCCACGTCGCGATGCGTGCCGGCCGCATTCATGAAGATGAACGGCAGGCGCACTTCCTCCAGCGTGTACTGGTAACCCCCCGGCGCCTTGCCCTTGCGGCTCTCCAGGTCGAGCAGCCCCAGGTCGCGCATTTTCTGAAACTGCGCGGCGAGCGTCGGCCCGAGGTCGGCGAAAATCGCGCCGCAGCGCTGCGCCAGATCCTCCGCCGCCGAAAACGGCTTGAGCGGCGCTTTGCCATCGACGTCGACCGACAGGTCCCACGGGCGCAAACGCTCCAGCTTCAGTTTCTCCCGCCGCACCCGCCGCTGGGCCGCCAGTCGCGGCACCACCTCCTGCTCGATCGCCCGGTGAAACGTCAGGCAGTCCTCCGGCGTGTAGTCGAAGCGGTTGTAGGCCCGATGCTGATAATCGCGGAAATTCGCGAAGCCCGCGTTGCGCGCCATCCGCGTCCGCAGATCGATCAGTTTGGCGAACACCGCGTTGATCGCGTCGCGGTCCGCCAGTCGCCGTTCGGCCACGAGCCGCCAGGCGCGCTCGCGCACGGCGCGGTCGGCATCCTCGGTGTAGACTGCCATCTGTTGCAGCGTCTTCTCCTCGCCTTCCCACATGACGGTCATCGCGCCGCTGATCTTCTGATACTCGTTGCCGAGCTTCTGATCCTCGGTCTGAAGCGGGATGTTCTCCTCGCGATAGAGCTCGACCTGGTTCTGCAGCGCGCGGTCGTGCACGCGCAGCCAGTCGCGGTCGAGCGCCTCGCGCGCCGGGCATTCCAGATACAGCCGGGCGATCTTGTCGTGCCACGGCTTGATCTTCGGCAGAATGTTCTCGACGTAATGCAGGTAGGCCGCCTCGCGCTCCTTGTCGTCGGTCTGGCAGGTCATCGCGATGTAACGGCGCGCGTATTCCTCATCGATCACCGCATCCAGCTCGCTCTGGCGGCGCAGCCACTGGCGCAGGTGCTCCGGCAGCTCGATCATGCGGATCTGGCTGGCCAGATCGTCGAACAGCGGTTCAAGCTGGCTCCAATCGCCCAGATCGGTCACGTGCCGGGTGAAATCGCGTGGGAATTCCTCGCCGCGCTTTGCCTGGATCGCACTGGTTTCGGCCATGGTCCTGTTGCAACTCCTCACAAACTCGGATGCAAGCCAGCCAGTCTTTCATGCCGGCGCGAGCGAAGGCAAGCGCTTGCTCCGCGCGTGCCTCGCCGGCGGCGCGGCGCGACGGGTTTCAGAATCAAGCCGCGGAGGAGTTTCAGATCGGCACGGGCGTATCTTCCAGGATCGCCCGCACCGCCGAGGAGCCTTCCCCCAGACTCTCGGCCGTCTCCTCGAACGTCCGGATGATGCCCAGCCGATGCGCCAGCACCGAGACCGCGACCGCCTTGACGTCGTCGGGGATGGCGTAATCCCGCCCGTCCATGTAGGCGTTGGCCTTGGCGCAGTTGCGCAGCGCCAGCGCCGCCCGCGTCGACGCGCCCAGCTCGATCAGCGGCGAGTGGCGCGTCGCGTTGATCAGGTTCACGATGTAATCGACCAGCGAATCATCGACGCGCACGCGCCGCACCCCTTCCTGCATCGCCCGGATGCGCTCGCTGGAGAGCACCGGCTTGACCATCGTCAGATCGCCCGTCGACCGGGTGTTGCGCAGGATCTCCCGCTCATACTCCGCGTCGGGGTAGCCCAGATGCAGCCGCATCATGAACCGGTCGAGCTGGCTTTTCGGCAGCGGAAACGTGCCGTGGCTGTCGAACGGGTTCTGCGTCGCGATCACCATGAACGGCTGCGCCAGGTCATAGGTGTTGCGATCGATGCTGACCTGCGCCGTGTTCATCGCCTCCAGCAGGGCCGACTGCGTCTTCGGCGTCGTCCGGTTGATCTCATCGACCAGCACGATGTTGGCGAAGATCGGCCCGGCGCGGAATACGAACGCCTTCTTGTCGTTGTCCCAGACCGACACGCCCAGAATGTCCGACGGCAGCAGATCCGACGTCCCCTGGATCCGCTGAAACGTGACGTTGATCGACATCGCCAGGCACTGCGCCAGCGTCGTTTTCCCCACGCCGGGAACATCCTCGAACAGGACATGCCCGCCGGCCAGCAGCCCCGTAATCGCCATCCGGACCGATTGATGCTTGCCGCGGATCACCAGCTCGATATTCTGCTCGAGCCGGCGCAGATCGTCGTGGGCCGCCTTGGCGCTGAGCGCTTCCTGCATCGATACAGCTCCTCTCGAACCCGATAATCCGCCCCACATGATAGTGTCATCCCGCTTCGCGGACAAGATCGGAGGATCGCGCTGAGCCGCGTGATCCCGTGTCTATCTTCGTCCTCGTCCCTCGTCCTCGGCTCTCGAAAACCAACCCCCCTGTCCCTTTGCTATCCGGACTACCAGGACGCGCGGGACACGGCATTTTCTGAAAACTTGAATCTTTGAATCTGGTTCGGATTTCGAAACTCGGAGTTCGCGCTTCCCCTGCGGTCGCACCTCCCCCCCTCCGCACACTTGCCGATTACGCCTTTCCTCCCGAACGGTAGGCGGTAATGTGGACTGTTTCGAGGGTGATCAGACCATCGCCGATCATCTCGTCCAGTTCCGGAAGGATGGCTTCGATCCGCTCGGCCTGATCCACGATCTCCACCACGATCGGCAGGTCTTCGGAAAGCCGGAGGATCCTGGCCGTATGCAGCCGGCTGTGCGCGCCGAACCCCGCCAGTCCACGAAGCACCGTCGCCCCGGCCAGTCCCCGCTCGCGCACCCGCTTGAGGATTGCCTCATAGAGCGGACCGCCGTGCCAGCGGTCGTTTTCGCCGATAAAGATCCGCAGCAGCCGTCCCTCGCCCTCGAATTTCATCGCTCGACCTCCTACAGGCTGATCAGCCGACCAAGCAACCGGCCGATTTCCACCGCCGCCAGCCCCAGCAGCACATTGGCGCCGAGATTCACACCGGCCCACAGCCACCGCCCGTCGTGCAGCAGCGCCGAGGTCTCATAGCCAAACGTTGAGAACGTGGTGAATGCCCCCAGAATGCCGATGCCCAGCAGCGCCCGTGTCTCCGGCCGCAACAGCGGATGTTCCTGCACCAGCCCCATCAGCAGCCCCAGTAGCAGGCAACCCACGACGTTGACCGCCAGCGTGCCGAGCGGGAACAGGCCGCCCCACCGATGCTGAACCCAGCCCGTCATGACGTAGCGCGCGACGGCCCCGGCGCTTCCGCCCAGCGCCACCAGCAACAGCATTCTCACCTGACCATCCTCCCGACGGCTGCTCTTCGCAGACTAACCGGACGCGCGAGTTCATGCGAGCGCGATTGTGACCCAGGCGCTCGGGTTCGATCCCGTCGAATCCGGCCCCCCCACCTTCCGTCGGCATGATCCTTGCATCCCCCACACGCTGAGGTAAGATGCCCTCGTCGAGCCGCTCCGCTCCCGCGCCGCCCACGCATCACCTTGGAGAGATTTGACTCGTGCAGGAAATCCAGACGCTTCAGGATCTCGACGCCGCCCTGTCCGACAGCCGCGGCCGTCCGGTTCTCCTCTTCAAGCACAGCACGACGTGCCCCATTTCGGCGTTTGCCCATGGCCAGGTGCTTGATTTCGCCCGGCAGGCGGGCGACGCGGCGCCCCCGATTTACTTCGTCCGCGTCCGCGAAAGCCGCCCCGTCTCCAACGAAATCGCCAGCCGGCTCGGCATCGTGCATCAATCCCCGCAGTTGATCCTGATCCAGAACCAGCAGCCGGTCTGGCACGTCTCCCATTCGTCGATCGAAGCCCAGCAGATCGCCAGCGCGCTGAAAAAAGCGGCCGCCTGAGGCCTTCACCCCATCAGCCGGCCGCGCCGCGGCGGCTTAACCCCGTCGTTCAGTCGTCTTCATCATCGCTGTCGCGATCCCGCCGTCGAATACCCTGTTAATTTGTATATCATCAGAAACCGCCGGTTTACGCGCTGAGCAAGAAATCGCCAGCCCGCCGGCCATGATTTCAGTTCCGCGGGCAATGCGGGTCGGTTAGCATCGTTCGGCCGCGCGCCGGCGACCCCAAAGCCTGGCCGCTTCCCGGCGCCGCCGCAGCGGCCCGCACACCCTCCGGAGCCAGCCAGCCACCATGCCGAAGTCCGTCAAACTGGGACCCGCCGCGGATTTCCCCAACAATGCCTGTCATTCCTTCAACATCGAGGGGCGCCGCATCGCAATCTACCGCGTCGCCGATCAGTTCTTCGCCACCGACGCCATCTGCACCCACGCCGAAGCCGACCTGACCCACGGCACGCTGGAGGGCTACCGCATCATCTGCCCGCTGCATTTCGCCGAGTTCGACATCCGCACCGGCGAGGCCTTGACGGCGCCGGCCTATACCGATCTGGAGATCTACGCGCTCCGCGTCGATGAGGAGGGCTGGGTCTGGATCGATTTGCCGGATTGACCGGGCGCCTTTCGCCGCCCGACGGCGGAGGCCAGCGATTAAGATGACCTCGACCTCATAATTACCCGATTATTATTTCCCTGTCCCTTCCGGTCCCTCCCGCGCTATCATCCGGTCTCCGTCACCGAACACCACCGCTCGGGGGAGGCCGCCGTGATGGCCCGCGCGCTTCGCTCGTTCACCCTGATCGAACTGCTGCTCGTCGTTCTGATCCTCGCCATCCTCGCGCTGATCGCGATCCCCAATCTGCGCGAGGCCCAGACCCGCTCGCGCACCGCCCGCGTCAAGGCCGACCATGGCTCGCTGCGCACCGCCCTGGAGGCCTATGCCGTCGAGTACAACGCCTATCCCCCCGGCAACACCTGGGGCGTCGCCGCCGCCCGCCCCTCGGTCCCCAACGATCATCCGGTCCTGGAACGCCTCTCCACCCCGCTGCCGTATCTGACGCAGGGCAATCTCCCCGATCTGTTCGTCGCCACCCACCGTTCGGACTGGCGCATCAACGGCCGCGATCCGATTCATTGCGACGTCGCCGCCTGGACCCCCACGCCGCAGGGCGACCATCCCGACGCGTTCCTCTATCGGACGTATCTCTATTTCAGTTCGTGCCCCTCCAGCGCGCCCGCCGATCGCTCCGGTCACGTCCGTGTCGTCGGCGGCGACGGCGCCGCCGCCCGCGCCTGGTGTCTCTATTCCGCCGGGCCGATGCGCGCCTACATCAACATGGGCGGCGTCATTGCCGTGGCCACGCGCGCCTACTCGTTCGACCTGCTCTATGACCCCACCAACGGCACGGTCTCATTCGGCAATATCTACAAGGTGGGCGGCGAGACCGGCCCGGGCGATAATTTTTTCGGCGCACTCGCCGGCGGCAACTGAATGAAAAAACCCCGGCGCCCGGGCCGGGGTTTCTTCGCCTGGATCCTTGCGCGTCGCGCGCTGTTACTCGGAACTCTCCGCGGCCGGCTCCAAGGGGCCGTAAAAGCCCCCGTTGATGACCAGTTCGATCTCGCCATCCAGATTCTCGAACGGAAACAGCGTGTAGCGCACCGTCTCGCCCCCCGCGGGCGTCAGTTCAATTGTGTTGCCTTCACCGATGACTTTATAGGTTCCCTGCGCCTCGCCGGTCGATCCCGCGCTGACGTGCGACTCCGACGTCGTCATGCTGACCGTCCCGATTGCCGACCACTTGTAAGTCCCATCCTTTGAGAACTCATAGGTCTGGGTCGACATGACGGCGCCCCCGCCGACCGACGCGCCCCCCTGATAGGTCCCCTCGAACGTCTCGCCCGGCTTGAACTTGTCCGCCTTGCTCGCGAACAGGCCGTCGATTTCCAGATTCTCCGGGTCGTCCTCGTCGTGGCCGAACTCCAACTCATCCACCTCGCCGTCGGCCTTGGTGATGATCAGCTTCTCCCCCTGGACGACATACGAACCGACGTTGTCCGGCTCCTCCTGCGCGGCTTTGGCGAAGTCGAAGAACTCCAGCCCGCCCGGCGGTATGTTGTTCAGATAGACGTAGCCGGCCGGCGTAAAGAAGTACCAGATCTTATACAGATTGCCGAACGAATAGCTGAGCTGCATGAACAGCCCGTCCAGTTTCTCATCGCTGTCGCCCGGGTCGGGAATGCCGGGGACGGGCCCTTTCAGGTGGCCGACCGGGCGTTCCAGCCTGGTCGCGGCCGAGGTCCCGTCGTCGCCGGCGGCGCTCCCTTCGGCCGGCTCGGCCTGACCACAGGCCGCGAACAGCATCAACACCAGCAACGACGTCAAACGCGCCAGCACCGTGTGCGAAGGCATGCAATTGCTCCATTCCAGGCGGGACCGGCGCTGCTGGGTGGAAGAGATGGCCTCCACCGGGGTGAGCCAGACTAGGGTGCGCGGGGCGCCGCGACGATCATGCGCGATCAACCCGCGCGCGGCAAGTAAAACCGGAGCAGACCGCCCGATCCCATCGCTGCGACCGTGAGTGAGGCACCTTCAAGGCACATGGCGTGTTCCAGATTCATCGCCGCTCCAGCGGGGCGCCATTCGAAAAGCCCCTGGGGTGTGTCGCAGAAGTTCCCCGTCCTCGACGAGGGCGAATGCTCACCGATTCCCACGTGCGTTGTCAGCTCAAACGCGGCCGGCCGGTTCTCCC
>ERZ795049.5635-NODE-5635-length-11451-cov-5.423394_pt1 | contig 11451 bp, 7 predicted proteins | sample MGYA00375133_ERZ795049 | MGnify/ENA primary metagenome ERZ795049 (study PRJEB30178, sample SAMN05720147) | activated sludge metagenome | isolation source: anaerobic digester from wastewater treatment plant | place: Japan | collected 2015-04-20 ...
CCGGACTCATACCGTAAAAGCCGATGAGCGTTTTTGAAAAGAGCAATAGAGGTATGTTTAATGCCGCCATACTGATATAAGCAAGAAGCATAAGTTTTTTTGTATAGTACACAGCCTGTTCAGGCTTTCCGGCTCCCATGCACTGTCCGACAACAGTCAGCAATGCAAGACCGATAGAATGACCGGGAAGAACCTCAAAAGAAGAAATAGTGTTTGATGCAGCATTTGCTGCGATTGCACCGGTTCCAAAACTTGCAACGAGAGTTACAACAAGAATTTTTCCTATTTGAAAAACGGAGTTCTCAAGTCCGGTCGGAATTCCTATGTGAAGAATTTTTTTAATCAGATGCCCTTCAATATGAAACTTTTCTATGCCCTTAATTGATATTTGATTGAATTTATCGAATGAGGCCTGTTTTTTTACAGTATTTCTAAACGGCAGCTTGAACAGCTTATTTCTATGAAGCAGTGAAAAAAGTATGAGGGCGGCAATAGTACGGGCAATAAACGTAGGAATAGCAACACCTTCCACACCGCTTTTTAAACCGTACAGCATTACAGCGTTTCCGCCGATATTCAGGCAGTTTATAAGAATAGAAGTAAACATGGAAACCCTTGAATTGCCCTGCGAACGGAATAAGGCAGCGCAGGCATTGTACAGAGCAATCGAGGGAAGCCCTATGAGCATGAACATAAAATAGGTGCGGGCATTGCTCATTACCAAGGGTTCAACATTGCCGAATAAGACTGATAACAAGGCGCCCTGAAAAACAAGACCAAGAATCATAACTGCAATGGAACCTATAAGCATGGCGTACAAAAGCTGGACAGCAGTACGGGAGGCCATGTCGGGCCGTTTCTGTCCTATAAACTGAGAACATACTACAGCCCCTCCGGTAGCAAGGGAGGCAAAGATTGTTTGAACAAGAATATAGACCGAATCTACAAGTGCAACCCCGGAAACGGCACTCTCGCCAAGGGAGGCAACCATAATAATATCTGCAATGCCGAGAGTAATTGCTAAAAACTGCTCGGTCATCAAAGGCCAAATAAGATGCCAAAGATCTTTATTTGAAAAAAGATTGTTTTGTTCAATGGAAGAATAATGTTGCATACAATAACTTAGTATTCTTTATTTTGTAAAGTTTCAATAAGGGACTCATTTTCTAAAATTCCCATTGCATTGTTATAATCAATTCTACACTGAGGTTTTTTAAAATAACTATTATAGGAAAAGTTTTTTCCAGCTTTTCTATATTTTTTGAGTTCCTTTGTAAGCTGATCATGAATTATAACAAGAGCCTCTGTATAAGCTTTAGCAATATCATCATTCGAAAAATCTCTGCCATGCATATCGATTTGCTTGTAAATTGCATAACATAAAAGTTCATCGGCATAACTAACAAAATCAAAAGAATCAATGTGTACGGGTTTTTGCTTCTGAATGTATTTATATATGTAGTAAGAAATTAGCATTTGTTTATAAACAGGAGAATTTTTACTGCCGTTAAAAAGCTTTTCCAAAGGATGATTCTCAATTAATGATGAATCAAATATTCTTTGTAAAACAGTAGAGACACTGTTTTTTGCCGTCTCCGGTTCTTCATAAAATGAGGCATACCAGAATTTTAAGACAATTTCACTTTCAACAGATTCATGTAATATAATAGAATCTTTACCAAAAACCTCACCTCTTTTGACAATATAATTAATACCCTTATTAGCAAAAACTTCCTTTGCATATCGATTAAAATCCCGATTACTTATCTTATCTCTGTAATTGATGGGAGTCTGAGTATTTGTTGCATCGGTTATTTTCTCAATTAGTTCCTTATCTCTTGACTCATAAATTCTAACGTTAACATACACATCATCCAGCAGAGCCGGATTTTTTTTGTAGTTTTCGTATAAAACCCATGTAGTCTGAAGCCCGTTTACTATCTGAGGGTTAACAACTGGAACTAAATATTTATTATCTTGAGGCTGTTTGGGTATTTGAAGTTCATTACAAATAAGAGTTACTCCATTATTTAAAAAGGGAAAATAGACTGCATCCCCTCGATTATTAAGAGTCTCATTCATTCTCTTATTCGCACGTACCTTTATTCCTAAATAGGAGCGAATATTCTCTTCAAAAAGCGTTTCTACCGAGCCGTTAATTCTTTCTTCCTCAGACATCAGGTTACATAATTCTTGAGCTTTTATTCTGAAATTTGCCGCTTTTACATTTAATATGGCATAGGAATATAAACCCTGTGTATCAACAGGTGAAATATTGGATTTCTCGGGATGGAAAGTATATTTGACTTCCTCACGCTGTTTAGTCGTAACACTTGCTATATTGTCAAACAAATCATCTGAATCCTTAATATAAAAATTTAATTCCGGATTATGATACGTGTTAAAAATCACTTCATTGTTAGAGTTTATTGGATCTCTTTTCTGCCCATTAAAAACAAAATACAGCTTTGTTTCAATTATAGTTCCCTGTTCTGTTATTTGTTTATATTCGTCAATCTTAGACAGTAATGCACCTATATTTTTTTTTCCTGCCGTATTCCCTTCTGTAAACAAATCCTTAAAATCATTTCGAAATTTATCTATCTCATTTGCCTTCAAAGATTTTGTATTTTTGCATTGAAATACATGCATATCAAAATATTCACCCTGATCCTGAAACCATATGCCGTCAATACCGCCGTCCTTTGAACCCTTTATTACAATATTATCAAATACTTCCTGAAAAGGTTTATTTAGAATAACAGATATAGAAAATATTTCAAATGCAAGATTCCTATTTTTTACAGTATCTTCAGTTTGCACAAAGTTACTGCTGATTCTGTCTAAATAACCGGAAATAAATAAATCTTTATTAGACATAATTTTCTCCTTATCTATTATCATATCTAATTATATAGCAAATTTTTCGATAGTGCAATTGACAAAAACTTATTATAAGACTTATAATAAGTACATGAATGAACTACAAGGTAATGCTCTGGTCGTAAAAAGAATCAATATCAATCTCGTCTCTCAAACACTGCAGCATCTGCAGAAGGCCACTAAGCAGGATATAGCCTCCGTTACCGGCCTGAGCCTCATGACTGTGGCTACTATCCTGAGTGAGCTGGAACAGGAAGGAGAAATTTTTCAAGGAAATCTGGTTCCTTCACAGGGAGGGAGGCCTTCAAGGCAGTATTGTTATAACCCTTCGTTCTCCCAAATTTTAGCCGTTTATGTATCTGTTCATGAACATAGCGAGAAAATTCATGTCTGTACAGCCGACTCTTTTAATGAAATTGTGTATCAGTCTGAGGAAGAATACGATGCCGTGTCGCTTGCAGAAATTGATATGCAGATACGCAAGGCGCTCGCAGAATTCCCCTCAATTAAAGCTGTAGGATTCGGCATTCCAGGGGTTGTGTACAATGGAATAATTCAAACCTGCGACTGCAAAAAACTGGAGGGACTCGACCTTTGCAGCTATATTAATGAGGAACTCCAGCTTCCCGCTGTTATAGAAAATGATGTTAACTGCATTGCCGCAGGAAGATGCAAAGATGTAGAACTTGAACGAGGTAAATGCGTCTGTGTTTTTTATTTTCCCCGCTTCCGCGCCCTCGGTACCGGTATTTATATGGAAAACGGCATTCACCGCGGAAATAGAAACTTCGCAGGTGAGGCAGCCCATATTCCGCTCGGTATTGACTGGTGCGACTCAAAGGTCTATGAAAAGCCCGAAATTTTTTCTGCCGCACTTATAAAACTCCTTATAACTTTCTGCTCAATTCTTGATCCGCAGGAAATTGTCATGTACGGGTCTTTTATAGACGTGAAAATGCAGAATTTACTTAAGGATAAATTCAAGACTCAAAACACTACCCTGTCGCAGCCCCTTATTTCATTTTCTGATGCAATGGATGCCGATTATAAAACCGGCCTTCTTGTACAAATTCGGGAATTACTAAAACCCGCGCTGGAATTAAAACGCCGGGAAAATCTTACAGATAATTAAAGGACGAAAGTATGGCAGCATTTTTATTGGTAATTATCTATTTTGCATTTATCAGTCTGGGCTTGCCGGACGGTATGCTCGGTGCAGCATGGCCTGTTATGAGAGGGGATTTTAACCTCCCCCTTGGAAGTGCGGGCTTTGTTTCAATGACAATTTCCGCATCTACTATACTTTCCGCATTGTTCAGTGTTAAGCTTATTAAAAAATGGGGAACAGGCTTAGTAACCGCAGTGAGCGTACTCTTTACGGCAGCGGCCCTCCTGGGTTTTTCATTAGCACCCTCATTCTGGTTTCTCTTTCTTCTCGCCCTTCCGCTTGGCCTCGGTGCAGGTGCAGTTGACAGCGGTCTTAATGAGTATGTCGCAGAACACTACAAAGCAAGTCACATGAATTTTCTTCACAGCTTTTGGGGAGTCGGAGCATTGAGCGGTCCCGTGATTATGGGCCTTTTTCTGCAGACACAGGAATCATGGAGAGGTTCATATAAGCTTGTTGCGATAATTCAGTTTGTCCTTGTTGCCCTTCTTTTTGTATCGCTCCCGGTCTGGACCTCTCAAACTAAAAAAACTAAGACAGCCCGGGAATCGGAAGAGAATGCAAATAATACTAATAAAGAATCGCTCAAAGAAGTTCTTAGAAAAAAAGGGGTAAAAGGCGTACTTGCAGGATTCATGCTGTATACCGGACTTGAATCTACAATGGGTCTATGGGGGGCAAGTTATTTAAAAGAGGTGCAGGGATTTTCTGCAGACAGAGCCGCAGTGTGGGTTTCGCTGTATTACGGGGGAATAACTGCCGGAAGATTTTTATCGGGTATTTTTGCAATGAAATTTAAAAATATTCATCTTCTTAAAACAGGCGCAATAATTATAGTAAGCGGCACAGTGTTACTTCTTGCATCTCTCATACCCGCTGCCGGTGAATTCGCCGCCCTCGCAGGTTTTATTTTAATAGGACTTGGCTGTGCGCCGATTTTTCCCGGAATGCTGCATGAGACTCCGGTGCGGTTTGGAAAAACCCATGCACAGACGCTCATGGGACTTCAGATGGCTGTAGCCTATACATCGGTAACCTTACTCCCTCCTCTTTTCGGATGGACTGCAACCATATTCAGCACAGCGCTTCTTCCCTTTTTTGTATTCGTTTATGCAGCAGGATTATTTATTCTAAATAGAAGAACAAATAGGATTTTTCATTCTGCATCCTGATCATGCCTGCTTTCGATTACTGCTGCCGGCTGCACTTCATAGAGGTGATACTTCCCTGGAGATGTGCCGGTAACTTCTTTGAATATTTTCATAAAGTACTTAACATCGCTGAACCCGGTTTTCTGGGCAACCTCGTAAACCTTGTAGCAGCCCTTTTCTAAAAGAGCTGCGGCCTTTTGCACCCTCAATGTTTTCATGTATTCATTAAAGTTTTTTCCAGTGTGTTCTTTAAATTTCTCAGAAAAATAGGTGTAGTTAACTGATACCGCATTTGCAACCATAGTCATGTTAATATTTTCACTATAATGTGCAGCTATGTAATCGAGGGCTTCGTGAATAAACGGAAACTCCACAGCATTTTTTTTAATAATAACAGAAATATATACAGCATAATCTATAACGTAATGTATCCATATTTCTATAGAAGGGCAATTCCATATTTGTTCAATCATTACATTTTTCATTGTCAGGTAGCTGTCATTTTCCGAATACCCCGAAAAACGTTTGGGCAGATTTTGTGAAACAAGATTATATACATAAAAAAGAACAGTACCTTTTTTCTTTTCATCTGTATTGAACAAACTGCATAACTCAAAAACAGATGAACAAATATCTTCAATCTTTCCGTTTTGAATAGTTCTGACAAATTTCTCAAACGCTGCATCAGTATATGAAAAATCAAACACCATATTGTCTTCACTAAATGCAGTACATCCTGTTTTCTCCGACAAATAAAATTCCATGAATGCGCAAAGAGCCTGATCCCGAATAATCCTTAATGAAGAAAGGTTGGTGCAGAGACTGCTCAAAGAAATCTTATACTTTGATTGAATATCCGGATCTTCTTTTATTTTTCTTCCATCAAAAGATGAGACAAGCGCAAGCGTTATGTATCTCTTTTGCTCGAGTACATAGTAGTCGAAACTGTTAATTTCATTCATGAGTTCATTAAAGAATTCGGTATGAACAGCGAGGCAGTAAAAACCGGAAGCAGAGAATTCCTGCTGCAGAGGAAGATTATTTTCAATAACACCGTCCATCATAACTTTTTGAAGCATTGAATGTACTTCATTCTTTGATCTTTGATTAATTTTTTGAACCGCCCGGGAAACAGTCTGTTTTAACTCCTCTTTGTCGACAGGTTTTAATAAATAGGACACTGCTCCGCTGACAATTGCTTCCTTTGCATAAGAAAAATCATCGTAGCCGCTTAAGACAATAATATCAGGCGGAGCTTCCATTGCACGAAGCGTTCTCATTAACTCAACACCGTCGAGAATCGGCATCCGAATATCGGTAATAATAATTTCCGGATTTTCAAGCAGTATAAAATCCAACGCCTCTTTGCCGTTTTTTGCTTCAAATATTTCTAGAGAGCCTTCAAAGGCTTCGGTAAGGATTTTTTTAATTCCTGCCCGTATAAGTTTTTCATCATCTGTTATGAGTAATTTAATTACCATTACGTTTTCCTTTGACGGGAATTCTCACTTCCATTCCTTCTCCTTCATAGCTCATAATCTCTATGGAGTAATCCTTCCCGTAAAACATATATAAACGCTGCTGTATATTTTTCAAACCTATATGGCCCTTTGTGTTTTCAAGCTCCTGTGAATTTACAGATTTTTTTAACTCATTTAGTTTTTCTTCACTCACTCCCTGCCCGTAATCACGGACACAAAGATAGAGCTGTTTTTTTTCATCATCAAATTTAGTAAAAATACTTATAACAGCATCGCACCCTTTCGGCTCCACTGCATAAAAAAATGCATTTTCTATAACCGGCTGCAGTACCATTTTTGGAATCTCAAAATCTTCATACTGCTTTTCTATTGAAGTGTCCATGTGTACTACATAATCGTTTCTTAAGTTTATAAGAAAAATATAAGAAGCGGCGTATTCAATTTCTTCCCGTATGGTTACACGATGATTGCGCCAGTGCAGACAGTAGCGCATCATCTTGCCTAATACTGTTATACTTTGGGTAATATCATCCTGATCGTTAAGCTCGGCCTGCATTTTTATTGTTTCTAAAACATTATAAAGAAAATGAGTATTTATCTGACTCTGCATAGCCTTTATTTCTGTTTCAGAAACCAGAGCCTGTTCCTTTTTAATTTCTTCTATTTGATCACGAATTTTTTCTACCATTACATTAAATACCTGCTGAGATTCGGCTATCTCATCTTTACCATCAACATGAACAGATGTATTAAAATCCCCTTCACGCACACGCCGCATACCGTCAATAAGAGAATATATTCTTCTCAGCAGTTTTGTTGTGGTAAATCGTATAATAAAAAAAATAAGAAAAACTGAAATTAAAGAAATACCTATTGCTCCTGCTGTAAGCATATTCAGCGTCCGGTCTATTGGGTTTGTCGATGTACTATGAATTACAGCAATATCCATTGTGTTAATTTTCTGCCAGTTAAAAATGGTATCTGTTCTATTTATTTTCATAATCATCCGTCCTGTATCAGAATCGGAATGAATAATTTCATTAAGAAGTATTCTCTTGTTTTCTTCAGAAAGGCGTGCATCGGTATAAGGAGTATGGGAGACTTCCAGATACTCATCATTATTTATTAGATACCAGTCTTCAAATATATTTTTGTTATCATAGAGAAAAGGAAAAAAATCCTGCATTTTCATGCTTACCTGTAAATACCCTATGTGACGTTTGTTTAATTGGAGTTCAATAGTTTTACAAACAGAAGGATCTTTAAGAAAATCGAGATTACCGAGAAAATCTGCAGAATAATTAAACTCCCATTTTTTTAATGATCCAGCATCCGCACGGCTTTCATTAAGTATGACAGGCCACCGCTCAAGAATATTCTCATTTTCTTTAAATATACGAATACCGTAAATTTTTGGAAGCACAAATAAAAGCCGTTCTATTTCTTTTGCCTCGTTCACAACGGTCTTTATCATTTCTGACTCATCTATGACATCCGGCGAGGAAAAAAAGTATTTTAAATCATTATTTCCTGAAATAACGCTTTCAATAAGAGCAAATGATTCTATGAAGGAATTGATCTCTGCCGCCTGTTCAGAAACTGCTTTTTCTGAGGCAGCTATGAGTTCTGCATAGCTATTTTTCTTAAAATATTCAGAAAAGGTGATCAACACCACAGACAGGGGAATTATAACTATAAGAGTATAAATTAATACTAAGCGTTTTGAAAAAACCATTGATTTCATTTTATTGCTGCCTTAAGTGCAAGTATAGCACATTTTCCTGCAGCTGAGCACGCGAATATAGAAATAAGCGCAGGCAGAGAAACGGGCTGCAGTACCAGGTACTGCAGCCCGCAAATGCATTATAGATTGATGAGGCTAAGCTGCCTTACATTCCAAGTTTTTGCTTGTTAATATTCATAAGTTTTGACTGTGCCTCAACGACCTTATCGACACCCTTGTCCTTTTTGAACTGAACAAATTCAGCCCAGACCTTGTCGAATTCTGCTTCGGTTTTTGAACGGATAAGTTCAGGAAGAACCTTGCCCCAGCGTCTTTGAATAGTTTCATAGATGAGAGCTTCATCAGATCCGACGGGCATGGTTAAACCATCATATGCTGCAAATGATTTAACATAGGGGCGTGTCCACAACTGCGGCTGAGCAAGGGAAGCTGAGTATTCAACACCCCACTGAGCCTGCCAGGCTGTATCCATAAGCATCCAGTAGGTATACTGAACACCAATTTCATTTTCCTGTTTGTTTTTATCTGTTGAATCAATTTTCTTAACTTCATCTGTAAGAACCGGAATGCCGTTTTTAACGTTGTATGTAACATCAGGTATACCAAAGTTAGTATCCATCTGTCCTTCTTCGCTTATAAGATAGGTTAAGAACTGAATAGCGCGCGCCTTGTCTTTGCAGTTTTTCGAAATCATAGTAACTGTCCAGCCGGCAATTCCGCCGCCTGCCAAAGTTGGATCATCGCCTTTTGAGTTTTTGAAAGCGGGAACAGCAATATATACGGAATTGGGATCTTCTTCATACCGTGCGTGCTGAGCAGCCTGCATATCCCAGTTCTGATACAGCATTGCGAAGTATCTTCCCTGTGCTGCTTTTTCTTCGATCTGTGAACGCTTGTCAACAAAAATGTCTGTTGCAATTAAGCCTTCTGAATGTGCCTGGCGAAGAACTTTTAACCAGCGGACATATTCAGGATCTTCAAGGCCGAGATTTGCATCATAGAACTTGCCGTTTTTTTCCGGAGATATTGCAAGGAAGTGCTGAAGATAAGCCTGAAGCATATTATTTCCAATGTCGCCGAATTCATTTGTTCCAAATGTAATTAGAGGCTGTCCGTTAACAGTCGGGAACTTTGCCTTTGCAGCGCGGAGGGCTCCGAGGAAACCGTCGGGAGTTGACATATCGGGGCTGCCGATTGCTTCGTACATATCTTTACGGACAAGGAATGTTTCATTTGATGTTAATTTTCCTGCGTACTTATCATAATCCTGCGGAGTATATGATGCGTTAGGATACCCGTAAACTTTTCCGTCTGCCTGGCGGTACCAGCCGAGTTTGTCCGGGTTTGCAACTTTAAAGAAATAGGGATCATAATCCTTTGCTAATTCATCAAGTGAATATACAAGACCTGCATCGATCATCATCGGAACCTGACCTTCATACCAGCCGAGAGTTATAATATCCGGCAGAGCATCGCCTGCAATCATGGAATTGAGTTTTTCTGCCTCATTTCCTGCCGGTACTACAAAGTTTACATTAACACCGGTTTTTTCGGTGATGTACTTAGAAACCTGAGAGTTTCCCCATGAGCGTGCAAACCAGCTGAAGTGGATGTACCAGTCAAAGGTGATGGGTGTTTCTGCATTTGCCTTCCATCCCGGGACATCTGCTGTTCCTGCAGCAGTACCTGCAGCTGGGGTATCTTTTTTACCGGCTGCAAACACAACTGATGCGATCATTAAGATCATCAGAACCATAATTAACGCTTTTTTCATTTTTTCCTCCTTATGAAAATGCTTACTTATTTTCAAAAGAGTAATTGTCCGTAACTCATTCATACGTACAATTTTACCCTTTAATTGAACCAATTAACATACCCTTAACAAAATATTTTTGAAGAAACGGATACACGCAGACAATGGGTGCGGTTGTTACAACCATCGTTGCCAGACGCACAGACTGGGAACTAACCTGCTGTGCTGCAACACCTGCAGGCATTGCAACTACTGTTTTTGAGGCGCTGGCGCTTGCTACAATTCTGTATAGAAAAGTCTGTATAGGCTGCAGATCCTGTTTGTTTGTATACATGACTCCCATGAAGTAGTCATTCCAATGATACACTCCGGTAAACAAAGCTATCGTTGCGAGTACCGGCATAGAAAGCGGCAGAATTATTCTAATAAAAATTACTATTTCATTAGCGCCGTCAAGCTTTGCAGATTCTTCAAGACCTGCAGGAAGCTCTCTAAAAAAGGCTATGAATATAATCATATTGTAGAAATTAAAAAGTGAAGGTATAACATACACCCAAAAACTGTCATACAAACCTATGTTTTTTATAAGAATAAAATACGGAATTAACCCGCCGCCGAAAAACATCGTTATTGTTCCAATAATCATATAAAGCTTTCTGCCCATAATATGGTTTTTAGAAAGCGCAAATGCTACCATAGATGTAAATAAAACATTCGTAACAGTACCTATAAGGGTTCGTAAAATTGTTACTCTAAAAGCCTTTATAATCGTCTTATCCTGGAAAACCGTTATATAGCTTTGCAGGGTAAACTTTCTTGGGAACCAGTAAATTCCGCCCCGAAGAGAATCTGTTGAATCGTTAAAAGAGATTACTATTGTGTACCAGACGGGGTATAGGGTAATAAAGCAAAGAAGCACCATAAGTCCGACTAAAAACTTATCGCCTATTGTATATGTCTTTAAACTTCTGTTCGTCATTGCAAGCTCCTTTTTAGAACAAAGATGTTTCGTTAATTTTTTTGGTTACCTTATTCGCAATAAAGAGAAGAATAAAGGCGGCAACAGATTTAAATAATCCTATAGCAGCAGCATAAGAGTATCTCATTCCTCTCATAGCAACATTGTAGGTATAAATATCAATTACATTACTGCGCGATGAATTGAGCGGGTTCCATAAAACAAAGATCTGATCAAAGTTTGAATTAAACAAACCGCCGACAGCAAGAATAAAAAGTATAGTTATTGTACCGCTTATAGAAGGAAGGGTAAT
>ERZ795049.5652-NODE-5652-length-11419-cov-4.764696_pt1 | contig 11419 bp, 9 predicted proteins | sample MGYA00375133_ERZ795049 | MGnify/ENA primary metagenome ERZ795049 (study PRJEB30178, sample SAMN05720147) | activated sludge metagenome | isolation source: anaerobic digester from wastewater treatment plant | place: Japan | collected 2015-04-20 ...
GAATAGGGATATGCTGTTTATTGGCGGCCTGGACCTACTTCGAGACCGTCCGTCTACTGGCTTTGCACCGTGAATTATGCAGGATGCGCCGCGTAACTCCTTGGCTTACTCCTCTGATGGGCCTGCTGCGGGCAGGAATAGAAATGATTACCTTGTTTCATGCCCTTCTTGACCGACCCATGGAATGGCGCGGCCGCGTCTTTGTGCATGCGTCCGCTGCGCAGAAGCCGGGCTTGGAAAAACAGTAGGCCCGAACTCGAGCGTCCTCGCATCGGTCTCCTTTTCGCTCCGTCGTTTCCAGAGTTCTGCATGTCGCGCGCAAAAAAATTTTGCGGCGGGTGACATGAAAACGCTTTTGGGATGAATACATTCATGACGGAGCAAAGGGCTCCATCAGTCAGGGCAATGCCGAAAGCAAGACTAACAAGGAGAGTTACGAAGATGAAGAAGCATGTTGTCGTTGCGGTGCTGAGTTTGTTTGCGTTGGCGGTGTGCGGAATCGCGATGGCCCAAACACCTGCGCCGGCCCATACGTCTTCCGCTGCGGTTCCGGCTGCGGCCCCTGCGGCGGCGCCAGTTGCTCCGCCGGCCCCTGTTCCTGCCGAGAAAAAGGATGCGGTCACGCACGTTGTCGGCAAGGTTTCCGTCAAGACGGAAAAAGTTGGCGATGCGGACGTAAAGGTCCCTTATATCGTCGTAGCAGAGGCCAAAGCAGAAGACGGAAAGCTGGTTCTCGATTTGGTCGGCAAGAGCCTCAAAGTCACCGGGCCGAAGGCGGCGGAAGTGGAAAAACTGGATGGCAAGGAAGTCGAAGCCAAGGGCGTTGTGAAGGACGAGAAGACCATCGAAGTCCAGACGGTTGCAGAGAAGAAGCCGCTCGAGAAAAAGGCCGACCTTCCTGCTCCGACGAAGCCGGCCGAGAAGAAGTGACATTGGGAGGCATCCGGGCGTTTCGATTGGCGGAACCCAAGGAAGCAAACGCGATATGATACTATGGTCGGCCTGCGCGGAATGGCATGGGGATGCGAACCCCGGCAAATTCCGCGCAGGTCGCCTGTGTCCTTCCAGAAAGAAAATGGACGGCAGGCGGAAGGGGCCTATGAACGATTTTGTGGCGGCCATCGAGCGACATAGAGACCAGTTTTACCGATTTGTGCTGCGCAACACGTGGAATGCCTCCGTGGCGGATGACGTGTTCGCCTCGGCGGTGCTTGCTGCGTTCGAGAACCGAAACCGTTTCACGCCAGGAACGAATTTTCGGGCGTGGATGTTCCGGATTCTCGCGAACAAGTGCTTTGTCGCGAACCGGGAAACCTTGCGCGACGGAGGGCCTCTTGACGATGAAACCGTGGATGTTTCGCTTCTGGAAACGCCGCAGTACGCCGCAATATTGTCTGACCCGACGTCGTTTTTGGAGCAATGCGGCGAAGAAGTTTTTCGGGCGTTCCGAAAACTTTCCACGGCCCAGCGCACGTGCATCCTGCTCAAAGACGTGGAGGGGTTCTCCTACCAGGAGATTGCCGATATTGTGGGCATTCCGGTGTCCACCGTGGTGACGCATCTCGGGCGGGGACGCGTCCGATTGCGCAAGGAATTGATGGAATACGCCAGGAGAGAGGGCTTCATCCGCCCATTCCCATCATCCGTAGCGAAGGCAGCCATGGGCGCGGGGTGTGCGCCAGGGAGAGCAACGGGATGAACCAATCGAGCGACGAGTGGGTGTGGAGCCGTCTTGACGACGGTTCGGATACGGAGATGGAACGTTCCATGGAGCCGGGGCTAGTGCCCGGCCAGGGCCAACGCCTTGCGGGTGAACGGGAATTGGAGCGGGGGATTGCACAGGCGTTGGCAAGCGGCTCCCAATGCCCCGACGCGCTTTGGGAAAGCATCCAACAGCGCATGCGCGGACGCGAACGCCGATCGCAAGGCGTATTCCGGCGCATTGGGCCGGCGTTGCTTGCGGCAAGCATTTTGATGACGCTCAGCTCGGGCGCAACGGCGTTCCTGCTGCTGCATCGGCAACGCGATGTATTCTTCGCGCAGGAAAAGTCGCCCCCATCTTTTGCCTCGGGCGAAACGTCCGCGAAGGAACGCGACTATCCGCTCGAACAGGCTGCGCTTGCGGAGAAGCAACGTGAAGCGATGCTTGCGGAGGCCATGGCCGAGGTGGAAAAGGCGCGTGCAGAGCGCGATCTCGCGATGACCGAGCGCGACGAGGCCAGGGCGAAACTGCAGGAGCTGGAAAACGATGTGAGGGTTGCCCGGGATGAAACCGATACGCTTCGGGCGGACTTGACCAGCGTTCAGGCGAGCCATGCGACGCTTCGCGGTGAAGTCGATGAATTGCGGAGGATAGCCGGTCTTTTGGGGGCCGAGAACATCAGCGCCGGTTTCACGCATTCCACCGCTGCTTCGGGCGTGCTTCAAGAAGCGGCGCTTTCGATGCCGTTGCCGGAGTCTGCTGCATCGACGCTGACGGCGGACGAGGAACCCTAGCAGCCTGTTGCAGAAGCTACCGCGTCCTGCGCGAAGGCAAAGCAAGAGAATCGATCGGAAACATCGCGTTGTACGACAGCATTGTCATAGGTTCCGGGGTTGCCGGAATGACCGCCGCGATAACCCTGGCCCAATACGGGGAACGGGTGGCGATCTTCGAGCAGGCCCGCGCGCCGGGCGGTTTGATGGCGGCCTATGCGCGGGCAGGAGCCTTGTTTCCCACCGGAGTCCACTGTCTAGGGTCCATGATGCCAGGCGGCGTTCTCCGGAAATGCTTACAACGCCTAGGCGTGTTTGAACGGCTTCGAATCGTTCCGATGACCTCCCCGCAGGGGAGTCACGTATGCCATTTTCCCGGCCTGACAGTCTCGATTCCATCGGACCGCCAGGCGTATCGGCAGCGCTTGATCGATCTATTTCCGGATGAAGCGTCCGCCGTCGATCGGTTTTTGGGGGATATGGCAAGGGTGGTGCGTTGTTTTCCGCTGTACACCCTCCATGACGCCCCGGCGGAACGCCGCGACGCAGCGCCCGCCATCTCATTGCGATCCTATCTGGAGGGAATTACCCGCAACGCCAAGCTGGCGTCCGTGTTGAGCGCGCTTACCCTCCTTGTCGGGCTTGCTCCTGGAGAGTGCCCTTTGCACGTCTATTTTCTCGTGCTGGATTCTTTTTTGAGCGGCGCGTGCCGCATTGATGAACGGCGGGCGTCTTTGGCGGCGTCTTTCGCATCGGCGCTGGAAGCGTGTGGCGGGACGATTCGGACCGGAGCGCGAGTTGTCCGTATCCTCTACGATGGCGCTGGAACGAGGGGCGTGCGTTTAGCAAGCGGCGAAGAAGTGGGTGCGCGGACGGTCGTGTTCACGGGACATCCGCGGCAGCTGCTGGAGCTTTGCCAGGATAAGGGGTTGCGCCCCGCCTTTTTGGACCGGCTTCGTGACGCGCCCGACACGCCGGGCGCGTTCGGGATATGCTTGAAGTGGAATCGTCCGCCTGACTCGCTGAGCCGAGCGGATGCGGTTCTCTATGACGTCTGGGACCTCGATCGGCATTATTCCCAGAGCCTGCTTTCTGGAACGGAAACGTTGCATGCGGTTTACTGTAGCGGAGCGGAGGCGGAAGAGTCTGAAGCGGCTTCCGTGACGGCCTTTTGCCTGAGCCGTTTAGGGGAGTGGAGTCCCTGGGCCGATTCCCGCACCGGCCAGCGCCCGGCGTCGTATCATGCCGCCAAGAAAGCCGCGGGGGATCGCCTGATGTCTGTTCTTGAGCAACAGTGGCCTGGGGCGCGAGCCGAGGCCGAAATCGTGGATAGCTTTACCCCCCTGACTTTTCGCGATTACACCCTTGCTTCCGGCGGAACTGCCTTCGGACTCAAAAAAACGAACCACGTTTACATGCCTTCGCAAACCCGCATCCACGGTCTATACCTTGCCGGCCAAAGCATCATCCTCTCCGGCGTTCTGGGAAGCGTTATCAGCGCCATTCGCGCCTGTCAGTGCATCTTGCCGGCGGCTCCGATTCTCGCGGATATTCGGAACCACACCGCATAGCGTTGTCTGGGGGCATGCGCATGGCGCGCGAAGATGCGCTATACTCGCGGGACTATGGGCATGACCAAACACGTCGGCAAAGATCAGGGCGGTGCGCGAAAAGCGGCATCCGGCCGGAGGATCGCGTCGGCCTTTTCGGCGACGCATGCGGTCGTCGTTTGCTTGTTTCTCTCGCTTGTCTGTTTTGCGCTCTATGCCCAGACGCTTCGGCATGGCTTTCTCAATTTCGACGATGATCAATACGTCGTCAACAATCCGCAGGTGCGCGCGGGGTTGACCGCGCCGGGCGTCCTTTGGGCGTTCACGACGCGGCATTCGTACAACTGGCATCCGGCGACATGGCTGTCGCATATGCTTGATGCGCATCTTTACGGAATGCGCGCTTGGGGGCATCACCTCACCAATGTTTTGTTGCACGCGGCAAATTCCGTTTTGTTGTTTCTCGTCTTGTTCCGCATGACGCGCGCGCCGTGGCGTAGCGCGTTGACGGCGGCTTTTTTCGCGATGCATCCGCTTCATGTGGAATCCGTCGCGTGGATCGCGGAGCGGAAGGATGTGCTAAGCTCGTTCTTTGCGATGCTGACTCTCGGCGCGTATGCGCACTACGCTGCACGGCCGGATTGGCGGCGTTATGCGCCGATCGTTCCTCTTTTCGCGCTGGGGCTTCTCTCGAAGCCCATGTTGGTGACGTTGCCGTGCCTGCTTCTGTTGCTTGATTTCTGGCCCCTGGATCGATACGCCGAGGCAAATTCGCGCGCGGCTTTCCGGATGCGGTTTCGCCGGCTCTTCCTCGAAAAGCTTCCTTTGTTCGCCATGGTTCTTTTTTCCTGCATGGCGACGCTCATCGCGCAAGGGCGCGGCGGCGCGATAGTCGGGCGCGATATCATTCCTCTTTCGGCGCGTCTTGCCAACGCGATGGCCGCGTATGTCGTCTACTTGCTCAAAACCGCGTGGCCGCACCCGCTTTCGGCCTTCTATTCGTATCCTGAGGGCGTGCGCCCAGCGTGGCAGATAGCGGGATCCTTGATTGTGCTATCGGGAATCACGTATGGGGTTTGGCGTTGCCGCAAACCCGCTCCCTATCTGCTTGTCGGATGGCTGTGGTATCTTGGCGCGCTCGTGCCGGTTATCGGAATTGTGCAGGTGGGCAGTCAAGCGTACGCCGATCGGTATATGTATCTGCCGCACATCGGCATTTTCATCATGGCGGCGTGGGGCCTTGCGGCATGTTGCCGGAGACCCGCCGTTCGATGGGCGGCGATCCCGGCGGTTTGCGTCGCGCTTGCGGCATGCGGCGCCGCGACGTTTTTCCAGACGCGCTATTGGCGCGACAGCGCAACGCTGTTTCAACATGCGCTTGCGACGGGAAACGACGGAGCCATTGTGCGCTCGAACCTCGCAATGGGGCTCGATGAGCAAGGCCGGCGCGACGAGGCGCTGCATCACTTGCGCGAGGCGCTGCGCCTGAACCCGGACGCGGTGAATGTCTTGAGCAATCTCGGCAAAACGCTTGGCGATCGCAACGAACTCGACGAAGCGCGCGCCCATCTCGAAAAGGCCGTTCAACGCGATCCCAAACACGCCGATGCTCGGAACAATCTCGGCGGGATTTTGCTTAAGCAAGGCCGTGTCGCGGAGGCGCTTTCCCATTTGCGGGAGGCGGTCGCGCTGGCCCCTGCCAGCGCTGGATCGCGCAATAATCTTGGTTTGGCGCTGCAACAAACAGGACAAGTTGACGAGGCCCGCGCTCAATTTGAAAAAGCCATTGCTTGCGAGCCGGAGAGCCCCAATGCGTACAACAATCTGGGGCGTCTTTGTTTCGCGCAAGGCGACGCCGGCAGCGCCGCCGATTGGTTCCGCCGCGCCATCGCGGCCGCGCCTCGCGACGCAAGCGCATACGCCAATCTCGGATCGTTGATGCTCAAGGCGGGCAGACGCGACGAAGCGCTGCGACATTTCGAAACCGCTGTTTTGTTGGCGCCGGGCGATGCGGGCATGCAGGCAAGTCTCGCGGCGGCCCGGCTCCAAGGTCTTTCGAGGGAGGACGCGATTCGCCAATGCGCCGATGCCGTGGCCCGAAATCCGAGGGATGCGACGGCGCAAGCGGCGTTGGGGCGTCTTCTCGCCGAAGGCGGCGACCCGGGCGCGGCGCTTTCTCATTTGCAGGAAGCCGTGCGGCTGGCGCCGCATGACGCCGCTGCGCGGGGCAACTTGGGCGCCGCCCTGATGCAGCTCAATCGTTATGGAGAGGCCCGCCCCGAACTCGAGGAGGCCTTGCGCCTCAATCCCCATGACGCCGGCGCCCATAACAATCTTGGCGGTCTTCTCGCCATGCAAGGCGAACACGCAAAAGCGAAAAGCCATTTCCAAGAAGCAGTCCGTCTCAATCCCGGCGACGCAAACGCGCAACGCAATCTGTCCAATATCATGCGGGAGCTTGGCCAAACCGGCGCGAGTTGATTCGAAAGAATCGCGGGGCCGCGCGCTTGGTTTTTGCGTGAACCCCAAGGCATTGAGGCCTTTTTCGGCAAGCGATACAATAGCCGAATGAAGAGGAGAGTGCGGAAAAAATCTTCCAGCATGGATGACGGAAGGGGGGAGGCTCGTGTCGACGGAGGGCTTTTCCCGGCCATCGTGATGGCTCAATCCCGCGATGGCGCGATAGTTGAATGGGGAGCCGATGCGGAGACGGCGTACGGATATGCGGTCTCGGAGATTGCGGGCGAGTCTTCGAGCATCCTTTTCCCGCACGGGTTGTTTCGTCAGTGGCACAACACGTGTTCGCGCGTGCTGCGCGGCGAAAGCATTGCGGGCTATAAGACCGTGCACATCGCAAAAGGAGGACGTCATCTCGACGTTGTCCTCGACTTGGAACCGCAGGGAGGCGGCGTCGAGCCTCCGTCGGGCATTTTGGTGCGCGTCACCAGCATCCAGCCGCGCACGCCCACGCCCGAGGTGCTTTCCGGCAGCGACATGTGGACCCGCGCGATTGTGGAGACGGCAATCGACGGCATCATCGCCATTAACGAATTCGGCACCATCGAATACGTCAACCCGGCCGCGCAGCGCCTGTTCGGCTATGCCGCGCACGAATTGATGGGCCAGAATGTGCATATCCTGATGCCGTCGCCGTTTCGCGAGGAACACGATCAGCGTCTCGCCGATTACCGATCGGGCGGCCCTGCGCGCGTTATTGGTTCCGCTCGCGAGGTAGACGGGCAACGCAAAGACGGATCTATTATCCCGATCGAACTGTCCGTCAGCGAAGTGCGTCTGGGCGATCGCCAGATATTCACCGGCATCTTGCATGATCTAAGCCGTCGCCGGAAGGTGCAGGAGGAGAAGGACCAACTCTTGCGCGACCTGAACCGGCGCAACATCGAGTTGACGTGTCTTTACCGCGTGGGCGAATCGAGCCGGTCAAGACCTACGCTCAACGCCATTTTTCAGGATGTGGCGAATCTGGTGCGGCCCGCGTGCCACTACCCCGACATCACCCATGTTCGCGTATCGTTCGACGGCGAAATCTACGTCGATGATCCGTTTCACGAAACGCCATGGCTTCTTTCGGCGGACATAGACGTCGCGGGTCGTCGCCGCGGCAAGGTCGAGATATTCCACATGGAGGCGCGGCCTCCCCGCCAGATCGGGCCCTTTCTCAAAGAAGAGCGCGATCTGATTGGCGCGATCGCGCATACGTTAGGCGAGACCGTCGAGCGCCGTGAAGCCGAGGCGCAGGTTATCCAAGCGTCCAAGCTGGCAAGCATCGGCGAACTCGCGGCGGGCGTTGGACATGAGATCAACAATCCCGTGAACGGCATCATGAACTGCGCCGACATTCTCGCGGCGCAGTTCGAACCCGGTTCGAAAAATCGGCAATTCGCCGATCTGATTCGCTCCGAAGCCGATCGCATTGCCCGAATCGTCCACAGTCTGTTGACCTTTTCGCGCCAAGAACGCGAACGGCACAGCCCCGCGCGCCTAGGCGATATCGTCGAGGCCGTTCTGTCGCTCAGCCGCAAGAAAATCGCGAAATCGAACGTCGCTTTGAGCGTTGACGTGCCCGAAGACCTGCCCAAAGTCCGCTGCCGCAGCGAGCACATGCAGCAAGTGGTCATGAACCTCATCATCAACGCGCTTCACGCTCTCGATGAAAAATACCCTGATCGTCACCACGACAAACGGTTGTCATTGTCTGCGCGCACGATCGAGTTTGGCGGGAATTCGTATCTCCGTCTTACCGTGGAAGACCACGGCTGCGGCATCGCGCCGCAACACATGGAACGGCTGTTCGACCCTTTTTTCACCACCAAAGGCCGCGATAAAGGCACCGGTCTGGGGCTTTCCGTCAGCGACGGCATCGTCAAGGAGCACGGCGGCCAGATCAGCGTCGAGAGCGAAAAAGGCCGCTACGCCCGGTTTCACGTCGACCTGCCTCTATCATGACGCGGGCTATGCCGGTCCTTGGCCGCCCGGCGCGCCGGTGGCCGTCCGTTTGCTGCGTTCGATGGATTGCAGCGCCAGATAGCTCTCGCCGTATTCGGCAAGATGTCCGAGCTCCGTATCGTACTGACTGTAGTGCCGTTCCTCATCGACCACCAAGTCTTCGAACAATTTCTTTGATACGGAATCGGCATTGGCGGAACACTCATTGGCCCAGCGGTTATAGGCAAGCGCGCTGTCCTGCTCCATCTTGCACGCTAGTTCGAGCATGTCCAACACCTTCGTCAATTTTTGGACGGGGTGCGAAGCGACGATCTCGACCTCGCCTTTCAAAAACAAAATGCGATCGGCAAGCCGCTCGATATGCAACATTTCCTCGATGGCCGTGCGTTTGAACAGGTTTGCCAACAGGTCCAATCCCTGATCGTCGCAATGAAAGTGGAAATACATGTATTGGTGGACTGCCGAAAGCTCATCCGCCACCGCTTTGTTCAACACGTCGACGCTCTTCTCATGCATGCTTCGCACTCCTTCCTTCGTGATTCGCGCGGCCCTTACCGCGAATGCGTCCGTCCGCGCTACGTGGCGGCATTATGCATGCTGGGGGATGGATCGTGTCAACTGCCCCATCGATCCTTGAGCCAAACCCGGAAGGCATTATGGATCGAACGGCTTGTCTCTGTGGAAATCGGGCAAGTAGGCATTGCGGCTAGCGGGGGATTGGACAAGGAGGTTATCGAAGCCGAGGTCGAGCGCGTATTGAACGACGTCGTCGTATTCTTTGGGCGTGACAGGCCGGGCGATGTCCTCAAACATATGCGCGTGATATTGCGGCGAATACTGGCTCATCAAACTAATCGTCACACCGGTCATATTCTGGTCCTTCATCCAGAGCAAAAAAGAGTATGAACCGGATACGTCGCCGGGCATCACCAGGTGACGGACGATGAGTCCCCGAACGGCGCGGCCCCGGCGCATACGGACGCGCCCGGTCTGGCGAAACATTTCCTTGATGGCGGCTTGGGCGCTCTCGGGATAGTTCCGCGCAGTCGAGTAGCGATCTGCGCATGCGGCGTCCATGTATTTGAGATCGGGCAGATAGATATCGACGATGCCTTCCAAGAGCGCGAGCAGTTCGATCGTTTCAAATCCGTTGGTATTGTAGACCAGCGGGAGTTCCAGGCCTTGCCGGCAGGCGTCGTGCAACGCGAGCATAATGGGGTAGATGTAGTGTGTCGGCGTGACGAGGTTGATGTTTTCCGCGCCGAGGTCCTGCAAGGTCAAGAATGCTTGCGCCAGTTCCGGATACGGCGCGTCGACGCCGTGGCCCTGGTGGCTGATCTGGTAATTTTGGCAAAACACGCAGCGCAGGTTGCAGTGCGAGAAAAAGACCGTGCCCGAACCGCCGCGCCCCACCAACATGGGCTCCTCGCCGAAATGCAACGTCGCCGAGGCATACCGCACGCGATCGGGCGCCGGCGAATCCGTCCGGCAAAAGCCTTGCTCGCCCTCGAGCCGGCGTGCTCCGCACCGTCGTCCGCACAAACAACATTCGGACATCAAGTTGCGCAACGTCGGCAAAATGGTTTCGATGCGTTCCGCTTTCTTCAAGATAAAGTCTCGTGCAGGTTGTTTCGAGCCGGTTCGGTCATCAGTGTATCCCAAATCCCGACCGAAGCGGGAATCATTCCGCTATTGGATTAACTTTCAAAGGGGAACGTAGGGCGAGTCAGGCTGGAAATCCGGGACCCCTTCAATATTTTATTGACTTTTGCCGCTTTGATAGATAGGATTCGATGGCGGTGGGTAGTGTATCCAAGCTGGTGCGCATGGATGCGCGAAGGGAGTCAAACGCCCAAGGCTACGTCTGCATCGTTCTGGTAAACGCGGCGTTATGGAGACGGATGCCGCGTGCAATGCGGATTGCACGGCGCGAGGGCTGCAAGGTTTCTTGGGAGGCGCGAGTTCCGAAAAGCGTGTACGCGAAAAGGCTTGGCGATCGATGTTGATCGCGCGCCCGCGATCGGGATAGCAGTACGGCGATGACAAAACACGATGTCAGACGGGCCTTGGACGGCCTGCATTGTCTTCCCGCATTGCCCAAGGTGGTGGAACAGGGCATCGCGCTTGCTTCGCGATCTCCGGCGCCGACGGATTCGGTGGCGCGGCTAGTCTCGCTTGATCCTGCTCTAACGGGGGCCGTGTTCCGTCTTGGGGCGCGTCCGGACGAGACGGCTCCGCGTCCGTGCGATATTGTGGAAACGGTGCAGCGTTGTCTCGACGAGGGATCGCTGTACGCTTTGTTTATGGAGACCGCCCTCGCCTATCCCGAATCTCCTCAGCCGTTTCACCATGGATATTGGAAACACAGCGTTGCGACGGCTCTATTGGCGGAAGGCGTTGCGCGGCAAGTAACGGACGTGCCCGCCGCCCTGGCCTATGTAGCCGGATTGACGCATGACATCGGGCGTTTGGCGTTGAGCCAAATCGCTCCCAAACGATTCGCCGATTTTCTGGATTGGGCTCCGGCGGATCCGATGGGCGTTCTTGCGATCGAGCAGCAGTTGTTCGGCGTGGACCATGCGGTGGCGGGGAAGTGGCTGGCCGAGCTATGGCGGCTGCCCCGTTCCGTGGTTGCGGCGATATGGTTTCATCATCATCCTGCCGGAAGTCTTGAAGGAACGCAGTATCCTACTCGGCTTATCGATCTTGTGGCGTTGGCCGACGCGGCGGCGCATTGCGACTTCGATGAGAATTCCTCGCCGCCGGAGCAGCATCAAGCCGCCCTTTCCGCCCTGATCGCTCGCTTGGGAATTTCGCGGGAGACCATGGAGGGGATCCGCCGGAATGCGGCCATGGAACTTGGCGCTCGCAGCACGTTGTTGTTTCCGGAAGATTCCGCGGGCCGTTCGCTGCAGCGCGTGGTCAGT
>ERZ795049.5658-NODE-5658-length-11405-cov-4.711013_pt1 | contig 11405 bp, 8 predicted proteins | sample MGYA00375133_ERZ795049 | MGnify/ENA primary metagenome ERZ795049 (study PRJEB30178, sample SAMN05720147) | activated sludge metagenome | isolation source: anaerobic digester from wastewater treatment plant | place: Japan | collected 2015-04-20 ...
CAGGTTTGTACCAGCGCGTGGCTCGACGATTCGAGGAATAACTGCACCTGCCCCAGCATCAGCTCGGTCAAGGCACCGTGAAACTGACCCGGCGAGGTCTGGTCATAAACCTGGTCCCAGCCCGAAATGCTCTGCGCCAACTGGTCCACGCCCGCTGACTGCGTGGCCCGCCATTGCGGCGCGCTCTGGACCCAGAGGTTTGGCGAGGTGTTCAAAGAGCGATGCCTGTTTCGCGCGAAGGTTGGTTTGACCGGTTAAAGCAGTTTTTGTGCCGCAATTGTGCCAAGCCGCATTTTTCGCGGCCAGTCTCGGCATGTCAAGAGAGTTCGCCTGGGTCAAGCTGACCGGATTGCCGACTTTCGCAATGCCTGGTCGGCGCATGGCATCGGCCGTTAGCCGCTTTGCTCAGGCTTTGCCCAGCTTCGGATAGTCGGTGTAACCCTTGGCACCGCCACCGTAAAAGGTGTTGCGGTCACCTTCATTGAAGGGCTTGTTGCGGCGCAGTCGCTCCACCAGGTCCGGGTTGGCGATGAAGGGGCGGCCAAACGCCACCAGGTCGGCACCGTCGGCCAATGCGGCCTGCGCCAGCGCCTTGTCCAGGCCGTTGTTGACCATCCAGGCTCCTTTGCCCCCGGCAGCGCGGTAAGCCCGGCGCAGCCCGGTGTAGTCAAACGGTCGGTCTGGCAAGGTGCGGGCACCGCCGGTGGCCCCTTCGATGATGTGCAGGTAGGCAAGCTGGAAGCCAGCCAGTTCGCGCACCAGATAGTCAAACAGCGGCTGCGGATCGGGGTCAAACGCGTCGTTGGCCGGGGTCACCGGTGACAGGCGGATGCCAGTGCGCTCGGCACCGATGGCCTGGGTGACGGCGCGCACCACTTCAAGCAACAGCCGGGAGCGGTTTTCGATGCTGCCGCCATAGTCGTCACGGCGCTGGTTCGAGCCGCTTTTGAGGAACTGGTCAAGCAAATAGCCATTGGCAGCGTGGATTTCCACCCCGTCAAAACCAGCCGTTTCCACCGCATTGCGGGCCGCTGCTGCGTAGGTATGCACGATGTCGGGTAACTCATAAGCCTGTAGCGCACGCGGCTCAGAGGTTTCGACAAAACCGGGCACGCCGTCCCTGATCAGCACGGTTTTGGTCTTGGCGGTGATGGCCGAAGGTGCCACCGGCTTGCCGCCGTTGGGCTGCAGGCTGGTGTGTGAGACGCGCCCGACATGCCAGAGCTGCACCACGATCTTGCCGCCAGCGGCGTGAACGCTCTTGGTGACTTGTTTCCAGCCGTCAATTTGTTCGCTGCCATACAGGCCCGGCACGTCGGAATAACCCTGGCCTTGCTGGCTGATCGCAGTGGCCTCGGTGATCAGCAGCCCGGCACTGGCGCGCTGGGTGTAGTACTGGGCCATCAAGGGTGTCGGAATGGCATCGGGCGCGCGGTTGCGCGTCAACGGTGCCATGACGATGCGGTTGGCAAGGGCAAGGGTTCCGGCGTGAACCGGATCAAACAGGGTGCTGGCAGAGTGTGTCATGTAGAGTCGTCAAAGTTGAACGTGCAGGCACAGTTGGGGGCGAAAACGCCAAACAACAGGGGCCAACCGGCTTGCTAGCGAGATAGCTTGTAAACCGAGGTACCCGCCAGCAAATTGGGGAACCAGCGCACCACTTCGCCGTCCTGGATGCCAAAGCTGTCGAGCACCTTCAGGTCATTGCCTTGCGCCAGCAGCCCGAGGTCAGCATGGGTACCCACCCGGATATTGGGCGTGTCAAACCACTGGAAGGGCAGGCGGCGTGTCACCGGCATGCGTCCGGTCAACACGCTCAGGCGGTTCGGCCAGTGGGCAAAATTGGGAAAAGCAACCACGCCAATGCGGCCCACGCGCACGGTTTCGAGCAGCATCACCTCGGCGTTGCGCAGGTGCTGCAGGGTGTCAATCTGCAACACCACGTCAAAGGAGGCATCCTCGAACATCGACAGGCCTTCGTCGAGGTTGAGCTGGATGACGTTGACGCCGCGCTTGACGCAGGCCTGCACATTGGCATCGTCAATCTCGATGCCGTAACCGGTGCAACCCCGGGTTTGCTGCAGGTGTGCCAGCATGGCCCCGTCGCCGCAACCCAGATCGAGCACGCGCGAGCCCGGTGGCACCAACTCGGCCAGCGCCTGTTGAACCTGAGGGTCGCTCATGAGGGCACCTCCATACTATCAAAGTAAGAGCGGACAACGCCCATGTAGCGGGGGTCATCGAGCAAAAAGGCATCATGTCCATGGCGCGCGCTGATCTCTGCATAGCTGACATCGCGCTGGTTGTCGAGCAGCGCCTTGACGATCTCGCGGCTGCGCCTGGGCGAAAAACGCCAGTCGGTGGTAAAGCTCACCAGCAAAAATTTGGCGCTGGCGCGTCCCAGTGCCAGGCTCAGATTGCCGCCGTAAGCGCGCGCCGGGTCAAAATAGTCCAGCGCACGGGTGATCAGCAGATAGGTGTTGGCATCAAAGTACTCGGCAAACTTGTCGCCCTGGTAGCGCAAGTAACGCTCGATCTGGAATTCAGCCTCCAGGGTGCTGTAAAAGTAGTCGCGCTCGGTGTCACTTTGGCTGGCCGCAAGCAGTCGACGGCCAAATTTTTCGTTCATCACGTCATCGCTCAGATAGGTGATGTGGCCGATCATGCGGGCAATGCGCAGGCCGCGCTTGGGTACCGTGCCATGCTGGTAAAAATGCCCGCCATGAAAATCGGGGTCTGTCTGGATGGCGCGCCGGGCCACCTCGTTGAAGGCAATGTTCTCGGCCGTCAGGCTCGGGGCGCTGGCAATCACCAGCGCGTGGCGTACCCGGCTCGGGTACTGCAGCGTCCAGCTCAGCGCCTGCATGCCACCAAGGCTGCCGCCCATCACGGCGGCCAGCGTCTGGATGCCCAGCGCATCGAGCAGTCGGGCCTGTGCATCGACCCAGTCTTCGACTGTCACCACCGGAAAATCAGAACCGTAAACCCGACCTGTGTCGGGGTTGTTGTGCATCGGGCCGGTGGAGCCAAAACAGGAGCCCAGGTTATTGATGCCAATGACAAAGAATTTGTCCGTGTCGAGTGGCTTGCCCGGGCCAATCATGTTGTCCCACCAGCCCTCGGACTTGTCCTGACCGGCGTAAACGCCAGCCACATGGTGCGAGGCATTGAGCGCATGACAGACCAGAACCGCGTTGGTTCGGCTGGCATTGAGCGTGCCATAGGTCTCGAAACTCAGGGAATAGTCACGCAGACTCGCACCGCTTCGCAGTGGCAACGCGGCTGTGAAAGGCATCGACTGGGGTGTAGCGATCATGTCGGTATTGAGGGTCGCTAAAGGCATGACCGGGTTGGCAGGCATCTTTAGCGGTATTTGTTATGCGCCCGCAATTCTGGCAAATCGGCGCGGTGGCAGTATATCAATGCCACTAGCCGCCTGATCGGCGGGCCGCCTTGTCCGCCCGCCGCCTGTGGTCTAGCGTCTGATGAGCAGGGCGGGTTTCAGCCGTCAGCGTTGATTTGCTTGATCAGCTCGCCGAGCACCGCTGCTGCCCGGTCGTTTTCAACCTGGCAGGTGCCCGCCGCGTTGTGGCCGCCGCCGCCGTACTGCAGCATCAGCTCGCCAACGTTGGTCTTGCTGCTCCGGTCGAGGATCGACTTGCCAGTGGCAAACACGGTGTTTTGTTTTTGCACGCCCCACAACACGTGGATCGAGATGTTGCACTGCGGGTAGAGCGCGTAAATCATGAAACGGTTGGCCGCCCAGATGGTTTCTTCTGGCCGCAGATCAAGCACCACCAGGTTGTGATGCACGGTGGCGCAGCGCTCAATTTGCTCACGCGCGCGCACGGCGTGGTCAAAGTAGAGTTCGACGCGTTCGACCACATCGGGCAGCCGCAAGATTTCAGCAATGTTGTGGTTGTGGCAGTAGTCGATCAGATCCATCATCAACTGATAGTTGCTGACGCGAAACTCGCGAAAACGCCCCAGACCGGTGCGCGAGTCCATCAGGTAGTTCAGCAGCACCCAGTCGGTTGGCTGCAGGATTTCATCGTGGCTGAACTGTGCCGAATCGGCCTTGTCAACTGCTTCCATCATCTCGGTGCTGATGTTCGGAAACGCTTTGGCGCCACCGTAATAGTCATAAACCACACGCGCGGCCGACGGTGAGTGAGCCGAAATGATGTGATTGCTGCGCTCGCCGGTGTTGCGCAGGGTTTCCGACTCGTGGTGGTCGAACGACAGGTGTGCCGCCGCTACGTAGGGAAGATTGGTGGTGATGTCACGGCTGGTGATGTCAATCTTGCCATCTTGCATGTCCTTCGGGTGGACAAACTTGATGTCGTCAATCAGGTCGAGCTCTTTGAGCAACACGGCGCAGACCAGACCATCAAAGTCGCTGCGGGTCACCAGACGGAATTTGCTTTGGCTCATAGAAGTCCTTTGTTTGGCCGGGTCAAATAAAAATTGCCAACACTCATTGCTGCGGGCAAATGATGCTAACGCAAATAAGCCCGCCATTTGTGCGCCGGACGCGAATGCGGCGCAAGAGTTTCCCGGCCCGCTGCTAAAACCGTCCTAGCAGCGCCCACAACCCCAAACCGATAAAAATCAGCGCCGACACGATGTGCACCACGCGCAGCGGTATCAGGCGCGTCATGCGCTCGCCCAGCCAGACCACCGGCGCATTGGCCAACATCATGCCGACCGTGGTGCCCGCGATCACCCAGTAGTAGGCGTGGTATTTTGCCGCCAGCATCACTGTGGCGACCTGCGTCTTGTCACCCATCTCGGCCAGAAAAAACGCCACCACGGTGGTGCCAAAAACGCCAAAGCGCGGCTTGCCGGGGCTGTCATTGTCATCGAGTTTGTCAGGAATCAGCATCCAGATCGCCATCGCAATGAAGGAGACACCGAGCACCCAGCGCAGCACATCCGGGCCCAGCACCGTTGTGGTCCAGGCACCAACCGCCCCGGCCAACGCATGGTTGGCGATGGTGGCGACAAAAATGCCGCCCACAATCGGCCAGGGCTGGCGAAAACGGGCCGCAAGAATCAGCGCCAGCAGTTGGGTTTTGTCGCCCATTTCGGCCAGGGCAACGATACCAGTTGAGATAAGAAAAGCTTCCATTGAGGTTCCCAAGAAAGGCCGGCAATCAAACCCCTGACTGCACGGCAACCCCGGCCAAAACGGCGCTGTGCAGCCAAAGGTCTCGCCAAAATCCACGTTTGTGAACCTCGCTTGCGCCATGTCTGCCGCTGTTGGCCTGACAAGTCTGTTGACGCAAGCCCCTCTCAGTGAAGAAGGGCGGCTACTCCCCAATGACAGCCGCATTCTAGGTTGCAAACCAGGCTGAACTGATACCTGAGCTTTGTCCAACGAGGTGTGAGCCTGAACGGCTGGCGCATTGTCACGCTGGCGTGGGCGCACAGCGGGGTTGGCACCAACACTGCAAGGCGCGACTTGAAAATGCGCGACTATAAAGATGGCCCGCCAATGCAGGCCACTGGCAGCCGCTAAAAGGTTTCCCAGTCTGCGTCGCTGGTCGAATTGTTGGCGACGGCAATGGCCTTGGCCGATGGCTGTGCCGGGCTGGTGCCGCGTGCTGCTGCACCTTTGGGTGTGCCCGAGGCGCGGCGGTCGGTGCCCTTGAACGTACTGGCTTTGGGCGGGTGTGCCCGCACGGCGGTGCTCGGCAGACGGCTCAGGTTGGAACTTGTTGCCGCGCCGAGCTTGAACACGGCAACGGTCTGCACCAATTCCTGCGCCTGACTGTTGAGGCTGCCTGCTGCAGCGGCCATTTGTTCCACCAGCGCCGCGTTTTGCTGGGTCGACTGGTCCATCTGTGACACCGCCTGGCCCACTTGCGAGACACCCAGGCTTTGCTCTTCGCTGGCCTTGCTGATTTGTCCCATGATGTCAGTGACGCGTCGGATCGACGTGACCACCTCGGTCATGGTGCTGCCGGCCTGATCAACCAGCGTGGTGCCTTGCTCAACCCGCTCCACGCTGGCGCTGATCAGCGTCTTGATTTCCTTGGCTGCCTCGGCCGAGCGGCCGGCCAGCGCCCGCACCTCGCTGGCCACCACCGCAAAGCCGCGGCCCTGCTCGCCGGCGCGGGCGGCTTCAACGGCGGCGTTGAGCGCCAGAATATTGGTCTGGAAAGCAATGCCGTCAATCACCGCAATGATGTCGCTGATCTTGCGCGAGGCTTCATTGATGCCTTTCATGGTGTCCACCACCTGGGTCACCACCGCGCCACCTTGCACCGCCACGGTGGAAGCGCTCATGGCCAACTGGTTGGCCTGGCGCGCATTGTCGGCATTTTGTTTGACGGTGGCGCTGAGTTGCTCCATGCTGGCAGCGGTTTGCTCCAGCGCACTGGCCTGGGCTTCGGTGCGGCTTGACAGGTCGTGATTGCCTTGCGCGATTTCGGTGCTGGCGGTGGCCACCGATTCAGCGCCCTGACGAACCCGGCTGACGACTCCCGAAAGACTGGTTTGCATGTGGGTCACGGCACGCATCAGCGCTGCGATTTCGTCGCTGCCCGAGGCATCCACCGGTTGCGCCAAATCGCCCTGGGCGACGGCTTCGGTGACATCCACCGCGCGGCGCAGCGGTGCCGTGATGCCACGCACCAGCGACACGCCGAACAAGCTGGCGAACAACAGGCCCAGAACAATTGACGCCAGCGAGATGGTTTGAATGATGTGAAAGCGGCTGCTCGCTGCAGCAAAACTGCCCTTTGCCTCGTCAAGGTTGAATTTGAGCATGATGTCAGACTGGTCACGCGCCGCATCAAAGGTCGGGCGGATCTTTTCAACCACGATCCGCTGCGTTTCCTTGTAGTCATTGGCGCGCAAGGCCACCAGTGCAGGCCGCAGACCTTCCTGTACAAAGAGCTTGCGCTTCTCTTCGAAAATATTGGCCATTTGTGTTTCATCGGGGGGCATTGGCGACGCCATGTAATCAGCCCAGATTTTTGAAATCTTGTCAATGTTGGCTTCGGTTTCTGAAATGGTCAGGCTGGTGCGCTCTGGCGTTTGCTCTGCCACTGCATCGGCAATCTGCAGTCGGTTACGCAGCGACAGGTAGCGGATCTCGGATATGAGCGCGGTCTGGGTCATAGGACCGCTGTACATGCCGTCAAGCGCGTCATCGCTCTTGGTCATGCCATACAGGCCAATGCCGCCAATCAGCACCAACAGCAGTCCCATGACCCCAATGAGGATGCTCAGGCGCGTCGAAATCATCAGTGTTCTCATATGGTCTCTCGGAGTTGACAATTCCGGATCATACGGCTTTGCCAGCCTATGCTTTACCGGTCCGCAGCAGCGCCGGGCAGGGCGAATTTTTGCTCATGGCATCGCCATCGTTGTCGCCAGGGCACCCAATCCAAACAGCGCCAGGAGCTTGTCGGACTTGTGGATCGCGCAGCAAGAATTGACCTCAGCGGGGGGTGCCGGGCTGGTTGGCCCATAGCCCGGTCGCGGGTCCGCAAGCCGTTGCAGGATGGGCCGCAGCGGTCGCTTCGCCGACGATGCGCCACAAGTTCGACAGGCACCCCGACATCGAAGATTTGACTATGAAACCAGCGCAAGACCAAGTTGGCCCTGGTGCTGCTGACGCTGCCTGATGGCGCAGCGCTTCAGGTTTGATACACTGAAAAACATGTTCATTCACCGCATCAGCATCACAGGTAGCAGCGACCGGGGAGCCTGGCCCTGGTGGACATCGCCTGCCTTGCCTGAGTGCGCTTGCCTGCCGATTGCCTGATCAACGTTGATGGCGCGCAGACAAGACACCTGCTCTGCGCGACCAAGTGGCACGGAAACCGCTTCTGCCCTTTTTTGCGCGCATTCCCATTCCTTCTGCCATGCCAGCGGCGCTGGCGATTGAAAAACCCATAGGCTGACCTGTAAGGCGTTTTTGTCATGACTGAATCCGAATTTTTGAACCTGCAAGCGCAGGGCTTTAACCGCATCCCCTTGCGGACCCAGGCCTTTGCAGACCTGGAAACACCGCTTTCTTTGTACCTGAAGCTGGCGCGCGCGCCAACTGCCAGCGAACCGGCTCCCTACAGTTTTCTGCTGGAGTCGGTGGTCGGCGGCGAGCGCTTTGGCCGCTACAGCTTTATCGGACTGCCAGCGCGCACGCTGCTGCGGGCCAGCGGCTTTGGCGCGCAAGCACGCACCGAGGTGGTCACCGATGGCCTGGTGATGGAAACCTCGGCGCAAAACCCGCTGGACTTTATTGCCGGTTACCAGCAGCGCTTCAAGGTGGCGCTGCAGCCCGGCATGCCGCGTTTTTGCGGTGGCCTGGCAGGCTACTTTGGCTATGACGCGGTGCGCTACATCGAAAAAAAGCTGGAACATTCTTGCCCGCCCGATGAAATCGGCACGCCAGACATTTTGCTGCTGCAGTGTGAAGAACTGGCGGTGATTGACAACCTGTCGGGCAAGCTGCACCTGATGGTCTATGTTGACCCGGGTCGGCCCAATGCGTATGCCAATGGCCAGGCGCGCCTGGCCGAGCTGAAGGCGCGCCTGGCACAGGCGGTGGTTGCGCCAAACCTCAAGCCCAACGCTGGACATGAAGCGCAGCGCGACTTTGCCAAGGCCGACTACATCGCTGCAGTCGAGCGTGCCAAGGAGCTGATTGCCGGGGGTGACTTCATGCAGGTGCAGGTGGGTCAGCGCATCAAAAAGCCCTACACCCAGTCGCCGTTGAGCCTGTACCGGGCGCTGCGTTCGCTCAACCCCTCGCCCTACATGTATTACTACAACTTCAGCGGCGCGGTGGACGGCTGTGCCGACTTTCATGTGGTGGGTGCCTCGCCTGAAATTCTGGTGCGCCAGGAACAGTTCGCGCAAGACGGCCAGGTGGCGCAAAAGATCACCATTCGCCCGCTGGCCGGCACCCGCCCGCGCGGTGCCACACCAGAGCTGGACAAGGCCGCCGAGGTGGAACTGATCAACGACCCGAAGGAGCGCGCCGAGCACGTCATGCTGATTGACCTGGCCCGCAATGACATTGGCCGCATCGCGCAAACTGGCAGCGTCAAGGTCACCGATGCCTTTTGCGTCGAGCGCTACAGCCATGTGATGCACATCGTCAGCAATGTCGAGGGCACCTTGCAAGGCGGCATGACCAGCATGGACGTGCTCAAGGCGACGTTTCCGGCGGGCACCCTGACCGGTGCGCCCAAGGTGCATGCGATGGAGCTGATTGACCAGCTTGAACCGGTCAAGCGCGGCATTTACGGTGGTGCCTGCGGCTACCTGAGCTACGCCGGTGACATGGACGTGGCAATTGCGATTCGCACCGGCATCATCAAGGATCAGGTGCTGTACGTGCAGGCCGCCGCTGGCGTGGTGGCCGACAGCGTGCCCGAGCTGGAGTGGCGCGAGACCGAGGCCAAGGCGCGGGCGCTGCTGCGCGCGGCCGAACTGGTGGAAGAGGGGCTGGAATGAAGGCCGCCACCTCTGCCATGGGCACAAGCATCATTTCTCAACACCTTGCGGCACACCTGGTGACCGACATGGAGGCCGCATGAAACTGCTGATGATTGACAACTACGACAGCTTTACCTACAACATTGTTCAGTACCTGGGCGAACTCGGGGCGCAGGTGACGGTGGTGCGCAACGATGAAATCACGCTGGCCGAGATTGACAGCCTTTGCACGGCCGGGCAACTTGACCGGCTGGTGGTGTCACCCGGTCCGTGTTCACCTACTGAGGCGGGCATTTCGGTCGCGGCAATTGCGCACTTCGCCGGCAAGCTGCCGATTTTGGGTGTCTGCCTGGGCCACCAGGCGATTGGTGCTGCATTTGGCGGCGACATCATTCGCGCGCAGCAACTCATGCACGGCAAGACTTCGGTCATCAGCACCACCCAGGAGGGCGTGTTTGAAGGTCTGCCGGAGCAGTTCACGGTCAACCGCTACCACTCGCTGGCGATCAGGCGCGCCACTTGCCCGGCTTGCCTGAAGATCACTGCCTGGACCGATGACGGCGAAATCATGGGTGTCAAACACACCAGTCTGGACATTGAAGGCGTGCAGTTTCACCCCGAGAGCATCCTGACCGAGCATGGGCATGCGATGCTGAAGAACTTCCTGAAACCTCGAACTTCGCTTGAATAGCTATAAATATGGTAGCTAATTACGCATATACCACAAGGGCTGGAGGCATAAATGACCAAGATAGTTGACCTGCGCAGCGACACCGTGACGCAACCCACCCCGGCCATGCGCGCCGTCATGGCCGCGGCACCGGTGGGTGACGACGTGTTTGGCGACGACCCCAGCGTCAACGCCTTGCAGGACAAACTGGCCGAGCTGCTGGGGTTCGAGGCGGCGCTGCTGGTGCCGACCGGCACACAAGGCAACCTGTGCGCCATCCTGGCGCATTGCCAGCGTGGCGACGAGTACATCGTCGGTCAAATGGCGCACACCTACCGCTGGGAAGGCGGTGGCGCAGCGGTGCTGGGCAGCGTGCAGCCGCAGCCACTGGCGCACCAGGACGACGGCACGCTGGCGCTGGCCGATATTGAAGCGGCCATCAAGCCCGATGACGCGCACTACGCCAAGACCCGACTGCTGGCGCTGGAAAACACCTTTGGCGGCAAGCTGCTGCCGTTTGCCTATGTGCAGCAGGCCACGCAATTGGCGGCCAGGCACGGCCTGGGTCGGCACCTGGATGGTGCGCGGCTGTTCAATGCGGCGGTGGCGCAGGCACTGCAGGTGACTCAAGAAAATAGGAACAATCAGACTCCAGCCCAATACCAGAAAGCGCTGCAAGCTACAAATAACATAGCATTGGCAGTGCGTGACGGCGCGACTGATAGCCGCCACACCCCTAACCACACGATTCACGCGGCAACGCCGCCCGGTCTGGCCGACATTCATGCCCAGGCGCGGCGCATCGCCCAGTGTTTTGACAGCGTCTCGGTGTGCCTGAGCAAGGGCCTGGGGGCGCCGGTTGGCTCGGTGTTGTGCGGCAGCGCAAAACTGATCCAACGCGCGCACCGCATTCGCAAAATGGCCGGTGGCGGCATGCGCCAGGCCGGCATTCTGGCGGCGGCGGGCAGCTATGCGCTGGATCATCATGTGGCGCGGCTGGCTGACGACCATGCGCTGGCGGCCCGGCTGGCCCAAGGTTTACAGGGTTTGCCCGGCGTGTTGGTGGAGCCAGCCCAGACCAATATGGTGTTTGTTGATCTGCAAGGTGCGGCCAAAACCCGCGCTGGCGACCTGTTGCCCTACCTGAAAGCCCACGGCGTGCTGGCCACGGGCCTGTACCGGCTGCGTTTTGTCACCCATCTGGACGTGGATGCGGCGGGCATCGACCATGCCATCGCGGTGCTGCGGGCATTTTTTGACGGCAGCGGCGCGCTGGCCT
>ERZ795049.5659-NODE-5659-length-11402-cov-4.550630_pt1 | contig 11402 bp, 12 predicted proteins | sample MGYA00375133_ERZ795049 | MGnify/ENA primary metagenome ERZ795049 (study PRJEB30178, sample SAMN05720147) | activated sludge metagenome | isolation source: anaerobic digester from wastewater treatment plant | place: Japan | collected 2015-04-20 ...
GACGAAACTTATGATACATGGGGATACAATGGCTCCTACCGCTAAATTATTACTCTTAGGCACAGTCTTAATGTGCCTTTGTTCCTGTATGACAGCTCCGAAAAATATTCCGGAAAATGCAACAGTCGAAGAATTAACCCTCTTAGGGCAGCAAAGTCTTGATATTTCAAACTACAAGGCCGCTGAGGTTTATTACTCAACCATAATTAAACGCTTCGGCAGCGATATTACAGTTCTTGTCGCAGCCGAATATGAAATTGCACATATCAGAGTAAAACAAAAAAAATGGGATGAAGCAGATGAAATGCTTAAACGTATAGTATCTTACTATGAAGGAACAGAAGCAGGGCTTCTCCCTCCTCATTATAAAAAATTAGCACTTATTGATTTAGATAAAATACCTCAGGGCGATAACTAAAAGCATATATTCTGCAGTTATAAAAAAAGCGGTTTTGGTAAGCAGAACCGCTTTTTTTGTTTTCATCTGGATTAGCAGATTATTTTTTATCCTCAGGTGTAATTATTGTGTCAATTGTTATATCTTTTTGAAGAGCAAGAGCCTCGATCATTTCCTTTGTACACTTAATCAAATACCCTCGCGGACTTGGATGCGGCTCGGCATCTCCTATTAGTATAATCTTCCTTTGTGCACTCCAATCCCAATCATAAAAATTTATAGATGCATACAAGGCTTCATAAACAGCTTCCGGAATATCTCCGCCGGGATTACCCTCTATAGAAAAACCATTGAGCCGTTCGAAAAACTCATCGGGAGTATTTGAAAATGGAAAATATTTTACCGGCAGGTTTTTATACCTGTAATTATCAACATAATCACGGTATAACAGAAGTCCCAGGCGAATTTCACCGAATTTTTCCAGCTCTTTTGTAAGTCTCGGAACAAGTTCTTCCCTAAGCTTTTTAATTTCATCTTTCATACTGCCGGTGGTATCGACAGCAAAGACAACATCAACCTTGTTTTTCGGATCAATCTCTAAAACGGAGTTAATAATATCATCAATAATTGTTTCAGGCCCTCTTGAATACTTAAAGGCCCCTTTATTCATATTGGCAATGTCTTCGAATGAAGAGGCGGCCTTAGGATTATAGTCATCATAAAGAATCAGCGTTTCTTCTTTTTCACTGCTTTTTTCTGGAATCTCCTCAGTCTTTGGAGACGGAACAGGTATAAAATTAAATAAAAAAGGATTATCAAGAAAATCAGCACCTTCATAATCAGCATAAGCCTTGGTAAAGGTTCTTATGCTTATAAACGTCCCCTTTTGAATGACAACCGTTCCGTTACGCGACCAGGGGTACCCGTAGTCCAATTCCTTCGGTATGTAAACATGGAATACCTTTCCAAGCTCGGAGTGTTCCTCAGGGGTTGAGTCTATGAGACTGTAGCGTGAAGAAGGCGACTCCAAAAAAGAACCGTTGAGCATTCTTTTTTCATCGCCGTTTACCGGATTCCAGTCTTTAGCTCTATAGGCATAATTATCGGCTGTCCCGTCATCACTTTTGGTAGTTTCTGTCAGCAGTACTGAGTTAACACCCTCTTTTTGCTTGATGTATAGATGATATCCTCCGTCTTCAGCCTTTACCAGACGAATATCCTGAACAGTTACTGTCAAATCTGCAGCAAATCCCGAAAACACCAAACAAAGACCGACACATACACAAATAACTCTTTTCTTCATACTGAATATATCGGTTTTAAATTGTGAAATATGATAAACTCGAGATTTTTTTTTCATCTTATGCTATACTTTTTACCCGTGGGCGATAAAGATACACTAAAAACAATTGAATTTTCTCATGTCAATATAGACGAATTTTATGATGAAGAGCAGCGTACAGACGCTTTTTCGACAGATATTATTGTTTTAACCGACAATGAATCTGATTTAGTTCATATGCTCTCGGATCGTTTAAAAACAATTTCCCCGGAAACACTCGAAGGTATTACAAACCGCATAGCAGATGTAAAAAGGCTCGCTTCAGACATTGCCCGCTTTCCTTCCCTGCTTCACAAGCAGACGCTTTCATCGGAAGTACAAACCCAGCACACACTGGCAGAGTCGCTTCTGCAGCAGAGAGATGGAGACAAAACACTTCATCTTCCCACCAAGGCTATTCTCGGTAAAGGATTCCTTGTTGCAAAATTTCATGCTTTTACAGCTATGACCAAAATTGCAGTAAATTCAAAATTTCCGGAAGAAGAAATACTAAAACTGAATAACGCTACCTTGAATATTATGTTCACAATCATGGTGGAAGATGTTTACTTAAGTCTTCTTGACGACTTGACCATCCCTATCGACATCCGGCGCCAGATAGCCTACTCGCTTATAATTCTGTGGGAACACCGCAGCGATCAGAATGTTGCAGATGTAGCGCCGGTTCTCGACGCTGTTTGGAGAGCCAGACGAAAATTGGCACCTGCATTCGGCACCATGGTCGGAACTAGCGAACTTTTATTTTTATCGATAGAAATGGATGATCAGTGGCGCCATTTTATTATGTCGCGCTTGTCAGATAACGATGTTTCCTGTGCTATGCAGGAATATTTATTCGGTCTTTCACATGAACAAATACAGACTCTAAAACAGATATTACGGGAAAAGGGAATAGCGGCTATAGGCCGGGATGAGGTATCTTCGTTTTTAGGCCAAAAATCATTATCTATTTATGATGAAGATCCCCGAAGCTTTTTTCTGCTTTACTCTGTCCGCAGAGAAAACGCAAAAGCGCGTAAAAGAATGAATCTTTCAGGTCCGCATCAGACACTTGAGGACCACTTTATGCGTTTTATTTTAGAGAGAAATAAGGAAAAGCAGCATAATGATATCTACGCAAAATAAGAGAGAGCCGTATCGTTTTGGAGAAAAACTGAGAGCTGTGCGTGAAAGAAAGGGCTTAACACTAAAAACCGTAGCCAATCAGGCCGGAGTAAGCGAAAGCCTTGTATCTCAAATAGAACGGAATAAGGTATCTCCTGCAATTGATACACTCCTCAATCTTGCAGATGTACTGGACATAAATCTTGAGTTTCTTTTTGAAGAATACCGTAAGGATCACCCGGTAAAAGTTATACGCTGCGGCGACCGCCGGAAAATTAAGGATGACGAAGTTATTTACGAAGAAGTCGCCAAGGCTCAGGAAAAGGATGAAAAAAATGCACTTGAAGCATATATAATTTCGATCCCTCCGGGCGGTAAAACACACCGCGGTTCATATGGTCATTTAGGATATGAACTTGGTTTCATTTTATCCGGTAAAGCAGAGTTTAATTACGAATCATTAAAATACAGCCTTTCAGAAGGCGACAGCATATCATTTTCAGCTTCCTCTCCCCATGTGCTTGTAAATTCCGGAACATCAGTAATGACAGCTATTTGGGTTGTCAGCCCGCCCCAGCGGTTTATCTAAGATTCTAATATCTTCTTCTGCTATTGACTCTTTAGTGATTTTCAGTAATACTGGTTTCTATTCAACGGAATGGCCGAAGGAGGTGAACAATATGGCAAGAATCAATGTAGATGATAATGAAAACCTTGAAAAAGCAATCAAACGTTTTAAACGTATGGTTGAAAAAGAGGGAATCATCCGCGAGTGGAAAAAACGCGAATACTTTGAAAAACCTTCTACCATTCTTAACCGCAAGAATAAAACTCTTCAGCGGAAAATGATGAAAAAAACACGCAAAACTCACGAAACAGTCAAATCTGGCTACTAGAATAAGCAATAAAATGCTTATAGTGCGTTTTCAAAAATAAGGGCTGCCGGAAATTGTATTTCCGCAGCCTTTTTTTATTTTTTAAAACAAGTTCAATAAGCATCCTGTCTCATTGACGAATAACTTAATATAAATTATCATGGTCAGCATGGGTGTAACGACTAGTCAACAGCTAACTAGATATTATGATTTATACAGAGAGACAGAAATAACATTTACCAAAGAAATTATACGCACTTTAAATCTGGATCCCCGTCAAGTCTATTTAAAGTGTGTCGGCAGTCAATGGCCCTGTATAATAAATTCTACGTCTTTTTTAGCAGCACGAATTATTCTCGGAACAAAGGGCGGAGCCTATGCATATATTACTAAAAATAATCCAACCGTCAGTTTAAGATTTTGCTTTATACAAAGCGATAATCAGCCATTAAGTTTCTTTGTAACAGCACGTGTTTCAAACATTCAGCCTTACATGGATTCTCAGGATCTTGCTATTATTACACTCTCTTTTACGCAAAGGCCTCCCGACGATTTAATAGAAATTGTAGGCAGCCTCCTTGAAGCTAATATTAATGCTGTACGCCGTAAAGAAGAACGTATTGTCATAAACGAAGAAACTAAGAGAAAATTAGCGCTTTCAAAGGAAGAAACCCTGGTTTATGTGCAAAATGTACCCAGACACTGTATTTTACGGGATGTTTCCTTCTCGGGAGCAAAAATTATTCTTCTTGGATTAGCTCAGTTTTTAAAAGATAAGGAAACAATTCTCCGGCTTGAATTTGAAGATCCGCGCGAAATAATTAATTTAAAAGGCAGTATTGTAGCAACAGCCGAAATTTCCGGAAGAAAAGACATGGTTGCGGTTTCACTCAAATTTGATGAAAAAGCAATTCCTTTGTCATATAAAATACACATTAACAATTACCTCACCGCAGTAAGAAAAACTCAGCTTTCTGCAGTTGATGGTAAAGCAGAAGAAGACAAAAAAGCCACTGCCCTTGCAGAAGCAAAGGCACGAGCAGCGCATATAAATAAACAGGATACGTTGCAGGAAGAACAAACTGCCTCAGATTCTGCTGAATAAACGTTTTAATAAGGAAAATAATCATGAGTGCTAATCCCCTTGAAACAATCATATATATTAAACTGCCTGACACCTTTAATTTGGGCGGTACAAATTTTGATCTGGATCCTTCCATTCCTCTCCCCGTCCAGCTTTCTACATCAGATGCTTCAAAATTCAATGTTTCAAATCTCACATGGGAAATGATTCTAGCTGGCATACTTACAATATTTGCCTATGACCCCCATAATGATCATACAGATTACTACCGTTCACTTCTTACAGAAACAAGACCTAACATAAAAGCAGAACTAACAGAAGCAGCAATACTAAAGGCACGTAATGAAAATTGCGAAATTGCAGAAGAAATTTTTGCAGCCCTTAGAGGTCTCGATCCGGAAGATATGACCACAATTCTCAATTCTGCCTTGTTTTATGATGAAAGAGCAGATTCTTATAGAAAATCCGGTCTCAATGAGGATGCAGATGCCTGTGACGAGAAAGCTCACCGTTACTATAAAAAAGTATTATCTGCAGAACCGGCAATGCCCGATGCCTTTTTTAATGCAGGGTTTTTCTATTTAAAACAAAAGGATTTTGCAAGATCCCGTGAATGTTTTGAAACATACGGATCTCTTATGTCCTCTGTAACAGATACTTCAGATGAAAACACACAGTATAAAATTCGAAGGGCAAAGGAAATTGCAGACGATATTTCAACAAGAAATCTTGAGGATGAACTTTTCAAAAGTGCTTATGATTTTATTATCATGGAACAGGAAGAAAAAGGGCTTGAAAAAATAAAGCTGTTTATAGAAAAAAACCCCAAGGTATGGAATGCCTGGTTCATGCTGGGCTGGGCCTTACGCCGTCTCGAGCGCTGGAACGATGCAAAAAGCGCCTTTATTCAAGCTCTTGAACTCGGCGGCGACAATGCCGACACCTTCAATGAAATAGCCATATGCTGCATGGAACTTCACGAATTTTCAGAAAGCAGAAAGATGCTGCATAAGGCATTACACATAGAAAGTGAAAATACTAAAATTATGTCAAACCTTGGATTTTTAGCACTTAAAGAAGGGAATCCCGCTGAAGCAAGAAAATTTTTTCTGTCAGTCTTGGAATTTGATGCTGATGATGCTGTAGCAAAAAAGGTTCTCGAAGAAATGGATGCCTAGTAACTACCTTTTCTTATGCATCTCTTCCTCGTACACGGGCAGATTTTTAACAGTGTCTCCGGTTTTAATACCTTGTTGTTCAAACCATCCTTGAGGAACTTCCAGTGCATAACGAACACTTACAGAACTAATAACCTCTGCTTCACTCAAAGGCGTCATATCCAAAATATCCCGAATAACACCTTTATAATCAATGTAGGCTATAGACAGGGCCGAGGGGGTATTTTTCATCCAAAAACGTGCAATGCTATCCTTATTGAATAAGAATAGCATGCCGGTGCCTTCCGGTATATTTTTCCGGTGCATAAATCCCTGAGCCTGCTCTTCATCGGTAACAGCAATCTCTGCTGTCACAAATACACTTGCGCCGTCATTTTTTATGATTTCAAAATCTCTCTTTTCCAGATTAAACCTTGTACACGACAAAAACAGAAGAGAAACAAGAAGAGATAAAGTAATTTTCAAAGACTGCATCTAAAAGGACTCCAAAAATTTCTGCCGCGAAAATTCACCTGCAGACTGATTTACTTGAGAAGAATGAAGAAGACTATTATAAACGGCAACATCAAGGTATTTTACAGTGAGAGGCCGCTCTAAAGACATTCTTGTTTCTGCATTCTCCCAAATTACAATTTCGGGAGAAAGACTTTCAGGCTGTCCGTATTTATCAAAGAGTGTTTTAAAGAGCGAATAGTAATCCATCAGCTGTTCATTCATGGTAATAGTAATTATATATAATTTTTGATCATGAAACTGAAACCAGCAGCGCGATAAAAAGGAAGGCCCCTCTGTCTCAATGAGAACTTTTTCCTGATCAGGAAGAAGAGAAACATCTCTTTCTCCGCGGTAGCCGAAGACAGCATCAGAAACAAGAGCAGCCTTTACCTCATCGAGACTCATACCGAGTGTAATTGATCTGTAACCGGCAGGCAACTCTTGTGAAAAAAGAGGAAGTAGAATAATTGTGTAAAGAAAAATAAGACTAATCAGTGCGTTTTTTTTCAAAAGAGGTTGCCTCACAATTAATGTTTTTGTTTCCGGTAGTAAGATGCGGTTTTAACAAGTTCTGCACAATCTGATATATATATTTTGTTTGCATTAAGCTTTACGCGGGGATCCTTAATAAACGTATTGAGGCAGAACCCCTGTTCTTCCTGAGGAATACCGCACATATTTGCAAGATCAAAGGGTGTTAAGTCAAACTGATACGATGTGCCGGGAGTGACGGGCACCTTTCCCTTCTCAAGCTGAAGGGCAAGCATATCAAATAGTTTCGAGACAGGATCTCTTATTTGAGTATTTTCAAGCTGCCTGCTCATAGCCCATAAGCGCTCTGCCAGGGTGGTTGTAAGCCGCGCAATAAGCTGCGGCTGGGTTGCTACCATCTGATTAAAGTTTTGACGATTTACAGACATTAACTTGCAGTCTTCGTGTGCAATAGCACTTGCAGAACGGGGTTTATCTTCAAGCAGCGCCATTTCACCGAAAAAATCGCCCTTTTTGAGCACTGCTAAAATTACCTCGTTCCCGTCAACAACCTTAGAAATCTTAACCTGACCATCCTGAATAATGAACATGTCCTGGCCGCTTTGACACTCTGAGAAAATCATAGTATCCTTCGGATAATTTCTTATTAAATCGACAGTTGACTCAAAATACACGGCCTTGGAACGGGGTTTTAAAGCAACAAATCTTGCCTTAGCCCGATCTACAGACACCCCTTGAGGACAAGCCTTCATATACTGATAATAACCATAAATTGCCAGATCTGTTTTACCTACCTTCTCGTAATACGAAGCAATGACAAAAAGCTGCTCAGGAGAAGAAATAATATTATTTTTTAAAGTAATTTTTGTAAGCGTATCATTAAGCTGACGCATCCGCGTTGCAAAAGTTCTAATTATTTTCATAGCAACGGGAGTATTTTTTTCGATTAATTCAGGATACTGATCTTTCCTTACTGATATAGCAACAACATCGGTCAGGGCCACAACTGTTTCTATTTGCGAATGTCCGGACATACACGGAATAACACCGACGAAGTCGCCCGGACCTAAAAGGCATGCAGCATCATCTCCGATCGACACCTCTTTAGTACAGCGAACCTTTCCGCTTTGCAATATGTAGAAACGGTCTCCGGCTGACTTACCTTCAACAAAGAGATATGAATCTTTTCTAAAATTTACGAATGCTAACTGTAACAAAGTCGATCCTCACCTTACGTAGTATAGGAGTCAACACACGCGTTGTCAATTAACCCGGTGTCTATGTATATTGTAATACAAAAATCAAAATAAGTCTTGTGTAAAAATGATTTCCGGCTCAAGAAAAAAGCCGAATTTCTCAAATACAGTATTTTGTACAACTGTTACCAGCTCTTTAACCTCTGAGGCCTTACCCTGATCTACATTAACTATAAAATTTCCATGCCAGGGTGCAATTTGGGTTCCGCCAATTCTAAGTCCTTTTAAACCAGCTTCATCGATTATTTTTCCGCTGGGCTTGCCGAAATCTCGATTATTTTTAAAAACACTTCCCGCTGAAGGATAGCGAAAATGCCCCTTATCTTTCCGGTCATCTATGCAGACCCTGCATTTTTTGGTAATTGATTCTTTTTCGCCCTTTGTAACAATAAGATCCACCCCGGTAATAATTTTTTTTGTGTGCTGAAAGGGGGATTTTTTGTAATCCCAGTCATGTGCGCAATACCTATATGAATATTCCCTATACCGTCCATTAGCATTCTCTACATAGCGAACGGCATACACCGAATCGCTGACCGATTTTTCATAACATCGAGCATTCATATACACCGCACCGCCGACGCTTCCCGGAAGCCCTGCAAAGTTTTCAAGCCCTGAAAGTTCTGTATCAATACAATACTGAATAATACGTTCAACTGATAAACCCGATCCGCAGGAAAGCAGTATGGCCCCATCATCACGGACGGATGATGAAATATGATCAAAGGATCCAGTAGATATTACAGGAACAGGAATGCCTTCGTCTGCTATTACAAGATTTGAGCCCCCTCCTAAAACAAAGAAATCTGTTTTCTGATCATTAAAAGCATTAAGAATAGCAATGAGGTCGTTTATTGATGCGGGTTGTATAAAAAGAGGAGTACATCCCCCTATCTTGAAAGATGTGAAAGAAGAAAGCTCCTGGTTTGAAACAATTGAACCCTGAAATGTCTGAGGTATATTGAAATTTTCCGGCTTTTTGCATAGAGTATTCTTCACATAAGTAGTATAGTATAAACAGCAAAAATAATCGAGCTGCTGCTCTTATTTTTTAACTGCTTACAACAAAGACAGTTAGACAATTGAATAATGGAGAATTTAATGGGATTAAAGCTATATAATACAATGGGCAGAGAAATCCAGGAGTTTAAACCTATTGAAAACGGAAAGGCAGGATTTTACGGATGCGGACCAACCGTATATAATTACGCTCATATTGGAAACCTGCGGGCCTATGTGTTTCTCGATTTATTAGACAGAACCTTATCATTTTTAGGATATGACGTAAATCATGTTATGAATATAACTGATATTGGCCATCTATCTGACGACGGCGACGATGGTGAAGATAAAATGCTTAAAACAGCACGCGAACGGAGCCAGTCTGTTCTGGAAATTGCACAATTTTATACGGATGCATTTTTTAATGACATAGACCGGTTAAATATAAAAAGACCCACCATCGTTTGCAAGGCAACCGACCATGTACAGGACATGATTGAGCTTATTAAGAAAATTGAAAAAAATGGACATACATATACGGCCGGAGGTAATCTTTATTTTGATGTCTCCACTTTCAAAGACTATGGTAAATTGGCGCTTCTGAATCTGGATGACTTAAAAGCAGGAGCCAGAATTGATGTTGATCAGAATAAACGGAATCCTTTTGATTTTGTCTTATGGTTTACAAAAAGTAAATTCGAGAATCAGGCACTTGTATGGGATTCTCCCTGGGGAAAAGGATATCCGGGATGGCATATTGAGTGTTCAGCAATGAGCATGAAGTATCTTGGAGAACAGTTTGACATTCATACCGGAGGCATAGATCACATACCCATTCATCATACCAATGAAATAGCACAATCAGAAGGGGCTACCGGTAAAAAATGGGTTAATTACTGGCTTCATAATGAATTCTTAGTTATCGCAAAAGATAAAAATAAAGGTTCAGAAGAATCAGACGGAAAAATGTCAAAATCATCCGGTAACTTTTTAACCCTCCAGACACTTATAGATAAGGGATACGATCCTCTGGATTACAGATTTTTCCTGCTTGGTGCACATTACAGAAGTCAGGTTGCCTTCTCATGGGATGCAATGGAAGGTGCTAAAAATGCAAGAAAGGCATTAAACCAGAGGATATCGCGCATTATTGATGATAATAGCATTGAAGCAGAGACTGTACTCAGTAATGAGGGCCGTCAAATATTGCAATCCTTTACGGAAGCACTGGAGGATGATCTTGCATCGCCCCGCTGCTTGTCTGAGCTTCAAATGATGCTTAAAAATCCAGAGCTGAGCGATAATGAGAAAATCAGTTTAATTCGCACGATGGATAAGGTTTTGGGACTTCGGCTAATAGACAGCGCGCTTGCAATAAAGCTGCAAAAAGCAGAGACTGGCGAAGTCGATGCCGGTGTTGAAGCATTGATACAGAAGAGAACAGAAGCAAAAAAACAAAAAAATTATGCACTTGCAGATAAAATCCGAAGTGAACTTCAGGAAAAGGGTATTATACTCGAAGATACACCCCAGGGAACAATCTGGAAAAAAGCGTAGGACACTGTAACATTTGGGGGAAACCGTTGTTTAATGATTCGGAAGGGCGTCTGCCGTTTACAAAAAAAAGCTCAGAACTTCGCGCATGTAATACATCAGATTTTAAAAGAATTTATGATGCTACAATGGCCTTGCTGTTTAAGATTTCTTACAGAGTTGTAAACGATGAAGAAGCAGCAGAAGATTTAGCTCATGATTCATTGATGAAGATGCATGAAAAAGAACTGGTTTTCCCTTCAATTGACGATGCTAAGTATTGGCTTATCAGGGTTGTAAAAAATGCATCGCTAAATTATGCAAAGCGTAAAGGAAGAGAAAAAAAGGCCTATGAAAAGGCGCTTCATGAGGATACCAGAAAAGCTGAATCAGGAGAAACTGAGTTACTAAAAGCAGAGGCTCAAAGTAAGATTAAAGAAGCTTTAAACAAGCTTCCCGAAAACTTAAAAATGATTCTAATCCTGCGCGAGTATGCAGAATTAAACTATAAAGAAATCGGTAGAGTTTTAGGAATTACCGAAGGCAATGTTAAAGTACGTGTATTTAGAGCACGCGAACAATTATCTAGAATTATAGGAGAAGACGATGTCTACTTGTCCTGAGTTTGATCTTTACTCTGTGTA
>ERZ795049.5665-NODE-5665-length-11394-cov-4.963401_pt1 | contig 11394 bp, 10 predicted proteins | sample MGYA00375133_ERZ795049 | MGnify/ENA primary metagenome ERZ795049 (study PRJEB30178, sample SAMN05720147) | activated sludge metagenome | isolation source: anaerobic digester from wastewater treatment plant | place: Japan | collected 2015-04-20 ...
GACCGCTACTTTGGTTTTGGAGGAAACAAAAAGAAGATGAAGGCGGTGCTGGAAAATCAAAAAAATTCAGAATACCGGGAATGGGTAAAGAAGGTGGGGGGTTATTGGGAACACTCTTACCCGTTCTAGGTCTATTGGCTGGTGGAGCAGTAGGTTTAATTAAAGGAATTATAAAAGGAATTAAAGGTGATAAGGCTCCTTCTAAATCCACAAGTAAACCCCCTAAAAAACCAGCAAAGGTAAAAGAATCCCCAAAAGCAGGAACGAAGCAAAGCAAGTTGGTTAAGCCCCCTACAAATAAAAAAGTACCACTAAAACCAAAAATTCCTGCTCCTAATGCCCCAAAGAATAAATTAATGGGCAGGGGGGGTATATTTGGTATTGGACTATCTAGTGGATTGACTGCATTAACAGGAGGATCTACTGAAGACGTAGGAACTGCTGCAATAACCAGTGCTGCTTTTGTTGCTGCACAAAAAGCCTCAGAAAAGTTGGCAACCAAAGTTGCATCTGTTCTAGCTCAAAAAGCGGTATCCAGAGCAGTTCCTTTTGTAGGAACACTATTATCTGCTATTGATGTAGCGGAAGATTTAGTTGGAGCCTTATCTGATCCTAATTATGAAGGGATGGCTTTTTCTGGTGTAAAAGCAGCACAAAGAAAAGCAGACCCTAGAGGATATGCTCAAGCAGAGGCTTTGAAATCAAAAGCTGATTATGAGAAACAACACGGGGTTGGATCTTATGATCAAATGATGTCAGACTACATTTTCAAAGGAAGAAACGGTATAGTCAGTTCTGATCCACAAAGATTTGCACAAGTAATGCAAGATGTTGGAAATTCCAGAAATATGAAGGATGCTCAAAATTCACCACAAACTCAATCTGCGTTTAGAAATGGGTTTTCAGAATTTACATCTGGTCTATTTTCCTCCGTTACAGATATGGTAGCTAATCCCGGAAATAGGCGAGGTGTTTCCATCGGAAGAGGAACTATCATTCCGAATTATGGAACATCCCCCGGTGGGGGAGAAGGAATGTATGCTTCCCGTGGATGGTTTCGAGAAACACAAGCAAATAGAAGAGCATTCAATCTTGCTAATGATGCAGTAGAAAAACCAAAAAAAGCTGATGATCTTTTGGCAGGACCAAAAGGCAATTATACATTCAATGCTAGAGATCAGCATTATGTTTTGCCTGATGGACAAGTGTTGTCCACAAACCGTGGTATCAATACTTTGCCAGAATCAAAAGGAATTAGGGATGGACGGTTTGCGTCTACTAATAATACAAGCAATGATAATACTGAAAAATTATTGCAACAAATATTATCTGCATTACAGAATGGTTCTGGTGGTAGCCCAACAGTTATTAACAATACCACTCGATTGGTTAGCCCGGAGAATTTTGTTACGGGTGGCGTATTTACTTGAGGTGACGAATGGGATATTCAGTAATACAAGTTCCACAGGGACAGATTGTTAAAATATGGCAAGAGGGTACATTTGCTTTCTATGGTATCATAGATGGCAATGTCAGATTAAGTGTATCCTCGAAATTTGGCCCAGTTATTCGTGGAGGGGATACCCAAAGTACAGCGGGTAAAATTGGAGATTTTCTTGTTAGCAAAGCCCACGGTGGACAAAATACTTCAGGTTTTTCAACTGTATTCCCTCAAGCAGCGGCACGGGTATGGGAATCTACTGATCCTCTGGGAATCAGTCTTGATTTTACATATATTCAAGGATTATGGGGAATGACGGGGCCACAAATTGTTGCTGGGGTAAAACAGATTATGGCTCTTTCTTTGCCTTCTTTGGGAGGAACTGCTGGAAGTCTTATCCCCCCGGGGCCTACAGTTGCAACCATATATGCAGATCCTTCAGATGACAAAGAGAAAGCCGTGACAGATACTTCCCCTGCAAATTTGGATAGACTCTCTGCTGAACAACAGAGACAAAAACAAGTAGCGGATCTTGCCAAGTTTGGGAATACAATACCGGGTTCTGAATCCGATATAGCAAATGGAATTCGTGGGTTTCGATACAATAGAGGTAGAGCTATCAATATAAAGATCGGCAATTATTTGGAAGTCAAGAATGTAATTGTGGAAGCCTCAAACCCAGAATTTTCAGATATATGTGACGCATCAGGATTTCCTGTTTGGGCAAAAATCAGCGTTGAAGTTAGCTCCATTATATCTGCTACAACACAACTTTTGGGAATTGATCTAAAAGAAACAATCCAAGAATCGGCCAATCAAATTTCCGTTCAAGAAGGATAAGAGGAAAATATGGAATATAAATATCTATTGATGGAAGATTCAGAATTTTCAGAATATAAGGATATTTGTTCCTTGGATTTAATGAAAACAAAAATGAATTCTAGCTTAACCTTATATGAGTACCCATTTCAATATCGGGAACGGTTTGATAAAATACTTATGGGGGTATACAAAGGAAAAAATGTTCGACAAATATATCAGATTTGTCAATGGATGAACAATGCCCCGACAATTTGGGAAGACGATTATTATTTCCTATCGTTACGAAATACTGGAGTATATGTTCTCCCGAGTATTGACTCTATTGAAAGCGATCTTGTGAATAAGGATTTGTACTAATGGCTGGAATATCAGGATTTTACACAATTGAGATGAAGGTGAATGGTGTAGACTTTCTTGATCCTATTCATGCTTGCTCATTTGCACTCAAACAATCATTGTTTGATCTTTATCCAATTCTGGTTCTCAATTTTTACGATCCATCCGGTATTATGAATTCGACATATATGTTTGAGAACGGATCGAAGATTGAAATACGCTTGATGACGGGGGATACCCCAATATTTAGATCACTGTTCTACGTGTACAAATCTGAAACCGATGAAATTAAGGATATAAAAACTGGTAGTGGATTATTTACTGTAAAGGCTATTCATGTTATGGCTTGGAAGCAATACAAAAGATCCAGAGCCTTCCGGGACAGAATCTCAAATATTGTGGAAACGATTGGGAATGAATATGGTTTTCAAGTAGACAAAAATGATACCGGAAATGCAGATGTATGGTATCAATGCAATATATCGGATGGACAATTTTTGATGGAACAACTCTTGCCGAATGCTTGGTCAAAGAATGCTGAAGGTTCTCCATTCTTCCTGTATATGGATCTTCAAAATAAAATCCATTTGAGACACCTCAAATCCTTTTTGCGGAAAAAAAGCAAGTACAAAATTATAGTAGAACAGAATACCAATACCATAATATTCCCAGATGGAACCGCTATCCAAAAAGGCGCTCCCATACTCTTTTCATACAAAAGAGATCTGGTAGACATATTTGAGTTTGCCAAAAAACATTTGATTGATACGTGGAAAATAAATCGTGACAACGGCAACGTTAATAGAAAAATTGTAGATTGCTTTAACCAACCCAAAACAAGTACTGGCAATCTTCTCTATATGAATGCCAATAAAAAAAGTAATAATTTGACCGGAACTGGCTTTACAAACACAGAAGTAGGCAAGGAAGAAAACACAAAAGGGCAAATATATCAGCAATCCAGAATATTGCCGGGAATCGAAAAAATTACTATGCTCATGGTTTTTCATACCGATACTTGGTTAGATTTGGGGGATAAAATAGAATTGCAATTTTTCCAAATGGATTTTGGTACGGGCATAAAGTCCAAAAAAATGACGGACGACTATCTGGTCGTTGAATCGGATTTGATGTGGGATAGAGATAAACTAATTATGTATCAAAGGTTAGTATTGACAAGAGTTGCTGTCAATATCCCCAGAGAATTGAAGACAAAAAGCAAGTTCCTTAAATTGGAGCAAAAAGTAGATAGCACTATTCAGGGTGACTGAAAGGATGAACAATGTTTCCAGAGTTTAAAATTGGATACGGCGTAGTGGTAGACAATAATGATACCAATGCCAAAGACGGAAAAAGATTGGGACGTGTACAGGTCAGGGTCCTACCAGAAATGGATGGAGTAGATCCCGATTTGCTTCCATGGCTTAGACCTTTTCAATCGGAAGGAATGAGATCAGGAACATGGTCAGTGGATATTCCTTTGAATGGTTCAAAAATATATGTAGCCTATTTAGATGATTCATGGAAAGAAGGCTATTATATGCACGGCTTTTTCTTGGATGGCCTTTTGCAGTACGATGATACAAAACAATGGGTAGAAGATTTAATGGGGGATGACTCATATTTGGGAGACTATCCTTTAGTATCGCTCAAAATAATAAACAATCAATTGATAATGTTTTTGAATAAAGCATCAGGATACATAGGAATTGTTCATAAAACCGGATCATATATTGCCATTGATGCTGGTGGCAGTATTACCCTCAAAGGAAAAGGTGGAGAAAAAATAAGTATGACTGGCGGTAGAATCCAGATAGACTCCTCTCAAGTCATTTTGAACGGAGATTATGAACAGGTAGTTTCAAAGTTCTTTGAAATATTGGCCGATACTGTAATGTTCAATGGACAAACACAACCCTCCCCTGAAGGGGAAGGGCCATTCAATTGCTTGCCAAAATGTTTATTTTCTGGAGCGCCCCATTCTGGGTTCATTGTCAAAAAGAAAGAGGAAACCGTATGAAGAAAATCATATTGATCAATTCTTGTGAAGAGTGCCCTTATTGTAAATCAGTAATCCATCGGATTTTTGAATGCACAAAAACAAATCATGCCATAAAAGATGAACACGATTTTGAAAACTTTTGTCCATTAGCGAATTTACAATCTTTGGAAGAAGAAATTCTTTGCCAGAAAACAGATAATGAGGAAGACAAAATAGCCTTAGTCCAAAAATCGTGGCAATCTCTCAAGATGCAAAATGTAGTACGGGAAGCCTATGGATCTATGCCTGATCTGAACCAGTGATTTTTCCCCTGCATTTCTCTGAGCCACAGGAACAATCAAAAGAACGATATAGCTGTGACTCTGTGGTCTCATAGTCCATTGTCAGAAATTCCCCCGGCAAGATGTCCTTTGTGGCGTGGAATTCCAATTTTGACATATCACAAATCATATTGGGGTCACAAGAGTGAAGAACCCTGCCCATAACATAGGGATCTTCGATATGCGCTATCTTGTTATGTTCCAAGGTGAACAGAGTTCTGCCTTTCTTTTTGTACTAAATTGTACAAAATTTTCTTGTTTCTTCCAAACTCTCAACGGAGTCAAATGTAGTATAACACATTTGATCAAGAACGTCAAGACTTATTTTGTCCACAAGCGTAAATTCCGATGAGGCCCACCGTACTATATTTATTGCTGCATTCAAATCCCGGTCAATATTTAATCCACAATCTCAAACTTGTCTTGTGTTGCCTCATTCTCGATAATGGGCCAATTTTCTGGATAGAATCTCATGTTATTTTCCTTTGCCATTTAAGTCACTAATTAGTGGTGAAATATTGATTGGAGAAGACATGAGCGAACCAACAAATGCAGGAAAAGCTTTGGGAGCAGCAATAAAAGAAGCCTCACTCTCTGTCCCGATTGTCGGTGACGATTATGACGGAACACGGGGATGGAGTCAAGAGGATTTCGCAAAATATCAAGAGGCCGTTTTTGATGCAATGGGGGAAGCCATTGTTTCATTTATTCGAGATAATTTGCAAGTGTATGGATTGCCTCCTTTGCCAATATATGCAGGTCCAATAGCAAGTTTGGGATTACCCCCTCTTGTTCCAACCAATCCTCCATCTACTACTGGCATAGTCTTTGTGCAAGACTTGGGAGCATAATTGAATGTACGATTATGATAAAAACGGAACTTTAGATACTACCGGCAAATTACAAGTGTTAAGTGGTTTTGATGCAGTTTCCCAAGCCATATCAAATTGGATATACGTTGCTCTTTCAGAAAGAATTATGTACCCGGAAGAGGGGAACAATGTCATCTATTTTTTAGGGAAGAAAATGAATTCGGATACTATCTCAGAATTAGAAAGTAGAATCCAAACAGGTATTTCAGAGGATTTTGGGAATTTTGTTACAGTAAAAGATGCAAGCGTACTCCCTGTTCCCGAAGAAGCTACTTTGCAAATATCTGTTACGGTTACATGGCAACAAACAACCGCAACAGTTACAACTAATTTGACAGCATAATTGGGGGAAAATATGGCAGCAAAAGTATTTGACTTTGAATCGATTCAATCTCGATTGGTTACATATCTCAAAGAAAAGGAGCTTTGGGATGAAATCCTTAAATACTCGGATACTCATACCCTAATTGATTTGCAGGCATTTGGCGAAGCCGAACTCGCAAACTATATTGAATATTGTGTTCGAGAAACAAAATGGGATCTCGCATTGAATCCATCTTCGATTTACAAAGGAGCTAGATTCCGTGGATACACTCCACAGATGAAACGTTCTTCCCGTGGATATGTATTCTTTTCTGAAGATTCCTCTTTTACATCCCCTGCAACAAAAAGAGTGATAATCCCAAAATACACAGAAGTACAAACAGGAGGCCAGTTGCCTTTTGTTACCACAGAACAAAGGATACTTGAAATAGGGGCAGTAGAAGTATCTGCTCCCGTTATTCAGGGAACAATGATTTCAAATACTTACGAAGCTACAGGAAGCGGGGACTTTGAGTATTATTCAATAAATGATTTGGATATGGAAGATTCTTTCTTTGAAGTTTTGGTCAACGAAATCCCATATACAAAAATAACATCCATATATGGTGCTGCACAAAGTGAGCTTGTATATGAAGTTCGACGGGAGTCCCCCACAAAAACTACCTTTGTTTTTGGAAATGGTCGATTTGGGAAAAAATTGCTTTCTGGAGATATTGTCAGAATTGTGTATTTGAAGAGCGCTGGGGAGGAAGGGAATATTTTGAGTGCCAATGTTATCAATAAGATCTCCTCCCAACTGTATGATACCTCTGGAGAATTTATCCAGATGTTCGTAAGAAACGTAGACAACACTGGATTGAATATTTCAGCAAAATTGGATGGAGGGCAAGAGGCTGACGATGTAGATGCTATTCGTAGCAAGGCTTTGGGATCTTTTGTCAGTGGAGATAGATGCATAACATCTGCCGATTATGAAACCCAGCTTCTCCGTAGTGCGTATGTTCAAAAAGTCTCTGTATGGGGTGCTTGGGAAATAATGAAAGAATTGGGGTTGACTACATGGGATACTTTGCCTACCAATGAAAATCTTGTCTATATATCAGCAATATCTCCATCGGGAATACCCTTAACCAACGAACAGCAAGAAACAATAACACTTGAATTGCAAGACAGAAAATCACCCCAAGCCATACTTCGATTTGTCGATCCAAAAGTAATGGGACTTCATTTTGCAGTCCGGGCTTTCTGTTTGGATAAATCAGTTAATTTGACGGATTTGATTTCCACAATAGAATCAAATCTTCAAACCAGATATTCTCTTTCTGAAATGGATTTCAAGGAAAATGTTTATGACTCTATGTGGAGAGCAGAGATTTCAAAAACAGAAGGGTTGACCCACCACAATTCTTCAATCACACTGGTACGAGAAAAAGAGTTTGATAATTATGATGCTTTTTATGCTGATACCCCGACCGTAGATTATTTGGCAGCTAGCCCGGATTGTTTTGTTACTCCGATAAAACAGGATAGAGGAAGTATTGTAATAGATTTCCAGTATGAAAACGATGAAACTTGGATCACATGTTTTACAAGAAGAATTGATGGACAATTCGATGTTTCTAATGATTCCTTGTTCAATATCAATATGACCCTTTCCAGCATTAATTACTCTAATGGAAATATGGCTCTCATATTTGAACCCAAGAATTTACTTGATCCCCAAACAAGGCTAATCAAATTCAAGAATATGCGGGTTCGATATGTTTGTGACAACCCGGATTTCCTCTTGACAGAAAAGAAGCAGATTTTCAAATACTACAGTTCCGAAATAACTGCAAGTTACATGGAGTGATTGCATGCTGGTAAACCTCGCACGAATAGCCCCCAAGTATATTCAGAATAGCCCTTTGTGGTTAGAATATTTGGCCGCGTGTTCACAAGAATTAAACTTGTTACTGAATGACGTGCAAGAATACAAAGACTATTATGTTCCTACTACATATTCTCATGTAGATAGGTTAGTAGATCTTTGCAAAAATTTTGGGGATTCCCCTAACATGGTTCTGGCTAATAAAGATTCTAATTGGTCAAAATATGCATTGAACCATGCCATTATTGAAGCTGATTCTCTTGCGTTCAAAATTATGAATAAAGGTACATATCGAGGATTAGTTAGAATATTTTCAAGAGCAAGAAAAACTGGAAAATTGTTTATTATGTATCATGATAATGCCAGACTAAGAAGGGCTGTGGATTTTGAAAAAACTTTAGATGCTCTTCGTGAATATAAGGAAGGTACAATCTTTCAGGGTATATCTCCATACAGGGAATTTACTGATCTTCAAAAGAATCTGAATACTTTTGACAAAGTTCCTCCATTGATTTTTGATGATGATGAAAATCCATGGACTTTTGACTACAATACTGCCTTCTCCCCCACAACAGCAATTGCTATGGAATATGATGTCACAAAAATTGAGGACTGGCAGGGTAAAGAATGTCTATTAAACCCCGCCTATTTTCAATTCTTAGAAACAGATGTTGAAAAAACACGGGAAGCAACTACCATTCCATATAACGGAGTTCATCTGGATTTTGTAGTTAATTCCATGTCACCGTTTTTTAATAAAATGGTTCCATATACAGACTATACTGTACCGGCAATAAAAACACAATATGGCATAACGCCCTTCTTCAAAAAGAAAATTTCAGAAAATACTGCTCATGTAGAATTCGACAATACTGTCCTAAATTTTGATAGCGAAACAAGGTGGTATTTTGACGGAGAGGACTCGTCTTATGAATTGAAGGAACCCCGTAATTTGTTTTATAGATATGTTTTCGGTACAGGAAAAGCACAAATGCTTTCTCATGAATATTCTTCATTGTATGAAGGGATGCTTATGTGCCTTTATTGGCAAGACGTAGATCAAGTCTTCCTTGATTTGTCTCCCAATAGATTGCACGAGGACGATCATATATACTTTAACGAAAAACCTTTTTATACTCCCCGATTCCCAACTGTAATGGGTAGCAATCCAGATTTTCAGGATGCTATGAATCATATCCTAAATGTGGAGCGTGTTATTTTTGAATCCACAACGGATAAAACGTGGACACTCCGTATCAAGCAAAATACATATTCAGATTCGGCTACAGTATTGCATTATGGTGGGGCGAGTACAAACTTTGATCTCAAAGTTTACTGGAATAATACTTCCAAAAAATATGAGATACAGATTGATAGTGTAGTTGAAGCTGAATCCCAAAAAATTGTTGAAGGGGATGATGTTAGAATTACAATGTACTTTGATAATACTTCTCTATCCAGTCCCAAATTATCAGTGCTGGCAGGAACAGTAGAAACACTTGATATACCATTGCCGGGGGCACTTGAAGGGGATGAAACAATGACATTGTTTGGTACAACTTCCCCCGATATTTTTACTGGCATTATTTATGACATACGTGCCTATAGCAGACTACTTGATTCCACAGAGGTATTGGGGATTGATTGTGGGATTTTCTCCCATATTGAAAGCCCTTGTTATTATGGTGAACAACAAATGTACGCACTCTCTGATAGCATTGGAGGGTATGAGGCTATTCAAACCTTTGCAAATACAAATACCATAAAAGATGTATATATTGGGTATGTTTATGCAGGATCGGATACATTCTCTTTCCAATTGCCTTATGGAAATATAAAGCCGGGAACATTCAAACTGGAAGTAGAAGGATTTGGAATACCTAACTATGATGTCAAAGATGACAAATTTGGCCTCCTTGAAAGTATCAATAAAGCAATTGCCTTTTACTCTGGAACAATCAATTATGATACCGGAGCAGTAGTATTCAATACATACCAACAATACAGGGAATTGGATATTGATCCCGTAATTCACGAAGAATCTGGTTCAACGGAATATACTCTCAATTTAGGACGGAGCAATATCGTTCCGGGAACAATTCAAATATCTATTGTATACGATGGTGTTGCATACGATTATATACAAGATGAAGACACCGGAGAATTTTGGGTATTTGATTCAGGAAGCGGAAATAGATATTTCAGAGCTACAGATTCAGGTGTAGGGGGTGGATTTGATACATTTGAACTGGATACCGATACCGGAGATTTACATATAGTGAGAGATTCTGTATTCAATGTTTACAGCACTCAAATTCTTGATGTTAATATAAAAAATTTGACTATTCTTGATACAGATTATCGAATTAAGGTATTTTACCAGACAACACAACCGATTGAAATAACCGAAGCCGCTATTCTGGATAATGAGAATGTTCCCGTTGTATACGCATCATTCCCCCCCATTATCTCTGACAGCATATATAGCCACATTTCTTTGGGTTGGTTTATCAATTTCATTCGGAACAGGTTGGACGGATTCCATGCGTACAATGAGGATGTTTACAACTATCAAGCGTAATTTCAGACACTAATATATTATCAAAAGAAAGGAAACTATTATGGATCTTAATTTCACATTTTCAGTAGACGAAACAAATATCATTCTTGAAGGACTTGGGGAATTGGCTGCTAAAAAATCTTTGGGTATCATCGCAAAGATTAAGGGAGAAGCCGAAAAGCAAATGAAGGAAACACCCGAATCAAAAGTTCCGGTTCTTTTGCCCGAAGAAGAGTGATATAGGAGGGGAGATACGTGGCAAGATATATTGAAACACCAAATATTCATTTAAGAAAACCAGATGTAACTGATCCAGATAAAACTTTGGGTTATTGGGGGGAAGACCTCAATTTCTCGCTGGATACTCTTGACACGTATCTTTGGAACTCCATTGGGGATGTTACTACTCTGACATTGCCTGTAACAGATTTGACTTCCGCAGTAAATATGCTGGATGGATTTAGGCCCGATTATGTTTTGAAAGATGGAAAACTTGGTGGACAAACTATTTATGGTGGAACAGCTACAGGACAAACACTTGTTCTAAAAAACAATTCAGTTGACAATTCCGGAATAACAATAGGTTCTTCTGGGGTTGGAATAAATACTTCCCCAAATTTTCTTCTTCATGTAAAAGGCCCTGATTTAACAAATGCCTTCCAAGTAAAAGAACTGGCAGCGTTTGAAACAGTCAATACAAGTTATTCAAGAACAGACAGATTTAAGATAACTGCAAGAACAGAGGATGAAGAGGATGATGTTTTTACAACGGACTATACGCTCTCTTTAGGAAATGCAGGAATAACGATTGACTCCATTGGATATATTGGAATAGGTAAGTATACAG
>ERZ795049.5667-NODE-5667-length-11388-cov-5.328863_pt1 | contig 11388 bp, 5 predicted proteins | sample MGYA00375133_ERZ795049 | MGnify/ENA primary metagenome ERZ795049 (study PRJEB30178, sample SAMN05720147) | activated sludge metagenome | isolation source: anaerobic digester from wastewater treatment plant | place: Japan | collected 2015-04-20 ...
TGGTGTGAGAGGCTCTCCCCATCAGTCTTTACTGGTGGGGCAGTCTACTCGATTACCAGCCGTTTTTTTGCTATCTGTCACAAGTTGATTTCTTGCAAGTTTTGTAGTCCCATTTTCAAGTATTTCGTATGAGCACTTGTTGTTTTTGCGTTATAAACTCTTGCAATAATGTAATTGTCTTTACATCTCTGCATAAAAGCCCATTCGCTTGGTCTTATGTAAATTGGAACAGTATCGCCTGTAACTTCGCCTGTTGTGGTTGCCTTAGCATCAATGAAATATAAAATCTCGTTGTTTCTGCTAAGTATCTCAAAATCATATTCTTTGTATGTTTCACCACCTTTGTTAAGCCAATTCACCCTACTTTCTCCAAACTTTGCAACAAGTTCTTTATACACAAGTTCTTCGCCAAAACGTCCCGTGCTTCCGTCTGGAATAATAGGTGGTGGTGTTGGTGGCATTTCGTATTTTGCAGGAATATTACGAAGCAAAATACTAACAAACTCATCTTTGCTTATTTGGCTCTCTGAAATATCAAAAGCCTTAAACAAATATTCAATGAGTTTTGCATTAGAAATACTGTTCCAATTTCCGCTATAATAAATCGTACTTTGTGAAGTATCATAGTAATTGGGAACTATCGGACTGTAATTCAGTTTGCTACAACTCATTTTCAAATTTGGACTGCAATAGATTTTCAAATTTGAAAACTTGCTTTTAAGTTGGTTTTCAACACTTTGAAAATTTATTGTATCAATTTTTTTCGCAATTCGGCAATGCTGTTGTTTAGTGTTTTGCTTAGTTCAACCGCATCATATTTTGATGATTGGGCATCTAAACTAAAATCAGAAACAGTAATTATTTGTATGCCAAGTTGCTTTAAAACGACTTCAAATTTTTTCCAATAATCTTTATCGCCAAACCTTTTTACAACCTTATCACTTTCATCTAAGGGCAAATAATTTGCCGATACGTCTTGGTAAAACAAACTTGTTACACTTTGGAAGGTATCTTTGTTACTAAGTAACTTACCATTTTGTTTAAAATTGGCAATGTCTGTACTGAATGAACTTAGGCTTTCATTTGAAAAACGATAAAGTAAATCATCATAGATTAGCCTAATTTTTTTGTCATCAGTACCGTTTGAAACTGCTATACTGTTTAGAATTTGAAAACACTTAGAAACAGTAAGACGTTGCTGTAAACCTAAAAATGTTTCTAATTCTGGACTAAACTCAATACCACAAGTTACAGAACTGTCATTTACCAAATCCTTTAATCTATATGAATGCACTATATTTGGTGTTCTTACTGCATTATCCAAGCAAGGAATTGAAGGATTTGACTGAATGTAAGTTTTAAAAGTGCTACTTGTATTGATTGTAAAAAGGCTTTGATTTTTCTGAAAATAAGTCCAAAACTTTTTAGCAAAATCAAACTTGCTCAAATGTTCTTTGTGCGAAACATCAAAATAAGAATTTCCTACGTTGCTTCTCCTTATCTCTTCATCAACACCTATTTGTTTAAAAAATGTTTTTAGGTCTGAATAAGATAAACCCGAAATAGAGTTAAAAATCGGGCTTATGAAGTAGTCATAATAACCCGTTAATAAGTCTTCTATTTCTGTATTTGGGCTGTATTCTTTTGGAAAGTAGCAAACAGTAGGCACTGTCAAAGAATTGTTTTTTAACAACAAAGGAATTTTCTTTAATTCTTCTTTGTGTGTTTTTAATAAATCTTCTTTGAATGAAAGCACCGTTTTCCAAACTTGTTGCACGTTTTGATGTGTTATCAAACTTGGATTTGAGGCTAAAATGTTTATTTTTCTTTTGACTATATCCGTAGAAGTGAGTTCTACATTTGAATTTAAACGTAGAAAAAACTCTTTCCAATTTTGGCGGTTATTGCTAATCTGTTGTAAATAGACACTGTGGATTTGATTAGGCAAAACTTGTTCAGGCAAAACACTTGCTAAACGTAAATCTTGTGTGTAATCATCACTCAAAATGCAAGATAAAATAGGTTGTAAATGTCCACTTGTAGTAAGCACTTGGAAATTACTCAAATTCACATCAAAACTTGAACGGTTTTGAGTATCGTTAAAAACTTCAAAAACAAACTTAGTTATTTTCAAATAATTATTTGCGTCCATTTTTCCGTTTTGGATAAAAGGAACTATTTTATCTTTAAAAATCCGAACATTTTGAGAGTGTTTTAGCCCTGCACCATAGAACAATTTACGCCACTTTGATTTATCACTTGCATTTTGGCAATAATCCGAACTAATGAAATTAAAATCGGTTAGCCCTAAATCTGCTGCAATTTGCTGAACAGAGGGCTCTCCACTATCTTTGTAAAAATCAGATAAGTAGCAAGTATCCAAATTGGAAACTAATACATTACTTGTGTTGAAAACATAGTAAGGTGCAAGTTTTTGAACTTCGCTGTCTAATAACTCGTACTTGAAAACAAAACGCCAAAAACTCAAATTATTGGTTTTGTCTGTAATTTTTGAATTGATGTCGTTAGAAAAATTGAGTATGTTTTGGCTAATAAAACTTCTACCTTCAAATGCCTTAACGCCTAAACTTGTAAGCCAATTTTTGAACTTAGTATCACTGTCTGCAAAGTCGTTAATGGTTGGGTGTAAAAAATAAACTGCCTTAAAGGTAAGCAAAGATTTATCTGCGTGGTTTGTTTGAAAATACATAGATGAAGGCGTAAACAAACCTTGACTACTGTTCTCACTATACAATAAACCTATATCAGAAAAATTATATTCTTTTTCCTGTAAAAACTTTAAAACTTCTAAAAGTAATTGCGGGGTTAAGGCTTGTTGAAAACTCGCATTTGCAAAAATTTTTTTTAGTTCATCTTTTCCAAAAATGCTAATTCCTTGCAAGCCTATAAGTTTTGACTTGAATTCTAATCTGTTGTCAATGAGTGTTTTACTCGGATTTACAACTCTTACAAACAACTCTTTACCAATGATTTCAGAAAGTCCTGTCAAATCTACCAAAGCATCAGAAACTTTACATAAAGCACCGTTTGCAGTAGGTAAAAACGCAATTTCCTTTATGGCTTTGTCAAAACCATTATTGAAATATTGATGTATGGGTTCTGCACTATTTTGAAAACGTGAAGGAACAAGATTAGTTATTGTAAATCTCAAATCTTCATTTTGTGCTATTTCACTAATCCATTTGAAACTTAAAAAACCAATTTGCTCAAAAAGGTATAAATTCCAAATATTTTTTACGTGAATTGATTGGCGGTTTGCGGTTGTCAAAAAATCGGCATTTACCAAAAACGGAAATTTATAATCATTCACGTTGGTTGGTAAATACGTAAATAAGAAAGACTTATCAGGGCTGATACTTTCTATTTTGCTGTCTTTGATTTGACAAGCAAAACTTAGTTTAGACTTCTGTATTTCTTTGAGTTTTTCGGGTACAATTTTGTCATTTGCCATTCCTTCTCGGATTTCTGGCGTTACTCCAAACTCAAAATCATTGATAATCCACTCGTTATCATTTAAGACAAAATAGTTTTCTCCTTTACTACTTTTTTGTTTTTCAATAAGAATAGGACTTTCTAATCCTAAAACTTCTATTGTTTTGATTTTTCTCAAAAAAAGTGAAAATCTTGGTTCATTAAATAAGGCTTTGATTTGACTTTTATAGAGTTTGATTTTTTGAAAATCGGTTTCTATGGCAATAGCCACAGGGCTATTTTTCATAAAATCTTCACACTCTTTTATTTCTCTTGAATAACGGTAGTTTTCAGCCCAGATTGGCTTTAATTGCCAAGGTATTTCATCAATATTTAGCCCTTCATAAAGGCTACTTTGTAACTGATTATAAAAAGGGTGTTCCTTATCAAATGAAAAGGAATACCCACCTGATTTAATAAGCACATTATCACTTTCACGAAAAACAACTTTAAAACCAATACCTTTGTATCCTGTCTGTTCAGGGTCTTTCTTTTTGGTACTGTATCCAATATCTGTGATTGCCCTTATGTCTGCTTGGTCAAATGGTTTTCCATTATGAACGAAAAGTAAATTTTCTTGTAGAAGAATGAACTTAACATTAACTTCATTCTTTTCATTTGGCATATCATCAGCATTTTGTAAAAGTTCAAATACAAATCTTTCGGTTAAGTCTGTATATAAATCTCCTGCTAATTTACTCAAAGCATTGGCAATGGTTCTTGCATCATCAGGTGTTGCACCACGTTTTGAAAACAAATCTTTGATAAACTTTTCTTTTTCAAGCCTATCAAAAAAGGTGCTTTTAGGTTCTCCTAAATGCTTTACAAGGTTAAGCATAAAAGGATTATCCTTGTCTTTTCTAAACTTTACATTAGAAAGTGATACTTCTAATTGATGGAAACCACTTTTATTATTTTGATAATGTTCTTTATGCGGACTATAAATACGTACCTGCCCAAGTCGGAAAGGATAATATAAAATATCTCCTTTGGGACTTCTCACATTTACGAAAAATCCGTATTCATTTCCGTTTTTATCAGGTTTTTCAGTCTTTTCATAAGTGCCGATTAAACGGATAGTTCCGTTTTCGGAAACACTACCCATTTCCCACCATTGCAAAAGGTAGTCTAAAATTTCTTTGTCTGTCTTTGCAAAGAATTGTTTTATCTGTTCCTGAAAGTTCTTCATTGTTGTTGTGTTGTTTCTTAAAATGGCAGGTAACATCTTAGTGTTTTATTTGTCGTTTTCGCATAACAAAGTTAATTAAAAGCATTACATTTTCAAATAAAAACAAAATTTATTTAATGCATTGACGAAAATGGCAAATAAAACAACGTTGAACAGTCCGATTGCTATGGGAGAAGTATTAATGGTATGTCTGCTATGCTACCATTTGCATACGGTCGCTACACTATCTGTTATTTAGATTAGTAGATTTATTGTAATACATCATTATCCCAATGTGCAGGGTTATAGGTCATGTTTTGGTTTTTTAATTCGCAAACCGTATCCGTGTCTTTTCCCTTTGCTTTGCGTAATTTCCTTTTCAATGGGCAGGCTATCCCTACCTCACAGGCTCCAACTTAGCAGTTAATGGGTGTCGGTGGTGTTCTACGTTTACCAAGTCCATTTTTACGTAGCCGATTTTTAGTTTGGCTTCTACGTAGGCAATGAGTCTGTTTTTGTCGTTAGTAATCCAGATAAATACGCGTTCGTTGTTTTTGAAGAGGGTGCCTTCGGCTACTTCTAGTTCAAATTTTAGGCAGTCGTATCTATCGCCATTTTTGAGGGTAACTATTTCTTTTTTCTCAAAACGCATTTGCAAGGGCGAAGATTTGCCATCGCTAAAATAGTCGATACGAAATGTTTGGTTTGGTTTGAGCGTTTCTGCATTGAAATCATAATTGCGTAAGCGATAAATAATGCTTACTGCGTCATATGCACAATTTGTTAGCGTTGTGTTTCCTGCTTTTTCCTTGTTTTTATTGTCAGCAAATTGCCAGCTTACCCGCGTTGAGTCGGTGTAATCATACTTAAATTCTCGTGTGGCTTTAAATTTTTCTTCGTTTGCAATTTCTTTAAAATAAAGCGGTTGTAGGTCGTTTACTTTTAATTTGGCATGTAAGGTATCGCGTATAGTAAAAAATTTATCCATATTGCCCGCTGTTACGCCCGTTGTGGTAATGGCAAATACCGATTCTCCTTTATATCGTTCTCTTTTTACTTCGCTTTGGATGCTAAAACTGCTCAATTGTAGTATTCCCCAACGAAAATAGGCACTATACCTTAGCTTTTCGCCTGCTTTAAAACTTGTATTAGTTATCCCACACGAGTTTGTTTCTTGTGAGTGTATATTCCCAATAGGCAAAACGAATAGCAGTATATATACGAATAGTTTCTTCATGGCTTATTTTTTGCTTTTTGGTAATTCAGTAGCTCGTTGTTGCAACAAGGGTATGGCGGTATAATCCCATTCTTCTACACTGTCCCAGTTAGCTCGCAATACCAAACGCTTAGGGTAGTAATACACTTCTTCGGGTTCTAGCTTGGGCAATACGCTTCCCGTATCCCATTTCCCGTTTTGATTAGCATCGAGTACCAAACGCAAAAAATAATTGCCTGGACTAAGAAGGCGAAGTACGGTTGTTGGTTCGCTTACGTGTACTGCACGTACAACTGTTTCTTTGGCATCTAGCAACTCCACTATGCCATAAGGTGGTATATTCTTCCACTCAATCATTAACGAAGCGTAATCATCGGGCGATTTGGTTGTAAATGTTTGTACAAACGAGGTGTTTTGTTTGCCATAATCACTTACTATAGCTGCCGAGTCTATTACCAAGCGATAGTTCGCTCTTTCCTTTCTGTCGAACAATACACTGATTTTTTTCTTGCAGTTATCGTCGTCATATTGCAATGAAAAAGGAACATTGTGCCACGTAGTATCTATACGCATGGTGAGATGCATTTTTTCAATATTAAGCGATTTCATCGGTTCTTTTACCTGCAGACGGAGAGTGTCTGCAATATCGACTGGCGATTTTGTTAGCGACACAATTTCAAGCTGTTGTAGGGTTTTCTCGTTAGCAGTTCTTGCTCGTGGCTGTTTGTATGTTAATGCTATTGTGTCCGTTTTTAGGCTATCTGCACTGGCATACGATACTGTAAATTGGATAGTATCCAGCGCTAAGGCGTTGGAGTCAGTAATCCAATACACCAGAGAGTCCATGCGGTTTGTCTGTTCGCGTTTCAACCACTTGCTGGTTTCTACGTTGATAGGGGTAATCAGCGGTTCTTTGTCGAGAGCTGCGGACATAAGTAGAGTAAACGACTCTTTGCTGGGGCGGAGAGCTCTTCGTAAAGTAGGAATCATTGCTCGCTCCTCGCGAAAGAGTTTGATAAGCAAATCATTGGGTGCATACGAAATAGAGTAAGACGTGTCAATTCGCAAGATAGAAACAGTATCGTTGTCGTTCCAAATAGTATCTGTTTGCAGGTGTTTTACCTCTTCGGGGGTAACTTTTTGGCTGAAAAAACCTATTTCTTTTCCTTTTTGGTCGTAATAAAATGCTTGTGGTATATCTTTTAGGGCATATACTTGATAAGGTACTTGGGGAATGTTTCGGATTGTAAAAAACCCTTGGCTATTGGTGCGAGCCATATAATCAAACGGAGTAGAAACAAACGCACTATCCTTATTGCTTTTATATACCCCTACAATGATGCCTTCGTATGGAGTAAGCGTGCGTGCATCTATTACATAACCAGCGAGTTGCATGGTATCAATGGTTGCTCCTGTGGCAAAACTCCACGAGAAGTTGGCAAGTGCATTTTTTTCGTTCAAATCGACCACAGCATTCCCAAAATCAATGGTATAGGTAGTGTTCGAAGCAAGACTATCCGCGAAAGCAACGCTCAGTTTTTTACCCATTGCTCGTATCGTTGGGGCTTGTTTTTGTGGAGGTGAAACAAGGATATTTTCTTGTTGTTTTTCAAGTTGAATATTTTCGTCAAAAATCCATTCTAATCGTTGGTTTGTTGCTGAAGTAGCTTTGTTTGACTGGCTACTTTTTAGCAATTGTGGGGGTGTTGTGTCGCGTATGCCACCTTGTGGACCAGCACCTCTATTGGCACACGAATGCAATAGCAAGGTTACACTTACGGTGATGGCTGAAATGAGTAAAATGCGTTTAATCAGGGTTGATATCATGGTTGTAAACTTAATTGTAATAATTTATGTCCAAATCGACAATACAAACATTTTTTTGTCTGACAATACTGTTTTTGTAGCTGTATAAGAGCTTGTGTTTGATAGGCTGAAGTGGCTGTAAAACCCATTTCTTGCCAATTTCGCACAATACTATTGTCTTCTGCAGCACAACTTTCGAGCAAATGTACGGATTTTTCTTGTAATTCATCATTATTTTTCCTTTTTGCATACGCAAATAATATGGGGACAATGGTGTTGATGATGATGCTGTTGATGGCTTTTTCTCCTAGCTTTTTTGTTTTTCGTGGCGAAACTTCGCCAAAGGTATAATGTGTTTCCCAATACGGTGATGTGCTTACCGCAAACATCTTTTTTAGGCTGCTATAAGTAGGGTTTTCTACTATGTGCGAAAAAAGTTTTGACGATGTGTGTATCAATTGTGCAAGTTGAGCCAACCGAATGTGCGGAAAATTAGCTGGTCGCAATCGCATCATCTTAAATAAACTGCCATCGATAGGTGTAAGCGAAAATTTTTGTTGCAAAAAGGCATATTCATTCTTCAATTGCACAGTATAATCATCTGTGGCTTGGCTTAACTGTAATAAACCCGATTGTCCAAAAAGCAAGGCTTCTATTTGTAAAAGTTGGTTTTTGTGTTTTGCTATGTAGTTTATTGGTAACGATTTAGCTAACCATTCAAATGGGTCGCTGTTTAATCCAAATCCAAAATTGCGTGCAAGTGTTTGATAAAAAGTCTCTTCCCAATTGTTTTTGTTTTGTTCTAGCAAGGTGTCAATGCGTGATGCTTTGGTTTCCAAACGCTCTATAACGAGAGCCTCTAGCCAACTAGTTTTTATCATATCACTGATGCGATGTAGGTGCAAATGACAGGCTATCTTGTGCGGACTGTGTTCCAGTTGTTGCCATTGCTCCAACAGAGCAGGGGTAAGTGGCAGTTTTAGTTGGGGTATTTTTCTCCCTTCTTGTGTAAAAATATCTGTATTACATTCTGCAACTACATGCAGTATAACAGAATTATATGCTGGATTTGTTGGGTGTTTGTGTGTATTCCAATCGGACGCTTTTTTATGAATTTCTACATTGCCCGCCCAAAGGGTATCGCCAATCTTAATTTTTGCGTTGACAAAATCCGGACCAGCATCCAAGTTGTGATGCCCTACATCAATTATATCTATCGTTGACCCTTCTGTGTCGGTAAGTTGATGGCTAGCAAATAACCGATATTTCCAGATATGATGCAAAAGTTCTTCCTTCATGTGTTTGCTTCTTTATCGTTGTTTGCTCTCATTCACGACCAGATTAATTGGTAATCGGATAGGGTATAAAAAAACCTCCTTTATGTGTTAGACAAAAAGGAGGTAGTAAAGGTTTAATCTTGAACGATTGATTGTAGCATTTTTTTCATGCTTACAGCTTTGCCAACAATAGTTTCTAGGCTATCAATGGCAACACGTTCTTGTTGCATGCTATCGCGATGACGTATGGTTACACAGTTGTCTTCCAAAGTTTGGTGGTCGATGGTAATGCAGAAAGGTGTACCAATGGCATCTTGACGACGATAACGTTTACCAATAGAATCTTTTTCGTCGTACGCACATTTGAACTCAAATTTCAAATTGTCCATAATTTCACGTGCTTTTTCAGGCAGACCATCTTTTTTTACCAAAGGCATAATACAAACCTTGATAGGAGCTAAGGCTGGCGGTAATTTTAGTACCACACGCGTATCATTGCCTTCTAAGGTTTCTTCGCAATAAGCAGTAGCCATTATCGAAAGGAAGGTTCTATCTAATCCTATTGAGGTTTCAACCACATAAGGCGTGTACGATTGGTTAAGCTCAGGATCGAAATACTTGATGTTTTTACCCGAATATTTTTCGTGGCTACCTAAGTCAAAATCTGTACGAGAGTGTATGCCTTCAATTTCTTTGAAACCGAATGGTAATTCAAATTCAATATCAGTAGCAGCATTGGCGTAATGTGCTAACTTGTCGTGGTCGTGAAAACGGTATTTATGGTCGCCCAATCCAAGGGCTTTGTGCCAACGCAAACGGAATTGTTTCCAATGTTCGAACCATTTCATTTCCTCACCTGGACGCACAAAAAATTGCATTTCCATTTGTTCAAATTCACGCATGCGGAAAATAAACTGACGAGCTACAATTTCGTTGCGGAATGCTTTACCTATTTGAGCTATACCAAAAGGAATTTTCATTCTGCCCGTTTTTTGCACGTTTAGGTAGTTTACAAAAATACCTTGTGCTGTTTCGGGGCGTAAATATATTTTCATTGCACCATCTGCCGTCGAACCCATTTCGGTGCTAAACATCAAGTTAAACTGACGCACATCAGTCCAGTTTTTAGTGCCACTAATAGGGCAAACAACATCGTAATCAACAATAATTTGTTTCAATTCGTTGAGGTCGCCATCGTTCAAGGCTTTTGCAAAACGAGTATGAATTTCTTCTTTTTTTGCTTTATTTTCTTGTATGCGAGGATTGGTTTCGGCAAACAAGGTAGCATCAAACGCATCGCCAAATTTCTTGGCAGCTTTTTCAATTTCTTTGTTGATTTTATCGTCATATTTCGCCATCAAATCTTCGATTAACACATCTGCACGATAGCGTTTTTTCGAGTCTTTGTTGTCTATTAATGGATCGTTAAAAGCATCTACGTGTCCCGAAGCTTTCCATGTGGTTGGGTGCATAAAAATAGCGGCATCAATACCCACTACGTTTTCGTGTAGCAACACCATGCTATCCCACCAGTATTTTTTTATGTTGTTTTTTAACTCTACGCCGTTTTGACCATAGTCGTACACAGCACTTAAGCCATCATAAATTTCGCTCGATGGAAATACAAAACCATACTCTTTGCAATGTGCAATTAATTTCTTAAAAACATCTTCTTGTGACGCCATACTATAAAATTAGTTCAATTAAACGATATTTTTTCTATCTATTGAAAATGAGAGACAAAACTACTGCTTTTTTTTGAATTTTGGAAAGCATCTGGCTAAATTATCGTTTATTTGCATTGCTTAACCTTGTTTTATGGAATCAAAAAACAGGAAAAACAACTTTTTGACAAAAAATGTTCAAACTTCGTCTTTTTTTTAATTCATTGGTATCAAAAAAAATTGTAATTTTACAGCCAATCTTTTTGCGGACTCATTTTTTATGTTTCTAAAATTGACTATCGCATTTTTCTGCACCATTATTTACGTATGAGCGACGAATATACCATAAACGAAAACGAAGACAAGGAGTTAGATAACCTAGCAGAAGCAGAAACCGAAGCTTTTGCAGCATCTTCTGGCTATAAAGTACCTACTGTTACTACTGAGGCTACCAAGCATCATCTAACGGGCATGTACCAAAAATGGTTTTTGGATTATGCTTCTTACGTTATTCTCGAACGTGCTGTACCGCATTTAAATGATGGCTTTAAACCTGTTCAACGCCGTATTTTGCACTCAATGAAATTGCTCGACGATGGGCGTTACAACAAAGTAGCAAACATTGTGGGGCATACCATGCAGTTTCACCCTCACGGGGATGCTTCTATTGGCGATGCGCTGGTGCAGCTGGGTCAGAAGGATCTGCTTATCGACTGCCAGGGAAACTGGGGTAATATCCTCACCGGCGATGGTGCGGCCGCTCCC
>ERZ795049.5672-NODE-5672-length-11382-cov-4.966717_pt1 | contig 11382 bp, 10 predicted proteins | sample MGYA00375133_ERZ795049 | MGnify/ENA primary metagenome ERZ795049 (study PRJEB30178, sample SAMN05720147) | activated sludge metagenome | isolation source: anaerobic digester from wastewater treatment plant | place: Japan | collected 2015-04-20 ...
CATCATAGGGCACACCTGGGCCACTGTCAAGTGAATATCCCCCCCGCCTCTGTGCGCGGCGGGAAATCCTTTCATCTGATTGCCTAGGTCCAGTATCGGGCGCAAAATCGCGCGCCCCATGCGCCAGCCGATTCCGCCCTGGACTCGTGTATATATCGCTATATTAAAGCCTTTTCATGATCCGGCCTTTTTCGCGAGTCCGTTTTGATCCAGACGCTCCAACCGCCAGTCCGGCATCCTGGATCTGGCAGGCGCCCGCCATCGGTGCCATGCTGGCCACCGTGCAATTCGCCCGACTCTGGCGCCGCGTCGGCATGCTGAACGAACGACTTCGAGATCCTCGAATTGCGCATTTCCGGCCGCGCCGCCCTCTGGGTCCGCGGCTGGGCCGGGTTTTCTGGTTCGCTGATGTGCTGGCCGCTGATCATTTCCTAGGTGACCAAGACGATGGGACGATTTCGCGCGAAACGATGGGCCTCCCGCCGGAGCACCTGCTGTGGCGGACGATCTTTGTCCTCGTGGTGGCGCTAGTCATTTGCGCCCTCTCGGGCCGGTGGGGGCGTCGTCCTTACCGACCTCGTGCGGTTCTTCTGCGCAACGCTCGGAACCATTCTGCTTGGTTACCTCTCCGGTGCGTGCGGTCAGGGGCATCGATGTGACGGTGGAACGCCTGTCCCGAATACGGAATTCGCGAAGCCGGCCGGGCAGTTCAAACGCCTACGGCTTGAGGCCCTGTCCGACAAATCGATAGGCCTTATGCTCTGGACTAATATGGTATTGAGATTGCTGATGTAGCAGCTCTTTCCAGTTCCCGCAGGACAAGTGCGGACCGATGGCTCGTCACGATCTGAGCGAGGAGGGATTCGCGCTCTTGCGGCCGTTATTGCCGCCTGAATGGTCGGGGCGCAAGGGCAAACCCTATGCTTCCCACCATAAGGTCTTGAACGGTATCTTCTGGATTCTGCATGCCGGCGATCCCGGTGTCCCGATAGCGCTCCAGAACATTCTGCACCGTGCCGCGCCGCACGCGCATACGCCGGGCGATCTGGCCTAAAGTCAAGCCCTCTGGCTGCCGTGCACAATGCGCTCAGGCGGCCTGGGATTCACGCGGACGCAACGCCTGGTCGATCACGCGCCCCACGGCCACTGAGAGACGACCACGCTGGTGGCTGCGATCAGCTGCGAGGCGACGCTGCCGCCGAGGGTGCTCGATGGCCCCATCGACGCGGCGGCGTTCGCGGCCTATGTGGAACAGCTGCTCGTGCCGGCCCTGCCCGCTGGCGCGATCATCGTGATGGACAACCTGGGCGCGCACCGCGTGTCGGTCGTGGAACGCCTGCTGCGGGTGGTCGGCATCTGGCCGGCGGGGTAAGCGATGAATTCCGCCTGCCCGCGGGCCAGCGTGACCTCGCGGTAGTTGATCGCCGCGGTCACGCTTCCGTCCGGATGCGTCGTCAGCCGATCAACCGACACGCAGTAGAGCGGCATCGTCGATTCCGCGTCGGCATAGACCGCGAGCATATAGTCTGTCGCGTTCGGAGCCAGCGGGGTGGCATGGGTCAGCGCGAACGCCTCTTGCCGCACCGCCGGTTCGCGCCATGCAGCCCAGAGCAGCATCGCCGCCACCAGCAGCATGCCGCCCGCAAGCGACCAATGACGATTCAGTTTCATTTTCACGACCCCCTTCCTCCGGAGTAATATAACTCCAAAATAGATGGGGCCGTCGAGCGTGTCGCGTCAGATAGGAGTGCAAAGATTGGACAAATGCAGAGGGGGAGGGCGTTTGGGTGTAGGTCCTTTTCGCCTGGTTTTCGCCTATTTTCCCCGATTTTGTGCCTATTTTTTGGGAAAACGCCCTACACCCGGACGCCCGCCAAATTCGCCGTAAGTCTTTTATTTTCAGGTGGAGGAGACGGTGGGATTCGAACCCACGGATAACGGATTTGCAGTCCGTCGCCTTAGACCACTTGGCTACGTCTCCCAGTCCGAGGCGGGGGCTGGGCTCCGCGGGCTTTCTTTTCCCGTCCGAGGCTCAGCCGTCAGTCGGCCCTTATCTTCCGGATTGCCGCGCCGGTTGTCAATCCCGCCGCAACCGACGCCGGCAGCCGGTTTCCTTAAATCCCCCCGGAAATACATGGCGTCTCGTTCACCCCGCAGGCCGAGCCCGCCTCATGCTCTCGGTCCGCTTCGCGCTCTCGGCCTCCCTCACGCGCCAGACCCTGGTCACGCGCCGCGCCCGCCTCGCGCGCCAGGCCCGCGTTACGCGCCGGGCACCATCCCCGGCAACTGGAACAGCTCGGGTTCCTCCTCAATCTCGCTGCCCAGCCCGCGCGCATAGGCCAGCGTTTGGCCGGCGCGCACGCGCAGCGCGGCGTTCGGCGCGCGCAGCACCGCCTGCTCCAGCAGATTGAACGCCTGCTCGAACCCCTCGGGGTAGGCCGGCTCATACAGCGCCAGCTGCAGCTCCGCAATCCCCAGGTAGTAGCTCACATACGCATCCTCGGGATGCTCCTGGTGCATGATCCGCAGCAGTTGCTGGGCCCCGCGGTAGTCTCCGGCCAGCAGATCCATGCGGGCGCGGATCAGCGCCGCGTCGGTCGTCTCCAGCGTCGACGAATCCAATGCCTGATACACCTGGCGCGCCGTGGCCAGGTCGTCCGCGCTCAGCGCCGTTTCCAGCACCAGCCGCCGCCGGCGCGCGTCGTCCGGTTCGCGCGTCAGGTGCTCCGCCGCCACGACCAGCGCGTCGCGCGGTTCACCCAGCAGCAACCTCACGTAGATCAGCGCCTCCGCCAGCGACGCGCGCTCGGGATGCTGCTCGCGCGCCAGCGCCAGTTGCGTCTCGGCCTGCGTCAGCGGCAGCGGCTGCGCCGCATTCAGTTCATACCACAGCAGCGGTTTCACCCACTCGGGTCCCTCCGGCGCGTACATCGCCAGCGCCGTCGCGAACAGCGCGAAGGCCCCCTCATCCAGCGGATAGGCCTGATAGTAGGGGATCATCCGCAGGGCGGCTTCGCGCCCGTCGCCCGCTTCGATCGCGCGCAGCGCTTCCCGGCGCGCCTCGCGCTTGCGGTTCTCGATCAGTTGGTTGTGCGTTTCGATCTCACGGTTGCGGTCCCGCAGCTCGGCCTGCAGCCGCTCGTTGTAAGCGCGGTTGCGCTCCAGCTTCCGCTCGCTCGTGTAGTGGAATTTCCACATGTGGGCCGAAGGAAACCAGCCCCACGAATTGCCCTTGTAGTATCCGTGATCGTGCCGGTTGGGACCCGCCGGCCAGCGGTGCCAGTCGCGCGGGTCGCGAAAAACAATCTGCGTCGGCACCAGCTCATACGCCGGGAAGACGAACACCGGGCTGATGATCGGCACTTTGGCGAGCCCGCCGACGAATCCGTCCACCAGATCGCGCGGCAGCCCCAGCGCCACATAGAACGGCACCTTCCACCACGCGAACGCCTGCGGCGGCGGGTCCACCGGCCGGAACGGCCGCCCCGGCACCTCCTGCAGCAACTGGCGCGGGTATTCGGTCGGCATTGGGTAAGTCTGCAGTTCCGCCGCCTGCGTCGGGATCTCAACGCGCGCGACCGTCCCCCCGTCGATCATCTCGGCGGCATGCCCCAGCGGCGGGTCGAAGTCCTGGGCCGACCCCCGCGGGGCCAGCAGGCCGGTCATCAGCAGCAGCGCCGTCAGGCGGCGCGCAAAGCGCGGTCGGCACATGGGGCAACCTGTCTTGCTCCGCCCGGGCGGAGCCGTGGCAGTCCGAGCGGCCCCCGCCGCCCGTGCGGCGTGGCCTGATCCGCTGTGTTGTAGCAACTGGGCGCGCGCTTTGCAATCCCGGCCAACCCGCCGCCGCCGTCGCCCGCGTCCCGCTCGGCGGCTCAGGCGCTCAGCTTCAGGTGTTCCAGTCTGACTTGCCCGCTGCCTTCCTCGACTGAGATCATCCCGACCGTCGCCCCGTGCTGGGTCAGGCCCGCGCGGCCCGCCGCCCCCGGATTGAACAGCTTGACGCCGTCCAGTTCCTCAATCAGCGGCAGATGCGAGTGGCCGAAGATAATGATGCCGGGCTGGAACCCGGCGAACTGCCCCAGCAGGCTGGCGTGATCGTGCGCCGAGGCATGGGCCAGATGCCCGTGCGTCATCGCGATCCGCCCCGCCGGCGTCTCCAGTTGCCGGATCAACGGCCGCGCGCGCGGATCGGGCAGGTCGACATTGCCCGCCACCGCCTGCACCGGCGCGATCGTCCGCAGCTCGACGAGCACGTCGTCCCGGCCGATATCCCCCGCGTGCAGGATCAACTGAACCCCGTCAAACAGATCGAACAGCGCCGGGTGCAGATACCCGTGCGTATCGGACAGCACACCGATGCGGTAGAAACTTGTTTCGGCCATGGCGGCGCAACCTTCGTCGGGAATCGGCGTCGGGCGGGCAACGGGACCGTTGGGGCGTCGTTTCAGGGTTCGGCGCCCGCTTCGCTTGCCGGCGCCGTCGGTTCCCTGGTCGGGCTCAAACGGCCCACCGCGGGCATCCGTTCGCGTATCTGGCCGGCGAGCGTCAGCAGATGGTCCGCCGCCTGGGGCGCCTGTTGCTCGAAATCACGGCGCGCCGATTGGACCGCCGTCAGCGCCCGGTCGATCCATTCCCCCCCTTGGGCCGTCGTGGTCTCCCGCCATGATTCCAGATCGTCGCGCAGGACATCAAGGTGCAATCGCGCCCGCGCATCCTTGTCGCGGATCATCGCGCCGATCCGTTCCAGCCGCCAGCTCAGGTTGTCCAGCGCTTCGTGGAGCGGGTCCGCCGCCGGCTGATCGGCGCCGCCCGTATCGGCCGACCGCTCGTCCGCCGGCCGCTCGCCGGTCGGCGCGGCGGGCGTCTCGCTCTGCCTCGCTTCGCGCCGCTTGTCCAACTGGCGCCCGATCTCCTCGGTCAGCAGCCGCGCGTTGCGTACGAGTTCCCCGTCGCGCCAGATCAGCAGCAGATTGCTCGCGGAGAGCACACAGGCGACGAGCGCGAAAAACAGCGCCCAGCGCGCCACGGCGCTCGACCTTCGGCGGAAATGGCGCGGCAGCGGTTGTTCGTGCCCACCCATGCGTGTTACGATGACCCAGCCCGCGTGGTTTTATCAAGTGTGCTCAACAAGCGACCGAACCACCCGACCGCGCCGCGAGTTGCTCATGAACCCACGGTTCACAACGATCCCCGCTCCCCTTGACGACCCCCCCCCGGCCCCCGCCGCCGATGATCAGTCGCCCGAAAAGATCCGCGCGATGTTCCGCGCGATCACGCCCACCTATGATCGGCTCAACCGCCTGCTCTCGGGCCGGCGCGACGAGGTCTGGCGCCGCCGCGCCGCCCGCGCCGCGCTCGACGGCCTCCAGCCCTGCCGCGCCGTCGCCGACGTCGCCACCGGCACCGGCGACCTGGCCTGCGCCCTCCTCCGCGAGCTGGCGCGCCGGCCTGGTTCTTCCACCGCGCGCGTCGTCGGCCTCGATTTCACCCGCCCGATGCTCGCCGCGGCCCGCCGCAAATTCTCCGACGCGCGCCTGGCCTGGGCCGAAGCCGACGGCCTGCGCCTCCCGCTGCGCTCCGCCTCGGTCGATGCCGCCACGATCGCCTTCGGCCTGCGCAACATGGCCGACAAACCCGCCGCCCTCCGCGAGCTCGTCCGCGTCGTCCGCCCCGGCGGCCGCGTCGTCATCCTCGAATTCAGTCAGCCGCCCAATCCCCTCTTCCGCGCGCTCTACGACTTCTATTCGTTCCAGGTCATGCCCCGGCTCGGCCACTGGCTTTCGCGCTCCGACGCCTACCTCTACCTCGGCCGCTCCATCCGCCGCTTCTGGTCGCCCGACGAACTGACGCGCCAGATGCAGGCCGCCGGGCTGACTCGCATCCGCGCGGTTCCGCTCATGCTGGGCGTCGTCTATCTGCACGTCGGCGAGCGGGGCGAGGCGAGCGCCCCATGAAGCGCTTCATCGTCGGCATCACCGGCGCCAGCGGCGTCATCTACGGCGTGCGCCTGGTTGAAGCGCTCGCGGCCGATCCCGCCCACGAAGTTCACCTGATCATCTCCCCGGCCGGCGCCCGCGTCCTCGCCGAGGAACTCGACCGCCGGCCCAGACTCTCGCCGTTCGATCCGCATTCCCTCTTTCGGCTCGCCGAGGGCGCGGCCGACCGCATCCGCCTCCATCCCTTCGCCGACATCGGCGCCGGCCCGGCCAGCGGCACGTTCCGCGCCGATGCGATGGTCATCTGCCCCTGCTCGGTCAAGACGCTCGGCGCCGTCGCCGCCGGGCTGGCCGACAACCTCATCACCCGCGCCGCCGATGTGACGCTCAAGGAGGGCCGCCCGCTGCTGCTGGTTCCCCGTGAAACGCCGCACAACCTGATCCATCTGCGCAACATGGTTTCGCTCGCCGAGGCCGGCGCGATCATCCTGCCGGCCAGCCCGGCATTCTATCACCGCCCGGCGACGATCGACGATCTGGTCCGCTACGTCGTGCAGAAGATCCTCGATCGGCTCGGCGTCGCCGCCGCCGACCCGATCCGCTGGCGCGACCCCGCAGCCTGATACCTCCGCCCCCCCGCCGCGCATTTCCTTTGGCATCCCGCGCGCTAAACGGGCATAACGGAGTCAGAACCGCCCCACGCCGCCGGGCAAGCGCATCGCCGGCGCATCGGGCGGAGGGAGATTGAGATGAACGAAGATCAAGGCACGCCCCCATCCGGCCAGTTCGATCCCGCCGGCTCGCAACCCTCTCCGCTGCCGGGCACCGGGCCGACTCCTCCCCAGGGTCCATCCGGGCCGGCGCCGGGGGCCTCCGGCGCGCCGCCGGCCGGCGCCGCCGGGGCCTCGCCGCCGCCCGGCGCGCCCGGCGTCCCGCCGCGTTATGGCGGCGGCGCTCCGCCGCGGCCCGTCCCGCCCCCCTACTATCAGCCTTACGCCCAGTATGCATATCCGCCCCATGGCGCCCCGCCCCCGAAAAAGAAGGGCGGGCGCGGCTGGCTCGTTGCGCTCGTGCTGCTGCTCCTCTTCGGCGGCGGCGGCGCGTTGCTGCTCTTCATCCTTGCCTCGGTCCTGGGCCCCTCTTCCTCCTCCTCCGCGGGCGGCGGATCGATCCTCGGCGGCCCGCGCATCGGCCTCGTCCGCATCGAGGGCGTCATCATGCAGGACGCCCAGAAGGAATTCTGGATGGAATCGCTGCGCAATCTGGCCGACGACCACCGCGTCCGCGGCATCGTCCTGCGCATCGATTCGCCCGGCGGATCGGTCGGCGCCGCTCAGGAAATCTATGAATACATCATCCACCTGCGCAGCGAGCGCGGCAAACCGGTTTACGTCTCCATGGGCGATACCTGCGCCTCGGGTGGCTACTACATCGCCGCCGCCGCCGACCGCATCTTCAGCCTCAAGGGGACCCTCACCGGCTCGATCGGCGTCATCTTCACCAAGCCGGAACTGAGCGAACTGGCTGATCGCCTCGGCTACGAGACCGAAGTCGTCAAGAGCGGCCGGTTCAAGGATTCCGGCGCGATGACCCGTCCTATGTCGCCCGAGGAACGGCGCATCTTCGAAATCTTGATTCAGGACACTTACGAGCAGTTTATTCAAGACATCCTTGCGTTCCGCGACGACGAGCTGCGCGCCGTCCGCCAGCGCATGACCCCCGCCGATTTCGAGGCGCTGATGCTGGAGCCACCCCTGATCGAGGGCGGGGAGGGCTTGCTGCGTTCGGTCGCCGACGGCCGCGCCTACAGCGGCCAGCAGGCTCACGAACTGGGCCTCGTCGATGAAATCGGCACTCTCGACGACGTGATCGCGGCGCTCGCCCGGCGGCTCCAGATCACCGGGCGGCCCCGCATCGAGGAGCCGCGCCGCGAGCTGACCTTCCGCGACATGCTCTTTGCCCGCGTCGATCACATCCTCCCCCGCGCAAGCAGCCAGTTGTTCTTCCTCATGGACCGCCCCTGACGAAAAAAACTCGTCCCTTCAAAAAATCGTCCCTCGTCCCTTATGCTCTGCTCTTAACACCCCCCGCTGTTTCCCCATCGTATTCTGTCGGGCCTTGCGCGTTCGCGTAAGCGTTTACGTTTGGCGTTTACACCCCGACCCCCTCCGTGCTACAACTCCTTGTTCGTCCTCATTTCCCCGTTCGCGACACGACCCGCAACCCCACTCTCGCCAAGGATTCAACCCGTTCGTGCATCCCTCCGCCGTCTCCGACTCCGCCCTCAATTCACTGCCCGATCGCCCGGGCGCCCGGTCCCTTCCGCTCTCCATCACGCCGGCCGGCGACGGCCTGATCTGGATCGAACAGACCCCCGGTGGACGCGTTCTCTCCGTCGCCGCGCCCTCCGCCAGCCCCCTGCTCGCCGATTTCCAGGGGGACCCCCAGCCGGCGCCCGAGGGCCTCGGTCTGCTCCATTGCCCGCTCACCGCGCCCAACGCCCAGGCCCTGCGCGGCGCGCTATCCGGCCTTCAGCCCCGCCCGCTCGGGCTCGCCACCTCCGCCGGCTTCGGCGACCGCCTCGGTCTGGCCACGCCCGGTCACGTGCGCGCCTTGCGCGAAACCCTGGCCCGGCGCCCCGGCCGCGCGATCGCCCCCCTCTTCGCCCAGCAATCGATCCGCGAAATGACCCGCACCCGCCGCACTCCCCACGCCGTCTTGACCGATGCCACCTTCGGCGCGCTGGCGGCGGGCTGGACCGGACCCGTCGGCGCCGACGCCGACCACCTCAAATCCCCTGAGGACATCGACGCCTGCCTCGCCGCCGGCTTCTCGATGTTCACCTTCGACCCGGGAGCGCATGTCGATCCCGCCGCCGACACCGATTCGCCCGCCGCGCTGGAGCAGAAGCTGGCCGCGCTCCCCTGGGCTGAGCTGGAGAGCTCGCCCGACGACCTGCGGCGCCGGTTCGCCGACCGCCTCTTCGATCTGGGCGATCGCGCGCTGCGCATCGACCCGCTCGAGCTGGCCCGCGCCGCCGCCAAATACGGCCGCGCCGTCGCCCACGTCGCCCGCCTCGCGCGCCACCTCGACAGCCGCCGGCCAGACTACGATCTGGAAATTTCGGTCGATGAGACCGAGACGCCGACCTCCCCCGCCGAACATCTCTATCTCGCGGTCGAACTGGCCCGGCTCGGCGTGCGCTGGGTCAGCCTGGCGCCGCGCTTCGTCGGCCGATTTGAAAAGGGCGTCGATTACCTCGGCGACACGCGCGAACTGGCCGCCCAACTCAGCCTGCACGCCGCCATCGCGCGCGCCGTCGGCGCCGGCCCCGACCGGCCCTACAAGCTCAGCCTCCACTCGGGCTCCGACAAATTCAGCGTCTACCCGCTGATCTGCGCCGCGACCGGCGGCCTCGTGCACCTCAAGACGGCCGGCACCAGTTACCTGGAGGCGCTGCGCGTGTTCACCACCGCCGAGCCCGATCTCTTTCGCCAGATCCTGGACCTGGGCCGCGCCTGCTACGACGACGACCGCCGCACCTACCATGTCTCGGCCCGGCTGGACCGCGTCCCCGCCGCGGCCGACCTGAACGACGCCGACCTGCCCGCCCTGCTGGACGATTTCGACGCTCGCCAGGTCCTGCACGTGACCTATGGCTCGGCGCTCGACCGTTTCGGCGCGGAAATTCACCAGGCACTGCGCCGCCACGAAACGGCTTACGAGCAAACCCTCGCGCGCCATTTCGGCCGCCATCTGGAGCCTTTCGCCGCCCACGCCGAATCTTGACCCACTTGTCCACACCCCCCAAAGGTCTTCTAAAATTCGGCTCTCGGCTCCCGTCCCTCGTCCACGGCTCTCGAAAACAGGCCGTCGGCCAGCGCAACCACCGCCTGGGACCGACGGCATCCCTGGGAGCGACGCCATCGACACGCGGAAGCGTGAGACTTCCCCAAACGGACCGAGGTCGAGACAGCTTTGTGGATCACCGCACCTGGCCAATTCCAAGCTCCTTCCCCTGGGGGAGCCGCTTCGAGAGCCCGCGCCGGCGGGCTTTTATTGGCCCCCCGGGGCCCCTGACATTTGCACCGGGCCTCGGCCCGGTGACCCGACGCGATAAATCTTTTCAACCGTTTCAACGGTTTCCTGCTCAACTCAGCCAAGCCGTTGTCAGCCCCTCCCACTCGAAAATACGCCGTGCCTTTTCGCTTGTCCTTCTCCGGCCGGCGCGGCCAAGATGGGACGCCTATGTCCCGTGGCCCCGACGCCGCCTGCCTCCCGGAAGGAGGCCCGATCGTAGCCGGTGGTTGAACGCAGCGATCCCACCGGTTCTTCGGCATCCTCCCCCCGCATCCCGGAGGGATGCCAGACCTGATGACCCGATATCCGATCATTCCATAGCTGACGCCAACCAGGGAGACAGACGATGCAATCAAGTTATCTTGAACAGCTCTTCGGCCTCGACGGCCAGGTGGCGGTCGTGACCGGCGGCGGCGGCGGACTGGGCCGCGAGCTGGCCCACGCCCTCGCCCGCGCCGGCGCCGCCGTCGCCGTCATCACCCGCCGCGCCGAGTCGTGCGAGCCGGTCGCCGCCGAAATTCGCGCCGCCGGCGGCAAGGCCCTCGCCGTCCCCTGCGATGTGACCGACGAGGCCGCCCTCCACTCCGCCGTCGCGACGATCCAGTCCCAACTGGGCCCCATCGACATTCTGGTCAACGGCGCCGGCGGCAACAGCCCCAAGGCCACGACGACGCCCGAGCAGTCGTTCTTTGATATCCCGCGCGAGGGCTGGCACGCCGTCGTCAGCCTCAATCTGCTCGGCACGCTGCTGCCGTGTCAGATCGTCGGCCGCGCCATGGCCGAGCGCCGCCGCGGCTGCATCATCAATATCACCTCGATGGCGGCTGATCGCCCGCTGACGCGCGTCGGCGGTTACGGCGCCGCCAAAGCCGCCGTCGTCAACTTCACCAAGTGGCTGGCGGTCCACATGGCGAACGAGTACGACCCCGCCATCCGCGTCAATGCCATCTCGCCCGGTTTCTTCCTCACCGAACAGAATCGTTACCTGCTGACTGACCGCGAGACGGGCGAAATGACCGCGCGCGGTCGGCTGATCCTGGATCATACCCCCGCCGGCCGTTTGGGCGACGCCCCCGACCTCGCCGCCGCGCTCCTCTGGCTGACCGGCGCCGGCGCCGCTTTCGTTACCGGCGCGGTGATCCCCGTCGACGGCGGCTTCTCAGCCTTCAGCGGGGTATGACCCGCCGTCCCCATCGCGATCAGTCTTACTCGAGAAGCGTCTTTCGTCCCTCGTCCTCGTGATCGCTCCCGACGGCCTTCTCCAACAATTCGGCTCTCGGCTCTCGTCCCTCGTCCTCGTGATCGCTCCCGACGGCCTTCTCCCACAATTCGGCTCTCGGCTCTCGTCCCTCGTCCTCGGCTCTCG
>ERZ795049.5678-NODE-5678-length-11371-cov-8.465712_pt1 | contig 11371 bp, 10 predicted proteins | sample MGYA00375133_ERZ795049 | MGnify/ENA primary metagenome ERZ795049 (study PRJEB30178, sample SAMN05720147) | activated sludge metagenome | isolation source: anaerobic digester from wastewater treatment plant | place: Japan | collected 2015-04-20 ...
ACAACAAGGACGCGACACATGAAAAAAACAAACAATTTGGCATTGGTTCGTTGATCTTCTGCTGCAAATATATGGTAGTATGAAGCCAGTATACCACCGGTTCCGAAAATCACAAACATCAATACCTTGTGTTTATGCTTTTGGCTACCTTCCATGATTTCCCGGATATTTTTTTTTGTCTTTGCAGTACATCTCATTCTCCTCACAAAGTCGTTCTTGCTGTATCAAACTTTTCGGTCTCCGGAAATACTTGGGCGGTTTATGTCATGGCTCTTTCTTCTTCAATGCATAGAATTCCCTGATCTCTTCATCGATCGAAGTTAAAGAATCTTCCTCGGCTGCAACAGCGTCGAGAAAGGCAAGGATATCCGACTCAATATTTTTTGGTAACGGTTGACCTTCTCCCGGGGCAAGAATACCGAAAAGCACCGGAATATCCTTAAGATGCTTTGCTATGTTACGTGAATCAACCGGTTCACCACGGGCCTTTCGCTCCCTCAGATCGAGCCAGGCTTTCGCTTTCAACGGTATGAGACTTTCCGGTTTGGCAACCCGGATTCCCTGGATAATAATGGAGCCGCCATGAAGATATGTATAATAGGACTCGTCAAGTAGAATTGCCGACAAGCTTGATGCTTCATCACCTGCCGGTAGCGGGATGATGTGTCCGCTGGTAACAAAATCAAACGAGGGTGGGGTTCGTGAGAAAAGCTCAAGGATCGAAGGGAATTCCTGGTTCGTCGGTTTAGCGAAGCGGTAATACACTGGCTGCCCATCGGCCTTTTGATGAATCTCATACCCTCCATCGCGTACGAAATTCCAAAACACGTTAAAGAAGGCAGGTGTCAGCGCTTCCACCGTTAACACAATATCGATGTCCTTCGTTGCACGAAACTCGAGTCCTTGCTCCTGGAGGTTGAGGTAACAGGCAGTCCCTCCGATAACAATATACGAATCGGAAAATGAAGCGAAACGTTTTGCAAAGAGGGATAGTCCCTTCAGCATAGCACTGCCTTGAGTATCTGCTCGATAGCCTGAGCGACTCGCTCGTCATTCACATCCTGGAGCGACAGTAGTATCGAGAGAATATCAGCCTCGTGACTGTCCGCGTTAAAACACGGCTCATAACGCCATAGCTGAATACGCACGGCCCCCTGTTCTGCGACCGGAAGAACCGGAATACTGTGTTCTTTTAGGTACCGGTTCCAGATAGTCATCTTTACTGCGTATTCGGGTATTTCCGGTTGTACGAGATTGGAATGTGCCGAAAGAACCGAAAGCCCGGCAAGACATGAGAAAGGCGGCAGGTGATCGTGAGGGATAATTAGAGTACGATGTAGAGGAGTTGTACAATGCGATTTCAAGGCTTCCCAGGCATCACGCCGTGTATGGCTGATCGTGAGTACTCGACGTTTCCCGTCCATACGTATCGTGAAGGCATCAGTGGACTCAAGCTCATTAAAAGCCCGGTGTACGGTCATGAGAGAAACTCCACGTTCACTGGCTAATTCCGCGCCTGTCCATGGTTTGTCTTGTGTATTTCCGACTATATACAGGGCAATTTCCTGAGTCGAAGGATTCAATCGGGTAGTATTCTTTGGTATTGGAAACCGTACATATTCTCTGAGGTCAAGGCCGAGTAATGGCAAGAACATATGATTACCGGGGATTATGAAGGATATTTTCCTTTCGATAAATCGTTTCCGATTCCACGGCGGGAGAAAGTCCGCTACGAAGATAACATCCATCTTCACAAGCTGTCGTATACGGTCAAAATGTTTCTCGACAGCCGAGGGGGTATATTCATGTCCCGGAACCGGACACGCTGTGATGTATCTACGATCTTGCAGTTCCATTTGACCAAAGGTATACAATTCCCGGAGAAATCGGGGCAAAGTATTGATTCCGTCCCAGTCCTCAACATGAGAAGTAATACCTAAGGATTCAAATATGTATGTTTCCAGTACGTCCTTCATGACCATGATTACTATATTAACACAGTATTTGCATCTTAACAAGAGAAATGATAAGATGCAGTTATCATGTTAATATGCAGTATTACAGGGGAAAAGGTTTTTCGGTGACCACGAGAGTTCACACAAAAGAGGAGTTTTTGAATGAAGTGGTTAACAAGCCCAGAAATTTAGACACTAAAGACGCTATAATTGAGCATCCATCCGGTTTTATCAAAATGCAAGCTGCGAAAGTAGACAAATCGGGCAAATTGACATATATTCAATATGTGGGATATCCCACCGCAGGAGGTACGCTATGCCCACAGCAGTGAAAGAATATGATGCCCGAATGGACATGAAGAAACGGGTAACCCTTCGCGGGGCAAAATATGCGAATTACCATGTTCAGGAGTATCCGAACGGACGCATAGTCCTTGAGCCCAGGGAACTGGTTGCGCCGTTCGAGGTTTCGCGGAATACCCTTGGCATGATGGATTCCGCCATGGAGAATATCAAGAAAGGTAAAGCCTCGAAGCCTGTCGATCTTTCCGCTTTCGCGGACGAATAGGCCTGTTTTGATATGTTTTCGATACGACTCGGAGTGCCCGAGATGGACACCTTGTGGGCGGATCTTTCCGGTAAAGCCAAGAAAGGCTCGCTTGGCAAGGACGAAGAAACCCTCTATAAAAAGATGGGAAAGGCCATGGCTCTCTTGGCCAATGATCCGAAGCACCCAGGACTGCATAGCCATGAAATTGAGGCCTTGACGAGACGATATGGGGTTAAAGTCTGGCAATCATACCTTGAGAACAAAACGAGCGGGGCTGGTCGAATCTACTGGATATATGGACCAGCGAAGAATGATATAACCATAATTGGGCTGGAGCCTCACCCGGAAGATAAGAAGAAAGGCGGGTACGACAAGGTCAAGCTTTCGGTACTGGGAAAAGATGAGGACCAGGTAAACTGAGCCCAGAAATCAATACATAAAAGACGCTTTTGTTAAGGTGGAAAAACCGTTTTGTTTATGTGGTAGACACCATGAACAACACGCAGACTTGAGGATCAATTGCAGATCTTCATTGCACAAATTTTGGATAAATTAAGTAGTTCGAACTCTATTTCTTTGTTATGTAACGACTTAAAAAAAGCTTAACCTGCACGTTTGGTGGCTCAATCCTTACTGATTCGTGGGTATTTTCAGGTTTTCTTGCGAATTTGCCAATTATCAGTGGAAAACAGACGTAATCAGGGAGAATCAGGGGAAGACATTACACATTTCGTTGTACACTCATTATATTTATTGAGGTAACTGAGCGTGTCATTTATCCTGAAATGTTGGTGTATTGGGGGCAACAATGAAAACAGGTAGTAGTGATAAAACTTTACGAAAGAAGTTTGTACTTTCGTTCTTTGGACTTTTTACCATCTCTCTGGGTATTTCCCTGATCAGTATCCTTTTCTTGTTATATGCCAATGTCGTTTCCATGGATCAAAGCCAGGCACTATCCGATTTGCGGCTCGTGAGACTGTATCTGGATATCAAGTATCCAGGGGAATGGGCTGTCAAGGGTGATACAGTTTTCAAAGGTGATATACAGGTCTCGAATAATTACCAGATCGTCTCGGAACTAACCCGGTATTTGCGCCCCGAGACATGGTTGTCATTTCATGCTGGGAACATTCCTGAAAAGATAAATACACTCGCCATTCATAGAATGGGATTTGTGATGAGATTGGTTGTATTCCTCAAAAGGGAGGATCACAGACTTGTTGTCAGACGCCTGAGTAGTACGAAAACAATAATCCCGGGGACGAAGATGGGCCTGAACGCTCCACCTCCACCAGAATTGCCTGGTCTGCTATCGACACCGTTTGACGATACGTTTGTTATTCCGGGAGGGATCATTCAAATACTCCAGACTATCGATCAAATGTCTTTGGGATGGATTCAACTTCAAAGGCAAAGCCTCGGACAGGGATCGTTGGAAAAGCTAGTATTTATCATTTTTCTAATTGCCAACCTGCTGCTGGCTACCGTCATACTCCGTGTAGTGTATCGAATAATATACAAACTTTCGGAACCGGTTCACCGTTTGGTGGAGAAACATGCCGAAATTACTGTCAAGAACGAATTGCTTGATAACATGTCACGCAAGGATCCGCTTACGGGAGTTTTGAATCGTAGGGGCTTTTATCTGGTTTTGGACAAATTTTCCTTCCCGGTAAATGGTGCATGTTCTGCAGTCGCTATTATCGATCTGGATAACTTTAAAAAGATCAACGATACCTATGGGCATGCGTGTGGCGATTATGTACTCAAGGAGGTCGCCCGGCTCATTACCAATCGAACTCGCCAAGGAGATATCGCATGTCGTTGGGGTGGTGAAGAATTCTTGGTATTCTATTCGAGCGCTGACGAAGCTTCGCTTTCAGAGATTGCGAACCGGATCCGTCAGACAATTGCTGATCATATGTACTTGTTTGAGGATCATTATCTGACAGTGACTGTGACTATCGGATTCTCACCATGCAGAGATATATCTGATTTTGCTACTTGTTTGAACCGGGCCGATGGCGCATTGTACTATGGCAAGAAAAAAGGGAAAAATCAGGTAGTACAGGGCTGACTACAATTACTAGCCGGTTTTATTGAGTAGTATTCCCCACAGATAACATGTGCCAATGGCCGTGAAAGCCATCTTGCAGAAAAGAGTTGATATCCACACAATGTCATTAATGTGGATAAGAGTGACAGAAAAAAAGATATATAATATAAGTAGTAAGAACCTTTGTTAACCTTGAAGTTTCGAACAAGACTGGAGATTATCAAACGAATTATCAAGAGTGCACTCTACCGTTTCTGATAATGCTGTATTATAATTACCTCTTCATAAAGGGAGAATCATTCAAAAGGAAAGGAAAAGTGGGAGAAGAGTCAAGAAGCAACAGAAAGAAACGAGAAACAAAACAACACATACAGGAAGTGTGTGAGCAACTATTTGTATTCGAGAAAAGCTTCGAAAATGTTACCATGCGCGAGATTGCACAGCGTGCTGATGTAAGTGTTGGTTCCTTGTATCTGTATTACAGGACAAAAGAAGATATTCTGTCGACTATAATTGCTGTTTTTTTGCAGAAACACGTTGATAAGATAAAAACACTCCTTGCGGAGAAACAATCCGGGATAGAAAAATTATCGGCAATACTGGACTATTTTGGAGAACTGTCTATTGATCCCTATGTTGCGGTTTTTACGCGTATTAAGATTACATATTCTACGCTACCCAAGATGTTAACCTCGGATGCCTCTAAAAGCATAATCGGTTTGCTGGGACAATTAGTCGATCAGGTAGAGGAAATTTTAATGGTGGGACGGAATGACGGGACCTTAATCCTTGCTGATTCGCCGAAGATAGCCGCAAGTGCCCTGATGAGGCTGATAATCTCTTTGTTTATGAGTGCGGGAATCCTCCAAACGGAATTGATACCGATTCCGTCGGAGGTATTGGATCCAAGCCCGGCAGGATACTTTCTGATTCTTAAAAAATATCTTTTACGGAGTTTTATCACCTGATTTCGTAGTTTTTTGTTGACTCTACCAGTAATTTCTATTAATGTAGATTGAACGTTGTTCAAATATGAACAATGTTCAATCTAAACTAGGATGTTTTCCAGCGAGTGCAGAAAACGTCTGGAGGGCTTGTCATGAGAAATGGAAGCGTTGTGTTTTTGATGTCGGTACTGTTATTGCTTGGAGGATGTTCAGGCAAAAAATCGGCAATTGACGCAAAAAATATGGAACAATTACAAAAAGAGAATGGCATTCCCGTGCATGTTCGAACACTTGCAAAACGACCCTTTTCGGTATACCTGAAGTATCCCTCGGAATTCCGCGCAAAGCGCCAGTCTACCGCTTATGCAAAGATTCCGGACGTAGTTAGAAAGGTCAATGCAAAGGTCGGGGACCGGGTTGAACGGGATCAGGTAATACTTGTGTTCTCTGAGGATAATGTTTCGTATCAACAGGCAAAACTGGCGTATGAAAGCGCGGAGGTAGCATTTAACCGCGTTAAGTCGCTCTATACTGATGCCGGGATTTCTAAGCAGGACTATGACAATGCGCGTACGCAATACGAGATGGCAAGGGAAGGGTACAAGTCAGCAAGCGAGTTGATACACATAAAGGCTCCAATTGACGGAACAATTACTCAATTGAATGTACAGACATCGTCAAATGTATCTCCGGGTATGCCTTTGTTTACCGTATCGAATAATGATGGATTCGAGGCCCAGTTTTACGTGACGGCTGACGAAATAGACGAGGTCAGAACAGGAGACAGGACAATTATTGAAAACAAGAACGAAAGGATTGTGGGAAGTGTTACCGAGGTATCTCTGATTATGGATCCGGTTCGCAGAGCTTTTCCCGTACGGGCTTCTTTCGAGGGAAAACCCAAAACTATTGTGAGTGGTATGAGTGTTGACGTTATCGTCGAAACCTACAGGAATGACGATGCAATTGTAGTTAACAGGCATGAAATGCAGCGGAACCAGAATTCATGGATTGTGTATGTCCAGAACGGTACTAACGCCGAGGCCCGGGTAGTATCAGCAAAAAACAGCTACGGTTTTTCCTATGAGATTTCTGATGGCTTAAATGAAGGAGAGTATCTGATCACGGATGGGATTCAGAATCTTGCGGATGGAAAGTTTATCCAGGTTGTTGAAATGAACGGATTGGCTCAGGGGGAATGAAAAGGTGAACATAGTAGATCTCACAATAAAGCGGCCCATCATGATATCGATGGGCCTCATAGCGCTTGTACTGTTCGGTATCATTTCCTATTTTACCCTTTCGGTAAGCCTATTACCTAATATGTCCGTCCCGTATGTAACGGTACAGACAATCTACGCGGGAGCGAGTCCGGAGGTCATAGAAACCCAGATAACAAAGAAAGTGGAAGATCAGGTTTCATCGATTAGCGGCCTTGAAAATATAACCTCCTACTCGATGGACAATGTGTCTGTTGTACTTGTTGAGTTTATGTTTGGAATCGATGAAAACATCGCATTGCAGAACGTCAAGGACAAAGTTGAGGCAATTAGCGCAGAGTTTCCCGACGAGGCTGAAAAACCGGTAATAACCAAGATAGATATTTCAACGGCAATGCCTGTTATGAACATCGTCATGGAAAGTGATATGCTCCCGACAGAGCTTTACGATTTTGCGAGTAACGACGTCAGCGAACGTTTTTCACAAATCGACGGCGTTGGAAGTGTTACGGTGTCCGGCGGGCAGAAACGTGAAATCCATGTGGACATGAGTCGATCCACTGTATATGAGCGCGCTATACCGGTCCTTCAGATCAGCGGGATTCTTTCCGCCGCAAACGTTGATATTCCCGGAGGGAACTTTAATTACGCAAGCCGGGATATTCCAGTCAGGTTAAAGGGTGAATTCTCGAGTATCGGGGAGATTGAAGATCTTGATGTTCCCACGAGAAACGGTACCTTCAAGCTCAGGCAACTTGCGTCTGTACAGGATACCACCAGTATTGTCCGCGAGCGCACGATCCTGACCGACAAGAAAAGAGGAACCAGAAACGAGAACGCTGTTCTGCTGAGTATAGTGAAGAACCCGAGTGCGAATACCATTAGCGTTGTTGAAGGTGTTACGGCGGAAGCCGCCAGGATTGAGAAGGCGTCGGACGGGCATGTAATCATGAAGGTTATAAATGAAGACGCTACTTATATTCGCGATTCAGTCAACGATACCCTTCTAAATGTATTCCTCGGGGTCATCTTTACGGGTATAGTTCTTCTCTTCTTTCTTCATGACGCAAGGTCCACGCTTATCGTCGCTGTTGCAATGCCTTTCTCCATCATCTCAACTTTCCTCGTAATGAAGGTAATGGGCCTTGGTCTCAACATGCTTTCGTTGATGGGGCTTTCATCGGCAACGGGAACCCTTGTTGCGAATTCAGTGGTTGTTCTTGAAAATATCTTCCGGTACAAGGAATTAGGCCATAACCGCGTTGACTCCGCTTCGAAAGGAACGAAGGAAGTAATAATCGCGGTTCTTGCCTCGACATTGACGAACGTAGCGGTATTTATTCCGCTCGGAAGCATATCCGGGGTCATGAGCGTCTTCATGACAAACTTTTCGTGGACGGTTGTAATATCGACAATCTTCTCAATTGTAGTATCCATTACGTTGACCCCGATGCTGGCTTCGTTCCTCCTCCCTGAAAAGGTAAAGAGGGAGGGTAAGTTGAGTCTCCGGATTGAGGCGATGTTCAAGAAGTGGGAAGTGGTGTACGGAAAGCTGATCGGAGCACTTCTCAGGAACAGGAAAAGATGCGCAGTTGCGGTTGCGGCGACAGTTGTTCTCTTTGTCGTATCGATAGGCCTGTTTACGCGAATACAATTTGAATTGGTTCCTGAGACAGACGGAGGAAAGATTCAGGCATTCATAGAGCTTCCTCAAGGAAGCGATCTCGGGGAAACGGCCGCCGTCCTTAATGAAATTGAACAACGCATTGCCGGGTATGACGAGGTTGAAACACTCCTTGCCACTCTCGGTTCAATGGGCAGTATGGATGTTGATGTAAGCGTTGCCCAGATGAATATTTTTCTCACACCGAAGAAAGATCGCGCACGTAGCCACAACGAACTTGCGGCTGATATGACCCGTTTGCTCTCGGATATTCCCGGTGTAAAAATACGGATCACCGGTATTCCGGAACTTTCGCTCCGAAGCCAAAACTCCTCGGATATGGACTTGTTCCTCAAAGGTCCGGACAGTGCGGTGCTGAGAGATCTTTCAACACAGATTATAGATGTCATGAATGCCGTGCCCGGCATCACAAATACGGCATCCAGTTCAAAGGCAGTTAAGCAGGAGCTTGTTTTCCGCCCGGACCGGAAACAGGTATCAGATGACGGAATTACCGTGCAGGCGCTCGCGCTCACGCTTCGCGCCGCTGTCGAAGGCTTTGTCGCGACGACGTATAAAGAAGACGGGGCGGAGTACGACGTACGGGTATCCATTATGGGATCATCTTTGAAGGACATAGAAGATATCCGTAACATACCGGTCGTTTCGAATGCCGGGGTGTTTCCGTTATCACGGTATGCGGATGTGAATTTTGAGGATGGCAGCAACAAGATCATTCGTACGAATAAGGTAAGAACAGTCAAGATAACCGCGGACATGCTTCCCGGTTACACGGCGGGTAATGCGCTGGCAACCGTTTTCGCAAAGGTCGACGAACTTGATCTGCCTGAAGGCTATGTTCTGGAACAGGCCGGTATGACCGAAATGCTAAGTAATACGGCCCGAGATATGGCGATTGCCTTTGCCATTGCTATCATTCTTGTTTACATGGTGTTGGCGGGCACCCTTGAAAGCCTGACCCAGCCGCTTTTTATCATCTCGACCGTTCCCCTGTCAATCATCGGTGTTGTGTTCTTGGCTCTGGGAACTGGGACCGTGTTCAATTTGGTCGGCATGATCGGTATCATTATGCTTGTTGGTATCGTTGTTAACAATGCGATCCTGATCCTGTGTTATTACAATCAGTTACGGAATGGAGGTGCGGAGATACGGCAGGCTCTCATAGATGCATGTACCGCAAAACTTAAACCCGTACTGATGAGTAATATTGCGATCATACTGGGAATGCTCCCTATGGCTTTGGGGATAGGTGCTTCGGGCGCAGAACTCAGGCAGACAATGGGAATCGTCATGATCGGCGGTATTCTATCGGCAACGGTTCTCACCCTATTCATTATCCCCGCGCTTGAGTACGTAATAAGCAAAGGGAGAATAGCGCATGGAAAAGAAAAGGAAATTAATAAGGAAACTATATGAAACGAATACCGATATTTATTCTTTTTGGGGTAATGGTTGCTTCCGGTATGGGCCTGGCAGCTGAGGAGTATACGCTTGAAGAATATCTGCACAAGGTAGAGACCGGAAACCCTGAACTTATTCTTTCTTTGATGGATAATCTGATTGCCAGGGAAACAGAAAAACAAGCCCGTTCGCTACTTCTCCCGACAGTGGGGAGTTCGCTGGGATACAATAGAAACGTGTTCGATATCGAGAAACCTACCGCAGTTGCGTCGCTTCCGGGGGGAGGACCGCTGATATGGCAGGATGTTGATCAGAATATGGACAATGAATTAACGTTCGGAGTTGGACTCCAACAAAAATTATTCAGTCCTGAAGCAATTGCAAAGTACAAAGGCGCAAAGACAGGCACTGATATTCAGGTTGCCATGACGGGCTACACAAGAGCATATGTTCTTACGGTCGCAAAAAAACTGTACGCACAAGTACAACTTGCACAAGAGCTGTACCTGGTTCGCCGTGACGCTGAAAAGACAGCAGAACAGGTGTACCAAAGTGTTGAACGGAAATTTAACGCCGGGTCCGTTGCGGAACTGGATTTAAGAGCTGCGGAAGTGGAATGGAAAAAGGCTGTTTCGGCAACTGCAGAGGCAAAGAAAAACTCGGAACTTGTAGTGATGTCCTTTAAAACTCTTGCAGGACTCCCTCTTGAGAATGATGTCAATCTTGTAGAGAATGCTGCAGATATTCCGGAATTGCCGATGCTTCCCGTGATAGAGGACGTGCTTACAAACCGGTATGATTATCGTGCTCAAATTTTGGCTGATAAAATTGCTTCAATATCCCAGAAGGCGGCATATGCTTCATTCCTTCCGGAGATAACAGGAAGTATTTCCTGTGCTGTGGGGCAGCTCGGCAATGGTTCGGGTTTTGATGACTATTCTTATGAAGCGATGATTGTTGGTCTTAATGTACAAATACCATTGTATACGGGCGGATATCGGTTTTCACTGATAGAAAAGGCAAATCTTCAAAAAAAGCAATCAGAAGTTCGTATACAGCAGAAGCAGGATGAAATAGCCAAGGACCTTGTGGCAATACGTCTTAGGATGGAAGAGGCACAAAAAAGTATAGCCTCAGCAAAGGCAATTGAATCGGTGGCGCAACGTGCATCGGTATTAGCCCAGACTTCTTTTGATGCCGGACTGGGCACACGGCTTGCCGTGTCGGAGGCAAATACGAATCTGTTGGGTGCCCGGCTCAACCTGGAAAATGCTATCTATTCGTATCGGGCTGCATGGTATGATTGGGAATTCGCAATTGGACACTGTGAGTAAAGATAAGGATAATGAAATCCTTGTGAGTTTCTTTTTCCTTATGCGAAATTAAGAGCATATCATTCGTGTCGCGGGTCAGCATAACGGACCACTATTTCTGAATTAGGGTCAACATAACGGACCAGTCCAGGGTCACCATAACGGACCACTCCCGGGGTACAATACTCTCCAGAATGAGAATCTGGAGGAGTTATGGGGTACCGAAGAATGACCATCGACAA
>ERZ795049.5682-NODE-5682-length-11364-cov-3.398709_pt1 | contig 11364 bp, 11 predicted proteins | sample MGYA00375133_ERZ795049 | MGnify/ENA primary metagenome ERZ795049 (study PRJEB30178, sample SAMN05720147) | activated sludge metagenome | isolation source: anaerobic digester from wastewater treatment plant | place: Japan | collected 2015-04-20 ...
ACCTGCCCGCGGGCTTTGAACTGCTCCCGCTGCCCGGTCATTATTTTGACATGGTCGGCCTTCGCACACCTGATGATGTGATTTTCCTCGCAGACGCGCTTTTTAGTGAGACTATCCTAAACAAGTATCATGTCAGTTTCTTGTACAATGTAAAAATGCAGCTTCAAACACTCGAAATGCTAAAAACTGTTCGGGCAGCCCTATTCATACCTTCGCATGCACAGGCAACAAAGGATATTCTGCCGCTTATAGACTGCAATAAAGCAAAAATTCTCGAATTTGCCGCTTTGCTTATTAAGCTCGCTAAATTTAGGCAAACTGAAGCAGAGCTTTTAAGCGCTGTATTCGAGCACTATGAGCTGAAAATGGATTTTAACCAGTATGTGCTCATTGGAAGCACCCTGCGTTCTTATCTTTCATATTTAGTTGATGAGGGTGCGCTTGAAGCGAAATTTGAGCAAAATATGCTTTGGTATACTGCGCTTTAAAAAGTATATTTAGGTAGTTCCGGCTGTTTAAGCCTTGCAGCCATTGACGCACAATTTGCGCAAGAGTATAATGGCACTGCGCTTTTTGTGTTTAAATGTATCGGGGGTTACTCTAAGATGGATTATACTGGAATAAGTGAACAAGTACATAGTGCCTTAATAGAGCTTTTTAGCATAGCTCCGCTAAAGCCTGGCGAACTTATAGTTGTCGGCTGCTCAACAAGTGCAGTTGCTGGTTTTGACATAGGCTCACAATCAGATGAGCATATAGCCTCAGCGCTTATGGACACTATACTTGCCGAGATTAAAGCCAACGGGCTTATGCTTGCTGTTCAATGCTGCGAGCATTTAAATCGTGCGCTAGTTGTTGAACGCCAGGCATATATGCAGTATGGGTTAACTCAAGTTTGGGTTAAACCCTGGCTACATGCAGGAGGTGCGTTTGCAGCGTGCGCAATAGAGCGTTTTGAAGCGCCGGTTGTTGTTGAAGATATACGCGCATGCGCAGCTGCAGGCCTTGACATAGGGGGTACATTTATAGGGATGCACTTAAGGCCGGTAGTTGTGCCTCTTCATACCCGCGGCCGCAAGATTGGGGAAGCAAACCTCACTATGGCATATACACGCCCAAAATATATAGGCGGGCCGCGCGCACAATATGAACAGTTAAACGGGTATTAAATCTTTGCACTAACTCCATTAAAAGCAATAATGCAGCACCAAAAAGGTAGCTGCTTTTTTTGTTAAATCCTTGACAAAGGGAAAAATTGCGCTTATACTGTAACTGTCTTAATTGAGACAGTTAGGAGCAATAATGTATTTGACTCAAGCTCAGGCGGAGCGCCTTTTGCCCATACTCGAACAAACCTTTTTATTTAAAGGCTTTGCTTTAGAAGAACTCACAAAGCTGCTTTTAAGCCTTGAAGTTGAATACATTCACTACACTTCGGGCGAAACTATCCTTGACCAAAATATTTTAGAACCCTGTTTGGGAATCCTGCTTTCAGGGAGCGCAACAGTTGAAAAGCACTCGGGTGAAGGCTTTATGGCTATGAGCGTGCTCAGTCAAGGGCAGCTTTTTGGGATGGCATCTCTGTTTTCGTGCGGTGAAAGGCAGCCGTACCCTGTATGCATCATTGCAGGGAATAATGCATCTGCACTTGTTATTCGCGAAGAAACCCTTAAGCAGCTGTTTAGCAAAAACCACCTTTTGGCGGAGAACTATATTCGCCACTTGACAGGGCGCATTCATTTCTTAAATAACAGGCTAGCGCATATCATCCAGCCAACTGTCGAGGAGCGTGTACTCTTTTACCTAAAACATAGCGCAGAGGGCGGAAACATCAAAAATTTCTCTGCGCTTGCAAAATCGCTGTGCATAAGCCGCGCCTCACTTTATAGAGCGCTTGAGAGCCTTGAAAAGCGCGGCAGCATAAAAAAGTCGGGTCGGGAAGTCTCTGTGCTGCCTGAACAGCACGAAACGTTTTACTAACACTTTTGAAGTATAAAAGGAGAAAGTCAAATGAACCTGAAAAAATATTCGCTTGTACTTGCATTTGTTCTTTTATCAGCGCTTGTTTTGGGGTGCGCTGCGAATGTTGCGAAAGAACCGCCAAAAGCGCCGCCTTTGCAAAACGAGGAGCCGGCTGCTAAGCCCCAGCCAAAGCCTGATAAAGAACCATATAGACTCTCTGTTATTGCCCTTAAAGGGCCTACCGGCATGGGTATGGTTAAGCTTATGGAAAACGCCTCAACTCAAGAAGCAAATGCCAAATACAGCTTTTCACTTGCAGCAGCTCCGGACGAAATAGTTGGAAAGATTGCGACAGGAGAGGTTGATATTGCAGCTGCGCCAATCAATCTCGCTGCAGCGCTGTATAATAAAACAGAGGGCGGAGTAGCGGTTATTGCCGTAAACACGCTTGGTGTGCTCTATATTCTCGAAAACGGGGATAGTGTGCAAACATTTAGCGATCTTTCTAAAACCAAGCTGTTTGCAACAGGAGAAGGCGCAACGCCTGAATACATCCTTAATTACCTGCTTGAGCAGAACGAGGCTTCAGAAAATACTGAAATAGAGTATATGGCGGAACATTCGGAACTTGCTACCCTGCTTGCTGCTGATATGGGCGGAGTTAAAGTTGCTATGTTGCCCGAACCCAACGCTACAATAGCCCGCCAGAAAAATCCGCAGCTTCGCATAGCGCTTGACCTTACAGAAGAATGGAACAAGGTCTCGGGCGGAACAGAGCTTGTGCAGGGCTGTATTATTGTAAGACGCGAGGTGCTAAATAATAATCCTGAGGCTGTAGATGCCTTTTTGGCTGGATACAAAGAATCCACTGCCTTTACAAACGAGCAGCAGAGCGAGGCGGCAGCGTTAATCGAGAAGTTTGGCATTATCCCGAACGCAAAAGCGGCAGAAGCAGCAATACCAAGAAGCAATATTGTCTGCATTACAGGCGAAGAAATGAAGCAGAGCGCTGCAAAGATGCTTGAGGTGCTCTATGCAGCAAACCCCAAGAGCATTGGCGGAAAGCTTCCTGGGGACGACTTTTACTATATCCCTTAACTTTATAAAGAGCTATGGAGGCTGAATGCGCATAAAAGGAATTTTGAGGGGTTTAGGAATAGCGCTTTTCTGGCTTGGTACCTGGCAGCTTGCAAGCCTTGCCATAGGCTCCCTTTTTATTCTCCCTTCCCCCCTTGAAACCGCCTTTAGCCTCTTTAGGCTTGCGCAGCAGGGAAGCTTTTGGGTTTCTGCCTTCTACAGCTTATTGCGCATTTTGGCGGGTTACCTTGCAGCAGTACTCTTTGGCATGCTCCTTGGGCTTATTAGCGCAGCACTGCCTTTTGCAAATGCGCTGCTAAAGCCGCTTAGAAGCATAATGAAGGCAACCCCAGTCGCCTCAATCATTTTACTTGTCGTACTCTGGATTCACTCAAATTATGTGCCTACCTTTACAGCGTTTGTAATGGTGCTCCCTCTTATTTGGGCAAATGTTCAAGAAGGCATACGCGCAACTGATACACAGCTTCTCGAAATGGCAAAACTCTTTCATTTTGGCAAGGTGAAAACATTTACAATAGTGTACCTGCCAAGCATCCTCCCAAATTTGCTTGCAGCCTGCGCAACAGGTCTTGGGTTTGCATGGAAAGCAGGCGTTGCAGCGGAGGTGCTAGCGCATACGCCAAATTCAATAGGCCGCAGCCTTATACAGAGCAAGTATAATTTGCTTACTGCAGATATGTTTGCATGGACAGCGCTCGTAATCGCGCTATCAGTTTTACTTGAACATGCTTTTGTGCATTTGCTTGGGCAGATTCGGCGCGACGGCAGGTGGGGGGTGAACGAATGAGCATACGCCTTAAAAATGTGCATGCAGATTATGAGGGGAAAGCAATATTCACCGATTTTTCGCTTGAGCTGCCTGCACATGGCGCTTTGGCAGTTTTAGGCCCTTCGGGTTCAGGCAAAACTACGCTGCTTCGCTTGCTTGCAGGGCTTATAACGCCGCAAAAGGGCGCTGTTGAAGGGTTGGTCGGTAAAACGATAAGCATGGTATTTCAGGAAAACAGGCTTCTGCCCTGGTGCACAAGCTATGAAAACATTGCGCTTGTGCAAAAGAAACGCCTTGCCTGTCCACAAACACTTGCCTGGCTTGAACGAATGGAGCTTGCGGCTTGGCGTGATTCTTACCCTAATGAACTTTCAGGCGGCATGCAGCGCAGAGTCGCGCTTGGCCGTGCGTGCGCTTTTGGCGGGGATATCCTGCTCCTTGATGAGCCATTCACAGGCATTGACGAGGCTTTACGCGAGCGCCTTGTGCCGCATATAAAAAGTGCGGCAGAGCTTATAGTGCTTGTGACGCATGATTCAGAGGAAGCTGAACTATTTAAGGCAGAGAAGCTTGTGCTTGATGCAGTCTAAACTCACTGCTGACCAATAAAGACAAGCGGGCTTATGCGCAAAGCTGCCAAAGCTAATTATTGCTCCAAGGGATAGGAAATGTATATTCCTCATTCTCTGGAGGGACAGGGTATTTTTCAAACTCTGCGCCCGGTGTATCATGGTAGCGGAAATCCTTTGTATAAGGAGAATAGCTTAGCACACGCACTTCGCCTTTTTGTTCATCTATCTGCAAAAACTGCATATACGCTGAACCTCCCTTTGGCCCTGCTGCCTGATAATTTGACATAAGCTCGTATACAATGCGTTTGGGTTCGTTATGCCCGTCATTTAGTGTAACTTTAGTATGGCCGACCATGTAGCGGTGTCCGCACATTATGAGATATAAATTGGGGTTTGCTTTTACTACTTTCTCAAACAGAAGCCTGCCCTGAGCAGAGTATGACATATCGGAATTAAAATAGTCGTGAACGCAAAGTACGCCGACATGTTCATTGTATTTTTTAAATATCTTGTTCACATAGCGAATGCATGCAGAATCAGGCGAATAACTCATGTATACAAATACAAAATTGCGTGAGCCGAGGGAAATAAGGTCATAATGCCCTCGGTTATTCTGATAAGACCCGCCGTAGTAGCTGCAATTAGGCCGCGCCTTCATTGCAGCTTCGCCAAAATATTTGCCGTAATGTGTAAATTCAAGCCCCTTGCCAATGTCATGGTTGCCGGCAAGCACGCCAAACGGGATATTGTTAAGCGCTTGCATTGCCCGCTTTGCAACCGCCCATTCATCCTGGTCAGCAAAGTTGTGAACAAGGTCGCCAGTATGCACGATATACTCAAGCCTTAACTTGTCCTTCTCTTTTGCCAAAAACTCCGTAAGCAAAAGGTAAAGCTCCGGGTACTTTCCAGCATAATGCTGAGTATCTGAAATCCAGCCTATTGTATATACATCCGGGTCTTTAACTATGAGCCTTTCGAATTCAGGTGCAGGAGATGGCGCAGGTAGTTTAGGCACTAAATCAAGTTGCGGCAGAAGTGTTGCTTCCGGCTTAGGGGTTAAGCCAATATCTAAACTGCCATATACAGCGGAGTTAGAAAAGGGCGAAACAAAATATCCTAAGTTATAGTAAACCGCTATTGCCAAAAGCCCAAACAGCGCTATGGTCAATACAGCCAATAACACAAGGCGCCGGCTGTTCTTTTGCCTTAGCCTTTTACTCCTATACCGCGTATACTTAGCTTTATTCAACCTGCACCGACTCCCAAGGTTATGCTTATTTGTATCATTATGTTTTTGAGTATACATTTTGCTATGTTAATTTGTACAGCACCCAGATATTTAGAAAACCAGTTTATATTAACTTAGCATAGCAAACCAAAGTGAAAGCCGCAACTTTAAAACCGGCATATTTTCTGTTTCGCTAAACTGTATCAGTGCAAAACAAACGCGCATATAGTGCATAGAGGAGGGTTGGGAAAATGCAGACTTGGCTTACAAGCTTAAAAACGAATACCCCGCAGGAAGGCTTTGAATTAGCAATAAAGCTCTCGCAAAAAGGGGTGGAATACACTCAGCCGTCTGAGGCAATACGAAAAAAGCTGCGCCCGGTTTATTCAAGGAATGCGGCAACCCTGATTTTTGCCTCAGAAGTCATTGCAATAAACTTCCAGACTGTCGCGCGCGCAAATAATTATTGGAGAGGGAGCTCTCAATCAGCTTCAACCCGATAAGTATAGGGCACTATAACCGTAAAATAAAAGACAGGAGGCAGCCCCTGTCAAGATACTGATAGATGCCCCTTTTTCTAACGGGAATGGGGCGTTTTTGCCGCTGAAATTCCAGTGCTCTAAAGGGGCTTAAAGGCTGCACCTTTTATTTATATATAGCAGCTTGCAAGAGCGGATAAGCCGCATAGCATTAAAAAGCTTGCCATAGACCAATAAAGTGATATAATTGCCAGTATAAGGCTTAGCTATCACATTTAGTGGTTCTTGTTACATATGCAGCATCAAAAAAGGCGAAAGCATATCCCTTAGGTACAACCCTATTTATGGGCTCGTTCGATTGCGCTTATAAAATTCCCAACGATGAATGGTTTTGCAGATAAATCTGCAACTAAAATAATGGGAGGATAACAACATGAAAAACCGTATGCTGATAGTGTTGCTAGTCGTGCTGCTTGCAGTCACGCCGTTATTGGGCGCATGCCAGCAGAGCGCACTCAAACCCGAGCAGCCGGAAAAAGCCGAAACTCCGGAAAAACCGGCTGAACCCGAAAAGCCCCAGAAAGAAAAGGTGGAGCTTACTATGGGTTCATGGCGCGCGGATGACGTTGCCCAAATGAACAACCTTATTGCCGCCTATAAAGCGGTTGCGCCGGATGTCAACATAACATTCCAGCCCACTAACCCGCCTGATTACAACGCGACTTTAAGGCTGCAGCTTGACAGCGACACAGGTCCGGACCTTATGTATGCACGCTCATACGCAACTGGGCAGGAACTGTTTAACGCGGGATTTTTTGCGGACTGTACTGATATTCCCGGCCTGATGGACAACTTTACTGCCTCCAACCTTGCGCCCTGGCAAATGCCGGACGGGAAAATGTTTGCTGTACCTTTCGCTGCTGTATCCCACGCGGTTTACTACAACAAAGATATTTTTGCGGCGCAGGGGCTTAGCGTTCCCGCAACATGGGATGAATTTATTGAGGTTTGCCAAACTTTGAAGGATAACGGCATTACGCCCCTTGCAAATGGAGTTGCGGATGAATGGGATATCCTCGAATGCTTCTTCCTTGGAATGCTGCCAAACTATGTGGGCGGGGCTGACCAGCGCGTCCTTTATGAAAAGGGAGACAAAAAACTCAATGACGAGAATTTTGTAAACGCCTATACGGATATCGCAGAGGTTGCACCCTTCCTGCCGGACGGCTTTGAGGCTGTAACCTATAACGACAGTCAGGTGCTTTTCAACACTCAAGCTGCCGCAATGTTCATGGATGGATCCTGGACGCTCGGTGTGTATGCTGATGCTGACTTTGATTGGGGCGTGTTCGCAATCCCTGCGCGAAGCGCGGCTGATACAGCAGTTACCTTCCACCCCGACATGGCTATAACCATGAACACTAAGACTGCGCACCCCGAAGAAGCAAAGGCATTCCTCGCCTGGCTTTGCACGAAAGAAGGCGCGACTACTGCTTCAGAAAACCTGCCAGTCGGATTTTTCCCGATGATAAACTTCGAAATACAGCTTGAGGATGTTCATGCGAATGAATTCCTTGCTCTAAACCTTGGCAAGCAAACCGATGCCCGCTTTGTATGGCCTGCTCTGATGGATTTATATTCGCCAATGAATCAGGCGGTTATCGGTGTTTTAAAGGGCACTATGACTCCACAGCAGGCAGCGGACAGCGTTGCCGCACTGCTCCCCTGACTTTAAGTTAAAACAAGTATTCTGAACTGCCGGAGGGGTTTCCCTCCGGCATGGTCTTAGAACCCTGCGCCATTGCCTTGGTCTATTTAAGAGAACTTGGGCCCTAATTGTCGCATTATGAGGGGGTTAAACATGCAGTCCAGTGCCAAAAAAACGCGTTTGCATCTTGGTGCAAACAGTCTTAGCCCAAAAGGTTTATATTGGATATGGTTCATGATTCCTGCGCTTGCCTTTTATGTAGTATTTATGGCATACCCTATGCTTGAGTCGCTGCGCCTGAGTTTTTTTACCGGAAACTATGGCAACCGTGTTTTCGTTGGGTTTTCAAACTTTATAAAGCTCTTTTCGGATTCAGACCATTCGGAAAGATTTTTTAACGCCTTCAAAAATACCGCAATCTTTTTTGCTGTCCATATGCTGGTGCAGAATGTGCTCGGCATAGTGTTTGCGGTGTTGCTCACAAATACACATATGCGCGGGCGCAAAATATACCAGACTATTATATTCGTGCCAACCACATTCGCTGTTTTAGTTACCGGGTATCTGTGGAAGCTCCTGCTAAGCCCCGTTTGGTCAAAACCCTTCCTTACAGGCATGGGTTTGGGGGCTCTTGCAAAACCCTGGCTGGGCATGGAAAGCACAGCACTCCTGTTCGTTTCGCTTGTTTCCTGCTGGCAATGGATAGGTATTCCTACTATGATGTTCGTAGCTGCGCTGCGCAATATAAGTGAGGATATTTATGAGGCAGCCTATATTGACGGCGCTACAGGATGGCAGGTGTTTTGGGGCATCAAGCTGCCGCTGTTAAAGCCCATTATCGGCATGATAACAATCCTTACTTTTGTAAACAATTTTAACGCGTTTGATATAGTGTTCGCTATGGAAAACGTTAATGGTGCTCCGGGTTATAGCACTGACCTTATAGGCACACTATTTTACCGCCTCGGAATAGCTGGGCAGCATCCTATCGGCATACCGGACCCGGGGATGGGCGCGGCTGTCTCAACGCTTATATTCATTATGCTCGCTATAGTTTCAATTTTAATATTAAGAAGGACAGAAACAAAGGGGTAGGATGACATGAAAAGAAATAAGGCAGCAGGCTCATTAAGGATTAGCAGGATGCACGCTGGTTCACACGCGGTACTCATATTATGGTCTGCCATTGTTATTTTTCCGCTCTATATTATGGTCATCAATTCCTTTAAAGACAGACTAAGCATTTATAAGGATACGTTCAATCTCCCCAAGATATGGCACATATCCAATTATACTGATGTGCTTTCAAGCGGGGATTTTATGCGCTATTTTCTTAACAGCTTCATAGCTGTTATAGTATCACTGGCTCTGGTCGTCATTTTGGGCACCCTCGCGTCTTACGCGCTTGCACAATGGCGCGGAAGATGGTCCACTTTGCTGCATTTTTTCTTTATGGCAGGCATGATGCTCCCTATAAAAATTGCCTCTATTAAACTCCTGGAGATAATACGCATTTTAGGGCTGCTCAACTCGGTTTGGGCACTTATTCCCATATATGTTGCTATGGGCTTACCAATAGCGGTGTTTGTGCTGACCGAGTTCATACGCCAGATACCGAAGGATTTACTCGAAGCTGCGCTTATAGACGGGTGCGGAAGGTTGGGTATCCTTAAAAAAATAGTAGCCCCGCTGCTCCGCCCTGCTATTGCTACGGTTGCCATCTATAATCTTATCCCGTTTTGGAATGATCTTTGGTTTCCGTTGATTTTTATTTCTGATGAAAAGTCAAAAACTCTGCTCCTCGGTGTTACGCGCTTGTTTGGCCAGTATCAGACGGACTGGTCAAAAGTTCTCGCTGTACTCACCCTTTCTTCGCTGCCCGTGCTAACGCTTTACCTTTTGTTCAGCAAGCATTTTATAAAGGGCATGACCTCAGGCGCCATCAAAGGATAATAGCCGCAGCTCTTCGTTTAGAAGTCAGAATTCAGCCAGACAGCAGATTGCAAATCCAAAGTTCTGGACTTTAGTATTTACTGCTTCCTGCTACCTTTCTATAAAAAGCGGCACAGCCTTAAAGGTTATGCCGCTTCTGAACTTTGTTTCCAGTAACTTGTTTACGCAAGCGTAATTGAAACAGGTGTTGGGTTAGCGATGTTATCACTAATCGGGCATCTGCTTTCGACTGTTTCCAGCCATTCTTTCAGGGTCTTTTCATCTGCATCTGCATGCGGCGTTACCTTCACTCTTATTTCTTTGAACCCGGCGCGTTCCCTGTCGGATAGGCCCATCAGCTTCTTCGGGTTTAAATCTCCCTCAATTTCTACATCAAGGCCCTTTAACTCAAAGTTCATTTCCTTAGCTACCATGTTGCACACAACTCCGAGGCACCCTGTAAGTGACGCCAAAAGATACTCAACTGGATTTGCGCCTTCATCATTCCCGCCGAATGTATCCGGTTCGTCAATAACAATCGTAAAACCTCTCGCCTGTGCTACAGTTTTTGTTGCGTTTTCGCTTCTTGCTTTTACAGTCACTTTTAAATCTGGCATTTATATCACCTTATTCTTTTTATTTGCCTTGCAAATTTTCATCTTGCCGGGTTAACATTATCATACCACGCATGCCGCTTTTATAAACGCAGTATGGTTTTTGTTTTAACAAAGCCAAACGCTGTAAAAGCTTATTAAGCTCCGTATATTATATGAATTATAAGTTCGCCATTCTACTGGTTACGAAGTTACATCTTTTGCGCCAGTAGTTAGATATTATGAACTCTGATTATCGCTTAGCGCTATGGTTTTATGCATTGAACATAACAGCTTCGCAAATAGTATACTCATAAGGAGAAGCAGAATTTGAAAGCATCAACACATGGCTGGGCTTTAGTAAACAGCTATCTAAAGCTGCCAGAACAATTTTACAGCAGGCAGGAGCCAACCCCGGTAAAGTCGCCCAAGCTAATAATCTGCAACAAGCAGGCAGCTGCAGAACTCGGTTTAGAGTTTAACTACCTTACAAGCGCTGAGGGAGTTGCAATTCTTTCAGGCAATATAAAGCCGCCAAACGCTGCACCAATAGCTCAAGCTTATGCCGGCCATCAGTTTGGCTACTTTACAATGCTTGGCGACGGACGCGCGCTGCTGCTTGGGGAACAGCTTAAACCTTCAGGCGAAAGAGTTGATATTCAGCTGAAAGGTTCGGGCAGAACGCCCTATTCGCGAGGGGGCGATGGGCGCGCAGCTCTTGGCCCTATGCTTAGGGAGTATATAATAAGCGAAGCAATGCATGCGCTTAATATCCCGACTACCCGTAGCCTTGCTGTTGTTGCAACAGGCGAGCCCGTATACAGAGAAACAACGCTTAAAGGCGCTGTACTTACGCGGCTTGCTAAGAGCCATATTCGGGTTGGCACTTTCGAGTTTGCAGCATACATGCTCAGCGTTAATGAGCTGAAAAAGCTGGCTGACTATACGATTTCGCGCCATTTCCCTGACTTGCTTACCGATAACCGCCCCTACCTTGCCCTGCTTCGCGAAGCAGTAAACAGG
>ERZ795049.5702-NODE-5702-length-11330-cov-32.678581_pt1 | contig 11330 bp, 10 predicted proteins | sample MGYA00375133_ERZ795049 | MGnify/ENA primary metagenome ERZ795049 (study PRJEB30178, sample SAMN05720147) | activated sludge metagenome | isolation source: anaerobic digester from wastewater treatment plant | place: Japan | collected 2015-04-20 ...
GGACGCTGGCCTCTCACGCCGGAAACCGGGGTTCAACTCCCCGTGGGACTACCAAGTAATTCAATAACTTACAACGACAATTCTACGCTTCTTTTAAATTGGGTGCAATATAGGTGTAATCAGGATCATCCAGGCTATCAACCACTTCTTTGTTCGCTCCGGGTACAAGGTGCCCATATATATCGACAGTGACTTGAATGCTATGATGCCCTAGCTGGTCCTTGATGTAGGCAAGAGAACGATTATCTTGGATAAGTTGAGAAGCATAGGTATGACGGATATCATGGATGCGGATTTGTCGCATTTTGGCTTTCTCAAGAATCTTCTTGAATACACGCTCCCTCCAATGACCTTCAATCAAAGGTGTGCCTATCTCGGAAATAAAAATCCATTCGGGCACGCCCTCTCCTTTAGCAAGATATTCTTCTTTCCGTTTAATTTTCAATTTTGAAAGACATTCTGTTAGTTGCCGAGACATATCAACGTTTCTGTATTTATCATTTTTAGGTGTACTTGTATGACTTTTTGACCTGCTGCGCCTGACGATAATAAATCGGTTATTAAAATCAATGTCGCCCCACTGCAAGGCAATAACTTCACCAAGTCTCATACCAGTGCGGCATAAAGTTAAAAGCATCGGATAATGCTTCGGGTAATTCGTCAGGCAAGTCTCCAAGAGCAATTTTGTCTCTTCCCTGGTGAGTGGATCAATGTGGTATTTTTTTACTTTTGACCTTATTAGTTTTCTAATGATTTGCGCCGGATTTGAAGAGATCTTATTATCATCAACAGCAAGCTCTAAAACTCCACTTATTGCGTTTTTGATATGCGTCGCGGTACTGGCTGCGTATCCTTCTTTAAGCTTCTTTTGTAATAACTTCTTCACCACAGCCTTGTTTATGTCAGTCACCGGAGTCTTTTCAAGATCCGGCAACACATGATTTTTAAGAATCCCCGTATAATCTGATATTGATATTTTTTTACAGGTGGCTGGTACGGTATTTTCAATCCATGTTTTGGCGTAATGACCAAAAGTAACATCTTCGTTCTTGCTTAATTTAAGATCGCCAAGAATTAACTTGGCTTCAATCTTTTTTGCAGCCTCAAGCGCAAACCTTTTGTCACGACCAATTTTTTTTGATCTACGCTGACCATGGTGTTCAATGAATATCCACCAATCGCCTGAGTCTTTTATTTTTTCTCTGACTTGTACGGACATAGACTATTTTATCTTCTTATCGATATACTTTATTAAATCGGAAATTTTAAAATCAGAGTCCTTTATCTTTTTAAGCAACAATATTTCTTCGTCGCTAGGTTCATATATTTTAGAAAACTTTGTGTTCTTGAAAAATGGTTCAACGTTCTCTCTTTGAACTGGTTCCCACTTTTTCAACATATCGTATTGTTCTTCGCTTATTGATTGAACAGAAATAGATAAGCTAATTTCAATTGATTCAGATTTTGCAATTTCAGAAATTTTAACGAGAGGATTTTCAAGACCTCCGCCCAGCATAATCATATCCGTATCTTTCTTCCGTCGAAGCACGAATATATTATTTTTGTCGTCTTTTACAATAATTGCATATGTTGGTGTTTCAAACAATGATCGATCTAGATATTTTTTAAATCCAGACAACTCAGGTTTCAATAAAATAAGTTTAACATTTTTAGCGTGTTTTATAATGCTGTACAACGGTTCATAGCCTGGAAAACCCGGTACGAGGCCACGGGTAAGCATGAAAAGTTTATAAAAATTATCTTTATTAAACGGATATACAGAATTATCATTGATAATCCGCGTATTAATATTCAGTTTTTTGGTAATCGATTCAATATGTTCTTTTGATATTCCAAATCCTTTTTTCTCAAATTTATCAATTGCCGAGCGTGATAAATTAAATAAACCAGCAAAATTTTCCTGAGTATATCCACTGGATTCTCTGATTAATGCAATAAATTCATTTAGTTTCATAATATTAACGCCTAAGCAAAAAAGTAGTTGCAAAAGGTAGCAATTTAAGTATAATGATACTTAACAATGACACTTTGAAATGATACCACAAATCATGAAGAAAACACAACATAAATTATTAATGAGGTATTAAAGCAGCATGAAATATTTTTGCTCATGCGACAACGATATTTAGGAGTTTAGCGGATGACGATGAAGAATGAAAAACAATTTTCACAAGGTTGGGCCAAAGTAAATAAAACGGCAACACACATTGGCATGAGTCCAAGGTCAGTCAGGAAACTTCTCAGGCAGGGATTGCCTTATTCTCGGCTGCCATCAGGAGCTATCCTAATTTCGCTCGATCAGGCTGATGAATATATAAAAAAATTTCAAGTCGTAAACGACGAACTTGATAGCGTAGTGAATGATGTCATCAAATCGATAAAATAATCTCTATAATCTGCTTAAAAATAATTATATAAATGACCTTATCGTCAAGAGAAAATAACGAAGAATTGTATGCAATAATTGAACGTGCCAAGACATTATCGTTAAACGATATTGGCCGACAAACAAAGGCAAAAGAAATATCGGAAAAAGAGAATCACCCAAAAAATAATACCTCCCGCAAAAATCCCCTTCAGAAACAATCAACATCTTCTTTTCTGCCAAATGAACTCACACGAATAAGTCCTTTTTTTGTCATGTCAAAATTTGAGATGGGGCATCGACCTTTGGAAAAGAGAGTATCTGAAAATTCATGGGGAAAAATGGAAATCCAGGGGGAGCGTTTATCAATTTTTGACGAAGGTATTTTGCTCGCAATTTTAAGACTCTCATTATTAAAGAAATCATCGAGTTTTTCTACGACGATTAATCAAATTCTGACAATTCTCGGTACTTCCCCCGGTCGAAACACCTACCATTCTGTTTGGTCGTCGATAAAAAGACTTGGGGCAACAACTATAAGCCTTTACGTCAAAGATGAAAAAAAAGAATCCTTCACTCATATTTTGGCTGGCGGAATTTGCGACGATAAATACAACATTACAATAAGCATAAATAGATTTTTTGGCGAAATGTTTTTGAAAGGGCTAATTACTAACATCGATATCGATTTTCGGTCCAATCTTAAGGGCGATATTTCAAAAGCATTGTACCGGTTCTATCGAAGTCAGCCAGCCAATTATGAAATACATCTTCAGAAATTATGTAACGCAATCAACCTCGATCAATCACAAAAGAAATTCAGACTCCGCGAAAAAATAAACAAAGCTTTAAATGAATTAAAACTGAATCATTTCCTTGCGGCCGGGATAATAAATGAAAAAGATCACGTCGTCACTAAAAAAGGTGAGGGAGTGAAAGTTTAGACAATTGAAGATGATTTCTTAGACAATTGAGGATGTAACCTTAGACAATTGAAGTGGCTTTGATAGACAATTGAGGATGATAGTTTTGTCATTTGGGGATGTTTTTAGATTATTTCATAACAATATAAAACACATGCATGACATGAAGTATTTAAAAGATATTTTAGATATAAAAGATATGTAAGAGAAACATTGAATTATTCTTCGCTCAAGGGTTTTTGAATCATGATTTTGTTAATATTCGACATTCTCAATTACATAATTACGGAACCAGGGCTGATGTTTGGCGGTTGACGTTAGGGTACGCTGGTTTTTACGGGACACCATATACAACGGTTACCCGTTGTGAGTATAGAATGAAATTGATGATAAATAATAGTAATCATTAACGTAATAACTAATTATTAACACATTAATGCATTAATAAAATTTTATTAACGGTGCAAAATAACAGGACAATAACATGTGTTAAATTGATAGTTTACGTATTTAAACAGGTTAATAATTATACATTAAAAAGCGAAAAGGGGAAAAGGCATTATGGCAATAAAAAGCTTGTCGATTTCCGATGAACTTTTAGAAAAAATTACACGCGAGGCCAAACAAAAAAACCTTTCTTTTTCCGAATTGGTTTGCCAGCGGATTTCTCAAAGTTATGTGCCGATATCTTCACAAAAATCCGATCATAGTGCTGAAAAAATCCTGGCCAAGATTGATTCCCTCGATACAAATTTCAAACAAACCGTTATCGCTTTGAAAAAACAAAATCCACAGATAGATTTAGAAAATCAATTGAGTGATTGGCTTAATATTTTAGAAAGCAGAATCAAAGATAAGATCTCAGTGCTGGGATCATCCATAGAAAACCAGAGTAACCTTTTTAAGGATTTGTATCCAAAAATCAAATATAAAAATTCATACGACTGGGGTGATTCTCTTGTTTATATCGCAGATCACTTTATGAGTTCTTCCTGGATTCATTCCGGGAATATTCTTCTTTTACTACTTCTGATTTTTTTGGGCGTAATTATCTTCTTAAATACAAAAGATTGGGATTTGACGAGTAAAGCATTATTAGCTCTAGCCGTAATTCCGGCATATTATTTTTTACTTCACCGGATACTAAAATGCCTCGTCGTCCGTGGTGGCTGGCATCAAAAAGAATAGTAATTTTTCTCCAATTATTAAAAATCAATTTAAGAGGTCATGCTCATGGGTCCAGTAAAAATAACAGCAACCGGTGCGAAAGAATATTATTATGAAAAAGATATTATTTATAATGCTGATGGCCAACAGGATAATACACGGTGGTATGGCGGCGGCCTGGAAACTTTAGGATTAAGTGCCGGTGAGAAAATAAAAGGTGATCATTTTGTAAATATAGTCGAAGGGAAAGATTTAGACGGCAATCAAAAAGTTCAACTGTCTTATGAAAGTAAAGGCAGAACAGAGCATAGCGCCGGGGTTGATTTTGTTTTCTCCGATCCCAAATCAGTTTCCATTTTGGAACATATTGCCGGCGACGCCGGAATAAAAGAAGCCCGCTTGGTTGCTATTGAAACTGTAGTAAAACATATCGATGAAAACTATATCGCTTACCGGGAAACACATGATCATAAAACTGAAATTGTTAATGCTCCGGGAGGCGGAATCTTTGCCACATTTGCCCATTCGACCAGCCGGGAAAATGATCCTCAATCGCATACTCATGTTATCATCAGCAATATGGTGGAACGTCCTGATGGCGAATTCCGGGGATTGTGGAATAAAGAAATCTTCAAGCACCAAAAAGAAATTACCGCAGTTTATAATGCATCAATGTCCAAATCTCTTGCCGAATTGGGTTATGCCATCGAGAACAGAGGGAATGGCCTTTATGAAATCAGCGGCATGGAGAAAGATTTAATCAATCAATTTTCCAAGCGGCATGAAAACATTGAAAAGACTGAAGAGCAATTAAGAGATGTTTTAACCTTTGCCAATGACGCCCAAATTAACCGGGCAGCTACTCTGGAAAGCCGGCCTAATAAGCATTATTTATCTGTTGAAACTCTGAAATCCGATTGGAATAAACAAATACAGGCTTTGGGCTATTCCCCGGAAATAATATCCGGCAACGTCAGAAATGCGGCGCAGGAATTAAAAGTAAATAACCTTACGCCCCAAGATTATATAAATAATGTCGTCCGGGATCTCATTACCAATGAATCCACATTTTCTCAATCCGTGCTTCTGCGGAATGTTCTGACTTTATCCATGGGAAAATATGATAAATCAGATTTTATTCCTGAAATGGAAAAGGCTAAAATAAATGATACTATTCGGGAGATAGCGCCTGGTATATATTCCACACCGGAGATGATGGATATCGAACAAAAGATTCTTGATGATCTGAAGCAGGGGCAGGGAAAAATGAGTTCTCTTATGACCATTCCTGATTCCAATAATTTCCTTGATAATTATCAGAAACAAAACAACATCAATCTGACCGACGGGCAGAAAGAACTTTTTCAGGCTGTAATGACCTCTCCAGATCAATTTATTATCTGTCAGGGGGATGCTGGTTCCGGCAAAACAACCGTATTCCAAGCCATAGCCGAAGCCGCCGAAAGCGCAGGAATAATTTTGGAAGGTTATTCCAAAACAGGCAAAGCAGTTCAGGAATTCATCGAAAAGACCGGGGCTAAAGGACAGACTGTTGACTCTTTTCTCCAGAATCATGCTGGAATTGTAAATGCCATCCGGGTAATTGACGAAGCGTCAATGCTGGGAAGCAAACAAACACTGGAAATGATCGAATCAGCTAAGCGGGATAACTGCCGGATGATTTTGCTGGGCGATGTTAAACAATTGCCGGCAATTGATGCCGGACGTGCTTTTCAGGATGCCCAGGAGCTGGGTCAACTGCATGTTGTTACACTTGCGGAAAGTATCCGGCAAAAGACCGAATATACCAGGCAATTGGTTGAGGCTATCAAAGATAAAGATATTGACCGTGCGCAGCAGATTCTGGAATCGAAAAACAGAATAACAGAAATAGCTGATCGTGATGAACGTTTAAACGCCGTTAAAGAAGCTTATTTGGAAAAAGGGGGTATGGATAATGGCACTCATATAATTACGCCCACCAATGCCGACAGAAAGGCTTTAAATGAAATGATCAGGACTGAGATCAAGGAAGAGGGAAAACTTATCTCAGAAAAAACCTTCACCATTCGGGAAATAGTCAGCATGAAAGAAATCGACAAGAGATATGCCTACAATTATGAAGAGAATCAAATCTTATATGCCCAGAAATCATTCAATGGCATGAATCCAGGCATGGAAGCTAGAATTATCAATATTGATCAGACGAACAACTTTTTAAATTGTCAGACAGTCGATGGCAAGGATTTATTTATTGATGTAGCCCAAAATGGCGACAAAATCAGAATTTTCAATGAAGCACCAAGAGAATTTGCCGCAGGCGATCATATCGTCTTTCTTAAAAACGATAAATATTTACAGGTTCAAAACGGATTAACCGGGACAATAAAAAACATTGATGAAAATGGCAATCTATCCCTGGACATCAACGGGAAGGAAATATCATTCAATATCAAGAATTATAACTATATCGATCATGCTTATGCCATAACGACACATAAATCCCAGGGAGCATCTTACAACAATGATATATATTGTGCAAAAGCAGACAATGTTGATCAGAAGCAATTTTATGTTGCCGCCAGTCGCTCCAGGCATGATTTTGAAATATTTGTTGACGACAAGGAAAGGTTCTTTGAAAACGTAAAAACAGAACAGCAGAAATCATCGACTCTGGACTACATTCAAGATAACAATAAAGAGCAAAAATTAGAAAGTAAAATACAAATCGACGATAAAGAATCCCCTAATGAGATAAAACAAGACAAACAGCAAGAGCAATCTATGGAGCACGAAAAACCACGCTTTCGGGAAATGGAGATGGAATTATAATTTCTGCAGCTACGATTATTCGTGAGGAAAATCATCTTTTTTATTTTTTCTGATTATCGTAGGCAGACCCTGAGCCGTAAGACCCAATTCATCACAAATTGCCACACCTATTCTTTTTTCACCATAATCCAGACCAAGTATGCGCAAGGAGCACTCCTTTGCGGGATTTTCTAACAATTCCACCTGCCATTTTCAAGGATTATTTATCTTGACAATAGAACGTTCGTTCTATTAAGTCTTAACGCTTCGGGATGGAATTATCAATCCTGCCAAGCGAGGAAGACATGTCAGTACCCTCAGCCAAATACCTGCCACGCCAACCGCAAGATACGGATTATTACCACTGCGTCGAAGATTATTTTGAAACCTTTGTGCAGGAATACGACGACCGTTTCTCACGGCAGTACGGCTTCTGGCGGCCTTATATCGAAAAGGTGATTTGCCGTTATCTCGACTGTGGCGATCTGATCCACGGCTTTGCCCGGGTGAAATGCAAAGACTGCGGGCATGAATACTTGCTTGCCTTCTCCTGTAAAAGGCGACACTTTTGCCCCTCCTGTCACCAGAAGCGCGTGGTGGAATTCGGGGAGTGGCTCTGCATGGATGTCCTCAAAAAGGTGCCGCATCGTCATTTTATTTTCAGCATCCCGAAAATCCTTCGCCGGTATTTTCTATATGATAGGAAGCTTCTTGCCAGTCTCAGCCGCTGTGCGTGGGAGTCTCTGAAAGTTTTCATGCAGCAGGCCGTACCGGAAAAGGAACCCATCCCCGGCGCGGTCATTGCTGTCCAGACCTTTGGCGACTTCCTTGGATTCCATCCCCACTGCCACATCCTCCTGACCGATGGCTGTTTCTATGGCGAGAGAGGAATGTTCCGCGTCGCGCCTCCGCTGGAAATCAAAAAGCTGGAAGCCATTTTCCGGCACAAGGTATTCAGGATGCTCCTGAAAAAAGGCAAGATCACCGAAGAAATGGTGCGGATGCTCTCTACATGGCAACACTCCGGCTTTAATGTTTTCTGCGGCAACCGAATCTTACCGAAAGATGAAACCGCTATGGAAAATCTGGCGCGTTACATCATTCGGGCGTCTTTCTCGCAGGAACGCATGCGGTATCTGGAGCAAGAAGGTACGGTGATCTATAAAGCCAAGGACGGCAAAGATCAAAAGACATTTCCCGCTCTGGAATGGCTGGCGGCAATGTGTTCGCACATCCCGAACAGGGGCGAACAGATGGTCAGATACTACGGCTATTACAGCAATGTCTCTCGCGGAAAAAGAAAAGAGGCCGGAGCAGACGATGCCATCCCCTGTATTCTCGAACCGGAGGGGAATGTGAAGGCTTTCAGGAAAAGCTGGGCACGTTTGATCCAGAAGATTTACGAGGTTGATCCCCTGGTCTGTCCGCATTGTAAGGGGACCATGCGCATCATCAGTTTTATCGAAGACCAGCACATCATCCGGGACATTCTCACGCATCTGGGTCTCTGGCTGAACCGGTCAAGGCCGCCACCGAAAATATCTGCCGCCACATTATCCGAATCCAAAGCCTCCGATTCCTACGCGCATCCACCACATCAACACGCCGACTGTTACGCCGACCCTGAATATTCATGGGATGATTACATACAGTCATAACGCATAGTGATTTTTTCAAGAATCATTTAAGACGCGCCGGAGAGGTCTGCCTGAATTCCGGGAAAATTGGCCTTCTTGGTGTCTGAACAGACCGAAAGGTGAGTAGATTGTTCAATAGAACGGATGCGAGAATGTGTCACCAGCAGGGTCATTGGCGTTGCACCCTACATTTTGTGGTCAAAATTTTCTTGACACACAAGAGAACGTTTTTTATACTGTTGACAAATAAAAGGAAGTTCTTATCAATAATGCCAAACATGTTTCCGTGGCCGAGTTGATCCGTCGCTCTGTGGATAACCTGATAAAGTCATCGGCTGGTGTGGATAGAGAGGAGATGAAGAGGCGGGCTATTGCTGCGGCCGGGCAGTTCCACTCCGGCAAGACCGATATATCAGAGCGACATGATGATTACCTGACGGAGGACTTTCGCTGATGCTCGTCTTTGTGGACACCTCGGCTCTATTTGCTATCCTTGATGCCGATGATGCCGCCCATCTGAAGGCAAAAGACCAGTGGTCCAGCTTGCTCCCCTCAGAGCAGGTCCTCATTTGCTCCAATTATGTGGTGTTGGAATCGTTTGCTCTTATCCAGCGCCGGTTGGGGATTCAGGCGCTACGGGCTTTGCTGGAAGATATTCTTCCCTTGATAAATGTGGAGTGGGTTGATGAAACCACTCATTTGGCTGGCGTAACAGCGCTGCTGGCTGCTTTTGACAGAAAGCTGAGCTTGGTGGACGCGACGAGCTTTGTCCTTATGCGCAAGCTGGGCATAAAGGATTCTTTCACTTATGACAAGCATTTTATCGAAGAGGGATTCAATTGCCTGACCTGACAATCGTCGGCATTTTGAACATCACTCCCGACTCCTTTTCCGACGGCCATCGATATCTGGATGCTGACGCTGCTATCCAAAAAGGGCTCAGCCTGATTGCTGAAGGCGCGGATATGGTGGATATCGGGGCGGAGTCCAGCAATCCCGACGGCTCAAAAGTTGCGGCCGAAGAAGAAATCGGGCGGCTTGCGCCGGTGATCAAGACCCTGAAAAAACAGGGCGTCCGAATTTCTATCGATACCTACAAGCCGGAGGTGATGGAGCACGTCATCTCGCTTGGTGCCGATATGATTAACGACATCACCGGCCTCAGGAATCCGGCGGCGATTGAAGCGATTCGAAAGGCCAACGTCCCGGTAGTGATCATGTTCGCCCGGAATCCGGACCCCCACGCTGAACGAACCCGGCGCGATCACGAAACTGTCCTGGCCGAAATCACCGATTTCTTCCGTCAGCGGCTCAAGGTCTTGCACCAAGCTGGAATCGCCGAGGACAAGATCATCATCGATCCGGGCATGGGTCTTTTCCTGGGAGGCAACCCGGAACCCAGCCTGATGGTCTTGCGGCATATCGAGTCGCTCCGGAAATTCGGGCATCCTATTTACCTCTCCACTTCGCGCAAGTCATTTATCGGAAGGGTGCTGGATAGGCCGGTTCAGGAGAGAGGAATCGGGACACTGGCCACCGAGATATGGGGCTATCTTCATGGCGTGAGCTATATCCGAACCCATGAGCCCCAGCCGCTGCGGGATGCCATTAGGATGATCCAGGCGATTGAGCAGGTGGAATGAGGGAGTTGTCATTCTGAACTGAGCAAGGCGCAGTGAAGCATCTTGAGAGATACGCGTCGGTCACCATGAGATTCTTCGCTTTGCTCAGAATGACATGACTTCAACTATCGGATTGACCCGATACACGGAATCGCAATGAATCACGAAACCTATTTCACCCCAGAGAATCTACACCGGAAAGCTCGCACGATGCTGACGGATTTGCAGGGATTCAAGGCCAGGCATAATCAGACGCTTGACCCGAAACGCTCCGCCCTGCTGGTGATCGATATGCAGCAGTACTTTGTGGACGCTTCTTCCGAAGCTTTTCTTTAAATTAGAAAGTAAAATACAAATCGACGATAAAGAATCCCCTAATGAGATAAAACAAGACAAACAGCAAGAGCAATCTATGGAGCACGAAAAACCACGCTTTCGGGAAATGGAGATGGAATTATAATTTCTGCAGCTACGATTATTCGTGAGGAAAATCATCTTTTTTATTTTTTCTGATTATCGTAGGCAGACCCTGAGCCGTAAGACCCAATTCATCACAAATTGCCACACCTATTCTTTTTTCACCATAATCCAGACCAAGTATGCGCAAGGAGCACTCCTTTGCGGGATTTTCTAACAATTCCACCTGCCATTTTCAAGGATTATTTATCTTGACAATAGAACGTTCGTTCTATTAAGTCTTAACGCTTCGGGATGGAATTATCAATCCTGCCAAGCGAGGAAGACATGTCAGTACCCTCAGCCAAATACCTGCCACGCCAACCGC
>ERZ795049.5704-NODE-5704-length-11327-cov-4.313964_pt1 | contig 11327 bp, 14 predicted proteins | sample MGYA00375133_ERZ795049 | MGnify/ENA primary metagenome ERZ795049 (study PRJEB30178, sample SAMN05720147) | activated sludge metagenome | isolation source: anaerobic digester from wastewater treatment plant | place: Japan | collected 2015-04-20 ...
CTCTCGGCCGTTAGAAGAATAATTCAAAAAGTTGGGCAGGAACATATTTGGGATTTAATGAAAGTTAGAGAATGTGATAGGGTTGGCATGAAAAAAGCCGAAGCTCCATATCGTCTCCGAAAATACCACGCCATGATTGAGGAAGTTTTGAGGGATCCAATTTCAGTAGGTCAACTAGCTGTAGATGGAAATTATTTAATAAAAGAACTTGGTATAGAAGCTGGACCTCGGATGGGTTATATATTAAATGCATTACTTGAAGAAGTCTTAGATGATCCTAGTAAAAATACTAAAGAAAAATTGTCTGAACTGGTTTTAAAATTAAACTTTCTTAGCGATGAAGATTTAAAAAAACTAGGAGATAAGGGTAAGCAAAAAAAAGAAGATTTAGAAAAAGAAGAAATATCAAAACTTCACATTAAACACAAAATAAAACCCTAAGAATTTCTTAGGGTTTTATTTCTATTAGGATAGGGCAATGGTCTGAGCCAGGATATGAATCCAATGTTTTAAAACTTTTAATTTTTTTGATAAATGACAAGTGAGTGAAAAAATAATCTATTCGCCAGCCAACATTTCTATCTCGGGCTCGTGTTTTTTGGTCCCAGTAAGTATAGACATCTTTTTTATCAGGGTAAAAGTTTCTAAATATATCTACCCAGCCATTATTTACAAGCTCATCAAGCCAAGCTCTTTCAATTGGTAAAAATCCCGTATTTTTTTCATTATCTTTAGGCCTAGCTAAATCTATTTCCTTGTGAGCCGTGTTTACATCTCCGCAGAAGATAACATTTTTGCCTTTTTTCTTTAATTTATTTATAAAAATCAAGAAAGCATCATAAAACTCAAGTTTATATTTTAATCTATCAGGACCCCCACCACCATTTGGAAAATAACAATTAATTAAAACAAAATCTTTATAGTAGGCAACAAGGGTTCGTCCCTCATCGTCAAATTTTTTAACCCCAAAACCAAAATCAACTTTAATTGGTTTTTGTTTTGTATAAATGGCAACCCCGCTATAGCCTTTTTTGTTTAAAGAATATGAAAAATATGAAAAATAGCCTTTTAAATTTCTGTCTTTTTCTTCTAATTGTTCAGGCTCACATTTTGTTTCTTGGAAACAAACAATATCGGGATTATTAAAACTAAACAAAGGCATAAAGTTTCCTTGCCTAATCGTGGCCCGTAATCCATTGGTGTTCCAGCTAATTACTTTCATCTACTTTTTGGCAATTAGAATTATCTTTTTTCTGGAAGAGAGTTTCAACTAGGGCAACTTCGTTTGGATGATCAACAAATTTAATATCTTGTTCAATCGGATTTAAATTGTGGTCAAAGATATCTTTAATTTCATCTGTACCAAAGAAATGATAAACTAAGTCATATTTTTCTAAATCTCCTCCAGGAGAGCCCTTGGGCCTAAAGCCTAAAAACTCTTGCGTCTCTTTAGAAAGAGATGTATTTAGATAATAGCCTCCGGGTTTCAAAACTCTACAGACCTCGTTGGCATATTTTTCCCAGTCTTCTTTGTATAAGTTTTCCATTAAACCAAAATCACAGACTCCGTCAAAACTATTATCAACAAAAGGAATATCTAATGCATCTCCCTCAACGAATTTTAATTTACCTTCTAAGCCCCAATCTTTGACAAGTTCGTTTGTCTTTTTAACAATTTCTTTTTCAAAATCTAAGCCAATAACAGAGAAACCAGACTCAGCTAATTTTTTAGCTACTAAACCACGCCCAGAACCAACATCTAAAATTAAAGCCCCAGGTTGTAATTTTTCCATCAACATTGCCCCGCGGTTTTTCATAGATAAATGAGTCCAGATATCTGATCCGGTGCGATAAGCTGTTTCAAAATATTCTTTGTGTTTTTGATAATCCATATTTCTATTATAATATTTTTTAATTAAAAGCCCTAGCCACGACTGTGAAATTTTTTGTGGACATCTCTCAATTGTTTGTCAGTGATATGGGTATATATTTGAGTGGTAGCAATATTGGCATGCCCGAGCATCATCTGAACAGAACGAATATCAGCCCCGTTGGAAAGTAAGTCAGTAGCAAATGAGTGTCTAATAATATGAGGGGTAACCTTTTTTGAAATACCAGCCACGATTGCATAATATTTAACTATTCTTTCTATTGATCGTGGTGTCAGGCGATTGTCTTCTCTTTTATTGGAAGAGTATTGAACAAACAAGGGCTCAGCCATATCTTTCCTTTCTTTTAAATATTCACTAATTGATTGTTTGGCTGAGTCTGACAAAAAGACAACTCTTACTTTCTCCCCCTTGCCCCGTATCGAAAATTCATCTTTAGACAAATCTAAGTCTCTATTTAGAGAACAAAGTTCTGATAAACGCAGGCCCGTTGAAAAAAATAATTCTAAGATAGCTTTGTCTCTCAAAATTTTCTGGCGATCAATATTTTTTTTCATTTCTAAAAGTTTCAAGGGAGCAGAAAGCAATCTTTCTAGCTCTTCAACCGAAATTAAATCCAATGAACGCTCTTTTATTTTGGCCAATTCTATTCTGTCTGGGGACAAGGAGGGGACATTTCTTTTCATTAGGTATTTAAGAAAAGATCGCAAGGCGATGAGGTGATAATTTTGAGTGTTTTTTTTGAGGCTGGATGATTGCTGTCCTTTTGTTTTTAACCCCGGTTGCCTGTTTAAAAAAAGTCTGAACTCCCGAATTTTATCATCATTTATTTCTTTGGGTTCTGTTATTTTGGCAAATTCAAAAAAACGAGATAGGTAATAATCATAATTTCTAACAGTTTTAAGGCTATTGCCTTTTTCAATTTCAACGTGTTCCAGGAACTCCCTCTTTAGTTTTTCTAGTTTATTCACCCATTTATTATACCACTTAAATCAATGTCGCAAAACATATAAAAAATATCAGACTTGCAAAGAATAGCCTTTTATGCTAATATTTCTCTGCAATGTTAACAACAAAGAAAAAACAAAACATTATAAAAAAGAATCAGTTGCACGAAAAAGATACTGGAAGCCCTGAGGTTCAGGTGGCTATTTTAAGTAAAAGAATAGAAGAATTAGCTTCTCACTTAAAAGATCACAAAAAAGATAACAGTTCTCGTCGCGGATTGATTAAAATGGTAGCCGACAGAAGAAAACATCTCAAGGCTCTGGAGAAGACAGACAAAGAGAGATATGAAGCAACTGCTCAAAAAATGAAAAACTAAAAACTCCTCGCAAGAGGGGTTTTTATATAGGAAATTATTTTTATTAGTAGTATGATAAAAGAGAAGTTATTTTTATAAGATTAAATTATTTTTATGAGCATAATTAAACAAAAAGAGCAAAGAGTTGGGGTTTTTATAGATACATCAAATCTATATCACTCCGCTAAAAATTTATATAAAAGAAAAGTTAATTTTGGGGCTGTTTTAAAAGAAGCAGTTGCTGGAAGGAAATTAGTTAGAGCTATCGCTTATGTTATCACGAGTGAGGGGGGTGAAGAAAAGAATTTTTTTGAAGCTTTAACAAAACTAGGAATTGAAACTAAAACTAAAGACCTTCAGGTTTTTGCTGGGGGGACAAAAAAGGGGGATTGGGATGTTGGAATTGCCGTTGACGCGATGAAGATGGCTCCAAAATTAGACGCTGTTATTTTAATAGCAGGTGATGGAGATTTTGTTCCGCTAGTAGAATATTTACAAAGCACCTCGGGTGTCCAAGTGGAAGTTGTGTCATTTGGGAAATCGGCTAGCATGAAACTAAAAGAACAAGCTGATGACTTTTTAGATCTATCCCAAAACTACCGAAAGTATTTGATTTATTAAAGATGTATTAAATCGCCTCGCTACAAAGATTGTTGTCCCAAAAAACGCGGATATTTCAATACTCTCAAATTCCTATGCTCGGACCGTCGTCCTCCGCAATGTTTTTTGAAACAACAATCTTTTCCGCGAGGCTTAATGGTCGAGCGATTGAAAAGGTCGGACCTTTTTGGATTTACCAACGAATTTCACGATCGTGAACGACAGTGATAAATTGAGTAGTCCGACTACTCAAAAACTACTCAAAAAGTGGCTTCTAGCCGAGCGTAAAGATAAGCCACTACAAGAATAGCTTCCACAAAAGAGTACGCAAAATTTTTTGCTAAAAATTTTGCTCAAATTTAGACGCCGTACTCCCCCCACCTATTTTTTATATAAATAATAAATAAAATCTAACTCAATAACTACAACTTACTTTTTCTTAAACATATAACCTAATCAAAAAAATAGGTGGGGGGACTCTTTTGTGGAACTATTCTTTGCGTGGCTTACTAGATAGCCTCGTTCCAAAGATTATTGCCTCAAAAAAACACTAATCTTGCATTTAGTCTGCGTTCGTGTATTACTATATGTAAGTATAATTTTAAAAATATAAAAAATGGGAACAATCACAAACTACGCCATCGTTTTAATGATGAGCTTGGGGCTGGTGATTGTTTCATCAGTCTTATATATAAATAACTTAAAAACAGACAGGTCATTCCTTGGAAAATTTGGGATGATGGCCAGTCTCGTCATTTATATTTTAATATTTGAATTTTTAAGAAAAAAAGAGATAATTCAGGATTTACAAAATGATTTTGAGTATTTAGCTTTTGCTTTTATACTTCTATACTTTGCTTTATCGTGGTTTATTTCTTTTGGTTGGTATAAAAAAGACCCGCCGAGATAGGCGAGTCTTTTTATTTTTTATTGTTCTTCTAGGAATTTGAAAACTTTTTCATTACCCAAGACTTGTTCCACATAAGTTTTAGCTCGGGTGATGTCGGCGTCTTTGTAAACCTGCATAATACTTGCGACTTCTCTTTCAATTTCTTCTTCAGTTGGTTTTAAGTTTTCCTTTTCGGAAATTGAATTGATAATCATTTGGAGTTTCGCTCGTTTCTCGGCATCTTGTTTCCAGTCGTTTCGCAAATCTTCTTCCTTCTTACCTATTTTTTCTAAATAATCTTTAAAGTTTAGACCAGCATTAGTGATATCTGATTCCAATCTGAACAACATTTTATCTGTTTCACTTTTTATCAAGATGTCGGGAACTTCGCCCTCGGTTTTTTTGATAATTTCCTCTACGATAGCTAGCCTAGTCTTATCTTTTTGTTCTGTTTCTTTTTCAATTTTTAAATTAGCTTTTATTTTATCTTTTAACTCTGCAACATTCTTGAATTCCCCAAAAGATTTTGCAAAGTCATCATTTAGTTCAGGCCAATCTTCTTCTTTTATTTCAGCGTGAGCCTTGGCATGTTCTTCTTCGGTCTCTCCTTCTTTGTGCTCGTGCGGAGGACGATTTTGTTCGGCTCTCATCTTGCGAAGGTCATTGATTACTTTCTCTACTTCTTTTTCATCAATAACGATTTCTTTTTTGTATTCACTTTTTTTATTTTCTTCCCCTGCAATTTTTTTATAATCTGGAAGTTTCATCTCTGGTAATGTGGCAGTAACTATTTTAAATTCTAAATCAGAACCCTTACCAATTTTTGTAATCGTTATTTGCGGATGACCAATAGCATCTATTTTATTTTCTTCTAGAATCTTGAAATAATTTTCTTGTAAAGCTTGCTCAGCCATTTGTTCTAAGAGCTCCATCTCTTTTGTGTTTTCTTTGACAACACTAGCGGGGGCCTTACCTTTACGAAAACCAGTGATTTCTTTTTCTTTACCAATTATTTCCAGAGCTTTTGTTTCATAGCTCTCAAATTCTTTGGCTTCAATTAATCCAATAATTTCAATTTGACTCTTATCTAATTTTTTTATAGTTGTTTTCATTTTACTTGTTTATTGTTTACCTTTTTATATAAACGACCTATTGTGAAACGATTATTCTTCCGTTCCATCATCAACAATTCCTCCTTCTAAAATATCTTCATCGTCTGTTTCACCCTTTTCTAAGTTAGCTTTAATTTCTCCCATCTCACCAATCTCTGCTCCTTTAATGTCTATTCTCCAGCCAGTTAATTTAGCAGCCAGTCGGACATTTTGCCCTCCTTTTCCAATAGCTAAAGATAGTTGATCGGGTGAAACTTCTAATGTTGCCTTGTTCTCATCGTCGTCAATTTTAATGTCAGTTATGGTGGCAGGTGAAATAGCACTAGCTATATATGTGGCTGGGTCAGGAGACCAAGGGATAATATCTATCTTTTCACCATTTAATTCTCCCATGACTGTTGTTACACGGACTCCTTTTTGCCCAACACAAGAGCCGACAGGGTCAATGTGTTCATCGTTAGAAAAAACAGCAATCTTTGAACGGCTACCAGCTTCTCTGGCGATTGATTTAATTTCAACAATACCGGAAGCAATTTCAGGAGCTTCCATTGCAAATAATCCCTCCACAAAACCAGGATGAGTTCGGGAAAGTTTTAAGTTTACTCCACGAGGTGTTTCCTCTACTTGATAAAGGTAAGCTTTAATCCTGTCTCCGCGATCATAAAACTCTCCAGGGATTTGCTCTTCTGGTAAAATTATTCCAGAAGCGCGGTTGAAATCTATATAGACAACTCCTCTTTCAATTTTTGAAACAAAACCATTAATTATTTCTCCTTCTCTGGCTCCGTATTCTTCAACGATAACACCTCTTTCGGCTTCTCTAATTTTTTGGATAATAACTTGTTTGGCTGTTTGAGCAGCAATTCGTCCGTAGTCTCCCTTGTCTTCAAGAGGGAAGACTAATTCATCTCCGGGCTTAACATCGCTCTTAATTTTTTTAGCATCTTCTATCCAAATATGGTGTTCTTCATTGAAGCGAACCCTCTCGTCATCCTCGTCTATTTCTTCATCTATTTCTTCCTCTTCATTAATTACGCGGACCAGACTATCGTCAACCACAATTTTTATTTGATAAAATTCCATAGCCCCAGAATCAATATCTATCTTGGCGCGAACAATCTGACCCTTCTTGCCATAGTCTTTTTTGTAGGCAGCGGCTAAAGCTTGCTCTATAGCGTCTATGATTTTTTCTCGAGGTATTTTCCTTTCCTGCTCTAATTGTTCAAGAGCAGACCTCATTGTTTTTAGGTCTAACATAAATTATTTTTAATGGAGCGAAGCGAAATATAAAAATTTTTATCTCGTCATTTAAAACTATTTGACGGGGTTTCTGGTATCTATAAATCGGGAAACTCCTTATTTTTCTAAAATAAAAGTCCGGTTTCGAAACGGACTTATATCTATATATTACATTAAAAAGGGGGTAAGTCAACCAGAGAAAAAAACAATTAGGCACTATATACTTATTTGACAAAAGATTAAATCCCTGTCTATATTTCCAAGGCAAGACCTATGTATATTATTCTAAGGCAAGACCTTAGGAGAAAAAAGGAAGTATTAGGGGTGGTAAAAAAGGGGTACTACTTACTTTTATTTAATTAATTGCTATACTTAAGTTGAATAAACCCCTTAAAATAAAATTTTATGTCTTCTTACGACAAAAAGGATGCAGCAAAGGACACAGGTTCTTCTGTATCAGAAACTACTCATGCATGGCACGATGCCAAAGATCACGCTCAAAAAGCAGGAGAGCTTCCTGAAAGAAAGAAAAACAAAGAAGAAAAATCCAAAAAATAACTTTGTTTTTTTGTACTGTATAATTTACACCCAATACAAAATATTATATTGGGTGTTCATTTTATTTTATTTTTATTATAATATAAAGATATGAAGAAAAATCCTTGTGTTTGTATTTCTTGGCATGACGCTTCTTATTCTGACAGTAAAAATGCCACAAAAAAAGTTCCTCCCGTTAGACTGACTTGTGGTTTTGTAATTGAAGAAAATAAGAATTTTGTTAATTTAGCTGTTAATTGTTACTACACAGATAAAAATAAAAAATTAGAGCCAATTGACGGCTTTTTGATACCCACTAATACCATTGTCAGCTTTAAAAAAATTGGTTTTTATAATGAAAAATAATAATTCAATAAAAATTAAATGGCTAGACGCCTTTTTATATACAGACGGGGAAATACCACATAGTATTTCGAAAATGATCACAACTGGTTTTGTTTATAAGGAAACAAAAGAATTTTTTATAATAGAAAAACCAACAACAATAAATACTCGTACTAAAAAAAGACACCCTCTTAATTTTAAACCAAAATATTATTACATACCTAAAGGCATGATTGTTTCTATTGAAAAAGTAAAAGGAAAAGTTTAAAAAGCATTACAGAATCTTATCTAGATTACTAAGGTTAAATAAGTGGAAAAACACTAGCCCCCTTTTTCATTTATGCTATAATTAAATAGATATTAAAATTATTATTAATCTTTAAATTAAAACATGAAACTACTAAAAATTTCTCTAATAAGCTTGGCCACAATTTTTTCTTTAATTGTAGCACCGGCAACATTTGCTGAAGAAGAAAATGTGCCCCTTAAAACGACCTCTTATAAACTTTCTGAAGTTAAGATAGAAAACCTTGAATTAGTTTCCCAAAAAGGCAACGAAATTAATTTTTCTTTTGTACTAAAAGGAGGGGATAGGGCAGAATCTGGAATTAAATATGGAGTTAGTATTTATCCAAATGATGAATATACAAAGCTAGACGAAATTGCTTATCCTGAAACTTTAACTTTAGAGAAAAGTTCTGAAATTAAAAAAGAAGTCACATATCAAGCCCCTAACTCTTTGGAAGGGGATTATGATATTAGGGTAACGACTTATAATAATCAAAATATAACTTTAGGTATTTCAGACCGTTTAAATATAACACTTTCCCCCGTTTCAAAAACAGCTGAAATAGTTCCCGGGTCATGCTATCTTTACGAGACTAGAGATGAAGCTAAAACCAAAAAACAAGACTTGGAACTTACAATGGTTAGCGAAGAACCATTAAGTTTGTTTTGCTTGTTAAAAAATGATAGCCAGAAAGAATTAGTAGTAACCCCAGTTTATGAAATTTTCAAAAATAGTATTTATGGAGAGAAAATTGCCGAAGCCCAAAAATTAGAAGATATAACCTTACAAGCTGAAGAAGAAAAATCTGTTTCTTGGCTAATGCCAACTCCTACGGGAGCGAATCCGGAAGTTGTTAAAATCTATTTAGAATCAGAGGGTGTTTTTTCTAATAGTGTTTTTGCTAAATATGCTTCTGTGACTAATACTCAATCAACTAGTATTAAAAATGTCTTTTTAGACAAAACTTTTTATAAAAAAGGAGATGAATTGAGCTTATCGTTACTTTGGTTTTCTACCCTAAAACAAGAGGACATAGTTCTTAAGGTATCTATTACTGATAAAAAAGGGGAAGAATGTTTACCTGAAATTGTTCAAACATCACCAGAGAAAGGAAATACAATAGCAAAAGGAACTATGTTAAGCAAGTGTTCTAATCCAAATGTTTTAATTAAAATAGAAGATACTTCAGGAAATATTTTAGCCGAAGATAGTCTGACATTTGAATCAGTTAGGAGATTAGATCAATCCTCTATCCTAGATATTGCAATTTTGGCCTTAATAGTAATTCTTGTGGTCGCAGGAATTGTCATCTTTTTTGTTAAACCAAAAAACAAAAAAGAAGAATTAAAAAATAATGAAAATATCAACAATGAAATCAATCAATAAAATAATTTTAGGTCTAGTTTTCTTTTCGGCAGTATCTTTGATTCCGGGAATGGTAAAAGCGGAAGTTAGTGCTATTTCTTGTCATCACAGTGTTCTTGTTCCCCAGGTGGGTTCTACCGCAAGTTATGTTACTTATTATGTGGGGAGCGTGGACGGATTAGACGACATAGGGTGTAATGAAACTCCCATTTATGTTACTTTTAGTGGTGATGATAATATTTGTTTTACTCCAAACCCAGGATTTAAAATATCAAATTGGGCAGCTACCGAAGGTGACGAAAGGACGGTCTGTACTACATTCAAAACTGACATAAGCCCAAGTATTAACTGGACTGGCGATGGTAAAGATTATACTGTTCTCTATTCTTATTCTCCATCTTCTCCTTCTGGAATTGGTTCAGCTTCCCCTGCTCCTTTTTGTAAAGGAGGTGACTACATACAAACTAAGTGTTCTGTAAGTGATGGTTATAAAGATACATACGAAGTCGCCATTTGTCCTTTTAGCGTTAATGGATATATCTGTCCTGGTTATGACCAAAATCTATCGAGTTTTCCGCAGTTTCCCAAAGACTCTTCTTTAGAAGTTGTTTTTAGAGAGAAAGCTTCTCCTTCGGTTACAATAAAAGGGGTAGATTTAATAAGAGGGGGAGGAGAACAGGTGGACGAAATGAGTGTTCCATATCCCACTAGTGAACAAAATAATGTTAGCGTAAGGTGGTATACCGAAAATGTAACTAGTTGTAGCTGTGTTACAAGTGATAAGGAGATTTGTACCCCCCGAATTGGGCAACCTACAGTGTCTCCTGATCCAGAAACCCCAATCTATGCCGGTTTAAATCCAAATGGAGAATACTCACTAACTTCTGATACAACATTCACAGTTACTTGTGACTGATCGACAAAATATTAACTTTTATCTAGTAATGTGCTAGACTTTAGGCAAATAAAGCTATTTGATATGAAAACAAAAAAGGAAAACCTGATATTGATTATTGGAATAATGATCATATTAGGGACTCACTTGGTGAGTTGCGAAAAGATTCCACTTCCCCCTCCGGTCGTGGAACCCGAAGAGCTCGCTCCTACACTTGAGCTCGCAGTAACCCCCAAAGGAATCATTCCTTATGGGGAGGAAAGAGTCGTTTTGGGTTGGACCACAACCAACGCGACTCAGGTCATAGTCAATGACCAAAGACAGGTCGCGGTCAAGTCGGGAACCCACACAATTCCAGAACGGATTTTCAAAGACACAACCTTTCATGTCCAAGCCATCAATGTCAAAAAAATGACTAAAAAGTCAATCACAATCCCCGTTGGGGATTGGACAACATCCACTTTTGGGCTTGTCTCATACTATCCCTGGAAGTACAAGGCTCAAAGAATCTCAAGAGACGGGGTCGTCTTAGCTGATTTTTGGTTGGACGAAGAAGAACTAAGTTGGATTATCTACTATCACAGAGATGGTAGAAAGACTTTTTCCCCCAATCTAAGTAGTGGTACTAGCCAATGGTATCTCAAGGACGATAGCACTATAGTAGTCAATGGGACAGACCTTAAGTTCCAAGTCAATCAAGAGGAGATGATTATTTATCCTTATGAAGTAATCTACGGTGGCGAACCGGCGTGGCTTGAATTGGTGTTTGAGCACGCCAGCGATGTCCCCACCGATCCCGATTAGCAGCTACCCAAACACAATCCTTTAAAAGGCCGCAAATAACACTTCCTGCTCCCTGACACA
>ERZ795049.5721-NODE-5721-length-11292-cov-5.596690_pt1 | contig 11292 bp, 11 predicted proteins | sample MGYA00375133_ERZ795049 | MGnify/ENA primary metagenome ERZ795049 (study PRJEB30178, sample SAMN05720147) | activated sludge metagenome | isolation source: anaerobic digester from wastewater treatment plant | place: Japan | collected 2015-04-20 ...
TTTGGAATTCTTACAGGCTCTTCTACTTCTATTGGGTCTGTTATAATTTTTTCTTGAAATAATTCCGGGGCGTATTTTCTTACAGTTGGTTCAATTTCTTTGATTTTCTCTATAGCATGTTTAATGGTATCTGGCTCTGTCCCATAATTAACAACATTATTTAAAGCTGTCCAAAAAGCAATGAGATTTCCTTTAGATTTTTTACTTCTTTCTCTTCTGTCATGTTCGAAAGAAAGCTTTAATAATCTATTGAAAATATCATTGTGCCCTTTGATTAATAGTTTTTGTGCTATTTTATTCAGATTATCCATATATTAATATTTATTTTATATATATTTAATCTCCTACATAAAATATTTTTTATTGAATATAAATATATTTTTAGATATTGGCGGAGCAATAAAGTCAAACTCATCATAGCTATTAATATTTAGTAAATTATCACTCCTTTGAATTAAAATATTAGTTATATTACTTGGCAATATTTCAAATTTTTTCAAAGGATAATTCACGTTATATTCTATAATTCCGCCTCTAATCCAATAGTTATTTTTACAATCATTATTATAAGAGGCATCAGAATAAGTATTTTCTAAAATACCGAAACTTCCATTTGGTGTAAAAAATATACCATTTAAAATAACAGTATTAATCTCATCGAAATCAGTAATCCCATTAGCCGTTCCGCAATATATACTGCTTAAGTCAATATTAATTTTATCTGGATATAGTTTATGATCTATATATTTATTAATATTAAAACTAATAGCTGGAAAAACATCATCTTTTGCCGTTGATATCATTAATAATTTATCTAAATTAATAATATCACTTTCTAAAAATATAGGAGAATCAGAGACAAAAGTTATATTAAAATTTAACTGAATAGAGGAATATAGATTTGTAGTCTCATCAATCCCCACTATTCTTATTGGTAGATTATTATTTCTGAAACATATCACCGCATTTTCTTTTATATTATAAATATTATTTTCCGGCAATACTCTAAAAGTATTATTTTTATAGAAATATATATCTATGGTCGTATTTAAATAAGATGTATTAAAATCAAATCCATAATTTTCTGCTAACAATGCATATTTTTCAACATCAACATTTTGCATGTAAATATAAGGCTTCCCAGAATCTTTGATGCAGTTTCCTGTAATATTTGTAAAATTATTATTTTCTTTATTTGCTCTAACAATACCATAATTTTCTTCTATAATATTGGCATTCCCTAATTCTTCATCTGGATTAATTACAAAATGCGAATAGTTAAATAAAGGAACTGGTTTATAAGCAATTTTTTCATTACTTTTTCTTTCATTTGTATCTTCAACTTTTGCCTCAAAAATTAAATATTTTCTTATTTTTGAGTTTTTGTTTAAGTAATCAAATTTAGTTTTCCCTAAAGCGATTTCTCCATTAAAGCTATTGCTATAATCTCTTCTTTCATTGGACATTTTATCTCCAAGAACAGTTATATTATCCCATTCATTAATTAAAGATGTTATAGCAATATTTTCTTTCATAACCTCATTCTCATTTTTATATAGGTTGTTTAATGCAACAACACTATATATAGAGGCAGAAGCAAATAAAATTGCAACAAATAAAATCAACAGGACCATAATCAAAAGAGAGCCTTTTCTTCTATTTTTCATTGGTTTTCACCGCCATTATGTAAGATATTTTCTTTCCATCATCATATTCTGCAGAATATTCTAAGGTTAAGCATTTTATTTTTAAAATATTAATAATATTATGATTCAAAGAAACTTCATTTAAATTAGAGACTTTATGTAATTCTATTCTATTTTTGCCATCTTGAGCTTTATATGTAATTAATAAATAATGATTTTTAGCATCATTATTAAAATAAATATTATTATTTATATAAGAATAATCATATAATTTAGGTAAATATGGTTTAAAAAACATTTCTTTTGGAGTTTGATAATACATTGTTGTCCATTGATTGTCAAACCCATTTATGAAAACCCTTCCTTCTTTTGAATCAAAAACATTTATATGGGTTAACGGAATATTTTGTCCATTATCAGTACAAGCAGAATCTATAGTTGGTTTTATAAAGCTTGAAATAATACTTATATTTGGCCTTACAAATCTTCTTTCTTTCACATAATCCCAACCTACAACATCATATGTTAATATTATATTATCATAATATCCAGCAATAATAATTGATCCACTATCATATGTTGTAATAATTGGGAGAAGAACCCAATTAGAATTAATTAAAGAAAACGCAGAAACTTTAGTTAAATCAACAGGCCCAAAGGTTGTTTTTACTGTGCTGTTGACACCATCATAAAAAATAGTATCTTTATTGTGTATTTCTTGATAAATAGAATCGTCATCAATAAACTCTGGTAGATTCTTATGATTCGCATAATAATTTATATCTTCAAGCATTTTTAATTTAATTGTTTCTTTTGAATACAACAAATTTGATGCTTGGAATGATTTGATATAAATTGAGACCATCATAGAACCAATTATTAAAATCAAAGATATCGATACTAATACTTCTATTAAAGTAAAACCTTTTTTCATTATAAACACCCTTTAAATTAAATCGAGAGCATTAAAAGTATTAATAACTATATTTGCTCTAATATTTTTATTCTCTAATACAAAATCGACTGTTATTCTAACTTGATTTGATAAATTATCGAAATCAAAAGTTGTAGATTTTATCTCAACATCTTCTGGAGAAATTTGTATTTTATCCATAGTATCTTGATTTATTTTATATAATTTGTTGTTTTCAAGTTTAATCAAATACCAAGTCCCGCCTTTTAATGGGTCTTCAATCAAATTTTCGCTATCTATTTTGGGTAATTGATAATAAAATTGATTATTTGATAAATCATTCTTAAAAGCTATAGAATCTTCTAAAACTAATAATTTAGAATAGATGTGAGATATTGCACTGTAACAATCATTTTGTTTTATTATAGATGATGTTAGTTTTAAAGATTGAAAAACAACAGAAAACATTACAAATAACAAAGACATGATTGCTAAAACTATAATTAATTCAACTAAAGTGAAACCTTTTCTTCTCATATAAAACACCTCCAGCCTTTATTATACTCTATTCGTAGATATAATCAAACATATTTTAGTTGATCAATCGCGTGATTTATAATATAATAAGCTTGAGGTGATTTTATGGCTTATATGATACAAGACACACCGGAAAAAGAACAACTAATTAGTTTTTTATCAAATCATAAGATATTAGAATTTGATAAAGAAAAAGACTGTGTAATATTTTCATGTGATGGCATTATAAGTCTTTTGTATAAAAACTATAATAAAAACATTATAAGTAAAATTTATGATAATAAAATAGAAGATATACCATGTGCCATATTACACCCTTCTGTTTTTGAGTTTATTGTTGGGAAAAAATCAAAAGCAGTCACAATTCATATTATGAATGATGAAGATAGAAAATCTATAGCAAAAATGTTAGGATTATATGAAGATTTGTTTATGAATAATTCATTCATGTTAATAAAAGCATCAAAAAATGGAACGTATGATCCAATAGACTTGATTCATGAGGCAACTCATATAACGCAAAATGAAAAACTTTATTCTAAGTTAGAAGATTCATATTTTAAAAATATAAATGAAATTGAAGCATTTATAAATGAAATTATAATATATCAAAAAATCTACAATAGAAATTTTAATTCTTATATTAGGCATAAAGAAAATAACTTTAAAAATAAAATACCAGAATCTATGATTAACTATCTTAGTGATATTTGGTCTTTAGTATTAGATAAAAACTTTTGGGATATAAAAATAAAAGATAAAACAAAGTGGGCGTCGATGATCATCGACGCCCAGAATTAAACATTATAACCTCCAGGAGGCTCCCCTCCCCTTTCTTCACCTTTCTCATAGTATGGGCACCCTTCACAAGGATTTGCTATAGGCCTAAAAAACATTGGGGCACATTCCTCTTTACCACAATCTGGAGCATACATTCTGTTCCCCCCAGAGTACATAGAATCATAAGGAAATATTTTATCGTAATTAACATACTTCCAGTTAAAATAGATACAATCTGTTTGATATTGAGAGTGTCCTTCGTAATAAGCCATTAATTACCTTCCTAAACCTACATTTGAAAAATTAAATTTTTTGTGAATATACTAGATCTATTAAATATTTTTTGGAATAAGATTGATAAGAAGCACAAGCTGATGATAATCTATAAGTATATTCACGCCCGCTTTCTTTTTCTAATATTTTATCTTCCATTATATCTAATAATTTTCTTTCAGTTATATCAGTAGCCATCTTATTCCTGCTTTTTATAACAGAAGTAACTTAAAGCCTATTTTAAATTAGGCTAATCCCATTCTTTTCCAATTTATCGTCTATTTTTTTTCACTTATTTTTATAAAGTATGATTTTCATGTTAGATAAATATTAATAGTTCTAAAATTTTAATTTTATATAATATGAGATAGTTGCAATTTTTATATGAATCTATTGCTCTTCACAGAATCAGACACCATATTTCCCTGACCTCGCAACAAAATATTCATCGCTCCTAAATGGTCGGCGTCTGCCGACCATCCACATTCAACACATTTGAATATTTCGCCCTTGCGAGACTCTGCATCTGTTGTTTCACAACGGATGCACGTTCTGCTTGTATTCGCAGGATTAACTTGACAAAACTGGACACCAGTTTCTCCACAAATTAAATTGAACCTTTGAATTACTCTCGAATAACTCCATCTGTGGAGTTTATTCATAACTTTCCTTCCTATTTTACTCTTATACTTCACATTTTTCAAGTTTTCGAGATAAACAATATTTGTTTCACTCAAATCAACTTCCTTCACAACTTTATTGATATATTCGTCTCGCTCATTCAAACTTCGTTTGAATGACTTTGATCCTTGTTCTTTCCTTGAAATTTTTTCACATAGTTCTTCAAAATCTTGTCCATATTTATTTCCTTTTTCATCAACCAATAATTTTTTATATCCAATATTGAAAGCCTTCGGCTTTCCTTCTTTTTTTTTCAGGTTCTGGTTTTTCAAAATAAACATCACAAAATATATTATCATTCACTTTTCTCAGACGAATGGACTTTTTCAAAGTCCATCCCTTGAATTTATTGAATTGTCGATGTTTATGGCTTGGCAGCCATAAACTAATCTTTTGCCAATTGAACCAAGTTTGATCCATAGATCAAAAGAATTCAAATCTTGATGAATATCGACAAACCTAGAGTCCAATTCAATAGTTAAACTATTGAATTGGGGCATTGATTTCTTTTTCTTTTTTCTCTGAGATTTAACAATGGACAATGCTTGCTTCGCTGCACATTGTTGCAGTCTTTTTGAAAACCAAGTTTGAGTTTCTGGAATATTAGCAACAAAGTTGCCATGAAAAGTTTTTTCTTTCCAGAGAAATTGGATGATAATATTGACAATTCGATTATATTCATTGAAAACTTAAGATAAAATATCAAATTTTCCAGAGTTGGATGAGTTAAGATTGAGAGTTGATTTCCTGATCATATTAGTCCCAGATATTAATAATATTGTTTTATTATACCTACAATATGAGAATATATTCTCATAAATTTTCATATATTATTAATGAAATTTTTTAATACAATAAACAAAAAAAAGACATGTCTCTATTAATAAGGTACTACAACATGCCTATATATAAAGGGTGCAAATTTTGCACATAAATTTTGATTATTTTTCTAATTCTCTAACAAAATCTTTTCTATATTTTTCTTTATTTTCTTGTTCTCTCCAGGCATTTTCATCAACAGGCTCTTGATCGTCAGAAAGCTGGTTAATAATAAAAATAATTTTTTGTTTTGATTCTTGATCAATAGTCCTACTATTTTTGACCCAGACGGTTAATAGTTTTTTTATAAAAAACTGAGTTATTCTATTTTCTCCCATAAATTCGCCTTGCAAGTAATAGGTTAAAATATTATCAATGAAGTTATTTTTTACTTTATCAAAAATTTCTTTTTTGTTTTTTATGGTATCTTTAAATCCATTTATTTTTATACTATTTTTAATTTCATTAAATAAAAGATATTGCATTATTGTTATAGGTTCTTCAATTGATATATTTGGTTTTGATTTCTTTCTTAATGTTAAATTCACAAAATCTTCAAATGATATTTTATTTTGTTTTACATACAAAGCATATATATATTCATTAAAATAAGCTTCAAGTTCTTTTTCATTAAGAGAATATTCTGTTTCATATAAAAAATCATAATTTTCTATAAATAAATTAAAAAAAATATTAAATCTTCTATTAGGTAAATCATCCATATCTCTTAAGTGTGTTATTTCATGAATTCCTATAGATGGGAATGCTTGTTCTGGATAAACAGCATAATTTTTATTTGCTTGTGCTGGCTCTGCACCTTTGAGGCCAAAAGAAGAATTATATCTAGTTGCTGGCTGGGCAAATCCTAAATATTTCCCTTCTTCTGTAGGAAATATTTCTTTAGGTGTTTCATAAACAACATTTTTATTAGGATCAATTCCTGTTGACAGCCCCATCATATCTCTCATGTATGGAGGAAGCGATGTTTTTCTTAAAACCTCTTGGGGAGATTTAAAATCAGATAATTTTACTAATTTTTCTATTCTGTCACTTAGTTTTGGATTTTCATTATCTATTATTGAAGCAATTTTTAATAATTTTAATTCAGTTAATTTTTTATTCATAATAATCCTTAAATATTATTAATTTCTAAGACATATATATCCTTGTCTAAATCATAATAGAATGAATATATGGCTCCATTTTTCAATAAATTAAGCCAAGAAATTAATGCTTGTAATGCTTCGCAAACCATAATCCCTGCTGGTATTCTAAGATTACCAAAAGTAAGCTCCACACAATATTTTCTTAATTTTTTTATATCTGTTGTAGAATTAAACTTTATTTTATAATATTCAATATTAGAGTTTTTTAAAATAATATCAAAAGCTTTTGTAACATTAACGCCTTGAAAATTAATACTTGAATTAATTTTACTTTTTAACCTGGGATCTTCTAAATAATGGACTATTCCCCCACTATATTTTTCAATATTATTTTTATTCTGTATATAATCAATAATCATTTATTTAAAATCTCTCATAAAATTTTCTATCGCGTCAGAAATATCTGAAGCGTTTTTATCTATTTTATTTGATAACATTGCCAATCTTAATTTATAATGCATAGAATCTGGCGTATATACATCTAAAAATTTTTTATAGTCTGGAGCTACAATATCTTCAAATCCTTTCGCTTGCAAAAACCCTGATCTTACATATTCTCTAGGCGTAAGACCATATTGATTTGCTCCTAATAATATATTTTTATACCCTTTCTTTTTTATTTCTATTGCTGCATTTTTATATATTTCAAATATAATTTTTAATAAAATTTCAGGGTCTCCTTCATTTTCGAAAAGACTGAAATCTTTTTCTATATTATCGAATACAATATTATTGTTTTCATCATTAAAAACCCAGCTTTGTGCTATAATCACATTTTCACGCTCAACAATAAATACTGCACTATACGGAGAAGTTTGGCTATGAATGGCTACGACTTCTGCTGCCCCGCCAATTTTTTGACAGCAATCGGTATAATTCCCTATAAACAAAACCCTTGGATCATTACGAGGTAAAAATCTTCCAATAAAACCTTCTCGGCCTTGAATGATTGGTATTTTCGACCATTCTGGCATGGGGACCCTTAAGCCTTCCATAAATATTTGTTCAACTCTTTCAAATTTTTTCCCAGAAATATTCCATGTATCACATTCAGTAGCAATTAAAGATTTAGATCTATCTATAATTTTAGAATCAACTAGATAACTAAACATTTCATCAACGTCGTTCTTTATTTTAAGGCTATTAGGTATTTTATTCCAGTTATAAGCAACAGATTTTACTTTTGGATTTTTATATTTAATATATTTTATTAAAAATATATCAATCCCTTTCAATTCATAATAGGGTAGATTAGAAAGAATATTTTGGGCCAAATCATGGATTCTATATTTTTCTAAAATGGCTTTATTTTTAAAAATAGAATAAACTTTAATTGCATCTTGATATAATTCATTATCAAAACGTGATCGTGATATATCATCTGCTTTACCTAATATATTTTTAATTTTATTTATATCCATCCCAATTAATATTGGGTTTTTAAATAAAATTGGGAAAATATCTTTATCAAATTTATCACTTGTTGCATATCTATATAATGTATTAATGAGTTTTTGTTGATCGCCCCAATTTTGATATATAAAACTTTCTGTTGGAAAAAACAAATCTTTTGTATATGGTTCAACATTTCTATCAATTATTTTTAATCTTTCAATTAAATTTTCTGGTTTTAATTTATATTTTTCATTTAAAAATACAGATAATGAGTAGTCAGGTTTTAATTTTTCATATTGATAGCAAGACTCAATAAAATCATAAATAGGAATATTATTATTAAGATAAATATCTCTTATATTAATAAAATTATAATTTGGGATGATTACTTTTGAATTTTCTTGAATTAAATATTCATAAAGTATGGCTGTATCCCTTAAATTTTCTTCTGTTTGTTTCATTCCAATAAAACATACAGGATCTGTTAGTTTTAAAATATACCAATCTTTTTCAACTTTCTTTTCATCTTTTTCAACTTTCTTTTCATCTTTTTCAACTTTCTTTTCATCTATTTTAATTTGATTTGATGATATAAGTTCATTTTTTAATTTGGCTAATTCTATAGCATCAAAAAAATCAATACCTTCTTTTAAAAATTTAAAAAAGTAATGCATTTCATCTAAACTTATTTTATTCATCATATAATAAAGAGTTTTAAATTCATCAACCGAAATACTTGCGTTTAATTTAATTTCTTGTATTTTCTCCAAATTATTAAAGCCTTTTAAATATAATTTTAAAGCTCTTTTAAAATTAATAGATGTTATATCCATAATATTTTTTATTGTTTTACAAGCTTTTATCTTTGTATTAAAATCATAGTTCTCATCATTCCCAGATACTTCTTTTTCAAATAGTAAAAAGTCAGAAAAAGGTAAATTAAATTGTGAAAAAATTTCAAAAAATTCCCTTAATATATGATAAATAGTATCATTGTCCATCTTATTTAAATATTTGGCTTCTTCCACAGAAATTTTAGAACAACCCTTGATATTTTCAAATTTATCTAAAAAATATATTGATATTGGAATATTATCGACTAAATCAAAAAAATTATCTATAGAAAGACTACTATTTTTATTGTATAGACGATTTGCTAATATTATGTCTTCATATGTATATTTAGATAAAAATTTATCATAATCTTCAAAAGTATATAATTTATTATGAGATATTTGATTTAATAAGATTATAGCAGAACCAAGATAATCGTCTAATTCTTTAAATTTAATAAACAAATTAAAATAAATTATAAATTTATTATTATTAAATGTCAAATTTGAACTTATAAAATTATAAAAAACATCTTTCGATTTTAAATATTTTATATTATTTAGTAATTTTTCGAAATCTTCTATATTATTAATATATGGAATAAAATCTTCTGCTGCCTCCAAATCTTCTATATTTGTTTTTGATAACATATCTAATATATATTCTTTGGAATTTTCATTTTCTAATTCACAAACACTTAGAAAAGCTCTAATTCTATCCGGGCCTAATTTTTTAAAAATATTATAGCTTTCTATCAATTTAAATGAATTGTTTACCAAAAAATGAACAAATAAATAAACATCATAAAAATCTAATTTTCTTAATAAATCAATAACATTTTGTATATCAAAATCAGGATGATAGGAAGGAGAAAATGTATGGATACAATAATAAAAATTTTCTAATTTTGACAATTCTTCATTATTCAAACTTTCTATTATTGGAAAAATTTTATCTAATGATATATTTAATTTTAAAAAATCTAAAATTTTTGATATAATACTAACCTTATTGTCTTTTAATAATTTTATAAAATAATTTACATAATTCCCAAAAATATTTAAATTAATATCTTGTAATCCATAAGAAAATATTTTTGCGACTGATAATAAATCCAAAAAAGGATATTTCATCATATAATTTCTAAAACTGCTATAATTTACATGAGAAATTGTATGTAACGATATAACCTCTTTTAATTTTTCAATTTCTTCTGAAGGCCAACCTCTAGCTTTCATAGTATCTTCTACTTTTCCGCTAAACATAATTTTATTAAAACCTCTATATTATCTGATAAATCGGAAGCTCTTCTGTCAATTTTATTTGAAAGCATTGCTTAAATTTGGAATCATTAGAATCTAAAAGATAACTGCCATCATAATCAGGAGCTTTTATATCTCTATATTTTTTTTCAGCTTTTTCTAGATTAAAACGACTATATGAATCACTATCAATGTCGTAGTTATTGGCTCCTAAAAATACATTTTCATATCCTAAACTTTTTATTGCATTTGCTGCATTTTTATATATATTTATAATTATATCTAATAAATAATCATAATCTAAATTAGAGTTTCTGAAATCTATTTCTATATTATCAAAAATAACATTTTTATTATTATCATTAAAAGTATAACTTTGTGCTATAATTCCTTCTTCATTATGCTCAACAATGAAAACAGCAGCATTTGGTGATGTTTGACTATGGATAGCAACATCTTCTGCTTGCCCACCAATCTTTTGGCAACAGTCAGTATAATTTCCTATAAATAATACTCTTGGATCATCACGAGGTAAAAATCTTCCAATAAAACCTGCTTGACCTTTAATGACTGGTATTCTTGTCCATTTTGGCAAAGGAGTCTTTAATCCTTTTGCATAGTGTCCTTTAGTCTCTTCAAATTTTACGCCGGTAATATTCCAAGTATTACATTCATTAGTAATACTCTCTTCTTTTTCATTAATAATTTTTTGATCTACTAAATATTTATACATCAAATTTAAATTTGATGTTGATCTTAAATCTTCTGGTATTCTATTCCAGTTATTACAAACAACTCTTATTTTAGGATTTTTATGTTTATAATATTTTATCAAAAAGCTATCAAGGCCTTTTAGATCGTAATTAGGCAAATGAGAAGGGATAAATTGTGCAAGTGAGTGTAGATCAATTTTAGGATTATTAAAAATTTCATAAGTTCTTTTTTTGAAAACAGAATAGATTTTTAAGAATTCTATATTTGGTTCA
>ERZ795049.5732-NODE-5732-length-11285-cov-5.728940_pt1 | contig 11285 bp, 8 predicted proteins | sample MGYA00375133_ERZ795049 | MGnify/ENA primary metagenome ERZ795049 (study PRJEB30178, sample SAMN05720147) | activated sludge metagenome | isolation source: anaerobic digester from wastewater treatment plant | place: Japan | collected 2015-04-20 ...
TGACTGGATGCTGTTCTTGTGCTGGGTTATCTGCTCGGTTATCGTTTGATAATGAATAATTATGGGAGTACCTTGATGAAACCGTGTTGTTTCGTTCCACTATTCAGCATCGTTTGATACGTGCTAATTTGTTGGTACGAAAACGGGGGATGGCCGGCCAAACCTAGATTAGTGGTCGCTCCAACGCCACAGAAAGAGCCGAAGGCCATCTCCCGTTCCCTTTCATTTGTCCCGGGTGATTGGAAACAGAATACAGCCATCTCCCGATTCTTGCAACACAGTATCATGCTCGTGAGGCAATCATAACAACCTAGATATAAAAGAAAGGATTTGTCAGCAAAATTCATGAGAAGGGATACCGGGGCAGCCCTCTTACGGAACAACAGAAAGCACGCAATACAATAAAATTATGGACCAGGGCCCGCGTTGAGCATATATTCGGAAGTATTCATTGGTTTAAGGGGAACTACTTGCGGTGTATCGGTCTTGCACGGATCACTGAAGCCGTTGGCATGATTAATGTGGCATACAATATGAAACGATATTGCAGATATGCGTAAAGTGGCGAAAGAATGATTGGCTATAGTCTTTGTGCGACATACAGAAATAACGGAGCAAACAAATCAAAGGTGACTTATGATTTGAATCGGCGTTTCCTGGTATTGCGCATTGAATAATGCTAAAAAAAGGGAATTTATAGAGGTTCCCTAAATTTAATTGCTGATAAGATAAACTCCACTGATTGATTCAATACATGCTGGTAGAAAATTGTCTCATTATGCCGTTTCACCGAAATAAAGTTTAATTAAGGTTTCTGAAAATGAGTTAATAATAGTTTCAGTTGATCGCATATCGCCTAAGTGCCTTTGGCGTAAGCGCAGTGCCGCTTCCCAGGGGCATTACGTTTACGCGGACTTAGGCGATGTGACGGGTTTAAGTTCATTTATAGTTTCTTTTTCTTTTCTCTCCCCTGGGTGGGCGTTCTTGTTATTTTGGGACGGTGATGGTTGGTGTGATGGGAATTATTGAGTCTGCTGATCCTTTTCTTTAAAAGCATTTTCCAGATCTCTTTTTCCATGCAGAACATTTAATATTTTAACGTCGTTACTTGATACTTGATAGAGAATTCTGTAAGGAGAAACATAGACCTCCCTAACTGAATCATCAGAAAATTCCGGTACGATTCTTCCCATTTGCGGAAATTTATCCAGACTTTCACCTTTGGCGATAATGGACGCGACGAGTTTATTCGCATAGTAATGAGAATCGGTCGCAATATACTCGTGAATTTTCTTTAAACTTTTTCTGGCCGCAATAGTCCAAGTTACCATGTCATAACTTCTCGTTTTAATTCTTCCGTGGTGATAACCCTGCCATTGCGGACATCCTCCAGTCCTTCATGTATTTTATCAATGACGTAAAGCCGGTACATTATATCATCGATGGTTGCGCTATCAGGAAGTTTTGCGATAGCATCGAGGGCTTCTTGTTTGATTGATTGCATAATAACGACCTCTTTTATTCTGTTATACTAAAATTACTTATGTATGGTATTTTTTTCAACTAAATTGTTACCATATCATGATTTTTGTGCGTATCATCTTTCTTGATTTTGTTTCACGAAGGATTCTACCGTGGAATAAATTTTACGGCCCCTGTCCAGAACTTTTCCTGTTGACATGTGCCTTTTTGGACTTCAGATAAGGACCATTGTGTCACTTGGGCCGGACCCAATAAGAGAGCAAAATCCTTGATAATAAAAAAATAGTGTTATCCGTAAACTTACGGATGGCAAATAATTTTTTTTCATGTAGATTATAAAGTCAGGTATATTATTAATCGCGCATTGGCCTAAGAAAAATCGAAAATTTGGCTCTGTGACACAAGGGCCGAATTGCTTTTTTTCGAAAGGCATTAGAAAAAGCATAAGAAAGGGATATGCGTGAAATAAATGTTTAATAAATAAAAAAGCAAGGAGGACTGCAAATGAGAGTCGTAGCATTTCTTGCGATCAGTATGCTGGTGTGTGGGATCACATTACAGGCGGACAGTATGGACTTTGACTCGAACTATCTTAAGCAATTTGGCTGGGGATCTATTTGTATATCTGACAAAGGTTTGCCATCTCGAAAATCATTTGATCCGTCATTTTTCAATTACAAAAAAGGTGTGTTTTACCTTAAAGCAGATCCGTCCACGACTTTAAATGTGAGGTTTCTCTATAAGAACGGTAAGACGCTGGGCCAACATATTGAGAGTGAGCAGACAAGGTTTAAAAAAAGCGATCTGGTAAAAGATTCGGCTGGGGTGGTGTTAAGGATTTGGACTTCACATGATATAAACGGCAATTTGATTGATAAGGGATGGACGAATAAACTGGAAGATAAACCGAAGTGGGAAGAGTTGGGAAGTTATGGCGGTCTGGCGAATGAAAATATGCTTAAAACCGTATGCGATGCGTTTGATTGGGGGGAAATAAGCGGAGAAATAGGATGGCTCAAACAATGGATGCAGATTGCAAAACCAGGATATAAAATTTATCTGGCTGTCCTCGGAACTTTCGAAGTACTGGATTGGTTACATCTCGATGCACTGGGGAAGCCAAAAAAAATGCGAGTCTACTCCAAACCTCTTTCAGCAGGGGTGGTTGAGTTATATTGATATTTATCAAAATATAGGATTGTGCTACATCTCCAGTACCGGCCGAGGTGACACAATGCGTTTTTATCTGAACTATTAGGGGAGATCAAATCGATATTTTCAATACAAAAGACACTGGACATGTGGCCAATAATTATTACCTCATCTGGCAGGTTTACACACTGAATGGGCCTTGACCGCTATCTGCTTTTCGCACTTTATGGCCTCAATGGTCACTTTAAACTAGCAGTTTCCTGAAAAACTCCATCCATGGAGTTTTTCAGGAGCGGTTTTGCGAAATGAATTCGCAAAACCTTACATTTTTCTCAGTTTTCAGCCTCGAAAAATGGCGATACTTCCGTGTATCCCACGCAGTTTCCTGTTTTTCAGCAAACTGCTAGAATTCTTTGTCCCGATGTTTTCTTTTTGCTTTCATAGGCTCCCCCTTATTTTTTATCGACAACAAAGCATATCTGTTGTCCAATTTTCGGGGTCCACTATATCACGGTTTCCTGCCTGTACCCGGGCATCACCCGGACAATTTAAGGCTGGTGTAAAGGACTTTGTGTCTTGGAAGGGGCTGGTTGCGGGATGTGACAGCTACCGATAACGGAGCCTATGACCCGTAACAGGCTTCACAAAAGGTCGGAATTTCCTTGATAGTAAAAATTTCGCGCCGCTCAAAATTGCGGCATTTTCTGCCCCCAGGGGAAATCCTATTACCATTTCAAATAATGTATGAAACAGTTAATCATGTGTCAATAAATTTTAAAGGCCCCTGTCCAGTATTTTTCCTGTTGACAGATGCCTTATTGGATTTCAGATAAGGACCATTGTGTCCCCTGGGCATGCACCTATGAGAGGGTAAATTCCTTGATAATCATGGTTAAGCCAATTGCAATAAAAAATCACTGGATAGGGGGATCTGTAATTTTAAAAGTTCATTCCTAATCCTGTCTATGAAGGGATTACGTTCACGTGCCGGCAGCAGGTGTTTTTATTTACAATACCACTTGAATCAGCTGATTATTGTCTTTTTCGCCACACGGCCGTTTCTGCCGGGGGAATGAATTTCTGTCTTAGTATTTAAGATATGAATATTTTTCTGTACAATCTCGAATTTCTCGGCATAATAATCTGCCTGTTCCTCGGCTTTTATGCGATTGTCCGCGATCGCCGCAGCATCCAGCGGAGATTGTTCTTCATCATCTGCATCCTGCTGGCACTGGCGAATCTTACCGCGATTCTGGGGTATACCGCTCCCTCCCGGGAATGTATTTTTTTCTGGTCGCAGTCCGGATCCTGTCTCGTGAATAGCTTTTACGCGGTAAACCTGCATTTTTATCTCAATCTATTGCGCAAAAAACCGCCCCCGTGGGTGATCCCGCTGTTGTACGTTCCCGCTCTCGTAATCATCGTCGCCTTCGCCCTCGATCCGCTGTCGGTTCTCGATTATACGTTCCTCGCAGGAGAGTGGAAAATGATCCCCAATTACGGAAGCCGATGGTTTTACGCCGCGGCGGGGTACGTCGTTCTCTATACGCTTTTCGCGGTGGTCGCAATTGCCGCGTTCGGGATAGGCGCCGAATCAAACAAGGAAAAACTCCAGGCGAAACTGCTTATGGCCAACCTGATACTCAGCACCCTCATCGGAATATTCGGCCTGTGGGTGATTCCCTTCTTCGATTACCGGATCCCGAACATCGGGGCCGCGTACCATCTCGCGTACGCCGTCGGGCTCTTCTTCTCGGTTTTCTACCTCAAGTTCCTCGATCTGAAGCCTTCGATTGTCGCCGAGGAAATCATCGCCAATATCGGCGATATGGTCGTGCTCCTCGGTCCGGATTTGAAGGTGCTCTCGGCGAACGCCGCGTTCCAGGAAACCCTCGGGTATTCCAGGGGCGGTCTGAAGGGAAGGCACGTACGCGATATAATCGACGAGCAGGATGATATCGCGGCGGACATCGACCTCTTAAAGAAGGGCCCCGCGAGGAAACTGCAGCGGCCCCTGAGATACCGCATCAACAGGAAGAAGGAGCGGGAATATATCTCGACTGATTCGTATGTCTCAAAGGTCACCGACCGTTTTGCGGACGTCATCGGCTTTCTCATGATATCCCGCGTCAATGCGGGAAGAAAGCAGTTCCAGGTGATCCATCGTATCACCGACAGGGAGCTCGAAATCGTCGATCTCACGTTGGAGGGGCTCTCAAGCACGGACATCGGCGCCCGGCTCGGCATCTCCGCGCGCACCGTCCAGTCCCACCAGGAGCATGTCTACCAGAAGCTCGGCGTAACAGGCAAGGTCGAGCTGGTACGCGTTGCGCACCGGTTTAATCTATAACCCTCGTAAAAAAATCCACATCATCCGTAAACTTACGGATGGCAGTGACCGCGTTCCTTGGTAAACTAATAATCATTATACACCTTGCTTCGTGTATGTGCTGGACATGGGTCTGCGCGATATGCGACCTGCGCATGCGGGCGGGCACACTATGCTGTGAGGATGAACTTTCATGCGTGAGGCGTTGAATACATCATTTCAGGAGGATATCGTGAATACCAGAAAGAAGAGATTCATGTTATTGTTTTCAATGATTTTTGCAGTTGCCATGGCGTCATGCAGCCGGTCCCTTGAAGACGGCGGTAAAGACGGCGTCCTGACGCTTCTTGCCCTTGCCACACCGTCTCCCGGCGCATCGCAAACCTACTGGTACCGGTGGTTCCCTGTTGACAATACTGCCGACAAAATCATGGTTCATGAAAACAGGTTGTACATGGCGGGTGACTTCAACCAGGTGGCTGCCAATACCCGGGGCGGCGCGATCGTAAACCTGACTGACGGCACGTTGAGCGCGAAGAAGAGAATGCCGCTTATTAATGGGCTCATTGCAGCTTCTGCGCCCGACGGCCAAGGAGGGTGGTATATCGGTGGAACTTTCACGAAAATAAACGGCGCGACAAGGAACCGCATCGCGCGCATCAACGGTGACGGCTCTCTCCATGACTGGAACCCCGACGCAAACAACGAGGTGAGTGCACTGGCGGTGTCGGGAACGACCGTGTACGCGGGCGGCTCTTTCACCGCGATCGGCGGCCAGAGCCGCAACCGCATCGCGGCGCTCGACGCGACCGTGAACACCAACAACGCCACGGAGTGGGACCCCACCGCGAACGACGCGGTGAGGGCACTGGCGGTGTCGGGAACGACCGTGTACGCGGGCGGCTCTTTCACCGCGATCGGCGGCCAGAGCCGCAACCGCATCGCGGCGCTCGACGCGACGGTAAACACCAACAACGCCACGGAGTGGGACCCCAACGCGAACAACGCGGTAAACGCCCTGGCGATATCCGGATCAACCGTGTACGCGGGAGGGCTCTTCACCAGCATCGGCGGACAGTCGCGCAACCGCATCGCGGCGCTCGACGCGACGGTAAACACCAACAACGCCACGGAGTGGGACCCCAACGCGAACTCAGATGTATGGGCGATCGCAGTATCTGGGACGACCGTGTACGCGGGCGGTTATTTCACCAGCATCGGGGGGCAGTCCCGCAACCGAATCGCGGCGCTTGACGCGACCGTGAACACCAACAACGCGACAGACTGGGACCCCGATTCCAACGCGTACGTTCGGGCACTGGCGGTGTCGGGAACGACCGTGTATGCGGGGGGCAACTTCACGAGCATCGGGGGAGAGGCGCGCAACCGCGCCGCCGCGCTCGACGCCTCAACCGGCAATGCGCTTGACTGGAACCCGAATCTGGACAACATAGTTTATACCATCACGGCGGGAAACGGGGCCGCTCTTGTCGGCGGGTCATTCACGAATTCAAATACGCAAACAAGGACCAAAATCGCGTCCGTCGATTTGAGCACGGGGCTCCTGACCGATTTGAATTTCAGCATCAACGGCTCAATCCGAGACATTGCGGTTTCGGGCGGCACCATGTACGCCTGCGGGTCGTTCACGAGCTTCGGCGGCCTGACGCGCAACCGCCTCGCCGCGTTCAACGCATCCTCAGGCGCCGTTGCAGACTGGGACCCGAACGCAAACAGTACCGTGTACGGAATACTGCTGTCCGGCGGCAGGATATACGCGTGGGGCAGCTTCACCAGCATCGGCGGTCAGTCCAGGAACTATTTCGCCGCCCTTAACCTGGGCACGGGGCTCGCGACCGACTGGGACCCTAATCCGAGCGGTGGCGTTCCGTTCACAGGTGTCGGCGGTATTGCAGTTTCGGGAAACACCGTGTACGTGGGCGGGAACTTCTCCACGATCGGCGGTCAGGCGCGCAACAACATAGCGGCGCTCGATGCGGCGACCGGCCTCGCCACTGATTGGGACCCGAACGCATCCTCATCCGTAGGGGTCATGGGAGTGAATAACGGCACGGTGTATGTGAATATTTCTGGCGCAATGAACATCACCATCGGCGGCGCGTCCCGGCGTTACGTAGCCGCCCTTGACGCTGCGACAGGGCTTGCCACCGGCTGGAACCCGAGCCCCGACGACTATGTGAATACCCTGCTTTTTGCGGACGGGATGTTGTACGCGGGCGGGAACTTCATGAACATTGCGGGCCAGGCGCGCAACCGTCTCGCCGCGTTCGACGCCGCCACCGGCGACCTCGCGGCGGGATGGGACCCGAACGCGAGCGGCTCGATAACTTCGCTCGCCCTGTCGGGCGGCACGATGTACGTGAGCGGGAGCTTCTCCGCTATCGGGGGCGTATCTATGAAAAATATCGCAGCAATCTACCGGGGGTCCGGGCTTGTCGTGTATCCCTAGCGGGTGGGTGGCGAGCACCTTTCAGAAGGGGGGCGGCGGAAGCCGCCCCGCCGGGTTATAAGATGGGGCAGGTGTGCGAATGGCTGACCACTGTACTTGACGTTCACCATGCGCATATAATCTGCGCTTATATAAAGGTGAGTCAAAACATGTCATGCGAAATAATAGAGTTAAACCTGTTGTCATCACTATAATGACTGTATCACAAGAACTTCCCGACGTTATCAATCCGCCCAAAGCAATAATCATTCAATTTCAAAATGAAAATTTTTTAAGGCCCCTGTCCAGAACTGTTCCCGTTGACAGATGACCGGATTAACTTCAATGTCATTGTGTCACCCGGGCGGGGGCAATGGCTGAAAAACCAAATGGCTATTTAAACATACCGCTCGCATATAAGGCGGACATTCGTACCGAATTAATGGGCATTGCTTTTCTCGGTTGTCCGGACTGCAGGTCGAATTTCTTGAGATCAACGGTCTTCCATGCCGTGTTTTCATATGTCTTGAAATACAGCACTCTGTTGGTCATGTCCTTTATGACAACCCATTGTGCGTAACCGTACACGGTAATGAACGGCATCGGGTGTTCCTTTATCACCCCTTTCGGTATATCGACAATATTGAGAAGGTGTTCCGACAGGTTCACCGCTCCTTCTGCGTTTCCCGGAACAAGCGCCGCGTCTTTTGCGAAGGCGATCCTGACGAACCGCGACGGGGGCGTCCAGTCGCCCGGAAGGCCCACCATGCCGCTGCCCACACCCGTGGGTTCGATTTTCACTCCGGATAGTTTTCTGGGTTTCCTGTCGTTGCGGTCCAGATGAATGTAGTTCCTCAGATTTGTCATCTGCCAGTCAAAGCTCGGCCGGTTGGTCATTACGCCGAGAGGGTTATCGTACACGCCGACGTTTCCGTTGATGAATTCTATCACGATGCTTCTGCCGGAAATGTCGGATATCGCCACATGAAGCCCCATATCTTTGATTTTTTTAACGCTGCTGGGGGATATGCACACAGCGCTCATGGCTGTCTTTACTTCATCGACCGTCGCAAAGCTGCCGAGCACCCACGTGGCGAAGTTGTCCAGATTGATGAATTTTCCCGGCACGGGCTGCTGATACTCGGCTCCGGTGTACATCAGCCCGCTTAACGAGAGGCCCTTTTCGTTGAAACCGTCCACGAAAACGTCTTTCATGCCGAACGCATTGATTCCCAAAAAACCGTAACGTGTCGTGAAGACCATCCCACGGGCTCCATTGACTGCATTATTCTCCACCGATACCCCGGCTGGCACGATGATGATTTCAGATTTCAGGTCAACGGGGTATTCCATCGACCTGCCGTTCACGACAGAATTGTCCGCGGCCTTCAGGACGAAAAACGTGCAGGGATAAACCGCCGACCGGAATGCGAAGCAGACGGCAAGCAGGGTCACAACGATTTTTTTCATGATATTATTTCTCCCTTGATGATACAGGAATCTCCTCAGCCAGCGTGGCCTGTTCAGCGGGCGAAAGGGGATCTCTTGGCAGAAATCATGGCATGCGGGGAGGTCTCTGATAAGCAAAAACTGCCGGTCTGAAGGTTAAAATTTTTTAAGCCAGGTAACATGGGCATACCCACGGCCCATGGCGTCCCATGGGCCTCTGCCGAAAAGAAAGAAAGCACTTCACCGATTTATTGATTAAAAATCTTCGTCGCTTCTCTTCGAGATGAGCAGTTCGTCCGGCACTTCCTCTATGCGCTCGCCGATCTTGATCGCCATGCGGCTCGACACCACCCCGGGCCGGCACTTGAATTTTTTCCGCCCGCCGATCTTCAGGGTCATATCCGAACCGACCTTGGTGTCGGGCAGCTTGATGACATCGCCGACGGAAAGACGCAGCACTTCCTGGACAGATATCTGCACCTCGCCAAGCTCCGCCACCACCGGAAGAATGACGGTTTCGAGACGTTTCTGTATGACCGAGAGGTTCTCGTCCGTGGCGCCCTTCCTGATGCTGGAATACATGTACTGCGCCGACAGCTTCGATATGACCGGCTCGATGGAGATGTAGGGTATACAGAGGTTCGTCATGCCCTCCACCTCACCGACCTTGGTCTCCAGGGTTATGAGAACGACCATGTCGTTGGGAGGGACGATCTGTGCGAACTGCGGGTTCGTTTCTATGTTGCCGAGCCTCGGCCGGAGGTCGATGACGTTGGACCATGCCTCACGCAAGTTTCCCAGGATGCGGACAATGATGCCTTCCATGACGGAAAGCTCGATATCGGTGAGCTCCCGGCTGATCTTCGTGGCCTCCCCCATGCCGCCGAAGAGCTTATCGATGATGGTAAAGGTGATGGATGGGTCTATTTCGAGCACCGCCGATCCCTTCAGGGGGTCCATGTTGATGACCGCCAGGGTCGTCGGGTTCGGGATCGAACGGATGAACTCCTCGTAGGTCAGCTGGTCGACCGATGCCACGTGCACGCCCACCAGGGCCCGGAGCTGGGCCGACAGGGCGGTCGTGGTCAGACGGGCAAAGGTTTCATGCATCATCTGGAGGGTGCGGATGTGGTCCTTGGAGAACTTGTCCGGGCGGCGGAAATCGTAAATCTTGACCTTCTTCTGCTCCTTGGCGGCAGAATAGTCCGTGGTGTCCACCTCGCCGGTCGATATGGCGGTCAACAGGGCATCTATTTCGTCTTGCGATAAGATTTCTGTCATTTTCTAATACCCTTCATTACCGTGGCTTCCTCGTCGGTGACAAGCCACAGGTTTTTATACTGCTCCAGCGTGAACCTGTATTTATACCGGTGGGTATACCTGATACCGAACCGTTCCTCTACAACATCAACATAGGCAATGTTCCGGCCCTTTTCAACAGACTCCCGCAGTATTCTATAATTGACAAGGTAATCATCCCTGTCCCTTGTCGCGAACCTGATGAATTCCTTTTCAACCTGGGTTTTTTCCTCATAATTTGCCCGTATGTATTTCTGGACAAATTCCGGGAAAGCGTTGATGTATTTTTCAACATTGATATACTTGATCCAGGTATCCCAATCCCTATCCTTTTCAGCTTTCAATGTCAACAAAATAACTTCTTTGGGCGATATCGACCGTTCAATCGCGTCAACTTCGCTCGTCTTGTTGTATCTTTTTGGCTCAATTATTTTGAAGGTGAGTTCGTTATCGCTTTTGACGACGGTGTTTTCTTCAAAGGAGGGATAAAAAATGCTCTGTATCCGGTAATTGGTGTTCAGGTTCAGATTGAAAAGGTCTTTTATATTAATGGAATGGACAAAGGATTCCCCCGGCGCCAGTTCCACCAAGCGCTTTTCCAGCCCCCGGAGCAGTTCATTGATATCCCGCCGTTCGATTTTGTACGGTACGGTTATTTCTGCCTCCCGCCCCGACATGTCAAAAACCAGGGGCTGGAACGTTGTGTAGTTTGACGACTCCTTCTCAAGGGAATCGTACACTTCAAAGTAATTCTTTTTCTCGGAAATATTTTTTACCCAAACATGCAGGGTGACTTCTTCATCGGAATAAAATACTTTTTTATCCATCAGCAGATGGACCCGCAATTTTTCAGGCTCAAACGCTGCCGGGAACAGGGGCGCCAGAAATGCCAACGTTATCTGGGTCAGGATCAGGACAGGATATATAATTGCCTTTTTCATTTTCGAATTGTTCGTTCCTATCAGCATAGTCGTATCCCACGGTTCTCATGTCGTCATGTGCCCCGCCCTGTTTGGACGGCGCTTCAAACGTCTCAACAACGGTCAGCTCTTTTGATTAGTAAAAATATCATCTCTTATACAATTTCGGTATAAAATGATACTTTTGTTATTAAAAATGAACAAA
>ERZ795049.5735-NODE-5735-length-11280-cov-4.329176_pt1 | contig 11280 bp, 12 predicted proteins | sample MGYA00375133_ERZ795049 | MGnify/ENA primary metagenome ERZ795049 (study PRJEB30178, sample SAMN05720147) | activated sludge metagenome | isolation source: anaerobic digester from wastewater treatment plant | place: Japan | collected 2015-04-20 ...
TAAATTGGTAGATGCTTTTTTATCAGGAAATGTACCGGCAAGTTTGCTCTTATTTAATGAAATTTTGAACAAAGGTTTTGATGCACACAATTTTATTGTAGGATTATCGGAACATTTGCGTGATGTACTTGTATGCAAAGATGAGCGTACAGCCATATTGTTAGAAGTAGGAGCTAGCATTAGGGAATCGTATATACAACAAGCAAAAGCATGCACAGATGCTTTTTTATACGAAGCTTTATCGTTGAGCAATGCCTGTGATTTAGAGTACAAACAAAGCAAAAATAAACGTTTATTAATAGAATTATGTCTTATTAAATTGTGTCAGATACTCACACCCAAAGTAGCACAACAACAGGGCAGCACACCATTACAAGTTATTCAAACAAACACAACGCAACCGCAAGCGACTCCCATACAAAAGGAAGCTAGCAAGCTGGTTGCCACACCCACTTATACCACACCTCTTACCAAAAGTACACCTCCATCAACCCCTATTAGTACATCTTCTGTTGGTAGTGTTTCTATCAAACAGATTAGCTCATCTGTGAGTCAACAAACACAAACCATACAACCTGCAAAGGAAAGAACACTGCGTGAAGAACCATTTACACAAGTGCAATTAGAAGAAGTTTGGCGAAAATTTGGTAACGAAATTCCAGATAGACATAAAATGTTGTTTTTGTTTTCAAGCAAGAAGCCAAAACAAATAGCAAAATCGAGTATTGAATTGGAAGTGAATGACCCTCTGTTAGTAAAAGATATCGAAGACATTAAGCCTCAATTAATGGCGTATTTGACTCAACAACTACAGAATGACAAGATAAGTTTGCTCATAACATTGGTACCACTCACTGCAGAACACAAAGCCATAAGCAATGTGGACAAAATACGTTTATTGAAAAAAAAACGTCCCGAGTTTGAGAATATGATACAGCAATTAGGACTAGATCCTGAATAAATAAAAACACAGTTATGGTAGCATCTACAAATAAAGCGTATATATTGCTTTCGGGCGGGCAAGATTCTTTTGTTTGCTTAATTTGGGCTTTACAACATTTCAGTGAAGTGGAAGCTGTTAGTATTGCGTATAACCAACGTCATGCAAAAGAAATAGAATACGCAAAAAAAATAGCAGCTCATTTTAACGTACCTCATTTTACGTATGATATTGGTTCTTTTATGAGTAGTATTGCCGAAAGTTCTTTATTAAATACAACGAACCACAATACCCAGCACGCACAAGCGTCGCACTTACCTGCGAGTTTTGTACCCAATCGCAATGGATTATTTTTAACGATTATAGCCAATCATGCGTTCAAGCAAGAAACCAAACACATTCATTTGGTAACGGGCACCTGCGAAACAGATTATTCGGGTTATCCCGACTGTCGAGACAATTACATCAAAGCTAAAGCAACTGAATTATCATTGGGTTTGGATATTTCTGTTTCAATACATACTCCGCTGATGTGGAAAACAAAAGCTGAAACATTTGCTATGGCTCATGAGGCAGGAAAATTGAACGAACTTATCCAGCTCACACTTACCTGTTATAATGGAGAAGAAACGATGCACCCATGGGGATATGGATGTGGTGAGTGTCCTTCGTGTGTATTACGTAAAAAAGGATACGAAGAATTTCTACATCTAACATACACTGTTTAAATGCACATGAAAACTAGCCCTGTATATTACGTAGCCGAAATCTTTGAATCGATTCAGGGAGAAGGAAATTATGCAGGAGTGTATAGCTTGTTTATCCGTTTTCAACACTGCAATTTGGCATGTTCTTGGTGCGATTCTAAATATACTTGGTATAAAAATGACACACTCATACCTCAAACAGCCGATGAACTAAAAGACATAATTGCCTCATCAACAGCTACACACATTATTTTTACAGGAGGTGAACCTACCTTGTATGCATTGGATAAGTTAGTAATACCTGGTAAAAAATACCATGTAGAAACGAATGGAACGGTTATCCCCACAGAGCCTCTGCATATCGAATTGCCCGATGGCACATACATAGAGAGAGTCGCTATGAAAGAATCCATCATCAAACGCTTTAATTGGGTAGTTTCGCCAAAACTAAGCAATGCGATTAATAGCCAAAACACGGAATATTTGCACTATTGGTCGGCTCGTAACTGGGGCATATTCAAATTTATCATACAGCAATCTGCAGATATTGACGAAATAGAACACGTAATTAATCGTTATTCTATTGATAAAAACCGCGTATATCTAGCAGTAGAAGGATGCACGTTGCAATCGCAATTGCGACCTGAATTGGTGGATGAATTGATAACAAAAGGTTTTCACTATTCGCCACGCTTACATGTACTATTGTGGGGAGCCAAACGAAAAAAATAACTATACAACTATGCAATACGTTATCACTAAAGAATTTACATTTGAAGCAGCTCATCGTTTACTACGCAATTATTGTGGCAAGTGTAGCAATAATCACGGTCATTCGTATCGCGTAAAATTGCACTTACAAGGTACTAACTTGGATGAAAAAGACATGCTTATCGATTTTAACGAAACAAAAAAATTAAAAGCATGGATAGACGACAATCTTGACCACGTAACCATGCTCTGGGAAGAAGATCCGATGATTGATAGTATGCGTACGTTTGGCAACAAAGTACTAGTTACAAAAAAGAATCCTACGGCTGAGCATATTGCCGAACTCATTTTAGCAGAAGCACAACGACTGTTTGAGAACTCTGCCATACAAGTAAAATGTATTGAAATAAATGAAACCTGTACATCTGCGGCACGTTTATACCCTTTATCTTAAAAGAATAACACCATGAATACACCTCAATTTACACATTTAGGCAAAAAAAGTAACACACCTACCAAACAACTCGATACGTTTCCAACACCCAAAAACGTAGAAATTGTAAAATTTGAAAGCGATGAATTAACCAGTTTTTGTCCTGTAACACATCAACCAGATTTTAATCGTGTTATCATCGAATTTTCTCCCGATGCCTACTGTATCGAAAGTAAAAGTTTGAAACTCTATTTGTGGTCATTTCGCGAAGAAGCCAAATTTGCCGAAGCATTAGCAGGCGAAATTGCAGACGATATTTTCAATGCTATACAACCACATTGGTGTACAATTACACTCATTCAGAACATACGAGGAGGTATGCAATTGTCTGTGGTTGCTAAACGGGAGAAATAAAGTTCTGTTATCTCAACAATGCCAGCAAATATTCCCATATTTTTTGAACAGAAGATATTGATACCCGTTCGTTTGGCGAATGAGCGTCTTTAATCGTTGGTCCAATAGAGATGATATCCATAGCAGGATACGTACCTGATATAACACCACACTCTAACCCAGCATGAATAACACGAACCTTGGGTTCCTGACCAAACAATGTGGTATATACATCCGTAGCATGTTTTAAGAAAGCAGCTTCAAAACGAGGTTCCCAGCCCGGATAATGGTTTTGGTTAAGCACTTCAGCTCCACACAATTCAAACAATTGCCTAATACGCACTGCAATTTCATCACGTTCTTGCTCACTCAAACTGCGTTGATTTGTAGCGACTGTGATGCCATTGTGAGCAGATGATATAACCGCCAGATTAGTAGATGTTTGCACAACAGTAGGCATCTTTTCACTCCAATTGATAACACCGTGCGGACACGCCGATACTGCTTGCAAAAAATCAGCTAGAGCATCCTTGCTCCAACCCTCTGCAAAAGCATCGGTTGTAGAGAGAACAAAACGCATAGAAGGCTCATAAGCTAACCACTCTTGCTCCACATCGGCTATAAAAATATTCCAATCAACACGTACACTTTCTTTAAATTTGCGAGGAACGGCACACCACGCATAAGCTTCTCGGGGAATAGCATTCCGCAACGAACCACCCCTTACATCACCTAGCCACAATGAGTATTTATCTGCAATAGAAAGCAAATAGGTATTTAATAGCTGATTTGCATTCGCCCGTTTTTTTTCTATATCATCGCCACTATGCCCGCCTTGCAAGCCATGTATACTTACCTCAAAAAAGAAATAGCCACTTGGCAAGGTCTCCTTTGGGATAGAAAAATGGGCAATCGTATCGCAACCACCAGCACATCCTATAAAAATTTCATCGTCTTGTTCAGAGTCCAAATTAATCATCAAAGGTGCTGATAAAAAATCTTTCTCTAAGCCAAAAGCCCCTGTCAAACCCGTTTCCTCATCCACAGTAAACAGACACTCAATATCTCTACCAAAATCCTCATCGCACATCAAAACCGCCAATTGCAAAGCCATTCCAATGCCATTATCAGCTCCTAGCGTTGTGCCATCGGCTTTTATCCAATCAGCATCACGCAATAATGTAATCGGGTCTTTGGTAAAATCGTGTTGTTTAGTTACTTCCTTTTCGCACACCATATCCATATGCGATTGCAATGCAATAGTTGGACGTTGTGAATCTAACTGTGAAGTTTTTTTTGTTATCAACACATTGCCAGTTGCATCTTGTTGTGCAAGTAGCGAATATTTTTTGGCAAAATCGAATAAATAAAGACGTATTGCCTCTTCATTTTTTGAAGCACGTGGTATGGAACTCAAGTTTGCAAATTGCTCCCATACATTGATTGGGTCTAAACTAAATATCATTATTTTACAAAATTATATGTAAGAATAGCTGTCATAATGGACTCTGAACAAAATAAATTGTTAAAAAAAAACAAAATGTTCAAGCTTTTATTATTAAAGTACAAAAATACAGAAAAGCTTTTACAATTGTCTGTTTTATGTTTTATATTTGCGTACAATTTGTACTAATTTATAGTTATGATAAAAGCATTTTTGATAGCTGTTGGAATTCTGTTGATTGCCATTGTATTACTGGCAGTAAAAATGTTATTTACCAAAAAAGGGAAATTTCCGTCTTTGCATATCAACGAAAATGTAGCCTTACGAAAAAAAGGCATTACGTGTGCTCATTCTCAAGACAAATTAGAACAAAAAAAGAAATAAGCAGTTCACTATTTACTTAAAACACATAATAACCTTACTAAATTATAACAATTACTCTATGAAAAATTATTTACTCATTTCCAACATTGTCTTAACAATTGCAGTTATTGTGCTACTTATACTGATGATTTTTCCAAAAAAATCAACCAAATCTGCTCTTGAAACAACCCCAACAGATACCAGGTTAGAAGAAACACTTCCTATTGCATACGTAAATATCGACTCATTACTATTGAACTATAACTTGTACAAAAAACTAAGTGAAGAATTATTGCAACAAGAAGAGAAATCGCGTGGTAAAGTAACACAACAAGCTGTTTCTTTACAAAAAGAAATGGCAGAATTTCAAAAGAAAGTAGAAAATCAAGCATTCTTAAACGCTGAAAGAGCACAAGCTGAACAATCACGTTTACTTAAACAACAACAAGAGCTACAAGATCTTGATGCACGTTTAACCAAAGAATTGATGAGTAAACAACAAAAAATGAATGAGCAATTAAAAGCGTCTATTGATTCCATTATTTTAGAATTTAATAAAGACAATAAGTATCATCTAATTTTAAGTAATACTGGCAATGATAATATTTTATATGGAAATAAAGCATACAATATTACCAATGAAATTTTGAAATTAATGAATGTTGAAAAAGAATAAGGTATAATTTACGTCGCATCAAAGCTACTCTTATTATCACAATAAGAGTGGCTTTTTTCATTATCTACTATTTATACAATATGACGAAAGAAGAATTACGCATCGTATATATGGGAACACCAGAATTTGCTGTTGCTCCTCTACAAAGCTTGTTGGCTAATCAGTATAATGTGGTAGGAGTCGTTACTATGCCCGACAAACCTGCTGGTAGAGGACATAAGCTACAAGCATCTGCCGTAAAACAAGTAGCCATTGAACATAATCTTCCCATTTTGCAACCAGAGAAACTAAAAGACCCATTTTTTTTGGAAGCACTCCGCTCTTTGAATGCTGATTTATTTATCGTAGTGGCTTTTCGTATGTTACCAGAAGTTGTATGGAATATGCCTCGAATGGGCACTTTTAACTTACACGCCTCCTTATTACCACAGTACCGTGGAGCAGCTCCCATCAATTGGGCTCTGATAAGAGGAGAGAAAGAAACTGGCGTTACTAGTTTTTTCTTAACCCACGAAATTGATACAGGAGATATCCTGTTGCAACGAAAAATAGCTATCGACAATACCGATAATGCGGGTTCGCTACACGATAAATTAATGCAACTAGGAGCTGAAACGGTAGTAGAAACGGTAGCCTATATTCTATCTGGTAATACTTCGAAAACGCCTCAAAATGAGTTAATGAACGAACAACAGATACACCTTGCCCCGAAAATATTTAAAGAAACTTGTCGCATAAATTGGTCATTGTCGTGCGAAGAAATAAAAAACTTTGTACGAGGTTTATCTCCGTACCCTGCAGCGTATACAGAAGGCTTGGATGCGAAAGGGGCTCCTTTTTCGGCTAAAATATTACACGTTAGCACACAAGTTTGCACCCCTGAAGCACGTATTGGAACGGTAAGTACGGATAACAAAACGACACTCAAGATTGCGTGTGCTGATGGTTGGGTAATCATTGACACCATTCAAGTAGCAGGGAAAAAGGCAATGCAAACAGAAGAACTACTACGTGGATTCCACTTGCTTGTACCACAACAACTTACATGAAAAAATACGTATATATTGCATTAGGTACCATCTCGTTAGGGCTAGGCATAGTGGGCATATTTGTACCCTTATTGCCTACTACTCCTTTTTTGTTGCTTACAGCAGCTTTGTATTGCCATAGTTCGGATAAGCTATATAACAAATTAATGAATCATAAAACCTTAGGTCCCTATATTCATGATTTTCGCACACACAAAAGTATTCCATTAAAAACGAAAATCATATCCATATCATTGGTTTGGATTACCATTGGCTATTCGATTATGTGTGTTGTTCCTCTACTTTTTGTAAAAATATTGTTAGCTGCTATAGCTATTGGCGTAACAATACATATTTTGTCTTTCAAAACAAAAAAATAAGCATTCTTTACCACTTTCTAAATACAATACATAAACCCTTGTCGTGTAACTGAACAGTAAAAGATGTACCAAGACTTTCGTTGAGTGTACCCTGCCACCACATTTCGAGCGGTCGTTGTATAATTGGATATCGTAATCCCGCCACACTGATAGGACAGGTAGGAAGTATGGAAAAAAGGGAGACTTGCTGATGCTCATAACTAGAAAAAACTGTTGTTTTATCTATGGCGGAAAATATTCCATAATCACTTATCATCACTACTTGGTGTAACAGCGAATGGTACAACGCCAACAACGAAATATTACCCAAAGTATGGTCTTCACGCTTGCCTGTAGCACCCATAATAACTACATTGTATAGTTTATTTTCCACACAATAATGTACAGCTTTGGTTAAATCATTGGTTTCTTGGTCAGATTGATGTATCAACTTTTGCCCTAATTGAGCTTTAGTTATTGCTGAAATACTATCCAAATCGCCTATTACACAAGAGGGAATTCTACCCATTTGCATCAATTTTTCTGCTGCTCCATCACAACAAATAACCCTTTCGTGGGTTAACAACAAAGCTACCAAATCAGGATGTGTAGGGAATGCACCATCGGCTAACACAATAGCATCCATCTGATGAGGTAAAAAAGAATGAATGGTCGCTGTCATCATAAGACTTCATATTTAGAAAATTTTCTCCATTGTAAATACCCAATTGAAGATAAAAACACATAACAAAAGAACAATAAAGCCGTTGGGTACAAGCCTTGCATAGCAAACATGGTAACAGAAACTATATTTACCACTATCCACACAAACCAATGTTCGATAAATCGTTTTGCCAGCATCCATGTAGCGACTATACTAAGAGCAGTAGCAATAGCTTCTGCCGATGGCATAACCGAATCGGTAAAGGATACCAAAGCCCAATAAATAAGAACACATAAGATGATAGTTATTGCCGCAACAAAAACAGCTAATCGTCCTTTTATATGCCTATAATGTTGCGAAGAGGTAGTTTCTGTTTTATTCCGATTATCGCCACGTACCCACAACCATAGTCCATACACACTTATTGCAACATAATACACATTAAGTAAGCCATAAGCATAAAAACTCGCCTGCAAATATACCACAATATATACAGCAGAAGTTATAATTCCCACTATCCACATTATCGGATACTGCTTTATTTCGAGGTATAAAAAGAGTAGTCCGGTAATAACACCGAACCACTCTAACCAATGTTGTTGCAAATAATCCATGTACAAAGTTAATGATTTTACTAAAACTTGAGTACCATATTCAACATAAAGTTACGCCCTGCTTGTGGAAAATAGCCGAAATCAGCATACCTATCTTTGTATGGATTATTCATATCTGGTTGTTGGTAATACGAATACACCCAAGCATTACTTTCGTATTGTTCATTCAACAGATTATTACATAAAATACCAATACCTAATTCTTTCATTCCTTTTAAGGTGAAAGTGTAACCAAGTCGTGCATTGTTTACAAAATAGGCTGATAAGGAGCGTTCATCACTACCTGAATTGTCAATGTATTGCTTGCCTACATAACTTGATTGCAATGCTGCTGACCATCCGTTATGGTTGATACTAAATACACTATTGGCAATTAGATTAGGTGAAAATGAAATAGGGGTATCGCCCAAATAAGTAGCAACTTGCGATGTCCAATCCCAATTTTCATCATACAAATCTACGTATTCAGTATACTTTTTGATGATATTTTCACTTACAGTTAGGTTACCGTTCCATTGTAGCCAAGGAGTAATTTGCACACCCGCAGTAAGTTCTATTCCCATACGGTAACTCTCTGGCGTATTGCTTGTTAAGGCTTCTCCTATTTCGTTTACCTTACCCGTTAGAACCAACTGATTTTTGTAATCCATGTAATAGGCATTGGCTCCAAAAGCATACGTAGCATGTTTGTAAGAATACCCTAGCTCATAATTAATCAAGCGTTCAAAAGTTGGATTGGCTGTTAACTCAGCATCTTTGTAGTTGTTTCGAGTAGGCTCTCTATGCCCTACAGCCACCGATGCATAAGCAGAATTTTGCTCGTCAATGGCATAAAATATACCTGCTTTTGGATTAAAGAAATGAAAATCTTCGTTTACATTCAAAACCTGCATCTGGTTATTCATCCAATCCCAACGATCGCTAGTTCCGTATGTTTGGTAATTGATATAGCGATACTGTACATCTCCATACAAATTGATAGCTTCTGTTACAGCATAATTTGCTTTTAAATAAGTATTTGCATCTGTTTTCTCCCCTACGCTAGCATAATATTGTTGCCCTGGCACAAATGTAGCATCGCCAGCATAATTTTTTATCCATGTTATTTTTCCGAAATGGTCGCCATTATAATAATTAGCTCCTCCACCCCATGACACAGACAATTTATCCACAGCATAATCGAGCGAAAATACAGCTCCACCAAAATCATTATCCAAGTGTTTTTGACGCACTAAATCACTTTTAGTAATTGTTTCACTCTCAAACACATAATTTGACAAGCCATACTCTTTCAATTTTATACCTGTTATATATTCCTCATAATACCCTTTTCCTTTGGTATAGTGCAATGCCAAATTGAGCGATAAGGAAGAACTAAAAGAATGATTTAACAGCAAGTGATAATGCGTTTGTTGGTAATTGTCTGTTTGATTGTCATAATACATCGGATTACCAAATACATCATCGCCCATATAGCCACTTGGGTTGTAGGTACGGTCTGATTGTAGCTTATCTTTCGGCACACCATCCCACGCGTGATAGGTTTGTTCTTTGCCACCAAACGACAACAGTTTGATTACCGTGTATTTACCGAAATATCCCCCTTGTACAAAATAAGAAGATAAATCCGTAGATGCCCTATCAATAAAACCATCCGATTGTATGGTAGATAAACGAGCATCGAACGCCCAACGGTCGCGTAATAAACCCGAACCCGCTTTTACGGTAAGTTTAGAAGTATTAAACGCACCATAACTTCCATGCAGTTCAGCATACGGAACAATGGCAAGATTCTCTGTTTTCATATTCAGACTACCACCAAAAGCGGCTGCACCATTGGTAGAAGTACCAACGCCTCGCTGAATCTGAATATCTTGTAATGATGAGGAAAAATCGGGCATGTTTACCCAAAATACATCATGCGATTCTGAATCGTTAATCGGTACGCCATTGGCAGTAACATTGATACGATTAGCATCTGTACCACGTATGCGAATACCCGTATAACCTACCCCATTGCCCGCATCCGAAGTGGCTACGACCGAGGGTGTAAGCGACAATAAAAACGGAATATCTTGTCCTGCATTTTGTTGTTGCAAGTCAGACTTGGTAACCGTAGAGAATGTCATTGGTGTTTGACTCGAAGCACGAGTAGATTGCACTTGTACTTCCTGTAAATCAATTAAACGAAGCGTATCTGCCTGCCCAAAGGCTACAGATGCAGACAATAAAAGTCCGCTGAAAGAAATAAATACCTTTTTCATTTAGAAACATTTTTACTTTTTGAAATGCCATAACGTAAACGCCAAGAGCCATTTCAAAAAAAAGATTAAACAAAAAAGGGGTAATAAAAAGAGAAGAATACCGAAAAGCTTGTGCACAAAGCGAATCTTTTTCCCTGCGATGGCATTATCCATATCAGGTTCAAAGGGTATAATCTCAGCCTGAGAAAAACTCAAGCACCCCATACATATCGATGCAAAAGTACACATTATTTTTAGAATAATTGAAATATGAAAGAAAAATTATGTTTTATAACATATCAGAAGGTTTGTTAAAAGTATAATCAATAAAAAAAAAGTGTATCTTTGTTATAAGAAAACATAGCAACTATGCCACACATCATCATAGCCGATAACCAAGCCATTAGTCGTTTTGGCATCTACCAACTGCTAAGCAAACAAGCTATATCCTACCAATCTACCGAATGTACGAACAAGGAGGAATTGGTAATTGCACTTAGAGAACATACACAAGCGGTAATTATTTTGGATTATACCCTATTTAATTTTTTAGGCATTGACGATTTATTGGTATTAGCCGAACGATATCCACGTGCTCATTGGTTATTGTTTTCAGATGAGTTGAGTCCCGACTTTTTGCAACGAGCCTTATGTAGTGCAACCAATATTAGTGTAGTAATGAAAGATGCTTCGCAAGAAGAGTTA
>ERZ795049.5740-NODE-5740-length-11272-cov-6.511545_pt1 | contig 11272 bp, 6 predicted proteins | sample MGYA00375133_ERZ795049 | MGnify/ENA primary metagenome ERZ795049 (study PRJEB30178, sample SAMN05720147) | activated sludge metagenome | isolation source: anaerobic digester from wastewater treatment plant | place: Japan | collected 2015-04-20 ...
ATCTCTTTAAGGGTAATACTGTTATACCCCAAGGATGAACTTTTATCTATATTTCTAATTGTAGTTTCAAGCAGCAAAGATAACCTGTCATTTTCATGTAAAAACTTTTGCTTACAAAAGAACGCACCTTGGCATCGGGTTTTAAATTGAATTCTCTCTACTTTAGATGGTGAAATCATTATAGGTGCGTACAAACGAGAAAATATCACAGCCGGAGCTATTGTGGGTTTGCCTGTTTCTTCCGGAATGATAGAGGGGCGGGCACGTGTTATCCTAAAAATATGGAAGACGCCGATTTAGAAGATGGAGATATATTAGTCACCTCCTTTACTGACTCCAGCTGGACACCATTGTTTGTATCCATAAAAGGCTTGGTCACCGAAGTTGGCGGGTTGATGACCCATGGAGCAGTTATCGCACGTGAATATGGTTTACCGGCAGTTGTAGGAGTAGAAAATGCCACCAAACCGATAAAAGATGGGCAGCAGATTCGTGTGCACGGAACAGAAGGGTATATAGAAATCCTGCGAGGAGACAAAAAAGATGACATTGAAAGTAAACTCAATTAGACCTGGATGCAAGAATAAATGCCATTAAAAACAAAATGCATGACAGATAAGAATATTATTACATAGTGTAAAAAAATATTTACATTAAGGGAAAAATATTGTACCTTATCCATAAGTGAAGTTACTTAATTAGGAAAATGAGTAAAAATGAGGTTTATTCAAGCGGCATTTTCTATATCCTCAAGACATATGGAAACTGTGGCACTGCTTTTGAGGAAAGACTGAAGAAGTCATGGAATGCAGGGGTTGCGAAGTTAAGTGTAAAATATCTTTTGATATGGAAGTATAAAGAATGAGCGGATCAGTTTTGGGAGTAAAACTTCATAAACCGGAAGTATCACCAAACTTAGTGAGGAGATCATATTTAATTAAGCGCCTTTTGACGGATGCGGAAGGAAAATTGGTATTGGTTTCTGCTATGGCAGGATCGGGAAAGACAACCCTGATTTCCGAATGGTTAGATTTAATTCAACTACCCTACGAATGGTATTCCTTGGATGATTGGGACAATGATTTGCAGCAGTTCTATACTTTTTTGACAGCGGGTCTTACAAAAATTGATTCGGAAGTGGCTCAAGGACTCACTGAATTGTTGAGTTCTTACCAAAATGTCGGTGATAAGGCATTTTTGCGTGCATTGATTATGCAGTTGCATCAAATACAGAAACCATTCGCTTTGGTATTGGATGATTACCATGTCATTACCAATAAACAGATTGATCATGTTCTAAGAACTCTTTTAGAGCATTTCCCGCTGCAAATGAGTCTTGTCATAATTACCCGAAAAGAACCATCTTTTCCGTTATCAAGATTCAGGGTAAATCATAAGTTGGTAGAAATAAGAGCTTCCGATCTTCGATTCGGTGAGAAAGAAGTAAATAGTCTTTTTGAAAAGATGTCCCTGAAAATACCTTCCATCGGAGTTGAACGATTGACTAAGAGAACAGAAGGATGGATTGCCGGTTTGCAGCTTGCAGGCATATCGATGCAGAATCAAAAGGATATCGGAGAATTTATTAAGGATTTTTCCGGCAGCCAACATTTTGTGATGGAATATCTCCTGGAAGAGGTGTTGAGTCAACAAAAACAATCGGCAAAAGAATTTTTATTACAGACTTTCATATTGGATCGTTTTTGTGATGATTTATGCGATGCCATATTGGATTTGGAAAAGGGACAGAGTCATAAAATCCTTGTTTATTTATTACGTGCCAATCTATTTTTGGTGCCTTTGGATCAGGATGGGAAATGGTACCGATATCATCATTTGTTTCGTGATTTACTCCGTCAATTAAGAAATACTTCGATCGGTCCGGAGGAACGGTTAAAAAATCACAGATACCATAACTTGGCGGCAAAGTGGTATTCGGATAACGGATATAGACAAGAAGCAATTAAACATTTTTGTATTGCTGAAAATTATGAGGAAGCTGCAAATATCATTGAATGCCAATGGGCTGCAATGGATATACAATTGCAGTCTGCAACATGGTTGAGTACTGCAAAGCTGTTGCCCGAAGAAGTAATCCGGAAAAGGCCGGTTCTGTCTATGGGGTGTGGATGGGCATATCTCGATATGGGCAAAGCTGTTGAGTGTGACCATTATCTGGAAAATGCTCTCGAGTTATACACTGCATATCAAGAAGACAGCGACTTTAAAAAAAATATTGTTATCAGCGACTTTGAACAATTTGATTTATTACCGGCAACGATTGCAACGGCTTATGGATACCGCGCAGCGTTAACTTGGGATATGGATAGACTTTTCAAATTCACCAACGAAGCTTTGGAGAAGACACCTCGAGAGTTACTGCATAAAAGAGGGCTCATTGCAATGCTCTTAGGGGTAGCCTATTGGGCAGAAGGGGATCTTTTACAGGCAGAGAGAGTAATAAGGACAGTCTTGTCGGATATTGAAAAAGAGGCAATCGGACTTACTGTGAATGCGATTTACATAGTTTTGGGCGAATTATTGATCCAGCAAGGACGATTGGTTGAAGCAAAGAAAATCTTCGAGATAACCGTCCGTAAAGTCAATCAAGAAGAAAAAGTCCCTTTATTAATGGCCAGTCTATATCTGGGATTGGCCAGGGTTGCTTTTTATCAAGGCAATGAACAACTATCGTTTGAACTGCTGGATCAAAGTAAAGAATTTGGTTTTTCATATTCTATCATTGATTGGAAATACAAATATTATTCTCACCTGGCGACCTTGTATTGTTATGAAGGTTTGTATGATTTGGCTATGGATTGTATTTTGGAAGGGAAAGGGGCTTACAGTATGAACCCCGTTCCCGACTGGATTTCACTGGATAGTATGGAAGCAATGATCGGAATCAAACAAAATAATCAACGGGTGATTCAATCCTGGATTAAAAATCATTCTTTTCATCTGCAAGAAGACATTCACTATTTAAAGACATTTGATACCCTGTTGTATATTCGATATTACTTACTGCAAGATTGTAGTCAAGAAGAATTAGACCGATTCGACGGCATAGTCAAGAAACTTTCAGATTCGGCCGGCAAACAGAATCGTCAAAAAAATCAAATGGAATGCTGGCTTGTAGAAGCTTTGATCGAAAAACGTAAAGGACATGCGGATGCATGTATAGCATCTTTGAAAAAAGCAATTCAAATCGGAAAACCGGAGAACTTCGTTCAGCCATTTAGAGAGTTGACGGATCAATTGAGGGATGTATACAATGCGCTTATTAGGGATATAGAAGCAGCTGATTTTATACAAAAAATCATTGAAAAACCGGCTCATCCGAATAATTTTTCAAAGCAAATAGCCAATCAGGCATTGGTTGAACCCTTAACAGTCCGGAAATTTGAGGTCTTAAACTTAATAGCAGCAGGCTATTCCAATCAGGAGATTTGTAATCGGCTCTTCTTAGCGTTAAGTACTGTAAAGGGATATAATCAAAATATATTCGGAAAGCTTCAAGTCAAAAGAAGAACCGAAGCAATTACAAAAGCCAGGGATCTAGGGCTTATATAATAAAAACCATACTTTAGTAGGTGCTCATTTGTTTTTTATTTTAGTATTATACAATAAAACAGATGGAGGTTTTTATATGGAAGAAAAAAAGAATTACTGTATATCAAATCCGGCTCTCATTTCAACCCTTTGGATATTTTTATCCCTCAATTATATTTTATGTGATGTTTTAAGCAATATGGAAAAGGAAACCTTAAGAGGACTAATCGCAGGAAATGTCGGAGGAATTGTATTAACGCAAGGATTTTTGTTATTGGCCGGAATATCGCTGGAAATACCATTTGGAATGGTAGTTTTGACAAGAATACTGCCTTATAAAATCAATAGAATTGTCAATTTGATTACCCCTGTTATCATGATTGTTTACCAAATTGGATCTTTTTCAGCAGGGACGGCTTCCACATTGCACTACACTTTCTTTTCTGTTGTTGAAGTAGCAATGAACGCAATTATTTTAGTATTGGCATTGCGATGGAAAAAGCCGGTGGTATCCTAAAGTTCATTTTTCGGAGCTTTCCCCGGCACTAAGCTTACCTATCCCTTGACACATGGGCAAGAATCGATTAGAATCAATCTATTAGATATTTTTAACACTATGAAGGGAAGTCCTAAGTTCAATAGCCCAGAGAGCTGGCGGCCGGTGCAAGTCAGTCTGACGAACTTCAGGATTCCACCCCGGAGTGGTCAATGATGAATTGTAACGGGTTCCGCCCGATACCGCGGACAAAAGTTGGCCGGTTTGGCAACATGGGTGGCAACGCGGGAATAACCTCTCGTCCCTAATGGGATGGGGGGTTTTGTTTTTTTATCAAGAAGAAGGGAGAATTTTTGAATGGCAAAAGTGTATAATTTTTCGGCAGGGCCGGCTGTCTTGCCGGAAGAGGTACTTCGCGAGGCTGCAGAAGAAATGTTAGACTATAGGGGTTCAGGAATGTCCGTAATGGAGATGAGCCACCGTTCCAAGGCCTTTAAGGAAATTGCTGCTGAAGCTGAAAAAACCCTCCGCGAAGTTATGAATATTCCTAATCATTATAAGGTATTATTCCTTCAAGGCGGCGGATCTCAGCAATTCGCAATGATACCCATGAATCTAATGAAAAACCGCGCAGCTGACTATATCAACACAGGGCAATGGTCCAAAAAGGCCATTGAAGAGGCTAAGCTGTTTGGTAAGGTAAATGTAATTGCCTCCTCCGAGGATGAAAATTATTCATATATTCCCGATCTTGGGAATTTGAGTATCTCACAGGATGCGGATTATGTATATATATGTCACAACAATACCATCTACGGGACCAAATATACGGAAATACCCGGGACAGGAGACAAAATATTAGTGGCGGATATGTCTTCAGATTTTATGTCTGAACCCGTTGATGTCACAAAATACGGTCTGATATTTGCAGGAGCCCAGAAAAATATCGGGCCCGCCGGGGTTGTCGTTGTTATTATTCGGGGGGACCTGATTAACAATAATGTCTTGCCTGGAACGCCAACCATGCTTCGGTATAAGGTCCATGCCGATAATCATTCACTCTATAATACTCCTCCAACTTATGGAATCTATATTTGCGGCAAAGTATTCAAGTGGATTGCAGCAAAAGGCGGTCTTAGGGCAATGAAAAAAATTAATGAAGAAAAAGCCGCGATTCTTTATGATTATTTGGATTCCAATCTATTATTCAGGGGAACCGCCGTCAAGAAAGATCGTTCCCTCATGAATGTACCCTTTGTTACAGGTTCAGAGGAACTGGATGCAAAATTCATTAGGGAAGCTAAAACAGCAGGCTTTGACAACTTAAGTGGTCATAAAACTGCTGGGGGAATGAGGGCAAGTATTTATAATGCCATGCCGATGGAAGGGGTCAAGGCGCTTGTGGAATTTATGGAGAAATTTGAAGCGGAAAATTTAAAGTAAATTAGGTTGCTGAAGATAGAACTGCGAAGCAAGGAGTGGAAAATAATGTATAAGATATACTGCTTAAATCCGATTGCAAATATAGGTCTAAACCTATTCTCAGACCAATATATGGTCATCGATCGCTTTACCGAAGCCAATGGGGTCTTGGTACGAAGCGCTAACGTTCATGAACTGGAGCTGCCCCCCGCTTTGGAGGCAATTGCTCGTGCAGGGGCAGGAGTTAATAATATTCCTATTGATATCTGCACGGAAAAAGGAATCGTGGTGTTTAATACTCCCGGTGCAAATGCCAATGGCGTAAAAGAAATTGTCCTTACTGCGTTATTGCTTGCCTCCCGTGATATTATAGGCGGAGTTAATTGGGTAAGCGCAAACAAAGAAAACCCCGATCTGGCCAAGCTGGTAGAGAAAAATAAAGCGAAGTTTGCCGGAACAGAGATTAAGGGTAAAAAATTAGGTGTGATAGGTTTGGGTGCGATAGGTATATTGGTTGCGAATGCGGCCAATAAATTAGACATGCAGGTTTATGGCTACGATCCATATATATCCGTTGATGCTGCCTGGAAGCTGTCAAAACATATTAAACCGAGCAAGTCATTAGAGGAAATATATCGTGAGTGTGATTTTATCACAGTCCATGTACCGTTAACGGATTCAACCAAGGGTATGTTTAATCAGGAAACCTTCGTTCTTATGAAGGATGGGGTAAATATCCTGAACTTCTCCAGGGATTTGCTGGTCAAGGATGAAGATATGATCTCAGCCTTAAAATCGGGTAAGGTTCACCGTTATGTTACAGATTTCCCTAATCCCGCCATTTCAACAGCGGAAGGGGTTATTTCTATTCCTCACCTGGGTGCATCCACCAGTGAATCAGAAGATAATTGCTCGGTTATGGCAGTGAAACAATTAATGGATTACCTGGAAAACGGTAGTATTAAAAACTCCGTCAACTATCCGGACTGTGATATGGGAATCTGCCACCAGGCAGGTCGTATCGCCATCAACCACAAAAATATTCCTAATATGCTGGGGCAATTAACCACAGCTTTAGCCCAGGAAAACTTTAACATTTCGGATTTAATTAATAAGAGCAAAGGACAATGGGCTTATACTTTAATAGATATTGAAGCTCCTGTGACACCTCAAATCATGGAAAAACTGAGAAGCATTAAAGGTGTGTCGCGAGTCAGAATCATAAAGCAGTGGCAGTCTGATTGAGAAGCGGCATTAATTCAGAATTCTTAGTAAATCCTCGGTAAAAAGCTCTGTCCCCGGCGTACAATCGTTTTCCATTATAGAGCGTAAGAATTTCAGCCTGTCGCCATCCTGCTGAAAGATAAGATAGGTAGAGTCTGGATATCCCGGCATAACCCAATTATCTTCAGTAATATACATGCCTCCGACCAATACAATGTTTTCCGGTGACCCGGTAAATAATTAGGAACGGTGAAAACCGTTCCTAAAGCATACCGCTGAATATCTCGTATGTTCTTTTTACAAGCAGCAGCGCCTGTTCCCTGCTTGTATTGTCTCTTGGCATTATCCCTGAGCCTGAGCCCTTCATTACACCGTTTTTGAATGCAAATCTGACTTCCCGTATTGCCCATGAGCCAATTTGGTTTTCATCCGCAAAGACAGGTACCCCGTCTGTGTTCGTATTGACATTTGCTGCTGCACCTGTTATGGCTCTATAAAGCATGACACATATATCCTGTCTTGTGATGGGATTGTAAGGAGAAAAGGTATCTTTGCCAGTTCCGTTTACAATACCTGCACCATATGCTTTCAATATGTTTTCGTTTGTTGTATCAAGAAACGTATTTGAGGATGCCGGAGTTGTTTCGGTGCCTTTAAGCTTTTCATAAAGCTTTACAACCAATTCACAAAATTCTTCACGGGTTATGCTCCGGGTATAGCTGCCCATTATCCTGTCCGTATACAGGCCATATTCCACTGCTTTTTGCAGCTCTTCCAGCGCCCAGCTGCTGGCGCCGGTGAAATCCACTGCCGGAGCGGCAGCCTGATTTGGCGTAGTTATCTCAACTACATTTGATTCCTTGGATGCAGTTTCTCCTATATATGCATAAATAACGTAATAATATTTGGTATTTGGCTGTACCGCCTTATCTGTATAAGTAGTTGTGCCGACGTTCAATTTCGCTGCCTGTTCCCAATCTCCTGTGGATGCCTTGTATAATAAAAACCCCTCTTCATTATCTGACTTATCCTGCCATGTAAGAACAATTTCTGTTGGATTTTGGGCCTGGGCTGCCAGAGCTTCAGGTGCTGCCGGCGGTTGAGGCGCAGCTGCAGCCGGAGCCTTGGCAGAATCAGGGGTAGTTATTTCTACCATATTTGATTCTGCAAACGTCATATCATCCTTGTATGCATACAATACATAGTAATAGGTAGTATTGGGCATAAGATTTTCATCCGTATACTCAGTGGTGTTGGCATCCAATACCGCCGGTTCCCCCCAATCCCCGTCATATCCTCTGTATAACAGGAACGCCGATTCATTGTTGGATTTATCCCGCCAGGAAAGTTCAACCTCGCTTTCACTTACTGCTTCCGCTTCCAATGCCTCAGGGGAATTTATCCCTGAAGAGCCGGCCGCATCAGAATCAGTGGTTGTTCCACCCTCGCCCTCCGTATCCGAATCCGATGTTCCCGGCGGACTTATTTTAATATCTTTCGGATCAATTTTAATGAATGGCTTTGTTATTCCTCCTGTAGGTAATGAACCTTTGGATGGATCCTTGATTATCAGGCCGGATGACGATGGTGTGCTCACCTCCAACTCATTGGAGTATGCAGTATAGCTTGTTTTAATTTTTTTCAGTATATGATCCAGGCTGTCTTTCCCCGCTTTTACTCTATAATAATAGGTAATACCCGGCTCTACCGAGGTATCGTTATAGTATGTGGCATTCTGATCCAAAACCGCCAGTTGGGCATAATCCCCGCCTGATTCCTTTCTTTCTACCACGTATTTGCTTTCTGTGGAAGCTGTATCCTTCCATTGTATAGAAACCAAATCCCCCTCCGCCTTCACCAATATAAGATCTGTCGGTGCAGTAAAGGTGAGAAGTTCCGGCTCAGGATCCGAATCAGGCAGTGATTCCGGGGTTGGAAGCTTTGGCTGCGTAATGGTTTTATCAGGTAATGTCGGTGATGTTAATGTCGGTTTTGTTAATGTGGGACTTGGAAGCAAACACAAATTATCCCCATTTACAGGCAGCCATAATGATGCCAATAAACTGATGCATAGCAGAATTATTGTTCCTTTCCTCATTTTATCCTCCCCTTGAATTTATAGTAAAAACTGTTTGTATAGTACTCCTAATATCATACTAAGAAAAAACAGTCGAAATGTCTACCAATATACTGTTAATCTTTAGAAAATTATTAAAAATAGAAAAAAAGAAAGGAGCCCCAGCCCCTCTCGCAGGATGGGGCCCCTGTAGAATTTACTTTCTGCCGGCGGTTGTGCCGTTCAGCCCTCTAAGGCTTCCCGCAGCTCCAAAGTTCTTGAAATTGATAGTCTTTCCATCCGCAGATATGTTCATCTCAAAGGACATATTATTGCCGTAGCTGCCTTTGAATATGCCGTTGGTCACCGTACCCTGCAGAGGTACCGCAGTTGCCCCCTGCATTATATTCCCGCTTACGGCAGTCCCCTTTTGAGTAAGCTGCATTATACCCACATTCGTTACCCATGACCCCTGCCACTGGCTTGTTACATCGGCAGGATTTATTACAGCGTCAACCTTTTCCTGAGTAACCGGAGTAACAGCTTGTATAAACGGCCCTAAGAAATCTTCTACGGATTCCTGATTATTATTGTAGTGATATGTATAAGGATTATAAGTATATTTTTTAGTCAAACCCTCATACTCAATTTCAATATAATAAGCAACAACATCCGGTTTGTCAAATTCAAACCTTCCTGATGAGGTAGGAATCTGCTCTATCCTTATACCATCAGGAGCATTTGCATCCTTTTTGACCCTCAGATGCATCGCCTGCTGTGATTTTGTTGTTGCTGTCCATGGCGGTTCAGGTCTGGGTCTGGGAACCCAGTTATCATGGGGGCCTTTTAATTTCTCAAACATTGCTTCGAGCGCAGATTGTACGCTTATTGCAGTGATTGTTACGTTACCGTCATAGTGCCTTAATGGACTGACCGGTGCCGTTCTTACATAGTCATCCCCCTGTTTTTCAACCCAGCCCATATCTCCTGTATTCACAATAGTGCCGGTTACCTTAGTGGGTTTTACAAATTTTCTCCCCGACACATCCTTCGATGTCAATTCGCTTAATCTGTTCTGGGCGTTGGTTATGCTGCTTGGCAGGGAAATGTTTTTGTCAACGCCTTTGCCTATAGTAATTCCATTACTCCCTGCATTACCATTTTCTTGCAAAGCTTCCGCAGGTTTGAAGTCATTAAATACACTTAATGTCAAGGCATCCAAATTTCTTTGCCTTGTTACACCGCTGGGATAGGGGAACCAGCAATCTTCGAAATCCACGAAGGCGTGCACGTTATATACATTTTGGTCTATGGGATATGACAGCGTAAACAGGCCATTTACAGCCTGGGCATTGACTGTAGCATTACTGTTTGGTATAAGGCCTCCGATTTTTACAGGTCCCGTATAATTACCGGATACCCAGCCTGTTATTACATCGTTGAAGGTATCAACATTAAAATCCAGCCTGCTGAAAGGAACCGTAGGCCTTATATCTCCGCTCTTGCCGACAACCTTAAATTTGGTGTTATTTACCTCAATTACAGGAGTAACATCTTCCTCAACTTCATAGGTTATCGTACCAGCGGGTGTCCACATCTGTTTTTCTACCATTCTCGTTCTTTTCGGCACATTTATGTAAACCCAGTCAAGAGTCAAAATGTTCTGAGCCCCTGTAAACTGAGCCTTAAATTTGCCTTCCGCATCTGTAGTGACTGTTCTTATGAACTTTAAGCTTTTCCATTTGTCATATACCTCTATATCAACCGGTTGATTCCCATAGGGCTTCAGTTTGGAGTTCAGAACGGCTCCATCGCTCATATACTCCGCCTCGGCCTTATTGTCCTCAGTCTTGCCTGCGGTGCTGAAGGCGACTTTGCCCTCTACCGCATTAGTATATGCATCTGCCGTCGCCATGATATAAGGAGGCACCTCCCTTACCCCGCTTCCCCCGCTTCCGGACACCTCCTGTCCGACTTTCCATGCACCGCTGTAAAGCGGAAAGTCTATATAAAAGATAGAATACCTGCTGCCCAGGAGGTAGCCGACCAACTCCCCGAAGGCTTTAAGATCTATGGAGCCTTCGGCCTGGAAGTCCTGACCGGTACCACCTTCGGCATGGAATTTTGCATTTGCCTTAAAGCCCAGCCACACCTGCAGTACCCCCAGCTCCGTTCCCCAGATAATTAATCCTACCTGCGGAACACATGCCAAGGTCGTATTTATTTCGCCGTCTACAGTAAAGCTCATATCGAAGCTTTTTGGGTTAAATTTTTGGTAAGGCCCAACATAATAGGGAATAAGGCCATACCCGTAAGCACTATAGGCGAAACCGGCCTCAGCGGTACCATTGGTTACGGTCCTTACTTCCACATGTATCTTGCCGTCTATACCGAGTACCACAAATATGCCTACGAAGGCTTTGTTGCCCTTTTCCTTACCCGGTACCGCTCCCAGGTCCACTTCATAGCCGTATACACATTTCTCTATGGTCTTGTTGAATGTCAGATCCCCTTCAAGGGTT
>ERZ795049.5746-NODE-5746-length-11262-cov-16.455787_pt1 | contig 11262 bp, 9 predicted proteins | sample MGYA00375133_ERZ795049 | MGnify/ENA primary metagenome ERZ795049 (study PRJEB30178, sample SAMN05720147) | activated sludge metagenome | isolation source: anaerobic digester from wastewater treatment plant | place: Japan | collected 2015-04-20 ...
AGCAAAAAGCCGTAAATTTGCCCAATTTTAATCTTGAGTATTATGGCATTGCTTAAAGAAGAAATCTCCCGAACATTCAACGAATATTTGCTGATACCCGGACTAACGACCAAAGACTGTGTTCCCGAAAAAATTGATTTGAGAACTCCGTTAGTTCGTTATTCTAAAGGGCAAAGCTCTGAAATACAATTGAATATACCTTTTGTGTCGGCTATCATGCAAGCTGTTTCTGATTCCAATATGGCGATTGCTTTGGCCAAAAACGGAGGTTTATCCTTTATTTTCGGCTCGCAGCCCATCGAAGAACAGGCCGAGATGGTGCGGAAAGTAAAAAAACACAAAGCCGGTTTTGTGGTCAGCGATGCCAACCTAAGGCCTGATCAGCGTTTGCAGGATGTAATCGATTTGAAGGCCAAAACTGGTTTTTCGACGATAGGCATTACCCACGATGGCAGTTCCAACGGAAAATTGCTGGGCATTGTTACCAGCAGGGATTACCGTCCGGGCAAGGACGATCCGTCAAAAATTATTCGCGACTTCATGACTCCTTTTTCCAAACTGGTTACCGGCCGGCACGGTATTAGTCTCGACGAAGCCAACGACATCATCTGGGAAAATAAAATCAATACGCTGCCCATCATCGATAAGAACCAATGCCTGAGGTATTTTGTCTTCCGCAAAGATTACGACAATCACAAAAAGAATCCCAACGAACTTTTGGACAGTCATAAACGTTTACTGGTAGGGGCAGGTGTTAACACCCGGGATTACATGGAACGCATACCCAAATTGGTGGAGGCAGGGGTGGATGTGTTATGCATAGACTCGTCGGACGGCTTTTCGGAATGGCAAAAAGAAACCATTGCCTTTGTACGCAGTAAATACGGCGACAGTGTCAAGATCGGAGCCGGTAACGTGGTAGACCGGGACGGATTCAATTTTTTGGCTCAGGCCGGAGCCGATTTTGTCAAAGTAGGTATAGGAGGAGGCTCCATCTGTATTACCCGTGAACAAAAAGGCATCGGCCGGGGACAGGCTACTGCTTTGATGGATGTGGCTGAAGCCAGGGACGAACTCTACCGAAAGGAAGGTATTTATGTTCCCATTTGTTCCGACGGCGGTATAGTTCAGGATTACCACATGGTTTTGGCTTTGGCCATGGGAGCCGATTTCATTATGATGGGTCGCTATTTCGCCCGTTTCGACGAAAGCCCCACCAAAAAAATGCTTATAGGGGGCAATTACGTAAAGGAATATTGGGGCGAAGGCTCCAATCGTGCCCGCAACTGGCAGCGTTACGATATGGGTGGCAATCCTGCACTCAAATTTGAAGAAGGAGTGGACGGTTACGTGCCTTATGCCGGCAAACTCAAGGATAATTTGGATATTACCCTGGGCAAAGTCAAATCGACCATGTGCAGTTGCGGTGCTTTTTCCATACCTGAACTAAAAAAGGAGGCCAAGATTACGCTGGTCTCATCTACCAGTATCATAGAAGGGGGTGTACACGATGTGATCCTCAAAGACACCAAGGGTAAGCATTAACGCTTGTTTTAGCTTAATTCCGATATCTGCTGTCTACTTAGCTCTTATATTATTTATTTGGGGAAGACGTGAGTTATAAAGTTCCTGTAGGTCATAGGTTTGAGGCTACCGTTAAAAAGAGCCTTGCTTTTCTGTGTTTTTTCACGGCAATTAGTTTTGCAACGGAGGCCCAAGAGCTGGACGTGGCCGTTGATTTGCAGAAAGACGATACGGGTGTGTATAATCTGACTATCCCTTTGCCCGAAGGAGTGTATCGTGTTCATTTGGTATTGGGTTCAGAAGAATCGTCCGGTCATACGGTTGTCCGGGCGGAATCGCGTCGTTTGTATGCCACGGAGATTGTTACGGAAAAGGGAGAGTTCAAAGAGTTCTCGTTTACCGTACACAGGCGGAGCCCGCTTATTTCGCCTCAGGAAAAGGTCAGGTTAAAGCCCAGGGAAATCGGCAAACTCAATTGGGACGATTTTCTCAATCTCGAAATAAGCGGACGCCAAGCTCAGCTCAGCCAATTGTCTATAGAAGAGGCAAATGAAGTGCCGGTGGTGTATCTCTGCGGTAATTCCACCGTGGTTGATCAGGATAATGAACCCTGGGCCAGCTGGGGACAAATGATCACCGTTTTTTTTGACGACAGACTGTGTTTTGCCAATTACGCCGAGTCGGGTGAATCGGCCAATAGTTTTATCAGCGCCGGCAGATTGAAAAAGATTATGACGCAAATCAAGCCCGGCGATTATGTATTGGTGGAGTTTGGACACAACGACCAAAAACAAAAAGGAGAAGGCAAAGGGGCTTATCTTTCGTATTGGAAAAGCTTGACTGAATTTATCGATCAGGCTCGCGAAAAAAAGGCCATACCGGTATTGATTACACCCACGCAGCGCCGCAGTTTTGGAGACGACGGCCGGATAGTCGACACTCACGAGGATTATCCCCAGGCTATGCGCGATTTGGCCCGCGAAAAACAGGTGCCCCTGATTGATTTACATCAAATGACCAGGGTTTTGTACGAAGCACTGGGGACGGAAGGTTCCAAAAAGGCCTTTGTCCATTATCCGGCAGGCAGCTTTCCCGGACAAAATCAGGACTTGGCCGACAATACCCATTTCAATCCCTACGGCGCCTACCAGATTGCCAAATGCGTGGTGATGGGAATGAAGCAACTGGGTTTGCCGCTGGTTCAATTTTTAAGGGAAGAGGTGGTTTACGATCCGGCTTTTCCGGACGACCCCGGCAGTTTTAACTGGTGGCCGTCACCCTATGTGGAACTTCAGAAACCTGAGGGCAATTGAAGATGAATAAAAAGCTGAGCCTTTTGTCGATATGCTTTTGCCTGATGGTAGGGGCTTATGCTCAGTTTTACTCCGGGGGCACTGATCCGGCTCGTCTTAAATGGCAACAGCTCGAAACTGAAAATTTCAAGCTGATTTATCCCGTCGGTATTGACTCGCTGGCTTTACGATATGCCTGGTTGTTGCAGACGGCGGGCATACATAGCATAGAGGGCTTGCGTGTGGATGCTCCTAAAAAACTTCCCGTCATACTGCATCCTTACACCACTCGCAGCAATGGTTTTGTGGTGTGGGCGCCCAAAAGAATGGAATTGTTTTGTCTGCCTTCGGCCGACGGCGAGCCTCAGAACTGGGAAATCAGCCTGGCTTTGCACGAATCCAGGCATGTGGGTCAAATGCAATGGGCGGGTAAGGGCCTGTTCTCTAAGTTGTATTGGTTAATGGGAGAACAGTCGCAAGGATTGGCTGCCGGTTTGTTCGATATGTTTTCTGTGGGTTTGCTCGAGGGCGATGCCGTTATGGCCGAAACAGCCTTATCTGCTGCCGGCAGGGGCCGTCAGGCAGAGTTTCTGATGCCCTACAAGGCTTATTTTATGGATTCGGTGCATTTTTCTTTGGACAAATGGCATTTCGGCTCGCAAAAACATTTTATTCCCAACGAGTACGCGCTGGGTTACCTAAAACTTTCGGCCGGCGCTTTTTTGAATTCTTCTTCTTTTGCTGCCGATACAGTTGTAACCGCTTCTTTTTCCGGTGGAACTGCTTCTTCTGAAATGATTTTCCCTGAAACGGCCTCTTCTACGACAGCTGCGGTATTTAGGGATATTACCCGCAATCCCTTTCATTACAACAAAACCTATAAACAACACTTCGGTGCTAATTTTTATCGCTTGTTTAAACCGGCTGCTGCCTTTTACCGGCAGATGTGGCTGAACGAAGCGGCAGAAAAGGCTCCTTTCGACAGCTTGCATCTGATCGGTCCGGTCACAAATCGATACGTCTCTTACAGCTCTCCTTGTTTTACTCCTCAGGGCCTGTTGGTTCTGAAAGAGAGCCTGTCCGAACCTTTGAGTTTAGTTCGGATAGACGAGAACAACAAAGAGCAACGTCTGCGCACTATGGGAGAACTCAATTCTTCTTTGGAGGCCTGTGGGAACAGGGTTTATTGGACGGAGCAAATCAACAGCCCGCGCTGGACACACGAAAGCTATTCCATTTTGTTGAGTTACGATTTGGAGAAGAAGAAAATTCAGAGGCTCAGTAAAAAGACTCGCTATTATTTTCCTGCGCTGTGTGAAGACGGAGGCCGGGTCGCTGTTGCATCTTATCTGATCGGCGGAGGCTCCGAATTGCATATATTGAATGCTTCAAACGGAGAAATCGAGCAAGTTTTTTCGGTTCCTTTCGGGGCCCAATTGTACGAAATGACTTGGGACAGCTCGGGAAAGCGCATTTTTGCCGTTTTGATCCGTAACAACGGGGCCGGTATTTACGCGCTCGATACTCAGACCGGAAATTGGAAAGAGTTGATGCCTCCGCAACACCGTAAATTGTCCGGTTTAAAATATTCCAAAGAGACACTCAGTTTTAAGAGCGATGCCGGAGGCACCGACAATATTTTTCGTTATCGTCTGCCCACAGGGGAAACGTATCGTTTGACCAATACCCGTTTCGGAGCTTTTGATTATCTCTGGAATAAGAAGGAGGACAGCCTGTATTATATTTCTTACGACACAAAAGGGTACCGGCTTGCGGTACTTGCGGCACGAGAACTGAATATCGAGGAACAAGATTTTAAGGCTGTGTTACCCGGGAGGCGTGTTGATGCGATCTTGCCCGATGGCTCTAACGTAGCCGGATTACCGGAGAACCCAATGGATCTGGCCGACCGTTTTACGGCAGAGAGCGGTTTGGTGGCCGATACCATGGTTTTTCCCCAAGACTTTAATTATCGGATCAGCAGCTATTCCAAGGAGCGAAATTTGTTCCGAATACATTCCTGGGCGCCCTTTTATTACGACTTGGACGAACTGTCCGCACTAAGTTTTGAAAACCTGCACCGGAGCCTGAGTCCCGGGTTGATGTTTATGTCGCAGAATGATCTAAGCACCTCGGTGCTGCAGGCCGGCTATGCCTATCGCCGCGGATTTCATTCAGGCCATCTCAAATACGTCTATTCCGGCTGGTATCCCGTGTTGAGCGTCGAAGCCCATATCAACGATCGCGAGGTTATCAGGCAAGGATTGAGTTACCCGGACGCAGAAGGAAGACGAACCCCGAGCAGAGATACACTCTCTGCTGTGGCTTTAGATACCAAATTTTCCGCCTATGTGCCTTTGAACTTCGACAGATATGGCTGGCACAGGGGTGTTGTGCCTTCGGTGAATTGGCAATTTTTAAATAACCGGTATTTTATCGGTTCCAGGTATCAGAGTCATTATTTCAATGTCGTACAGGCAGGGCTGCAACTTTATAGTGTAAAGTCGATGGCTCCGCGTGATTTGTTTCCCCGTCTGGGAGCCGGTCTGAATTTGCAGTTGGCAGCAACCCCTATTAACCGGGGTTATTTTACCGATCTGTACTATGCCAAATGTTATGCTTATTTGCCCGGCCTATTCAAAAATCAGGGTCTGAAATTGACGGCAGCTTATCAACTGCACCATACCAAAAACATAAGTTTCTATTTGGGTAATGCCGTTAAACTTCGTGGTGTCGACTACATTAATCCGACCCCTAAGATGATGGCTTTTAGTTTGGATTATGCTTTGCCTGTTTTCCCCGATCTTTCGCTGCCCGGTTTTCTTTATTTGAAGCGTATAGAGTTTTATCCTTTTGTGGACCTGTTAAAAACCCTGCCCGAAACTTCGACCGGTACGGAGAGCGAAAGCCTCTATTCATCAGGCCTGGAAACTTTGTTGAATGTACATCTGCTGCGCATCAACGTAGAACTTAACCTCGGCTTACGCTGCTCTTACAATCCCGCCAAAGGTATGGTTTACGAAATGCTGTTCTCTTTGCCTTATTTGAATTAATACTTACGATTGGAGATTTTTCGGGGTTTGGTTTTTCAACCCGGCACAGATCAAAGGAAGGGATTGTGCAGCCTTTCGTATTCTATAGTGGTTTGGGGTCCGTGTCCCGGGTAAACGACCGTGTCGTGAGGCAGCTCCATCAGTTTTTTAAGACTCGAAAACAGTATGTTACCGTTTCCTCCCTGCAGATCGCTGCGTCCTATACTTTCTCTGAATAAGACATCGCCCGAGAAGAGGCATTTTTCGTTTTCACAATAAAAAACCAGACTGCCCGGCGAATGGCCGGGTGAGTGAATGGCCTTGAGAGTGAAATTACCGCAATGTACCAAATCACCGTCTTCGAGCAAAGCGACCGGTTGCCGGCAAATTTCCCGGGCCGTAACGCCAAAGAGTTGAGCATGCAGCGGCAGTTGATTCAAGAGGAATAAATCGTCTTTGTGTGCCTGGCTGCCCACGGCATAGGTCTTTTCGACAAAGGCATTGCCCAGAATATGGTCGAAATGAAGGTGAGTGTTCAATATTGCTCTCAAAATCAACTTGTTGTTTTGGATGAATTCTTGCAGGGTATTTTTTTCCCTGTTCGAATAACAGCCGGGATCGATGATTAAGGCATTGAGATCGTCGTCCCAAAGCAAATAGCTGTTCACCTGTATGGGATTGAAGCAAAACGGTTGAATATGCATAATGGCCGAAAATGAAAGGGGCAAAGGTATCAAATAATTCTCAAAACTTCCTTTTTGGCTTGTTTATCATTCATCGGTTCGAAGGTAAAACCTGTGAGCAGAGCGAAGAAAACCTGAGCACATAAAATCAAGGTGAAGAAAACCGGAACACACAGAAAGCAGGGAAAAGAAACAGAAATAAAAAAGGGATGAAAAAAGGAAATACAAAAAACGGAAACGAAGAAAATGAAAACACGGAGAAAAATAAAAAATAATAATATAAAAATGTTCTTCCTATGTAAATAATGTGTTATATTTGCATTCCGAATACATTAACCATTATTGATATGTCCAGAAAGATTACAAACACAGAATTAAGTTATGCCATAGGGCAAAAGTTGAGGCAAGTACGTATGCGTTCTCAACTCACGCAACAAAACGTGGCCGATGATGTCGGTATTTCAGCTACCGCTTATTCCAAAATGGAAAACGGGAAGACGGATTTTTCCGTCACCAGATTAACCCAATTTGCACAATTGTTCAAAGTGTATCTGCCCGATTTTTTCGACGAGAATATTCAGGTGCCGCGATACATCAATGACTCCGGCACTGTGGAAGATTATAAGAACAAAATGTTGGAAATGAGGGCCCAAAAAGAATTACTCAAGGAAATTCTGGAATATCGCTTACTCAAAAGCTCAGATAAACCACTTTCTTTGTAGCAAAGAATTCTTCTTCGAAGTATTGCGATAGTTCCGTTACCAAGACTTTGGAGCCAAAACCCGACAATTCTGCGCTCAGGTCGCCGCCTTTTAAAGCCAGTATTCCGTTAGGCAACGCATTACGCGATGTTCGGGCAAGGTTTTTACGGCAAATCTTGTACAAATCAGGCATCGACATTGCGGCCCGGCTAACCACAAAATCGTAGAGTCCCTTTTCGTTTTCGGCCCGTTCTATTCTGAATTGCACATTGCTTAAACCGCTTTGTTGTGCAATGTCTTCGGCTGCCCGTATTTTTTTGGCTATGCTGTCGAGCAATACAAATTCCACTTCGGGAAAGAGTATGGCCAGGGGAATACCCGGAAAACCTCCGCCGCAACCCACATCGAGTATGCGGCTGCTTGGTTTGAAGCGAATGAAGCGGGCAATTCCAAGGGAATGCAACACATGCCTTTCGTAGAGCCTGTCCAGGTCTTTGCGCGAGATCAGGTTGATTTTTTGATTCCAGCCGGAATAGAGTTTGTATAAGTTCTCGAATTGGGACAGTTGAACATTGTTCAGTTCAGGGAAATATTTCTTTATCAGCTCCATTTGGCGGCCTTTTGTTCTTGGTTTTTTGTGAAAAAACGGTACTTTTGACTTTTTTATGGTCCGCAGGATACGTTCTTCAAAATACAGCCTACAAAAATACGACAATGCAGTCAATAATCAAGAAGATTACTGTTTATGATAGATATCGTCCATTGGGGTAGAATTTCCTATTCGGAAGCCTGGCAAAAGCAAACCGCATTGTTTCAGGCAAGAATTGAAGCCAAGCAGCAGGGCGAAAATCTGTTGCCCGATTTGCTTATCAGTTGTGAACACAATCCGGTCTATACTCTGGGTAAAAACGGTATGATCAACAATCTGCTGCTGGGGAACAACGAGCTGGAACAAAAAGGCGTGGAGTTTTTTAAGACCGACAGGGGAGGCGATATCACTTACCACGGCCCGGGACAAATAGTGATTTACCCTATCCTGGATCTGGAGCATTTCGGTTTAGGACTCAAAGCCTATATTAATTGCCTGGAAGAAGCTGTGATTTCTTTCCTAAAAAACAGAGACATACAGGCCGGTCGCCTGGATGGTGCAACCGGAGTCTGGCTGCAAAACCCGGCTCGTAAAATTTGCGCCATCGGAGTCAGATGCAGTCGTTACATCACTATGCACGGATTGGCCTTGAACATCAATACCGACCTGAATTATTTCCGCTTTATCAATCCCTGCGGTTTTGTAGATAAGGGCGTTACCTCCCTACAAGCGGAACTGGGCGGAGCAGTTCAGGATTTGAATTTGTGCCGGGACGAATTGATGCAGGAGCTGAAGAAACAATTCCTCTGAAACGGGCCGAAAACCACAGCAATTATTTATCCAATTCGTGCAGGGCAAAAGCATAGGCTCCCAGCGCTATGGCCTTGCTCGTGCCCAATTTGCTCATAAGTATTCCCGTTCGTTTTTGCGGATCGTAATCGATCAGTTCCTCGCTTCGGGGAACCTTGATTTTTTGGATGTCGGGATGTAAAAATTCTTCTAATTCCTCCGGTTGATCCAGATTATAGACCTTCATCTCGAGACGGCTTTTGGATTGGCCGTCCAAGGTGTTGATGCTGCCGTTTAATTCCTGCATCAGCGAGGGCATAAAAAATTTCCGGGCTCCACACAGGCCTCCACCCAATACAATCAGTCCGTCGAGCACTGTCGAAACGGCCGCAATGCCTTCGGCGGCCATAACGCCGAAAATCTCAAAGGTTTTTTGGGCTGCTTGAACATCTCCTTCTTGTTTTCCATCGGCGATGTTGAAAACATCCAAAGGTTCCAGTTCGCGCGTATCGCCCGTTAATTCGCGGTAAACTCTTTTAATGGCCCGTATGGACACTCCGTCTTCGATGATGATATCGCGTTTGGTTTTGTGGCGCAGCAGCAGCACTTCGCCCGCCGATCCGTTGTCTCCCAGGTACAATTCGTTGTTGCTGGTGATGCCGCAACCAAAGCCCGTGCCAAAGGTGAATCCTATCAGGTTGCGATAGCGTTTGGCGCTGCCGGCCGCTTCGAGGCGTTGATTGACAAAAGGCAGTGCGCCGGCTATGCATTCACCGTAGGTAAACAGGTCGGCGTCGTTGTTTATGAATACAGGCAAGTTGAACCTGTTCTTTAAGAAAGCGCCCAAAGCCACGCCTCCCCTGTAGGCCGGAAAATTATTTAAATCCATAATGATGCCCCGGCTGTAGTCGGCCGGTCCGGGAAAAGCAAAACTTATGGCTGCCGGAGCTTGTTTCAATTGCAACCGAACCTGCAAAAAACCCTGTTCTATATTATCGAGACTCTGTTCCAGATTGTCTGCCGACGAGGGCAAACGAACAGGTTCCACTATTTCGCGATAAGCTTGTACGGCCGAAAAAACAAAATTCGTTCCTCCGGCGTCGAGAGTCATAACTATGCGTTTATCTTTTTCGTACATAAGGCATATGGTAGTTAATGCAGGTTCAAGAGTGTGCAGCAAGTGGCTGTTTAAGCCCGATTATAATCGAGTGGACACTTAGTTGGGATTTTCCGCCGGATGGATTTTGTAGAGCACGGCAGCATGGGGTCTCAGATCGCAGTGGATGCTGTCGCTGAAAGTCAGGGTCTGATTCTGCCAGAGTTCGGTAGCGCGACAATTCCCTTGCAGTCCAAGTTCGGCTACATTCACCGCCAGGTTTTGAGTATTCCGGTCGTCCATATTGAACAAAGCCAGGTACTTTTCGCCCGTAGCCGTGTTTTCGGAGCTTACGGCAATTTTATTGTCTTTTCGATAGAGTTGACACACATTGGAGCTTTCGCGGTGCATCCTGAGCACTTCTTGGTTGGTAAGCAGTGAGAGGGTAAAATCGTCGTTGCTTGGCAGATCGCCTCCAAACATCAAAGGAGAACGGAATATACAGAAGAAGGTCATCAGCAGGTATTGTTCGTCCGGACTGAGGCGGCTCATGCGATCTCCGCCCCGTTCGCCCCGTATGGATATGCGTCCCAGGGGAATCATGTCGCAGTCGGGCCAGGTGCCTTCTTTGATGTAGGGATACCAGCCTTGGGCCACTTCCATCAAGTGAGCGATATGCCACCAGGAATCCCAGACATCGTCGACCATACGCCACATATTGGCGTGCTTGCTCACGTGCTCCGCGGCCGACAGGGGAGTGGCTCCGGGCGAAGTGCTCAACACTATTTTCCGTCCGCATTGATCTATGGCTTTGCGAATCAATTCAATCTCGGCCTGGTGATAAGGCCTCGAGAGATCGTCTATTTTGATAAAATCCACGCCCCAGGAAGCATAAAGGTTAAAAATGGAATTATAATACTCTTGTGCTCCGGGCTTATCGGCCTGAATGGTATAATTGTCTCTTAGCCAGGCGCATTGTAAGTCCGGGGAGAAAATTTGGTCGGCAGTAATACCTTTGGCGCCCTTGATGGGCAGTTGTCTGTTTACTGCTTCCACCGGAATGCCCCTCATGATATGGATGCCGAATTTAAGGCCTTTGCTGTGTACGTAGTCGGCCAGGGGTTTGAATCCTTTGCCGTCGGCTGCCGAGGGAAAACGGTTCAGGGCCGGCAAATACCGCCCGTATTCGTCCATAACGTAGCGGGGATCGGTCTGATTATAACCCCCGGCTTTATCGTTTTCGACGAACCAGCGGATATCCACCACAACGTATTCCCAACCGTATTCTTTGAGTTTTTCGGCCATGTAATCGGCATTGGCCTTTACTTCATGTTCTTCGACCGTGGGGCCGTAGCAATCCCAACTGTTCCAGCCCATAGGCGGAGTAGGGGCCCAGAGGCGAAAATCCTGTTCCTTGCGGCAATTACAGAAAAAAAGACTTAGTGTTGTCAGCAACAAAACTGTTCGGAAGAATTTCATAGTATCTAAATGTTAGTGTTCGTTTACATTTTGGTGTTTCGTTTGAATTTTGGTGTTTCGGTATTCCGGGAGTCCAA
>ERZ795049.5748-NODE-5748-length-11262-cov-3.766753_pt1 | contig 11262 bp, 14 predicted proteins | sample MGYA00375133_ERZ795049 | MGnify/ENA primary metagenome ERZ795049 (study PRJEB30178, sample SAMN05720147) | activated sludge metagenome | isolation source: anaerobic digester from wastewater treatment plant | place: Japan | collected 2015-04-20 ...
TCGACTGTCTCATAAAAGCCTACCAGGGCGCAAGGTCGGACCTTCTTGGAAAGATAACCACTGAAGCGGCGGCTATTGGATTTGGCGACTTCAGCCCGTCGTCTCCAAAGGATGTAAGCGCGCTGCTGTTCAATCACTTGAAACTGTCGCCTGTCAAGACTACCGGCGGAAAGGCGTGGATCGACCAGGTGGGCAACCAGGGGCTGGACAATGACACGGAGGAGAATGCGTCGACGGACAAGACGACGCTGGAAATTCTGCAGGACGCTCATCCAATCGTGAAGCACATTCTTCAATTCAGGCGAATCGACACGGCGTGCAAAACATGGTTGAGGTACCCGGCCGAAGGCGAAGACATGGCGTCGACTGGCGGTGGCATCATAGCAAAGATATGGCCCGACGGCAGACTTCACTCCCGGTTCTCCCAGTTGGCTGAGACCGGGCGTTTTAGGACGTCCAAGCCTAACGTGCAAAATTTCCCGAAGAAGGCCGAAGGATACATGGAGGACATATTCGGAAAGGACAATGTGCCGCCGAATATACGGACAATCGTCATCCCGACCGAGGGGTACGTCATGATGGAGGCGGACTTCTGCCAAGCCGAGTTGTTTACGCTGGCGGCGCTGTCCGGGGACACCAACATGATCGACGCGCTGACGACACCGGGCAAGGACCTGCACGACATGACCGCGTGCTCGGCATTCGGCATTGTGAAACTTGGACCAGACGGCGTCGAAATATCGGACGACCAGATTGTGGCGATTGCCAAAGAACTTGGCGTGGAAAGCAAGGAGTTCAAGGACCTGCAGAAGCGCATTGTGTATGTCGACCAGAAGGGTCATCGCATGACACGCGAGGCCTTCAAGTCAGGAATACGGGTATCAGCGAAGACTCTCGGCATTTTTTGAATTGACTCACATGTATGCATTTGATATTGTTCGTTGCATGAAAGCAACAACCGTATCGTGTAAGACATGCGGGCAGCTATTCGTAGCTGTCGACCCTAGACGCATTTACTGCTCAGCAAAATGTAATGGTAAAGCGCAAAAAGCTAAATTGACGCGCATACGCGACACACTGGACCCGGTAAAATGCTGGCAGTGTGGTACGCAGTTTAAACCGTACTCTAGACGAAATCACTTCTGCACAGAAAAATGCAAGACGACTTATGGAAATGAACATAAGTCATATAAGCATGTCTGTGTAGGGTGTGGCACAAAGTTTACGTCAAGGACACCTAAATCAAAGTACTGTACACGCAGTTGCGCGCTACGGTACACGAAGGTTGTTAAAACGTTAACGTGCGCAGACTGTGGAGAACTGTTTGAGTTCATAGGCAGAACACGTAAAAGACGCTGTGACAAATGTCACCACATATACTGGAATGATTACTATGCAGATGCAATGGCAGACCGTGGTACAACTGGTTGGCGTCACATGTCTAAGTGTGATTACAATAGAACCAAGGTTAGGCTAAGTGCAGAGTACAGGGCGGGCTACAGGGCAATAGGTATTGGAGCCTGGGGCGATAGCTGCCTGATCTGCGGTGCTGCTAAGGACGGCAAGAAAACTATCGACGTGCATCACGTCGATGGAGACCTTAGAAACATCCACAGCACTAATTTAATTCCACTGTGTAGAAAATGCCACGGTCAAGTGCACAACATAGCACGAGACGGGGTATTGAGTAGGCGTATTACGCGTGAAGGCTTAAAAAATGCGTTATTTTCTTTTTGGCCAGAGGGCCGATCAATTATTGGGAGCACCGCACAGCAATGTGCGGAAGAAAACACCGCTAATTCGGAGAACGCCAAGCTGGAAACAGGACTGGCCAACGCCGAGCTAGGCACGCAAGTGCCGAGTGTAGAGACTATACACGGTGCCCCGGCAACGGGTGAAGACATAGTCCGGACCACAAACATACAAAATGGCGACGTAAGTCGTTGTGGTGCAGCAACTTCGGGATTCCGTATGGACGCGGATCGACCGCAATCGCACAGCAGGTAAAGGCCGAGACAGGCAGCACAAAATCGATCCAGGAGCTGGAGTCGGAGATTGCGCAGATGATAACTGCATGGAAGACAAAGACATATCCGCAGGCGTGGGCCTACATGCTGGAGTGCCAGCAAAAGGTCTACGACCCTGGGTACATTGTAAATCCGTGGGGTAGAATGCGGAGGTTTCCTGGCGTAAGTGAAAAACGCCCCGATCTGGAGCGCCAGGCCGGCAACTTCCCGATCCAGTCCACGGTTGCCGACACGGCAATGATAGCAATGGACCTGATCGACCAGTACAGGAAGGAGCACAACCTTCACTTCATGATCCAGAACCAGATCCATGACGCGATCATGCTTGAAGTTCCGATGGCTGAAATAGACGAATGCAAGGATATGCTCAAAAAGACAATGGGCAACATCCGCATTCCTGTAGGCGGAAAACTTGGCACAATAACACTTGGTGTGGACATCGATGTATACACCAGGTGGGGGGAGAAAGCCAAGGATTGATACTGGACTAGCACGATACAATATGCGATACTAATGGAACGTAAACGTACAACCGTTCACCATTCCAGTAACGTACACCGATACATCCAGTAAAAGGACACACTATGGCATTCAACGATCAAGTAAGCGGACTCAGCGGAAACACAAATCAGACGTTCATCTTTAAAGAAGGCGTTAAGTACAAGCGCATGACCGGGGCGCAGATTCTATTCCGCATGATGCCCGCGTTCAACCCGGCGGACCCCAATCCAGAGACGTCGTGGCTTCCGTGCATGGACCCGAACGGAAACCTGACGGACTGGGGTGCGATCATCAAACTAATCCGATTTGTCGGACATGGCAACGACGGGCCGGGAAGCCGCGTCGGGCTGCTGTCGCTCAAGACATTCGAAACTCCTGGAAATCCCGTGTTCTGTCCGCTGGCCGCGGTCTATTCGGCTATAGTGCGGGACCAGGATACCTGGGGTTACCTTATTGCCCAGGGCGACTTCAAGGATAAGAACCGTCCGCGTCCCGCGTACGGAAAAATAGAGAACAGCTTGCTCGTCAACATCATAGACGCGAATCAGCCGCACCTCGGCGTGCAAATCGGAATGTTCTCCACCGGTGCGACCGCGAACATAATCGACAAGAAGACTGGCATCATCTACCAGCCCAACATGGCGCCAAACGCAGACGAGCTCATTGCTACCGACTACATGGCGGCGTACGCGTACGGGGACATCACGCATCCCGCAAATGCTCCATTGCTAATTTGCGAGCAGGGTACCGACAAGGGGGATTTCTCCCCTTACCGCGTAACCCCGGCGATCGGGCGGGACCGCAAGGTCATGCGCTTGCCGGTTACCCGCGCACAAATGGAACAGCGTGCAAATCTGGCAAACCCTGATTCGTTCCTTAACACGCCAACGGCAGAAGACCTGGTTCAGTCGCTTGTAAGACTGCTGAACGGCCGTTCGCCGGCCGGCTACCACGAGTACGCCCTGCTTCGAATGGCGCTGCCTGAATTCAAGATTCCGGAACCCCCGGCGGCACCCGGAATCCAGCATTCTGTTTCCGGATTCTCGCCAAGCGCGGCTCAGCCGTTTGTGAAGCCCGCTACAGCGTCATTTGTCCCGCCGATCCCGCAGGCGGCTCAGGCGTCTCAGGTTCAGGCGCAGCCGCAACCTAATCCTGCGCAATGGGGGCAGGCTCCGCAATCATGGGATGTAAGGCCGGAATCGCCAATGAACGATGCACGGGGGCGTGCAAGTTATGACGGAGAGTCGGCGAAAGAGGCCGCGCAGCAGCAGGCTGTTGGCGGGGCCGTTGGCGGGTCCGTTGGCGGGGCCGGGCCTGTTACACCAGGCGATCCCGTACCAGAATTCGACGAAAAGGCGTTTCTGGCACGCATCCGCAAGACCGTAAAGTCCTAGGTTGATACGCACAACTGATGCCCGTTTACGGCTGCAAGCGCACATGCGCATAAATACGCGTTATCTGATACTAATGCTGCAGGAGGTATCATGACCGTAACCCAACTAGAGGATGTAATCAAAAAAATGCGAGCGGAAGCCGAAGCCGCCGGTGACGACGAATTCGGTTCTCGCGTCGTAGTGCTGGCGTCTGACGCAGAAGGAAACAGTTTCAAGAAACTTGCCGATGACGGGGTTGAACACGCAGGTTTCGACCCAGATACCGAAGAAGTTTGCCTTCTCGCGCTCGACGACGAGCTGCGAGAAGCTGGATTCACAGCCGACGACATCGTGAAGGACGCGCTAGCGGCGGTTGTGCTGTATCCAGAGGACTAATCTGGTAGCCGATACAAACGGCCCCCGGACGCAAAATGTCCGGGGGCCACTATTGAGTGGGATTTTCATGGCGAAACAAAAGAAGGAACTTATTCGGCCTGGCAGCATGAAGGACGAATTGATGCGGAGACTGCAGGAGAACAGCAGCGCGATCTACAGCGCGTCACAGGTCATGTCGACTTGGCGGTATCTCGACTTCTGGAACCCCAAGGATGATCTTCCAAGCATATCGCAGGAATGGCTGCTTGGCGCTAGGGGGTACCTTGCCGGTAGAGTGGCCCAGCTTCGGGCTAAATACAGTAAGGGAAAAAGTTCGTACATGTATCTGCAGTACGCGGCGGCTCAAAAGCGGTCGCAGGCGTTCTGCTTTCATGTCGAGACAGAAGGCGCTGGCGCCCCTGCAGACTACATAGCGTCGTTCGGGTGCGATCCAAGTGATCTCCTTGTCGCGGAGATTCCAACTCTGGAAGAGTGCCTGAAGCAAGTCGACCGGTTGATTTGCCAGGTACGCGGAGGATTCGGAGGAAGTTCTGGGGACACGGGACGCACCGTGAAAACCAAATTCAACGATCCAATCGATCCAGACATGACGGCGCCGATAATCATCGGAATCGATTCGCTTAGCTCGCTTGGTTCGGAGGCCGGAGTAAACGTGGATGTTGCCGACGTCGGCAGTTCGTCGCAATTGTCGTGGCACACGCGAAAGCTTCGAGAGTATTTCCGAGACCGAGTGCAGCGATTTAGGGACACCCAGGCGCTGTTGTTGCTCACATCGCACCTGACGGCTAAAATTGAAACTGGAAAGAGCCGGTTCGGCGGAGGTGGCGGAGACGACAAGTCATCGCTTGCGCAAGAGGCAATTGGAATCCACGCCACGTACGGATTGGATTTTGACGCGTCAAAGTGGTGGGACAAGGAGACCGGTACCCAGGTTGGCGACATCATCAAGATTACCGTGTTCAAGAACAAGTTGTCTCCACGGTACCGTTCGCTTGACATGTACCTGAAGACCGGACAGGGGTTCGACCTGGTAAAGACCGACGCGGAGTTTCTGCTAAAGCATCCGGCGTCGCCGTTTGCGGCGATGGTGGATTCGAACAACAAACCGGTGCTGTATAGGCACTCGCAGGGAATTACATGCCGGCCGCTAAGTGACAAGTCATTCAAGACGGATGAAGAATTCGTTCGTGCAGTGTACGCCAACGAAGACTTCCTTGCGGCGCTGAGAGAGGGCATGCGAATCCGCGGATTTGGATTCAAGTTCGAAGCGGACTTCCAGCAGAAGCTGGATGACGCCGAGGGTAACGCGGGTAACGATGGTAACGAGGGTAACGATGGTAAGCGGGACATAGCGCAACCGGTTATGCCTGTTGAGACGGCGATCGAGCAGGTCATGGAAATGGAGGCCGCGCAGTCTTCAGGGGAATCCGACGACAGTCCTGCAGGCGAGCCGCGTAAACGCGGTCGGCCCAGGAAGAGTCCCGCGGAGGTTTAATGGGCTGGAAAGAGGCGAGAAAACGCTACCAAGACGGAAGCACGCTAGCGACGCAGCCGGTCGAGGACATGGTGGCACGACGGGTCCTTGCCGGAATTGGAATAAGGCAGGCCGAACTTCCAAAGGTTGAACGCGCCTTGGGCATAGAACCAGATTTCGATGTCGCGCTGTGGCCGCGGGTGCTCGCGCTGCTTCAAGGCGGAATCATGCCAAAGGGCGTTAGCGTGAGGCTGGTCGGAACCGCGCTGCATCCTGGACTATATTCAGTAGACGTGATTCAGGTAAGTCCTGACCACAAGGAAATAAAAGCCACGCTTGACCTGCTGGCAGAACACAGGGATGGCCCGCACCCGCTTACGCTGGCGCGTGTAAAGGGAACCACGACGTCGTTGGCGTATTTTCCAATGTCAAAGGACGTGGCGCACTCCACTTACGCCATGGGTCCCATGTCTGAATGGTTGCGGGCGCCGTTTAACGTTATCGCGGAAACGGACATGTGGTGGCTGACATGCCAGGAGACCGCGCATTTCTTCCGGCAGTTCGGACCGTACGTGGATCCGCTCAATAAATGAAGGAACCAGTAGTAGCGTTGTCGTACATGGAAGACAACATTCCATTCGACATATCGATGTTTACGGCAGACACGCCTAAGTGGGCGGACTGCATGTACAGACAGGTACTGGTGTGCCCTGTAGTCGAGATGGCGGCGAACAATGTGATAGAACTCGCGCGAAGCCTGATTGAAATGTGCGCTGGCTACCTGTGGATATCGCGGCGCAACCGCCCGATCAGGGACGGAGACGTGTTCGACGTCGACAACGAGCGATGGCTGATGGTGACCGACACGTACTCAAAAGAGTGCATAGATTCAGGTTTGACCACGGTGAAGTTGCTGGACCTTCCGGTGCTCATCGCCAAAATACGCGATTCAGACCACGAACAAGTAAAAGGCAAAGACAGTGGAATCGTTCAAGTGTAGCATGGAGCAGATTGCCGTCGTCTACATGACGACAAGCTTGTCGCAGGAACGGCTCGACGAGATGCCGCCACGGGCGCCGTTGTCGATTGCCGACCCTACGAGAAGAGCGGAGATAGAAAGCAGCCTCAAGGTCGGGGCTCAGTTTTGGGACATGTACAGAGATATTGTGCAATTGTCATTCTTGTACAAAGGCGAGTTTACGCACTTAATGCTGTGCGATAAACTTGATACCGGATCGCCAGACGGCCAACGCGCCTCGATGGTGACAACGGGATCGGTGTCGACGTTCTCGGACGAGGCGGACCTGGTTAGGGCCGCGATTGACTACATCGCAAACTTGGGATGCGTGCAGAGCCAGGCGGCTGTCAAAACCCCGTTGATGCAGTTCGGACTGGCAGGCTGGCGCATTGCGTCGGACATATGGGCTCCGATTGTGAACAAGGCGCTGAAGTACAGGATTCCCGTCATACAGGACATGTTGTGCGGGCTGGATGTAAAGTGGCCGGCCGCCCGGCGGCTTTTTGACATTTCGACAATCTATACGCAGGGTTCTGGCACGTTTAGGAAAATGCCGCGGCTAATAGACGCATTGCAGTTCTGGGGGGTGATGGACCAAAGCGCCGACACGTGTCTAAAGGAAGAAATTGAAGACGTAGTATGCGATTATCCCGAAATTGCCGCGGCGTCGGTTGAACCTTATCTGCGTGGAATGGAAGAAGCGCTCAGGCTGTATTTGGCTGGCTGCGGGGTGGTGGAGGAGCCGCAGGAAGCGCCGGCATGGAACAATGACGAGTACCGGGGTCCTGTGTGGCCTATTTGACAATACGATAGATAACTGGAGGTGCGATGAAGGATGAAGCTAGCAACGGACCAAATTTCGACGATCCAACCGTTAAATTGATTTTGGACTCACCGCCGCAGCGAACAACGGAGGAGCTCAAGGAGGCGCTTGTCGACGCCGAGTCTAGAATGCAGGGGCTAAAAGCGCAGGAAAAGACGCTTAAAGTGCAGTTGAAGGGGCTACGGGAGGACATGAAGGACATCGATATCGAAATCGATGGAATAATGGAGCAACTCGGCTAGTATGAAGCTAGATACGTCGGCCGCCGAGGCAGTCATTTCTAGCATAACGACGGAAGATGTGGAGGCGTACTCCTCGCATCTTTCGTCGTTGGTGCCGACATCCAACGAAGAGTTGTTCAAGCGGTGGATGTTCGCGTATGCCAGCGTACACACGACGTGGGCGATGAACTGCAGGCTGTACATGGCGCTGCGCGATTTAAACTGGCTTGGCGACAGCGCTTCAAATACGTCGACGCTGTTAAACTTGATCGCGGGGGCAAAAGCCGGAATGCACAACAAGCGCACGGACTATATAACCAGGTTCACGCGAGACTTTTATGCACATGCAGCTTGGTTCTGGAAAGCCGACCACGAAAAGTGGACAACTTACCGCGATCGCGTGATGAACGCGGCGCTCGGAATTGGACGTGCAAAGTCCAGTTTTGTGGTTGAGATGACGTATCCGACCACGGCTGACGTGATATGCACCGACACGCACGTCATGCAACTCTACGGGGCCACGACGTCGGAGATAAGGCGCGGACGTGTCGGTCAAAAGATTGAACAGGAGATGGAGCGGCACTGGGTTGAAACAAGTAGAGCGCACGGCGTGCCGCCTGTAATAGCAAGATGGGTGTTCTGGGACAGGAAGCAGGGGAAAGCCGACAGCAGGTATTGGACTTACGTGTTCGACAAGCTGTATGGCGATAGAACGCTGTTTTATACCCCGTTCGATAAAAGGGCGTGAATATGACTTCCGACGCTGACTGGAAAAAACTTCCGGTGCTTAGAAACGACAGGTTGCTGTTCGAAGACACGGAAACCAAACCGCTACCCGGTGCGATAGTTCCGTGTCTGATGTGCACGAAACCGTTTTTGATGGGGCCGTTCATAGGAGAACCGGACCAGGTCTGTCCTGACTGCTACAAGACATACGGGGACACCGCGAAAGTGATTTGCGCCAAATGCCGGGTAACCATATGTCGACTAGTCCCGAAGGTGTTAGACTCGGGATTCTACATAAAACCGCGTGCGGTATTGCACTCAAACGCATGCAACGTGTGCAAACCGGGATTGAAAGAGTCGCATATTGTCGAAATATCCGAATGGGCTAAACACGTAAGGCCAAGCAAAATAATTGTAGGGGGATAAGTGGAAGAAACAGAGAAATATGACGCGAATGGCACTACTGCGCCGTACGGCGCAGATTTGATGGACATGCAGTATCTGCTTTGGCGGGCTGAGCGCATGAAGCGAGCTCCAGTGAACATATATGTCGGGGCCGTCACGCTTAACGACATCATAGAGAGGCAGCGCACGCACCCGCCAAGCTATATTGACGACGACATGAAGTTCATGGGCGTGCACGTAGCCGCCGTGCCGGACGCGATTGGGGTTATGTTAACGGTTGATAAACAAACAAAAGAAAAAGGGGAAAACGATGTCGAAAGCAAAACATGCGCTTCCAACGCTGTACAAGCTGACGAGCAACGGGTCGATCCAGCAGTGGACGATATGGTCGGAGGGCAATTCGTACTCGACGGAGTTCGGGAAGGTGGGCGGCAAACTGCAAATCACGGAACCGACGCTGACGACCGCGAAAAACACCGGACGGGCGAACGAGACGTCGGCGGAACAACAGGCGGTACTCGAAGCGAAAGCCGCCTGGGAGAAGAAACTGAAATCTGGATACGTGGAATCAATCGATGCCGCGCGTGGTGGGGTGGTTTCGGGCGTCGTGCAAGGCGGCGCCTGGCCGATGCTTGCAAAAGTTTACACAAAGGACGGTAGCAAGATCAAGTGGCCGGCGTATGTCCAGCCAAAGCTAGACGGGCACAGGTGCATTGCGGTAATCGACAAAGATGGAAAGTGCTCGCTGTGGTCGAGGACTCGCAAGCCTATCAACAGCGTACCGCATATTGTAAAGGAACTTGAGCTCCTCAAGCTAAAGAATATCATCCTCGATGGAGAACTGTACAACCAGGATTATGCCGACAAGTTCGAGGAGCTATGCCACTTCATACGGCAGAGTTCGCCTATAGACGGATGCGACATCGTGCAGTACCACGTGTACGACATCGTTGATGCTACAATGCCGTTTGAAGCTCGGGCGAAGGTTGTTTTGGACAGCATTGCCGGCAGTGGCCTGGCCCCGGCCCATGTAATCCCAGTAGCCACGTCGCTGGTAAACTCGCCGTGCGAAATGCTAGAGAAGTTCGAGGACTTCAAAGCGGCAGGATACGAGGGGTGCATGGTGCGCAACGCCGACGGTCTTTACATCAGTTCTCCATCGCACAGAAGCGACGACCTTCAGAAGGTGAAGTCGTTCGACGACGACGAGTTCGAAATCGTAGGCGTGGTGGCCGGGGTTGGAAAGATGTCCGGCTGCGGAATCTTCGTGTGCAAAACGAAATCTGGCGATAGGTTCGAAGCCAAGATGGTTGGCAAGCTCGACGATCTGAGACAGTATCTCAACAACCCGTCCGCTGTCGTCGGCAAAATGTTAACTGTTAAATATCAAGGACTTACTGCAAAATCTGGCGTACCTAGATTTCCGGTTGGTCTGAGAATAAGGGAGCCTGAATGAAGGAAAAGACGAACACGATCACATTGTCGCCGAAGCAACTTGGAACCCTGGCGGACCACGACTTCTGCAAACGCTGCTTCTGGATAGGGGCGAAGCTGAAGCACAAGTATCCTTATGCCATGTTCCCTGGAATCTTCAGCGTGTTTGACAAGTACCAGAAGGAGCTGACAGCCTTCTCGTTTGCGCAAGGAAAGACGCCGCCGTGGCTTGCCGAATTTGGAGCGGTGAAGGAGGTAATTCCGCCGATGCACTGGTCCGCGTTCAGCATGACCCTGGATTGCGGAATTGTGTTCCGCGGGGTACCGGACACCATGCTTCGTATGGCGGACGGATCGATCGTCATCATCGACGAGAAGACAGCCAAGCCAAAAGAGGAAGACAATCCGCTGGAAAAGCTGTACGATGCCCAGCTTAACGGATATGCCAAGATTGCGCAGGCAATCGGACTTGGCGCCGTGTCGGCTTTGGGCATAGTGTATAATGTTCCAGTTGAGATTGGTCCGGATATGGCTGCATCGGCCGCGCTTCAAGGCGACCAGTACGTTGTCAAGTTCAAACCGCAGGTTCGAAAGGTTGCAATCGACCAGGGGTGGCTAGACGACATACTTGACACGGCATGCAAGCTGATGCTGGCTGAAACGTGCCCAAGCGGTAAAGATAAATGCGCAAATTGCGCACTTATAGACGCGATGGCTCATGTCGCGTGGATCAAATAGGCATCAGCGTCATTGATGCCATTACGTATACGATTCACTAACAACTCATTACAAATTATCTATGAACAACGCTATGAACAACGCTATGAACAACGCTATGAACAACGCTATGAACAACGCTATGAA